>Ga0157370_10000770_pt1 | contig 40150 bp, 37 predicted proteins | sample C35metaG_FD_113463 | JGI IMG/M metagenome (GOLD analysis project Ga0157370, IMG submission 113463) | Corn rhizosphere microbial communities from Kellogg Biological Station, Michigan, USA - C3-5 metaG | ecosystem: Host-associated > Plants > Roots > Rhizosphere > Soil | place: USA: Michigan... | reverse complement strand
TTGGTAAGGAAAGCATCCAGCCAGACTATTTCGGAAGACAATTTGGAATCGATTTTTACTGCGCCCGGATCGTAAGTGATGGCACCGGAAAGGTAATGTAGAGCTAAATTTAAACCACAGCTCGCTTTCAAAAGATCCTGTATTTCTTCATCCGCTTCACTTCTTCCAAAGTCTACGGAAAGATTGGCGAATACCAGTTCCGGAATTCTGAATCCCAGAACCTGTGAGATTTTCCCGCCAATTAATTCTGAGATCAAAGCTTTAACGCCGTGACCAGCACCCCGGAATTTCAGCACATATTTGAAATCGTCATCCGCTTCTGCCAACGCAGGCAAAGACCCACCTTCCCGCAATGGCAGGATGTAGCGTGTGACGGTAACTGTTCTTAAGGATAAGTCCAACTTGTAATTTTTCGTAAAAATAGGGATTCGGAAATAATTAATGGGTGATTGAATTGTTTTTTTTATCTCATCATTTTCAGAACAAAAAAGCGGAGTTTCATAACATTTTAAGGAATGAGTTGAAGCAGGAATATAACTTTGATCCTATAATAAATGACAGGTTTTGAACTGCATTTATTTTATCTTTGTTAGGCTGTGAGAATCTATGTGAGCTTTTTTCTTTTGATGTTAAGTGTTTTGTACTCAGGACAAGACGCTTTTTCTGCATTGAGAAAAGATCTGGATGAGAAAATGAAGCGTTCCGATTTCCGCTCGGCTTTGGAGATTATTAATAAAAATAAAGACCATTATTCCGGAACTGAAAAGGCAAATCTGGAAGTGATGAAGGTGAGGATCCTGACGGAATTTGGGCTTTACGATGAGGCTTTCAGACTGTCTCAAAATCTGATTAATTCTAAACTAACAGGAGAACAGCAAATCAAAATCCTTATCGAAAGAGCATTGATCTACGAGATCAATGACAACTTAAAAGCCTGTAAAAAGGAATTGGACAAGGCAGAATTGTTATTTCAAAAACACCCTGAACTCAAGCTTAAGCACTACACCCATTTTCTCATCAGGAAATCATCTTATTACAGAATCGGGGGAAAAAAGGATATTGCCTTTGGCATTGCGAATGAAGCAAAAAAGTATGCACTGTTGTCCAATGACCAAATCAATCTTCCGGATGTGGAGCTTATTTTGGGTCTCGGTTACAGAACTGATCCTGATAAAAGATTACGGCACTTCCAGCGTGCGCTTTATCTTTATAAAAAACTTCATCACAACGAGGCGATCAATTCTATGTATAATAATATTGCGGTATTTTACATTTCACATAAGGATTACAGGAATGCCAATATCTATGCGGATTCTGCCATCGCCAATTCTTCCAGATCAAATGTTCTGAACTATAAGGGTGATATCTTCCAGCATAAGAGCGATATTATGGAAAAGCTTAACCAGCCGGATTCTGCTTTGCATTATTATAAGATTGCGTCGGACTTTTACCAAAAGTACAATAATGAACAGCGCGATCTGAAAGTGAAAGAACTGGGAATCCAATATGATTTTGACAAGGAACAATCTGAGAAAAAACAGCTTCAGAAGAATATTAATAATACCAGAAAACTGAATGTCACGCTTTTTATTTCTATTTTAATTTTGTCATTTTTTCTTTGGCTGATCCTTAAGAATAAGAAAAGGATTGAAGTCCAGAAACAAAAGATTTCTGAGAATAACGAAGCTTTGAAGATCAATCTGGAGGAAAAGCAATTCCTTGTTCAGGAACTTAATCACCGGGTGAAAAACAATCTGGCTGTGATCCTGAGTCTTATCGATCTTCAAAAAGATCAGGCTGAAAATACGGATTATAAACACCGTTTCGAAGATCTTCATCAGCGTATCAAAACCATTATGATGGCTCACGAGCTGTATTCTTACAATGTGAATCACAACGATAATGCACTGATAGAAGTTCAGGATTATATCAGCAAAATATTTGAAGCCCAGCATCAGAGTTCAAACAGGGATTTCATTTATAATATTGATATTAAAAGCATCTCTTTGAAAGTTGATAAAGCTTTGCCTTTGGGATTGATCATCAATGAACTCATAACGAATTCCATTAAACACGCGGATTCGGAAAGTTTGATATTGGATTTGACTCTAAATCTAATTAATGAAAATATTGAGATCAATTATTATGATAACGGAACCGTTTTCATTTTTGATCCGGAGAAAGAATCGCTTGGGATTTTCATTATAGAAGGAATGATCAAACAGTTGCGGGGAACTTACACGAGAGCAAATTCTAACTACAAAATTACTTTCCACAATGATTGAAAACAGACACAGAATACTGATTGTGGAAGATGAGGTTTTGATTGCTTATTCTATCAAAAAAATGCTTGAGGCCAACTTCGTTTCCGAAATCGCCAACGATTATGATGAAGCCAAACTATTGCTTTCACACAAGGTTTTTGATCTTGTTCTGATCGATATTACACTTTCGGAAGGCAAAACAGGTTTGGAACTGGCGCATTTCATTAATGAAAACATTTCGATTCCGTTTATCTTCACCACAGCTTTGACAGATCCGGACACACTGGAAAAAGTGACCACTTTGAAACCTTCAGCTTATCTCTCAAAACCTGTAGAAAGTGTGAATCTGATTACTGCTATCAATCTCGCATTGGCCAATCAGGATAACATTTTCAAAATCGAGATCGGAAAGCAGACCTATTATTTCCAATCCAAGGATTTTCTCTACGCAGAAGCGGATCATATCTATGTGGAATTGTTTTTGAGATCAGGCAAACATCAGCTTCTGAGAACTACGATGTCTCATCTGGAGGAGGTTTTCCCAACCAAGTACTTCCGGAGAATTAACCGGAGCATTGCCATCAATCCTTATCATATTTCCAAAATCGTGAATGATAAACTTTACATTGAAGATAAAGTTTTCAAGATCTCCAAGAATTTCTGATTTACTTTCAGAACAAAAAGTCAGCGTTTCAGAACAAATTTTATATTAAGCTTTACTGTCTTCATAATTTTATTGAATGAATGATGAATCGTTTGTCACTCATTATCAATCTATCAAAATGAAATTATGAAAGCACTTTTATCTTTGTTCAGTTTTTTATTGATTTTTAGTTTTACCAGTGCGCAGGAATATCAGCCCATTGCAATCCAAAGTGGATATAATGCTGATGTCATTGCAAATGGCATCGGATCAGGAAACAGCTCAACCAATAATGATGTGGATGGATATGGCTATGCATTTGTATCTAAAGATTTCCAGTCTACGGGATTGAGCGAACCACTTAATTATGGATTGCCCGTGAACAGAATAATAAGTTCGGCCGTTGCTTCTACCAATGGACTTACTTATCAGATGGCATCTTATAATGGCAATAATTCATTACGCCTTAGTGGGACAAATGCCGGCACGTTAACATTTGCCTCTCCCATTCCGGCCATCACACTCTATATGCTGGCAACAAGTGGATTTGGAAGTAGTACTGTAAATATTGTTGTGACTTTTTCAGATAATACAACACAGACTTTTAATAACCTGAATATCTCCGATTGGTATAATGGGAATAACTACGCAATTCAGGGAATTGGAAGAATTCTTCTCACTAATAACACAATGGATTCAGGAAGTGGGATAAATCCACGTTTGTATCAGATTCCTTTGACTATAGACAATGCCAATCAACCGAAAAATATAAAAAGTATTACGATTACAAAAACAAATTTTATGCAAGGGATTGCACATATATTTGCATTTTCTGCAGATGTTTATAATGCTTGTGAAAGTCCAGAAGATATTGCTGTTTCTGCCACAGGGACTTCTGCTTTACTAAGCTGGACTGCACCTTCCAATGCACCATCTTCCGGATACCAATATTATTACAGCACTTTATCAAATGTGCCAAATGCAGCTACAACGCCAACAGGTAATGTTGTGGCAGGACAGACTTCAGTTTTGCTTAATAATTTGACTGCAGGCCAAATTTATTATTTCTGGGTAAGATCCAATTGCGGCGCAACGAAAGGCTACTGGAAACTTAAACAGTTCAATACCTTTTACAACGTTCCAGATTCTAATGGACGAGTCTTTGTAAATGCCAACGTAAGTGGTGGAACTGGTACTGGAATTAACTGGACCAATGCGTCTCCAAATCTCATCAATGCAATCTCTGCCGCAAATACGAATACCAATATCAAAGAGATTTGGGTGGCGAAAGGAACTTATTATCCTTCAATCTCATCAAACAGAGACGATTTCTTTTACATTACCAGAAATGACCTGAAAGTTTATGGAGGTTTTGCCGGAACTGAAACATCATCAAGCCAAAGAAATAGTGCAGAGAACGTAACCATCCTGAGTGGAAATATCGGAAGTCAAACTTCTGCGGACGACAACAGCTATCACATTATGATCATTGATGCTTATAATAATTCGATTGATAATTCTACCCAGATTGATGGTTTTACTTTCCAAGATGGGAATGCGAGTGCGGGAAGTGTTCTCAATAATTATTTTCCGAGATATACAGGAAGTGCTTTATTAATTTATCCTTCTATCGCCAACAACTCACCGTTGATATCCAACAATATTTTCAAAAATAATACACAGTTTCAGGTTGGTGCTTTAGCTATCGAATCCAATACTTCCGGAACTAACGTGACAAAAGTTGAAAATTGCTCTTTCTATAATAATTACGCAAAATATGCCGGAGGTGCAATTGATGTTTTCAACCATTACGGAACGGCTCAGAATGTTGAGATCACAGATTGTCTCTTCGAAGGTAACATTGTTGATAATGCTTCCCAAGGCGGATTAACTGGTGGATTGGGAGCGGCAATCTTCACTTACGGAGAAAATCAGGTTCTAGTAAACCGGAGTAAGTTCATTAATAATAAAATTGGAACTAACACACAATATGCCGGAGCTTATAAAGGAACAGCAATCGCAGCAAGAGAAGGCTCTGAAGTTAAAATTGTTAATAGTTTGATTTATTCTGACCAAATTTATATTCCTTTTTATAATAATGCTTCATCTCTTAGTTTTATCAATTCTACGGTTTACAATCCCGATGGTGGAAGTATTTTGACAACAGTGTCGCCGGTTCTCAATTCAATTCAGAATTCAATCTTTTGGATGGGCGGCAATTCTGTGAATACGATAGACGGCTCCGGAACAACTGTTACAGCGAATAACTCCATTATTCTTCCAAAATATAATGTGACACTTACTGGTGCTAATAATTATACTTCCGATCCTTTGTTTATGAATGTTTCTACAAAAGATTTCAGTTTACAGTCGGCTAGCAATGGGATTAATAAGGGCAATAATTCTTATTATAATATTTCTAAGTACGGAAATAATGATCTTGCTGATAATAACAGAATAGAGGAAACACTCATTGATATTGGTGCTTTTGAGAAGCAGCCTACTTTGTCATCTTCGGATGTTAGTCAGGAAAAGAGCATTAGAGTCTATCCAAATCCGGTAAAAGACATTTTGAATTTGGTTTCTGAATCTAAAATCAATAAAATTATTATCTCAGATTATAGTGGAAGAAAAGTGCTGGAAAAATCTTTGATTGGAGAACCGAAAGTCGATGTAAAGTCTCTCGCAAAGGGAAATTATCTAATTCAGATCTTTACAGAAAAAGGCCTGGAAAACATCAAATTTATTAAGAATTAAGAATGGTTTTATAAACACTCAGCCAGAACTTTGAAAAACACACGTGCTTTCTTAGAAAAGGATGTGTGTTTTTTTATTTGAGTATATTTTAAAGAAAATAAGATCTTCATTTGGTACTTAAAACCATGTCCCATTTCTTGAATTATAAAAAACGAATCCTTATTTTTGGAAAAAATAAACAATGTCCAGTTTTATAGACTTCGGAATTGCCCAAAAACAATATCACGGAATGAACAGAATCACGCAACTTTTCAATATTAAATATCCAATCATCCAGGGCGGAATGATATGGCATTCCGGATGGAAACTGGCTTCAGCGGTTTCTAATAATGGCGGATTGGGATTAATTGGTTCTGCAAGTATGTATCCGGATATCCTCAGGGAAAATATTCAGAAGTGTAAAGCGGCGACAGACAAACCTTTCGGGGTCAACATTGCTTTGCTCTATCCAAATATTGAAGAGATCATCAATATCATTCTTGAAGAAGGTGTAAAGATTGTTTTCACTTCGGCTGGAAATCCTAAAACTTATACAGAAACCTTGAAGAAAGAAGGCATCAAAGTCGCTCACGTGGTTGCAAGTGCGAAGTTCGCAGTGAAATGTCAGGATGCAGGCGTAGATGCAGTTGTGGCAGAAGGTTTTGAAGCGGGCGGACATAACGGTCGTGAAGAAACAACAACGCTTTGTCTCATTCCGAATGTTAGAAAACATATTGATATTCCATTCATCGCAGCAGGTGGAATTGGCATTGGAAGTCAGATGAAAGCCGCAATGATTCTTGGTGCAGACGGTGTTCAGATCGGTTCTCGGTTCGCTGCAACGGTTGAGGCAAGTTCTCACGATAACTTCAAAAATAAAATAGTTGAATTGAAGGAAGGCGACACACAGTTGACTTTGAAAGAATTAGCACCGGTTCGATTAATTAAGAATAAATTTTATCAAGATTTAGAAAGTCTTTATGAATCTGGCAGAAATGTTGAAGCCCTGAAAGAAACTTTGGGAAGGGCACGCGCAAAACTCGGAATGTTCGAAGGGAATCTTATCGAAGGCGAATTGGAAATCGGACAAGTCTCTGCTTTGATAGATGAAATTCTACCGGTAGAAAAAGTCTTTGAAAACTTAATCAAGGAATTCAACGAAGCGAAAATAGAACTCACGTTGTGAGAAGAAACAAGATAAAAGTAAAAAAAGTCAAGTTGAGGAACTTCGAGAGTTTCAGTCTGACAATTCATAATTAATTCATTCATAACTCATAACTAAAAAACGTGTTTTCAAAGCAAGAAGCGCAACAACTCAAGACAGAATTCTGGACGGCTTTCGGAAAAGCTTTTCCAAGAAAATGGCTGTTGTACGATACCAAAATCAAGGATTTTTCTTTTAAGTTTTCCGCAGATAACAAAAAAGCTGAGGTTTCTCTGGACATCGAGATGAAGGATGAATTATTCAGAAATGCTTACTTCGAAAAGTTTCAGTCTTTGGAAGATTTGTTGAGAGACGAAATTGGTGAATTCTTTATGGATGAATTTTATACTTTAGAAAACGGAAAAGTTATCAGCAGAATTTGGGTGGAAAAACACGGCGTTAGCATTTTCAATAAGCAAACATGGCCTGACACTTTCGAATTCTTTGTGGAAAAAATGAATACCTTCGAAATGTTCTATTACGAATACGAGGATTTCATTAAATCAATTTAAACAAAATACATTATACTTTTACTCAATACATCTTACATTAATAATGAAAAAAATTACAATAAAAGCCAACGATTTCTTCGAATTACTGAAACTGAAAGGCGAATCTATGTGGGATATTTTTGCACAGTTAATTGGTGATGAAGAAAAAGAAATCACTTTTGTGGATGATAAAGATGAATATCTTTTCCATTATATTCTGCCAACAACTTTAGAGAAATTACATTCAGATAAAGAGCTTTTCTCAAAAGAATACGCCGATAAGTTGTCAGGCCTTAACTAAGCTTTTCTTCCATTCCAAATAACCTACGATTGCCATTGCTGTGAAAACAAAATATTGCAGTCCTGTCAATGCCAATCCTTTTTCAAACATCATCGGAACACAAATAAGATCTGCAACGATCCAGAAGATCCAGTTCTCGATGTTTCGTTTTGCCATAAAATACATTCCGACAAGAAACATAGAAGTGGTAATAATATCCGTGTAATTTGCCCAATTCAGATGGTAAAATCCGAGTTTTACATTTTCCATAGAAAACCGGTTGTCGATAAATGGTTTGTAATAATATACGATTCCTACGAAAATCAAACTCCCGACAAATAAAAGCGTTCCAATCTGCCAATCCTTTCTGCTTGCTTTCTTCACTTCTACATGAATATGGTCTTCGGAATGTTTAGCCCAAAGAATCCATCCATAAATGCTCACCGCGGTATAGTAAACATTGATAAGCATATCACCCAGCAATCCGAAAACGAACATAATATATATGAAAAGTACTGTGGATATGATTCCGGTAGGATAGACCCAGATATTTTGTTTTATAGAGAAATAAACACTTAGTAAGCCAAAAAAAACAGCAATAACTTCAAAATAAATAAGATAAGTCTCGTAAGAACTATATTGAGCTGTGAGTGTTTGCAAAAAATCCATTTTCAAAGATAATTATTAAGCCTCATAAATCATATAAAATCCTTAATTAATAGCGATTTGCAAAATAAATTAGTTAAAAAATGTTAAGGTTGATATTTTTTTAATATTTTCGTAATTCAAAACAAACAAACAGAAGAAAAGCCCCTCAATTTTTTGGGGATTAAAAAATTAGATTATGGCAAACATTTGGATTAAGAAGCCAATGGAAGCGTACGAAGCAGACATCAAAAAGAGTCAGCTGAAACGTGTATTGGGAAAATGGAGTTTAACGGCTATTGGAATTGGTGCTATCATTGGAGGTGGCATTTTTGTTTTAACAGGTACAGGCGCTTACTATAATGCTGGTCCGGCTTTGGCACTTTCATTTGTTGTAGCTGGGATTGCCTGCGTTTTTGCAGCACTTTGCTATGCGGAATTTGCATCTATACTTCCTGTTGAAGGTTCAGCTTACGCTTACGCTTACGGAACAGTAGGTGAGATCTTCGCCTGGATCATCGGTTGGGGATTGATTTTGGAATATGCGATGGGATCTATGACGGTCGCTGTTTCCTGGTCAGGATATTTTGGGAAATTGCTCAAGATGTTCGGCTTGCATTTACCATATTGGATGACGACAGATCCCGGAACTGCTAAAAAAGCCTTTGGAGAAGCTACTTCACAGATTGCTGCCGGAGGATTGCCATTAGAAAAATTACAGGCCTTTCAGGAAACTATCAATAACTTCAATGCAGCACCTGAACTTTTCAATATAAAATTATTCTTGAATCTGCCTGCATTACTAATTGTTTTGGTAGTAATCTCAATCTTGGTAAGAGGAACAAAAGGAGCAGCAAAGGCTAATAACTTTATTGTAATTCTAAAAGTATCTGCTATTATTTTCGTGATTGTAGCGGGTGTATTTTTCATCAATATTGAGAATTGGAAACCATTTATTCCTGCAGCTACAACAATTACAGAAAACGGTGTTTCGCATCCTGCCTATGGTTATGGCGGAATTATTGCCGGAGCTGCGGCTATTTTCTTTGCTTACGTAGGTTTCGACGCTGTTTCCACACAGGCAGGCGAGGCTATCAACCCTAAGAAAGACGTTCCTTTTGCGATCATCACATCATTGGTAGTTTGTACTGTTTTATACATTTTGGTGTCATTAGTACTTACAGGAATGATGCATTACACAGACTTCAATCCATTAGGGAAGTATCCGGATGCGATCAAAGCACCGGTTGCTTACGCCTTTGATATTGCAGGACAGGCTTGGGCTGGTTACATCATCACAATTGCAGCAACAGTAGGTTTGATCTCCGTTTTGATGGTAATGATTATGGGACAATCCAGAATCTTCCTTGGAATGTCAAAAGACGGTTTGATTCCTTCAACTTTTTCAAAAGTAGATGCAAAAGCAGGTGTTCCTAAAAAGAATCTTTACATTTTGGGAGTAGTTATCGCAATTGTTGCAGCATTTACGCCGATTAATGATTTGGCTCACATGACCAGTTTCGGGACATTATTTGCCTTTACAATGGTTTGTGTGGCGGTTTGGATTTTGAGAAAAAAAGAACCGAATCTTCAAAGAAACTTCAAAGTTCCAATGCTGCCGATTGTTGCGACTTTAGGGATTTTGATCAACGTTTATTTGATTTTCAACCTTAGTCCGGAAGCTCAGAAATATTCATTGATCTGGCTGGCATTAGGATTCGTGATTTACTTTCTTTACAGTAAGAAGAATTCCAAGATGCAGAATGGCGGATTTGGAGAGACTTTCAAAGCGGAACAAACACCTTTGGAAGAAGTAGACGTCGATATAGACAACAAACATTAAGAATATAAATTCCGCCTCGTGCGGAATTTTTTTTGGAGCTTAGTCCCGCTTTCCACTATATCTTTTTTGTTTACGACCATTTGTCATCAATAGAAATTGAAAAGAAAACAAAAAAGGATGCCGTTGCAATCGGGGCTATGAGATTTGTCTGTAAAATCGAATTTTGTACATAATCATCAACATTACCAAACTTTCATTAATTTTATAAAATGAAAAAACTAAGTTTACTTTTCCTGTTGATTTCAACATTCTTTTATTCTCAGAAGTTCAAAATCGATACTTTATTGACCGATAAAATCAGCATCCGTGCAATCCAACTTTGGGACGGAAAAGTTTGGTATTCGGGAACAGATTCCAAGTTTGGTTTTGTGAATATGAAAGATAAAGCTGATAAAAAACAAATTCGATTATCTGAAGATAAATTGGAATTTAGAACTTTGGCGCAAAACAAAACTCATTTTTATACGATAAACATTCTGAGTCCTGCATTTGTGTTTACGATTGATAAGACAACACTAAAACCAAAACTTATCTCTAAAGACACTTTGAAAACAGCATTCTTTGATTCTTTTATGTTTGATAAGGAAGAAAGAGGAATTGCCATAAGTGATCCAAATGAAAAGGGCTCTTCACATCCTTTGCTCTTTGGACTGAAGAACGAAAAACCTGGAAAACAAATGACAACAGATTTCCCTAAATATTTTGAAAGTGAAGCCCATTTTGCCGCAAGCAATACCAATATCGCAATGTTTAAAAATGAAACTTGGATTGCAACAGGAGGAAAAAAAGCAAGAATATTTAAATTCAATTGGTCGAATCCTTTCAAATGGCAAGCTTTCGAAACACCTTTCACTCAAGGAACATCCTCACAAGGAATCTATTCCATAGATTTCTACGATAAAAATTTCGGGATCGCAGTCGGAGGAGATTACACCAAACAAGCTGATAATATCAACAACATAGCAACTACAAACGACGGCGGACAAACCTGGCAAATCCAAGCGAGCGGACAAAATGCCGGCTATATGACCTGCGTCAAATTCCGTCCGAAAACCAAAGGAAAAGAAATCGTTGCCGTTGGCGATCAGCACATCAGTTTCTCATCAGACTACGGAAAAACCTGGACGAAAATCTCTGACGAAAAAAATCTCTACGCTTGTGAGTGGGCAGATAAGAATACTTTAATCCTGGCTGGAAAAAATAAAATAATTAAGTTAACATTTCAATAATTTTCAAAACCTGCTGATTTAATTCTCAATCCCTATTTTTGCACCGAATTAATGAAACTGAAAAGAGAAATTTGAAGATGAAGAACACGGTTATTTTTGATATGGACGGCGTAATTGTAGATACAGAACCGCTTCACAAAAAAGCTTACTACCAGCATTTTGGAGAATTGAATATCGATGTCGATGCAGAATTATTCTCAAAATTTACAGGCAAATCTACCCGAAATGTTTATCAAATGGTCAAAGATATTTTCGGAATCGAAACCGCTACAGAAGAACTAATTCAAAGGAAAAGAACCATCTTTTATGATCTTTTCGATACAGATCCGGCCTTAAAATTATTGGACGGCGTAGAATCACTAATCAATAATCTCCATTCTCAGAATTTCCAATTGATCCTGGCATCTTCTGCAGCAAAAACTACGATAGACAGAGTTTTCAAACGTTTCAATTTGTTCCCGTTTTTCTCTTACCTTGTAAGTGGCGAAGATTTCCCGGAATCAAAACCACATCCTGCAATTTTCATAGAAGCGCAAAGGCTTTCCGGAAACGACAAATCCAATTGTATCGTCATCGAAGACAGCACAAACGGAATTTTAGCTGCAAATGGCGCAGAAATATTTTGTATTGGTTACAAAAGTGTCAATAGCAAAAATCAGAATTATGAATTAGCAGATCTTGTAATCCATCATTTTGATGAACTGGATGTTGAGAAGTTGAAAGTTCTTTAAGAAATCCGTTTTTTGTTGGAAGATTCCACCCATTCATCTTTGCTGCAAACTTTACAGATGCTTTTTTCATTGATTTCAAATTCTTGAGTGTAACCACAAAAAGTACAGGAATAATGGGACTTTTTATTAAATAATTTAATTGCGTTGTCTAAGGAATTGGGCATAATTGGAAGACCATATTTGATATCTTGGTCTTCAAAGTAAAAAACACTTATTTCTCCGGAAATCTCCTCAATTGCTTTTTCGACTTGTCCAAGATGTGAAACGCCTTTTAGTCTCAATTCTGCAAAAAATTCGTCCTCGCCAAGAGATTCTTTTTTGAAATCTTCTATGCAAAAAACACCTTGGTCAATAAGGCAAATTGGTTTTCCTTCAACAAGTTTTTCAAATTTTTTACTTTTCCCTATGATGTAAGTAATAATGCTGTAAAGACTGATAATCATTGTAAAAACGACCAACGCCGGCATAATCCCAACATCTTTGTAAAACATTGGATCGCCTGCAGCAGAACCAAGACCGATAATAACAACCAACTCAAAAACTGATAATTGTTTAACGCCTCGTTTTCCCAAAAGCCGAAGTCCGAAGATGATAATGAAGAACATAATACTTGTTCTCAATATAGTCTCCAAAAGGAAACTCCATTCTTCGGAACCGAGTAAGATTTGTTTGAGGTCGAATGAATCGCTGGTTAGGAACATAGTCTTTTAGAGAAGTTATGTCAAAAAATACGCCAGAGAAAAATATTTTTTTTAATACTAAAAATGTTATTTTAAAATATTTTTCAGAAAAGGACTATTCAAAATAGTTTTAGTTTTATTAGTTGAGCTTAGGCAGTTTGAATTTTGAAAATCATTTAATATTTTAGAGATTTTTAAATTTAACTCTGGATTTATATCGTCAGATTGATTTTCTATTAAATCAATGATTTTTTTAGTAACATTTAAAGATTCATTTTGTAGTTGTTCATATCCATTTGCTATATTTTTCAATGTATCATTTCTAAATTTACTTTCTTGGAAACGTTTTGTGATTTTTTTAATCAGTAAATCGATATTATTAATGTATAAGTTATCAAAAGCAATTATAAAATCATTTTCACTTTTAAAACTTTCATTAATACAAAACTTTTTGAATCTGTTTACAATTCCGTTATCCAGTTGAGAAATTATTTTTGTGAAAGAATTAATTTTTATATCGTGTAGGAATTTATTTCTAAAAACCATTAATACCTCTAGGTTATTGAGTTCGTCTTGTTCCAAAATATCTAAATCGAATAATAAATCAATTTTATTTTTAAAACTAATTCCAACTTTATTTCCGAAATTTTTTGTTGCATCTTCATTAAATATTGAAAGATTAAGCAGAATCAATTTATTAACATAATATTCTAAATTAAGCGAATACTCTAATATCTTTGATCTTAAATCAATATTTAAATCTTCCATTTTTTTATAATTTGAGATAAATATAATTTACTCCCCAAAAAACGCCATAGAACTCCCAATCCAAATCGCATCTTTCTTATTGAAGTCAACATTTACCATTGCCGCTTTCGTCATTCTTACAAGATTTACAAGAAGTTCTGGATCTTCTTTTTCCGGATTCCAGCCAAAAAGCAGACGGATCTCAGCTTTGGAAAATTCCCCATTGATGTCTTCAAAAAGTGGAGCGTAAATTACTTTTCTTTGAAGGATGTAATTTTCTTTATCATCAATTTTATTAATGATTTCCTGAGTCGGATTCAAGTTAACTCCGCTTCCTGCGAAAGAGAAAAGTGGCTTCAAAACAAAGTTTTCAAGAGCTTCAGTTTCAGGAAAATCGGATAGGAAATAACTTTTCGGGACAAACTCGTGTTTCAGTTTCGGAAGTATATATTTTGAGATTTTGAAGAACCAATTCGGATGCGTGATCCATTCTACGTCTACATCTTCTCGAAAATCAAAGTCGGTTTTCAAATCCTCAATTTTATCTAATTCATCAAAGATCACTCTATTGTAAATACGATTGATTGGAATTAACTTTCCTTCATTTTCGTAGAATAGTTTTTTGCCCTCTTTCTTGACTTTCGTCAGACAAACCGTTTTGATTCCCAGCAATTTTTCTGTCATTACAAAATCAACTGCAGTTTTCTGTTTTTCAGGATAGATTTCCAGCAAAATTACATTCTCTGGATTTTCATTTCCAACAATTACAGCTTTCAGTTTTTCAACAAATTCTTCTTGTGAAAGTGACTTTTTTAAATCATTAAGAAAAGGGTAAACTTCCGTAATAACTTCCTCAAACAACCTTTGAAAGCCAAACAAACTTGGGAAAGCCTGCAGTTCTATCAATTGCGGAATAATATCGCCATTTTCATTTTGACAAATCCCAAAATCAATCGCTAAAAAGTGTGGTTTTTTAGTGTCGTTCGGAACGTTACAATTTGCAGGAATGGCCTTGCTAAGTTCTTCATCAGACATATTTTTGATCTGCGAAATAATGGATTTCGAAGCGTCGTCCAGCTTATTCCAAAAATCATTAGTCAAAAAAACAGGACTTTCGGAAAGACGAAACGCGGCTTCCTGACCGCATTTCTCTATGATTAACTCATTTGTTTTCTGATATTTTTCCTGAGAAAATTCTTTGTTAAATTGAGTTCTGTATTTTGGGATCATAGTTTGTGTTTGGTGCTTTTTTTTATTAACTATAAGCTAAATTCTTGGTGATCTGTTCAGAAGCGAATTTCAAAAATCTTGGAATGATTTGAGCCTGCGTCAAAACAATTTTATCTTCATCATTCATTCTATCGATGGTTTCCAGATATTTTTCCATTCCGAAAGTTTCGATCATTGCCGTTTTATTTTTTTCGTCTTCCAGATTTTTTACAAAACCTGTTGGGTCTGCTTCCGGGTGAAATTGCGTTCCGAAAATCTCATCAGAAAAACGAACTGCCATCAGCGCTCTTTCGAGATGAACAGTTGGGCGATATTTTTCCAAAGCCACAACCTTCATTCCCAGTTCATCAATTTTTTCCTGATTTGGTTCGATACATTGGTAACCTCTTGAATCTACGGCGTAGAAAGGATCCGGAAGATTTTTGAACAGGAATTCTTTTTCACCGTCTTCAGATTTATGAATCGGCATAACACCAAAAGAATAAGATTTTCTCTTACAAACGTTAGCAATTCCAAAATGAATGACTGCCAATTGGAAAGAATGACATACCAAAAATGCATATTTTTTCTGTTCATTTTCCTGATTATGTTTCCAAATCTGATCTAGGAAATCTGCATATTTATTTTCCCACTCGTAACCTTCACGGTGTGGATTTCCCGGTCCGCCAGAAGATAAAAATATATCGAAATCATTAATATTTGGTATTTCGTTTTTGTAACGAACGTCGAATATTTTTATTGAAACTTCATTGTCAGATTGTTCCTGAAAAGCTTTGGATAATTCTTTGATATTACGCATCCCTTGATTCGGATGGTTGTTATTCATATCCAAAAGCGCAATTCTTACATCATTTTTACTCATATTCATAAATTTTGTACAAAATTAAGAATTTTAAATTTGAGGTAATTTTGAATTACTAAGTGATCGCAAAATCATTTATCATTAATAATTCATCATTAATAATTAAATCAATCCTTTCTCGGTTTCGTAGATCATGTAATCCACGACTTTTTTAAGATCGCCACCACTTTCATTGAAAACTTTCAACTGACGGTCTGCTCCAGTTCCTATTTTGCAGATTTCTCTCGCATATTCCACTTCTTTTCTACAGCCTAACTCGTCTACAACATCATCGATAAAAGCTAATAGTTCTTCCAAAAGATCTCGATAAGGAACGCTTGCTTCTTTTCCGAAGTCAATCAGATGTGCATCGATTCCGTCTTTTGAGGCGCGCCATTTATTTTCTGTCAATAATAATCTTCTGTAACTTCTGTAGCTGGTATTTTGCTGGTGCATTTTATAGATTTTTGCAACCAGAGATTGCATAATCGCCGCCAAACAAACGGTTTCATCAATTGTCATTGGCATATCACAAATTCTGAATTCTATGGTCGGGTAGAAGGGGTGAACTCTCAAATCCCACCAGATTTTCTTGGCATTATCAATAGTTCCTGTTTTTACCATCAGGTTGACGTAAGCATCAAATTCTGCAACACTACCGAAATAACTTGGCAATCCCGTTCTTGGAAATTTAGCAAAAACTTCCTGCCTGTAAGATTTGAAACCTGTCAGTCTTCCCACCCAAAAAGGTGAATTGGTGGACAAAGCGTAAACGTGTGGCAAGAAATACCGCATCACATTTTGAATTCTGATCCCTTCTTCACGATCAGGAATTCCGATGTGAACGTGCAACCCGAAAATTAAATTGGACCTTGCAACATCGCCCATATCGCTCACGATTTTATCATAACGCGCATCTTTTGTAATGACATTATCTTTCCAGTGAGAAAATGGATGTGTTCCGCCACCGGAAACACGCAAACCCTGGTCGTGGGCGGTTTTTACAAGATGTCTCCGAAGGTCGGTGAGTTCCTGTCTAGCTTGCTGGATATTTTCACAAATACCGGTTTCCATTTCGACAACAGATTCGTGCATTTCGTGTTTTAAGTTTTCACTTAGAACAGCTTTTCCACCTTCGATTATCTTTGAAACATGCGAGACCAAATCCCGCGTTTCGGCGTCTATAATTTGATATTCTTCTTCTACACCTATCGTAAATCTGTGCATATTATTTGTGTTTGTTAGTTAAAGTTAGTTAGTGTTATTAGTTTTTTTTAACATTGAATTACAGCAGCCCGACTTGAGCGGAAATCCTTTTTTGCTTTGACTTAAAGTTCTATTGAACCTGAAATCGTCTGCAAAAAAGATTGGGAGTAGAAGGCGGATTAAGCTGCCATAAATAATATTTAAGTTTTAAAGTTTATTGGTCACAAATTTCCCCCAATTGATATTCACTTTTCCAGGTTTGTAATCTTTGGCTTTTTCGATGGCAAGTTTTGCGGCGTGCTCTACAATCCATTCGAAGTTTTCTTCTCCAACGGAGTTTCTGTCAGCGTCTGGCGCAGGATTACAGAAATCGATAGCATAAGGAATGCCGTCTCTCACAGCAAATTCCACCGTGTTGAAATCATAGCCCAAAGCTTCATTCATTTTTAAAGTGTAATCTGTGATGGTTTTTAGTAAAGCTTCAAGTTCTTTACCTTCGGTTTGATGTGTGGTTGCGTATCTCAGATGATGAGGGTTTCTTGGTTCGTAAGGCATAATGTGAACGTATTTTCTACCCAAGCAATAAACGCGGTAATAATCCTCGAAAACAATTTCTTCCTGAACCATCATCACCAATTGCTCAGTTTCAGCGTGTTTTGCCCACATATCTTCCGGACTTTCCACTCGGTAAACATTTCTCCAGCCGCCGCCATCGTGCGGTTTCATATAAGCGGGAAATCCAACATAATCGAAAATATATTCCCAATCATGCGGGAATTTCAGATTTCTGAATGAAGTTTCCGAAGTATTCGTTGGCCTTTCATATGAAGGAAGCAACACGGTTTTCGGCAATGGAATTCCGATCTTCAGCATCAACGCATTGTTGAAAAATTTCTCATCTGCGCTCCACCAAAAGGGGTTGTTGATAACATAAGTTCCGCTAACCGCCGCATTTTTAAGATAAGCTCTGTAGAACGGAACGTCTTGCGAAATTCTGTCGATAATGACAGCGTAACCATAATCTGCGCCTTGTTCCAGTTTATCGATTTGAACTGGTTCTGCAATATATTCGCCTTTTCCAAGTTCATTTACTTTATCGATGAAAGCCCAAGGAAAGGTATCTTCCATTCCGAATAAAATTCCAATTTTTTTTGCCATAATTTTGTTTTTTGATTGTCAGAAATCCGATGTCGGAATTCTGAAGTTATTGTGATTTGTTGTTATTTTAAATTTGATTTTGACTTTGAATTTATCCAAAGAACCGTCCAATAAATTTTGGGAAAACCATTCTCCAAAGAACCCAATCGTGGTCTATCCATTTCTGTTCGTCATACCAATGGTTAATGCCTTTCGACGTGAGAATTCCTGCCATTCTTCTGGTTGGTTCCAAGCAAATATCACGGTCAGAAGTGCTGAGGACGATATGCATATGTTTGTATTTCCACGCTTCGTCATTTTTCACAAATTCGTCTGGACAATTGAAATAAACCAATTCGTCCTGAATTCCATCCATAAAATTTCGAATCGAAAAAGCACCTGACAGACAGAAAAGATGCGAAACCAAATCCGGATATCTGAAGGCAAAATTAGCAGCGTGATAACCGCCAAAACTTGCACCTGCAACCGCTACACGATGTGTATTATGCGTTCTCTGGATATACGGAATGAACTCCTGAACCAAGAATTGAACATACAATTCGTAATTTCTGATTCTGTCGTGAGCCGAAATATTTTTATTATAAAAACTTAAAGAATCGATGGTTTCGAGATTGAAAAGTTTCAGTTTTCCGTTGTCTGTAAACCAGGAAATGCTGCCGTTCAAATGGAAATCTGCATTTTGAGTATATGAACCTTGCGAAGTGGGAAACATAATGACAGGAAGCCCGAAATGTCCCGTGACTTCTACCTTGATGCTCTTCCCAAGGATGTGTGGGTAATAATCTGTATGTGTAATTTGTGGCATATCTAGGTTATAATTGATAAATAATAGTTGATAAATGATTAATGAAAGCTGTCAGTCTGAGGTTCTCGAAGACAAAAATTTAACTCGTAGGTTTGTCTTTCGGAGGCAGAATATTCAGGATTCTTTCCGTAACAATAGTTGCTGCTTCATCCAATCTTTCCTGAACTTTTTCTTCCGTTGTTGCTTTGTAAACGATTCCGATATGATAATCAATTGGTAAGAATTTTTCCACATCTTCATTTTGAAGGTCGGTTGTATCAGAATGTTTTTCTTTGGCAAGTGAAACAATTAAACCTGAAAATAATTTCTGAGTTTCTTCAACTGTATATTTTTCTCCGTCTAACAAAGCGTTTTCCAGTTTTGCCCATTCTCTCCAGATGTTTACGCCGGTCGCAGCTTCTACCATATCGGGGATGTGTGCGCCGCCAACTCTTGATGATGTTTCCAAGAAATAATATTGCCCATCAACTCCTCGGATATATTCGCTGTGAGTTGCCCCGTTTTGAATTCCGAATTTGTCCAGAACTTCTTTATTAATTTTTTCCAGACCAATTGCTTCCGCTGAATCTTTTGCCAACGTTTTGGTTCGGAAAACACCGCCTTCGTGAGACACTTTCATTGGCGGCGAAAGGTATTTTGAAAAGCAGGAAAACACGATTTCTTTGTTATAAACCAAACAATCGACGTGATAGACATCGCCAGGTTTGAAGGATTCTAAAAGGAATTTATAACGCTCATCACCAAGGTTTTCTACTGCGGGCCAAAGTTCTTCGGCCGAATTTATTTTTTTGATTCCGCTGGCAGAGGCTTCGGAGCGTGGTTTGAGAACCCAAGGTCCCGGAACATCCTGCGTGAATTTATGCAGTTTTGCATCATTGAAAATTGAGGAAAATTCCGGTACAGAAATTCCGTTATCTTTTGCCTGTTGGCGCATTGCTAACTTATCACGGAAATAACGATGTGTCGTTTGTCCCATTCCCGGAATACGGTAAGTTTCACGAATCATCGCTGCTTTTTCTACATCAAAATCGTCCAATGCAATTACCGCATCTATCTGATGATTTTTCATCAAATAAGCAAAACCCTGAACAAGATGGTCAAGATTCCAGACAGAAGGCTCAAGCTCCGGCATATAATAAACTTCATCTATCGCGTGCCAAGGCCAGGGTTTTTCTTTCAGGTTTTCGGATGTGATGAGAATGACTTTGTTTCCAAGCTTTTTACACTCGTCCATAAAGTCGTAACCTTTGTAATAACAGGAGATGCAGACAATCGTTTTTTCCATATTCATTTTCAATTTTGTATTCTTTAAAAAGATTTACTTCTTTGATTTACCTTAATAATTTTCAATAAAATCTAATAATAACTGCACACCGTAACCAGTTGCAGCTTTATCTTTCGCATAACCAACGTTTCCAAATGCAACACCGGCAATATCCAGGTGTGCCCAATTCTGATGACCTTCAATAAACTGCTCCAAGAATTTTGCCGCAACAATGCAATCTCCAAAAGGTTTCATAGAAATGTTCTTAAAATCTGCAACATCCGAAGTGAAATCATCTTTCCAAATATCCCAAAGCGGAAGATTCCAAATTCTCTGATTCGTTTTATCAGCCGATGTTTCCAGTTTCTTTTTTAATTCATCGTTGTTGGAAAAATAAGCTCCGCAAGTGTAACCGAACATTCTAACCGAACTTCCCGTTAACGTTGCTAAATCAATCAAAACATCAGTTTCGTAATTCTTTGACAAATATGAGAGTCCATCTGCAAGTGTCATTCTGCCTTCCGCATCTGTATCTAAAACTTCAATTGTTTTACCGTTATATGCTTTTACAACATCACTAGGTAAATACGCTTTTTCCGAAACTGCGTTATCCGTAATCGGAAGTATTGCAATGATATTCACTGGAAGTTTAAGTTCCGAAGCTGTAATCAAAGCGCCAATCACCGCACTTGCGCCGCCCATATCGCTTTTCATATAATGCAGATTGGCAGATGGTTTTATGGAAATTCCGCCTGTGTCGAACAGAACACATTTTCCAACCAAACCAATAGTTTTTGCATTTTCTTTTCCAGATTTATATTCCAAAATCGTGAAAGCAGCTTCCTGCGAACTTCCCTGATTGACTGCTACAAATGCTCCTAAACCTTCTTTGGTAGACTCTTCACGATTCAGAACTTTGTAATTCAAACCATATTTTTCTGCAGTTGATTTTAGGAATTCTGAGATTAGGTCAACTTTTTTGTAATTCGCAGGTTTGTTCAGCCATTCCATTCCGGCAAATTGTCCGTTGCAAAGTGCTTCGGTTTTTAAGGCTAAATTTTTCGCTTCATCATCAGAAATCGTTTCAAAATGAAGTTCAAAATTCTCCTGCCAAAACGGATGTGATTTTTCGAAAGGGTAGAGGTAAGTTCCCAAGAACAGACCTTTTACAAATTCTTCGATAAAATCAAACCTTAATTTTGAATGAACCGAAGTTGGAGCTGCCTGCAGATTTTTTTTGTAATCGTTCGCAAACTTGCTAGCAATCGATTGAATTTCAAAACCTTTTGAATCTTTACCAATTCCGATGAAAAAGTTGATTTCAGTAGAATCTGTTTTGATGAAAACTTCTCTCTTTTTTCCGCTGAAGAAATGTTCCGTATTTGGATAGTTCGGTTTTTCCTGTTCCCAATCGTCTTCGCTGAACAGAAATATATTTTGTGTTGTGGTTTCTTTTTTATTGTAGATTTTAATCATTTGCTTCGTACTTTTCTAATTCATTTTTGGCTTTTACAGGGCTTTCGAGACTGTCGATGTAAAGCCATTCAATGGCTCTAGGAAATTCCTGTGACCAAAAAAATTCCTGATGTGTTCCTTGTTCATTAATATTGGTTCTGACTTCGAAGTCATATAATTTCTGAGCATTCAGTTTTTTCAGGGATTTTTCAAAAAGCTTAATTCTGCTTACCATTTTAGAACCTTCTTTTTTTCCTCCATACAGATAAACTTTTATTTTGAAGGGATTACTAAACCCAATCATGGGAAAATTATTATTTGGTTCTACCCAAAGTGAAGGAGAAAAAATTAATAATTTCGAATAGACTTCCGGATAGAGAAACCCACCATAAATACTGATTAATCCACCCAATGAACTTCCGCCAATTCCGGTATTTTCACGGTCTTTTTTTGTCCGGTAATTTCTATCGACCCAAGGTTTCAAAGTATCTGTGATGAATCTTAAATATTTCTTGCCTTCTGCATTTTCCGTAACGGCATTGTTATCAAAAATATATTCCTTGATTCTGTCGTCATTGCCGTGTTCAACAGCAATTACAATCAATTCACCACGTCCGTATTCTGCCAAAAGCGCTAACTTTTTATCAATTTCCCAGTTTCCGTAAGCCGAACCTTCATTAAAAAGATTTTGCGCATCCTGTAGATAAAGCACCGGATAACTTTTCTCCGTTTCATAATAATCGAAAGGTAAAAGTGCCCAGACTTTTCTCGTTTTATCAAGCTGAGGAATGTAAAATTCATCATCAATCAATTCCACAGTCGGGAAAAATTCTTTTTTGAATGGTCCCCAATTCAGTCGCCATTTTTCTACACTGGCTTGATTTTTTTTTGTCTCTTTTTGGACTTTTCTGTTGGGCGTGATGTTGTCGTATTTGTCGATTTCCACATTTTCCCAACCACCTTTTGTGAACTTAAATTCTATCTCGTCATTCAGCCATTCATCTGGAATATTGATATAATAATTGCTCTCGTCCAGTTTTTCCAACTTGAATTTTGGATCTTTTGGATTCCATTTGTTAAAATTTCCGGTTATGAAAATCGCTCGGTCATCATTGTCTTCTGACTTCAGAAAAAACTCCATTCTGTTTTAAATTCTCTTATTGAGTTATAAATTTATAAAATTATTTCTATTAATCGAATAATGTTGAGCTTTTTTCTTTAAAAATATCAGTTTATTATTGAATATTAATCTAAAATTAAAAATCATTGAATTAATGTAAATTTAATATTTCGAAATAATATTAATAAAAATAAAAAAGCTTTCGAAGAATGACTCCGAAAGCTTGAATTTTTGATTAAAAAAGTTTAAAATTTATTCCGATTTTACAACATCGGTTCTCTCAGAGATTCCATTGGCGTTGAAGGCTTCAATCTGGAAATAGTAAGCATCAGTTCTGTCGGCGCCTGTAAAAAAATATTCATTTTTACCATAAACCATGATGCTTCCGTACAATTTATCCGGTGATTTCCCCCAATAGATAACGTAACCATCGGCCTCTGAATTCTGCTGCCATTTGAACCAGATGCTTCTTCTTTCGCCGTATTTTTTAGCGTCAGCTCGCAATGGAACAAAATTTTGAACTTTTTCAGGCTTAGGTCCTGCGCCTTTTCCAAAAACTCTGAACCCGCTTAATGCAAATTTTCCGGTCGGCATTTTTAGATTTTCCATTTTCAGGAATCTTGCTTTTGCAGGCGTTTCCAGTTCTACATAATCGTGTGGAACATCTTTTTGATTTTTAGATTTGTCAACAATTACTTTCCAGTTTTTCCCATCATTAGAACCGTAGATTTTGTACTGATGCATTTTGCCAAGCGTTTTTCCCATAAATTCAACATCCTGGTCAGCATAATTGATTTGAATTGCATTGATTGTTGAAACTTCGCCCAAATCGGTTTGAAACCACTCTCCTGAATTTCCGGTTTTAGCTGACCAATAAGTTTTGATATCTTCATCCACGGCAAGATTCGGTTGGTAACCGCCCAAAGTTGAAGAAACTTGAACAGGCTTGTTGTAATTAAGCAACATCCAATTGGTGAATAACCCTTTGGAGAAATCTTTGCCTTGAGCATATTGCGGAAGTAAAGTCGGGTAGTCGCCATAAGCCGTGTTGGTGTACATCACATCGTCTTTGTCAAAACCTGTCGGCCAAATTCCCAATCGTCTTTCAAAATTATTTTTTGTCGAAATGAAAATTGTTGAAACGTGCCACCAATTCCCGAAATTATCTTCGAAAGTTGCACCATGACCAGCACCTCTCGCAAAACCTCCGGGTTTATAAGAAAATGGATTGTGCTGCTGGTATTCGAAACCTTCCAATGGATTTTTTGAAACATAAACACCATCAGAATATCCACTGAATTCCGTTGCCGGCGCGCCGTATTGAAGATAATATTTGTCTTTATGTTTTGTCATCCAGGCACCTTCTACAAATGGTTGTAAGAAAACATTGTCATTATACTCTCCGAATCTTTCCCAGCCGTGATCTTCAGGTTTTAATCTGATAACTGGTTTTACAAAGCCTTCAGACTGTAAAGTTTTAACTTTAACTTCGGTTCCAAGAAGAGGCCATTCATTGCTTGATCCCCAATAGAGATAGAGTTTGTTTTTGTCTTCATCATAATGAAATGCTGGATCCCAAGCACCGACTTTCAAAGTGTCAACGGCGATTTTCCAATCATCTTTTGTGGGATTTGTACTTTTCCAAATGGGAAAGTCCTGCTCCCAGGTAGAACCGAAAACGTACAAAGTGTCTTTCATCGCCCAAACTGCTGGTGCATTCAAGTCATGTGTGTATTTATTATCTCTGAGGAATTTTCTGTGAACGAATTTCCAGTCCAGCATATTATCACTGTACCAATAACCTTCCTGATTGGTGGAAAACAGAAATAACTTCTTTTGGAAATTTACAATTACCGGATCGGCAGTTGCACGGTGTTTTCCTTGTTTTGAAAATACCTCGAAAGGTGTATAGCCATAATCGATATTGATCGGATTACAATAGGTTTTTTGCTGTGCAGAAATCCACGCTAAGGAAAGTGCAAAAGCAAGTGTAAATATTGTTTTTAATTTCATTTTAGTTTTTTATTCTAAGATTTTACTGTAATGTTCAAGTGTGTTGTTTACGAATCTGAAAGTGTCCTGCTTTATTTTCATTTTGTCTTCTGCATCTCTGTAGAAGAAGAGAATGTTGTCTTTGTCATCAATCGTGAGTTTTTTACCGGCAGATTTAGCATCATAGAATTTATCCAGTTTGTAAATCACATATTTGCCATTTTTCAAAGTGATGATGATTGGGAAATACTGTGAAGGCGCAACATTGGTCCGATTAAAATTATTAATGACATTGGCAATATAATCTTCTTCACCATCTTGGTTGAAGTCGCCTTGGTCTATCGTCATCACTTGATTTTTACTGAGAAAATTTTCAAACTGAATGTCCTCAACACCGTCTGGCCTGTAATATTTCATTTCATCGTTCACATTCAGCTTATTGGTAAAACTATTTTTGCTGATGATGCTTTGCAAAGTTTTCAGGTCCATATCGCTTCTGATGCAGGAAACAAGGCAAACTGTCGTTAATAGATAAAACAAGACTTTCATAAAGAAAAAGATTTATCGTAAATTAAGTAAAAAAGCCTGAATTAAGCTATTTTAAATCGTTAAATTATTTTACATCAAAATTCCGTTTGTCGGCTGAATTGCTTTTGGAAGATCTTTTTCGTTCAGCATATCTTGCAAGTCGGTTGCTATCATTAAAATGCTAAACTTTGTAACTATTAGATGCGTTCATTTATGTTTTTTAATTGAATTTTAAAGATCTGAATTCCATTTTTTGTCAATCAATTCCATCAGGTAATCCGGACATTTTACAATTTTATTGGTTTCGGAATCGAGGAAAAACAGAGTAGTGGAAGCTTCTGTAATTTTTACATTTTCTTCATTATAAATTTCATAATCGAATTCAATTCTTATTCCCGGAATTTTTCTGACATAGGTTCTGATTTCCAAAAGCTGGTCATAAAGTGCTGGTTTCAAATACTTAATTTTATATTCCGAAACCGGTAGAAAAATTCCTCTTTTTTCGATTTCATCATAAGACATCCCCAGGCTTCGGAAAAGTTCTACTCTTGCAACTTCAAAATATTCTGCATAGTTGCCATAATAGACGTATTTCATAGGGTCTGTTTCTCCGTAACGTACTCTTATTGTGGTAGTTGTAAGTATCATTTTAAGTCATTAATAATTCATACAAATATATTTTTTAATAATCAATAGAGAAAAAATTTTTTTATGAAAATTAATAATTAGATATTTGTTGTCTTCTTAAAAAACTAAAATCTTACCGGAAATAGCAGCAGAAAAATGAATGAAAATTTAGTATTGATCTGGGATAGATGTCTCCAATTCATGAGGGACAATCTAAACGCAGCGGAGGATAACACAGACCTCAAAAAGTTAGAAAACTCTTTTGACTTGTTATTTGATAAAGTTCAGCCAATTTCTTTGGTGAACAATAATCTCACGTTGCTTGTTCCTAGTGATTTTTACAAAGAATATATCGAGGACAATTACTTGTCTTTACTATCTGCTGCGCTTAAGAAAAATATTGGTAAAGGGGTGAAGTTGTGGTATTCTGTGATGGAAAACAAACCATCAGGGAAAGAGAAACCTATTACTATGAACGTAAAAGGAATCTCTACACAACAACCTAAGATACAAGAGGCTAGACCGGTTCTTAAAGATAGCAATGTCAATGCATTCGCGGTTCCGGGAATCAAAAAAATCAATATAGATTCCAACTTAAAAGCAGATCAGTCTTTTGATAATTTCATCGAAGGTGAAAGTAATAAGTTTGCATCTACAGTTGCGAGATCGATTGCAAAAAGACCAGGCTCTACAGCGTTCAATCCATTATTCGTTTACGGAGGTTATGGTGTAGGGAAAACGCATTTGGCTCAGGCAATCGGTTTGGAAGTGAAAGCTTCTTTTCCTGAGAAAGTGGTTCTGTATCAGTCTTCTGAAAAATTCATTCAGGATTTTGTGAAAGCGGCGAAGTCTCAGAACAAAACAGATTTTCAGCATTATTATCAGATGATTGATGTTTTGATCATTGATGATATCCAGTTTCTTTCCGGAAAAGCGGCGACACAGGATAGTTTCTTCCATATTTTTGATTATTTGCATCAGAATGGGAAACAAATTATCTTGACTTCTGATAAAGCGCCTGCGGATATTCTGGATACGCAGGAAAGAATTATTTCCCGTTTCAAATGGGGACTTTCTGCAGAAATCAAATCTCCGAATTTCGAAACAAGAAGAAAAATCATCGTTGATAAATTAAGCCGTGACGGAATCGAATTAACAGACGATATGCTGGATTATCTGGCTTCTGAAGTTAAGACAAACGGTGTGAGAGAACTGATTGGTGTGGTAAATGCCGTTATCGCTTACTCTACAGTTTACAAATCTGATTTCAGTTTAGATTTATTAAAAGATACAATCAACAAACTAGCAACTACTCAGAAGAAAACCATCAATATTCCTTACATCCAAGAGATTGTTTGCGACTATTTCGGAATTCAGAGAGAGCAGTTGTTATCTAAAACACGAAAAAGAGAAATTGCACTTCCAAGACAATTGGCAATGTATTTCGCTAAAGAATATACGAATGCAACCTTCACTAAAATTGGTGAAGAAATGGGCGGGAAAGACCACTCGACCGTGATGTACGCTTGCGATACGATTCGAGATGTTTCGAAGATCGATAAAGAATTGAAGAAATATATCAAGGATCTGAAAGAAAAGATTGCTCAATAAAAATTAAAAAGTCTGAATAATTATTCAGACTTTTTTTATGTTATTTTCTTGTATCGTTTAAAGTTGTTCTTCAACAAATTTAGAACAGAAATCTTTTATCTGAGTTCTTACTTTTCGGAATTCTTCTAATACTTCTTCTTCACTTCCGATGGCTTTCGCAGGATCAGGAAAGTTGTAATGAGATTTTTTTGCATTTGCAGGGAAAAACGGACAGCGTTCTTTGGCGTTATCACAAACTGTAATTATGAAATCAAAATCGATGTTTTGATATTCATCTATATTGTTGGAAGTATGATTGGAAATATCTATTCCATCTTCCTTCATTGTTGCAATTGCTCTTGGATTCACGCCATGTGTTTCCACACCTGCGCTGTAAATTTCTGCTTTATCTCCTGCAAAATATTTCAAATAACCTTCAGCAATTTGACTTCTGCAACTGTTTCCTGTACAAAGCACTAATATTTTTTTTACCATATTTAAAAACAAATTTTTAACAACACCCACTTTCCGGTGTACAGCACGCAGCTTGATTTGATTTTAATTCCGACAGATTTAGTTTCACTTTTTCGGTTGGGATTCCGCATGCATCTTGAGCTAAACAGGCGGTGGTTTTATTTTTCAGAACGAAGGTTTTTCCATTGAATTCCAGATCGTATTTCCCGATGGTTTCGCTTTGATATTCTACTTCAATTTCATAATCTTCAATGCCTAATTTGTCCTCAGAAAGTTGGATGATATTAAGCAATTTTCCCGGTTTCAAACGATGTTCGAAGTCATCAGCATTCCAAAGCTGAAAATTGACCACTTTTTCTGAACGAATTACTCCGCCACAATCGATAAAATTTTTTGTGATCATTCCAACTTCTGTTACATGAAAATGTTCAGGAACAAAAGCTCCGTTTTCCAGTTGAAATTCCACATTTTCTAAAGACGGCAAGATTTGTTTAATGTCAGAAAGTTTCATATTTAATTATTTTAATTTGTTTTATTGCAATATTACGATAGTTATTTTCAAAAAATTTTAACAGCACTTGTCTTTGGTTACAGAAATGACGTTTGAAAAGTAACTCTTCAAAATATCAAAAGTATTCTCATCAATACAATAGCAGATAGCATTTCCTTCGATGTTTCCTTTGATTAATCTTGCGTTTTTAAGTTCTTTAAGATGTTGAGAAACTGTAGGTTGCGCTAGCGGAAGTTCATTTACGATGTCGCCACAAATACATTCGTTCACTGTCATCAGATATTCTATGATAGCAATTCTTGCAGGATGTCCTAATGCTTTTGCGATATTGGCAATTTGATTTTGACGCTCAGTAAAATGTTCTGTTTTAGTCGCTCCCATAATTTATAATTTAATATTGCAATATTACGATAATATATTTATCGACAAAATATTTTTTTGAAATTAAATTCTTAATTAATAACTTGATGAAATTATAAATTTTAAAAGTAGTAGAATGAAAATATTAATGGTTTGCTTAGGAAATATTTGCAGAAGTCCTTTAGCAGAAGGAATTTTGAAACACAAATTAGGAGACGATTATTTTGTAGACAGCGCAGGAACCATCAATTATCACGAAGGCAGTCATCCGGACGAACGCTCAATCCGAACTGCAACCAAAAACGGAATCGATATTTCCAGACAGAAATCCAGACCAATTACTAAATCAGATTTCGATAAGTTCGATTTGATATTCTGTATGGACAAAAACAATTACAAAGATGTTCTGAAGCTGGCAGATGATTCTCAGAAACACAAAGTCAGGTTGATTTTGGATAATGAGCTGGAAGTTCCCGACCCATATTTCGGAGGAATCGATGGTTTTGATAAAGTTTATCAAATGCTGGACGAATCCTGCGAAATAATTGCCGAAAAGATTAAGAACAATACCATATAATTCACAAACAATTCTAAATTTGTAAGACAAGCCACTCTTATGAATTTTGACATTGAACAAAAACCCCTGAAACCCAAAAGATTCTATCAGCATCTCTACATTCAGGTTTTGATTGCAATTATTTTCGGAGTTTCACTTGGTTATTTTTATCCAGATTTAGGCGAGAAAATGAAACCATTAGGCGATGGATTCATCAAGCTGGTGAAGATGATTATTGCGCCCGTGATTTTCCTCACCGTTTCTACAGGAATTGCCGGAATGAATGACCTTAAAAAAGTCGGAAGAGTTGCCGGAAAAGCATTCATTTATTTCTTTACATTTTCAACGTTGGCGCTTATTATTGGATTGATTGTTAGCCATGTTGTTCAACCAGGGAAAGGTCTCAACATCAATCCAAGTACTCTGAACGGAGCAGAAGTGGAAAAATATGTAAAAGCGGCGCACGATAATTCGATGGTGAGTTTTATTTTTAATATTATTCCGGAAACTCTATTCAGTCCTTTAACTGGCGACAATATTCTTCAGGTTTTGTTAGTTGCAATCTTGTTCGGAGTTGCTTTGGCAATTACTTCAGAGAAAAGTTATCCCGTTTACGATTTTCTTCAAACATTAACGATTCCTATTTTCAAAATTGTAGAGATATTAATGAAACTCGCTCCGATTGGTGCATTCGGCGCAATGGCTTTTACAATCGGGAAATATGGCGTCGAATCTCTCAAAAATTTGGCAATGCTCGTCGGAACATTTTATATCACTTCAGCTTTGTTTGTGGTTTTGGTTTTAGGAAGCGTGGCTTGGTACAACGGTTTTAATATTTTCAAATTTCTGAGATATTTGAAGGACGAAATTCTATTAGTTTTAGGTACAAGTTCTTCCGAACCTGCGCTTCCGGGATTGATGAAGAAACTGGAAAATGCCGGTTGCGAAAAAGGCGTTGTAGGTTTGGTGGTTCCGACTGGCTATTCCTTCAACCTCGATGGTACCAATATTTATATGACCTTGGCGGCGCTTTTCATTGCTCAGGCTTGCAATATTAATTTGACTTTGGAACATCAGTTAGGTTTACTTTTGGTCGCGATGTTGAGTTCCAAAGGTGCGGCGGGCGTTTCTGGCGCTGGATTTATCACATTGGCAGCGACATTGGCAGTTGTTCCCGAAGTTCCGATTGCAGGAATGACCTTGATTCTCGGCATCGACAAATTTATGTCTGAATGCCGTGCGTTGACAAATGTTATTGGAAATGCCGTTGCAACAGTTGTTGTTTCCAATTGGGAAAATCGACTAGACAGAGATCGATTAAAAGAAGTTTTGAATTAACTTTGTAATGATAAGAATTTGGGCAGCTTAATCCGCCTTCCACTCCCAATCTTTTTTGCAAGACGATTTAAATTTCAATAGAAATTAATTACAAGCAAAAAAGGATTTCCGTTCAAGTCGGGCTACAGATTCAACATAAAACAACAGTCAAGATAAAAACGTATTTTGTCGTTTCTTAGAAATAACACAAAATCGTAAATACTTTTTACAATAAAAAATATGCTTTACCTTTTACCAGCTTACCTTTCCGAAAATTCTCCAGTTGATTACTTTGCACCAACGATCAAAGATATTATTATGAATGTCGATTATTATTTTGTGGAGAATGAAAAAACAGCCAGAAAAGTCATCAAGTTTTTCGCACCGGAAAAGAAACAACCTGAATTGAAATTGTTTCTCCTCGACAAATATTCCGAAACTGCTGATTTGAAAGAAGCTCAAAAACTGATGAAAGAAGGCGTGGATTTCGGATTGTTGTCAGAAGCTGGTTTGCCTTGCATCGGCGATCCGGGAAATATCATCGTTGGTTGGTCGCATAAAAACAATGTAAAAGTGATTCCTGTCAACGGACCAAGTTCTTTCGTTTTGGCGTTGATTGCGAGTGGTTTCAACGGCCAGCAATTCTCATTCAACGGTTATTTGGCGATTGAGAAAGACAAAAAGAAAAAGGAAATTCAACAGTTGGAAAGTTTGGTTGAGAAAAACGGATTCACGCAGATTTTTATGGAGACGCCTTACCGAAATAATCCACTTTTCGAAGACTTAACCAAATTCCTGAATCCAAATACAAAGTTGTGCATTGCAGCAAATATTAACGATCCTGAAAACGAATTTATCCAGACAAAAACCATCAATGATTGGAAAAAAAACAAACCGGAATTACACAAAATTCCTGCTGTTTTTCTGATCGGGAAATAATTGGTTTATAATTTGACTTAGCATCTTTTAAATCATTTTAACCATTAAATCAAAACTATGAATCAAACCTATCCTTTTTACCTGAAACTTTCTTGTATACTAATTAGTATAGTGATTTTAGGCTTTCTTGCTATCATTGGCGAACAGATTCTGATTCCAATGGTTTTGGGATTACTTATTGCGATTTTATTGATGCCGTTATGCCGTTTTATGGAAAAAAGGCTGCGATTCCCTAGAGGTCTGTCCTCTATTTTGGCGAGTCTTTTAGCCTTGGCAATTATTGCCGGTGTGATCTACACTTTATCACTTCAGGTCGCAAAGCTGGCCAATGATTGGCCTCAGTTTCAGAAACAATTTACCACTTTGATTGATGATCTTCAAGGTTGGATTTCCAGAACATTTGGTGTGAGGAGAAAAGACCAGTTGTTATATCTGAATGATACAGCAAAAAAATCAATCAGTACTGGAACAGCAATTCTGGAAAAAGCATTAACATCTATTGGTTATGTCTTGATGCTGACAGGTTTTACATTTCTGTTTACCTTATTTTTCTTATTGTACAGAACACATTTGCTTAAATTTTTAGTCGCCAGTTTTTCCGAAACGTATCATAAAACTGTTTTCGAAATCATTGATAATATTCAGTTTATGGTTAAGAAATATTTGGTTGGATTATTCTTTCAGATGCTGATCGTCACGGTTTTGTCCTTGATTGCTTATACGATAATTGGCGTGAAGTATAACTTTATGCTCGCAATCCTTACAGGAATTCTGAATATTCTGCCATACATCGGAATTTTTACGGCTTTGTTGATCGGCGCTTTGATTACGTTTGCAACTTCGGGCGTGAGTCACGTTTTGTTTATCGTGATTGCCATAGTTGTGATCCACGCTATTGATGGAAATATCATTATGCCAAGGGTTGTTGGTTCTAAAGTGAAAATCAATTCTTTGATTGTCATTATCGGTTTGGTAATTGGTGAAATGCTTTGGGGAATTGCAGGAATGCTTTTGACGATTCCGGTTTTGGCGATCATGAAAATTATTTTTGATAGAGTAGAAGGTCTGCAATCCTGGGGATTCCTGATGGGTGAAGATGATGATGTTCCGATTTTCAAATCAACTTTTGATAAATATTTTTTGGTAAAGAAAACTAAAGTCAAGAAAGTAGAAATTATCGCTGATCCGACAGACGAACCGACTAAATAATCTGAAAAATTTCTAAAAAGGTTGAAACCCACAGCCCGACTTGAACGGAGCTCATTTTTTTTTGCGGCTGGAAAAGTGATGGCAAAAAAAATAGCAGGAGTGGAAGGCGGATAAAGCTGCCTAAATATTAAAATAATCTATGAAAAAACTAAGTTTCCTATTCATAATTCTCTCTTTGTTTCTGAATGCTCAGACTTCTAAAGAAAATACTGATGTCATCAAAAAGTTTCAAAAAGAATTGAATGCAGAATATCTTAACCCTAAAGAATCACCATTAAGAGGAGAAAATTTGACAAAATTCAAGTCGCATCCGTTCTTTCCAATCGATTTGAAATATAGAATAACTGCAAAATTCTCTAAAACTGAAAATCCTGTCCCGTTTGAGTTGCCAACGTCATCCGGAAAATTCAAACAATATCAGGAGTTTGGGAAAGCTGATTTCGAAATTGATGGGAAGAATTATTCCTTAACAATCTATCAAAGTCTGGATCTCATGAAAATGGAAAAATATAAAGATTATCTTTTTCTGCCTTTCCGGGATGAAACCAATGGAATAGAAACCTATGGCGGCGGAAAATATATGGATCTGAGAATTCCGAAAGGGAACGAAATTATTTTGGATTTCAACCAGTCTTATCAGCCTTATTGTGCTTACAATGCTTTGGATTACAACTGCCCGATCGTTCCGGAAAAAAATAAACTGCCCGTAAAAATTAAAGCTGGTGTGATGTATGAAGATATTTATTATCATTGATTTTCAACTTTAACTTCCTTTAACAGCGCATTAGCACGAACCTTGAAAGTTATCATTCAAATAATAAATTATGAGTGATAAAAAATTAGCCGGACTTTGGATAGACGGTACAAAAGCAATCGTAGTGAGTAATCACGATTCTCAGGAAGTAACAGAATTTGCAATCGTTGATACGGTAAAAGCAGAGATTCAGCACGGAAATTCAAGTGAAAATGCAGCGAACAATGCGGAACAATCCAACAAGCTGAAGTTCTATAAAGAGATCGAAAAACTGATCACTAACAGTACGGATCTTTATGTAACCGGCCCGGGAACTTCCCAGGAAGAATTGAGAAACCACCTTTTGGACACACCGCAGTACAAAAATCTGAATATTACACTCGGAACAGATTCACAGCTTAGTGATGAACAAGTTCTGGAAGAAGTGAAAACGCACTTCCACGCATAAAATTAAAGCGATCAAATTTTGATCGCTTTTTATTTTAAATTCTTTCCAATTCTCCAGAATCAATTGTGGTTTTAAAAGTTCCATAATTCACGGTAACTTTGCTTTTCTTGATCTCTTCGATGGTTCCAACGCTTGTGCTTCCTTTGATGCGGACGCGCTGACCAATTTTCATCCAAACTGCACGTTCTGCAACTCGTTTTTCTTCCAGTTTCTCGTTAGTTTCTACGATTTTTTCCTGGACATCTTCTTTTTTCAACTGTTGCGTGATTTTTCGTTTGATAACTTGCAAACGTTTGCTTTCGTCTTTGTCAACGCCAATTTTTCGGAATTTTTCCTGTTCCAGAATCTTAACGAAATCTTTCACCACATCTTTTCTGGATTTTCCTTTGACGTAACTGTCGATAAAGGATTCAATCTTATTTCCGAACTGAAGTTTTCTGTGTTCATCTTCATATAGTTTTTGGAAATTATGAAGCTTTTGCTGAAGCTGTTCGTTCAGTTTTTGAAGATTGTCACGTTTGTCTTCTACGGAATCTCGTTTTTCAGACAAATCAGACTTAATTTTTTCAACCTCGAATTTTTCCTGCTGAAGTTTTACAATGGTTTTATCAAGATTTACGATATCGTGTTCCACTTTTTTCTTTGCGGAATTGATAATAAATCTTGGAATCCTGTTTTTCTCCGCCACTTCAAAAGTGAAAGAACTTCCAGCTTGTCCAACTTCCAGTTTGTACAAAGGCTCAAGCGAATTTTCATCAAAAAGCATTGCGGCATTTGTGGCTGCAGGAAGGTTTTCTATAACGATTTTAATATTGGTATAATGGGTTGTGATAATTCCGAAACTCTTTTTGTCATAGAAGAATTCCAGAAAACTTTCTGCCAAAGCGCCGCCTAATTCAGGATCGGATCCTGTTCCAAATTCGTCAATTAATAAAAGTGATTTTCCGTCGGCTTCTTTGATCATTCCGGACATTTTTTTCAGTCGGGAAGAGTAAGTGGATAAATGATTTTCTATCGATTGATTATCACCAATATCGGTCATTATTTTCTCAAAGAAGAACATTTCGGATTTAGGGTGGCAAGGTACCAAGATTCCACTCTGAATCATCAATTGTAATAATCCAACGGTCTTCAAAGTGATGGATTTTCCACCGGCATTTGGTCCGGAAATACAGACAATTCTGTTATGTTCTGTTAATGAAATCGTTTGCGAAAATATTTCTTTTTTCTCTTTTTTGTTTCTGATCCAAAGTAATGGATGGAACGCTTCTCTCAATCTCAAAGTCTGATGACGGTTGATCTTTGGTAAAATACCATTAACCAATTCTGCAAATTTTGCCTTTGCTCTGATTAAGTCTAAATCAAAAATATAAGATTGATAATCTGAAAGTTGCGGCTGGAATTCAGCAAGCTCAGTTGTCAGTTTTCTAAGGATTTTATCGATTTCTTTTTTCTCTTCTTCCTGATTTTCTTTCAGTTTGAAGTAGTGTTTGACAACGCTTTCCGGCTGAATGTAAGTAATCGAACCGGTTTTTGAAATACCGAGAACTCTACCAGGAACCCTCTTTTTGAATCCAGATTTGACTGCTAAAACACGTTGATCTTCTATAATGCTTTCCTTAATATCATCCAAAAAATCACTTTGCCCATAATTGAATAGCGCTCTGTTAAAATTCTCAGTAATTGCTTTTCTGGCGTGCTGGATTTCTGTTCTAAGTACTTTCAGAATTGGCGAAGCTTCAGTTTTCACTTCTCCAAAACGGTTGAAAACTTTGTCTATCTTGTCAATAATTTCTTTCTTGAATTCGAGGTGTTTGATTTCTTCCAGAAGTGTGGGGAAGATCTCGGAAAGCTGCGGGAAAAACCTTTGAAGTTTTCCGATCTGTTCCGTCATCGTTTTGATTCTGATGAAGGATTTATTTTCCAGCCGGAAATTTTCGATCAGCATCAGTTTCAGTTCTTCTTCGATATCTTCATATTCATCAAAGGGAACTGCAGCTGCGCCTTCAAAACTTGACAGGAATTCTGAGGTTTTTTTTAAGGATATTTCGGCTTCGTCTATTGGCATCGGACGAAGTTCCATGATTTTGTCTGCCGTTTTTGGCGAGAATGCGAAAGGAGCGATCTCCGAAAGAAGTTCCGGAAATTCTAATTCATTAAGGTCTGCTTGATTGATATTCACAATGCAAATTTACGAATTTGAAAACTTTAATTTTTAATGAAAATAGAAAGTTTCAGATAGATAATTTCTCTTAGAAATTGTTGTCTTTATATGTCTTCGAGAGCCTCAGACTGACAGTTGTAATTAAAGGATTGTATTACCAATCTCTAAGTAATATTGTCATTTGATTTGAAAATGAAATAGTCGATGATGCGAAACGCGTCCCGGCTTATCTCAATTTCATATTTATTTTTATTTGAACCGATGAACCATTTCGTTAGGTTTGAGCGGAAATCTTTTTTTTTTCGAAGTATCACGATTCTTATGAACTTAAAAATGTCTGCAAAAAAGATTGACTATGTCTAACCACTCCGTTAGTTTTGGGAGCGGAAGACGGATAAAGACGCCCAAATATAAAAACAACATCACCGGAAAACCCAGTGATGCTGCATTGAAAAATCTAATTGTATGAAAAAGTGTTTTAAATTTTTGTTGCTAAGCAGAATGTCAGATCCAAATCGTCTTTTACAACGATCATCCCGCCCATTTTTTTCGGTGGTGTGATGTTGAAATCACTGAATTTTACATTCTTTCTGCCAATCATTTTGTTATTTTCTAATTCGAATTCTACATTGTACCTTCTGCTTTGATTCATCATTTTGACTTCTACAACAGCGATGAAATTTTTCTGATTCTTGATGAATTTGATAAACTTGATGGTCATTTCCGGATATTTTTCTGCATTCAGAATTTTTTGGAAATCTTTGGTCATCATCTTGTTTCCGCAATCGAAATCTGTGACTTTTAAAATGATATTCGGTAGATTTTTTTCTGAGAAAGAATAAACGCTGCCATCATTTTTGAATTTGCTGTTGACGCATTGGAAACCGTTGATGTTTGTGCTGCCATTGATTTTAACGAAGTTTTCCTGTGCATTTGAAAAGAGAAAAAATAAACCGAAAAGCAGATAAAGAAATTTCATAATGTTTGTTTTTAAAAAGCAGAGGATTCCCGAGAGTTTCCCCTGCTGCTATTAACTAAATATTTAAAAAGAGATCACAGCTTCTAACATAAATCCATTGAACTTACCATCGCTTTTGATGTTGGTCGTAGGATATCCGTCGTATTTCTGATTGACGTATTCCAGTTTTGTAAGGATGTTTTTGGTCATAAACCAGCCTCCGCCAATGTTGTATCTGTCCACACTGATGTCGTCTCCGCTGATCAGTTTTCCGTCCACTTTGTTGTATCGTCCGCCGAAGTAGAAGTTTTCGTCATTACCAAATCTGTAAAGCAATTCTGCTGCATATTGGTTGTAGGTTCTTCTTTCGGTTTCAGTAAGGTTGCGTCCAGAAGCAGATTCGAAGATTCCGAAGAATTCCAGTCCTCTGTATTTCACAAACGGGTTGATCATAAATGAGGTCAAAGTGTTTTGGAAATCGGGATCTACCATTCCAGATCTCATTTGGGCAGAAGATGTGGCTGCTGTATTTTCCATTACGAAATAATATCTTGAACCAGCTCTGTCGCCGTTGTAAAAGTCCAGTCTTGGTGCTCTTGCGATATTGTAGACAGATCCTGTCAATCTGATTCTAAGATCTTGATTGATCTGTTTGTCATAACCAAGTTTTCCATAGATGCCGGGGCTTGTTCCACCTGTTGCGGTTTGGTTCAGTCTTCCGTTTGTCACACCACCCATTACGATAACGCCATTTCTTCTGTAGTAGACTTCTGCGAAAGGAAATGTAGCATAAGCATCCATCAGATAATTACCAACAAACGGATTCATAATTGCATAAGCGTTGTCTGACCTTCTGAGCTGTGCATCGCCGTAGTTGATCTGATCCTGACCTACTTTAATAGTTGTGTATTTCATCAGATTTTCAGCAAATCCTTTTTCGATGAAATCTAATTTGTCAATTTGTAAATATCCACCTTTCACATATGTTTCGTTGTGATGACGGGAAGAAAGGAATGTTCTCAGATGTAGATTCACGCCATCATACAAAGCAACGTCTAAGTCTAAATTTGCAGTTGGGAGATTGATGTTGTTTCCAATATCATACAATAATGTAGTATTCACGCCATTTACGATGACGGGGGTAGCATTATTTTCGTGTTTCAATCCTTGAAATTGTAAAGCGAATGCGCCGCCGACTTTCACTCGCAAGTGATCAAAGGTTGAAACTGTATCTTTTGGATTTTCAAAGACTGTCAATCCTCGTTTGTCTCTTGGTTTCAGATTGTCCAGTTTACCTTCCTGAGCAAATCCAAATGTTGCTGTTAGTAAAGCTGCGATGAAGCTGGCTTTTAATAGATTTCTTTTCATGATATTAAATATTATTCAGTTAATTTTTTAAGATTGATTGGCTTATTCTGCGACCACATTTACTTTGACAGTGACCACATCACCGGTTTTGATTCCCATAAATCCAGGGCGTTCCATTCCAAATTCTGATAGTTTTATAGTTTCGGTTCCGTCAATGATATAAGCGTTTCCTTTTTTTACAATTGATACAGGAAATGAAACATTTTTAGAAGCACCGGCGATGCTTAATTTTCCTACAGCATTGCTTTTTCCGAGATTGATGGAAGTAGCAGTGAAGGTTACATTCGGCGCTTTGTCAGCCTTCAAAGCTTCGTAGGCTTTCTTTTCCATAGTTTTGCCTTTTTCTGCTTTTAGGTTTTTTACAGGAACAGTGAAATTGATGTTTGTGATAGCATTATTTGCTACAGTTCCAGAGAAAGTTGCTGCCGAACCTGTCATTTCCCAATCGTGCATCGGAGATGTTCCTGAAACTGTGATTGTCGTTAATTTTTGATTTAATTTTTGAGCATTTGATAATTGAGGAAATAGCAGACCTCCTAAAACTAAACCAAGACTAATTAGACTTTTAGTTGTTTTCATTTTAATAAAATTTAATTGTTATAATTATTTATTTTTCACTTTTGATATGTCAAAGGTATAAGGTTAATAACAAAAACAATATTATATTATGATGACAAAAATCTTATCATTTGCTTTGGTTGTCATATTGATAAATAAAATCAATAAGTGTTATCGATTTTGACTAAATGTTAAAATTTTATTAATTTAAGATTTGTCTTTTATTGGTAATGGTTAATAAATAATTAGATATGACATTTGTTAGGTCGATAATTAATGACGAAAATCACTATAGATATTTTTGAATATTTATAAAAAAAGTTAAATTATTAATTATTTAATAAATTGGTTTGACGAATATCATCTTTGAAAACAGATTCGAAATTTGTATTTTACAAAGTCTATGTAATTGTTATTTTTGTATCTTAAACACAAATATTACAATGCACAGTCTTTTACCTTTTCTATTGGCAATGGTTGCGGTCATCGTTCTTCTGAATATGTTTGCTGCCAAACTGAAAATTGCTTATCCTATTTTATTAGTTGTTGGTGGATTGCTCATCAGCTTTATTCCCGGACTGCCGGTCATCAAGATCGATGCGGATCTTATTTTTTTCATATTCCTTCCGCCTTTACTTTTCGAAGCCGCCTGGACTATTTCATTTAAAGAAATGAAAAAATGGTGGCGGATTATTGGAAGTTTTGCTTTTCTAGTTGTTTTCTTTACAGCATTATCTGTAGCGTTGGTTGCCAATCATTTTATTCCCGGGTTTACAATTGCTTTGGGATTTTTACTCGGTGGGATTGTTTCACCTCCAGATGCTGTGAGTACTGGCGCTATTACGAAGTTTGTAACTATTCCCAAATCAACTTCTACTATTCTGGAAGGGGAAAGTCTTCTCAATGACGCTTCATCATTGATTATTTTCCGCTTCGCATTGGTTGCTGTTGGGACGGGCCAGTTCGTTTGGCAGGATGCAACTTTAAGTTTCTTCTGGATGGTAATTGGAGGAGTTGGAATTGGTTTGCTTTTGGGATGGCTTTTCGTACAGGCGCACAAGCTTCTTCCGACAGATGCGCCTTCTGATATTGCTTTGACAATTATCGAACCTTATTTAATGTATTGGATTGCGGAACAGCTTCACAGTTCTGGTGTTTTGGCGGTTGTAGCTGGTGGACTTTTTATGTCAGCAAGACGATTGAAATTCCTCAATAGTACAAGTAG
>Ga0157370_10000767_pt1 | contig 40218 bp, 40 predicted proteins | sample C35metaG_FD_113463 | JGI IMG/M metagenome (GOLD analysis project Ga0157370, IMG submission 113463) | Corn rhizosphere microbial communities from Kellogg Biological Station, Michigan, USA - C3-5 metaG | ecosystem: Host-associated > Plants > Roots > Rhizosphere > Soil | place: USA: Michigan... | reverse complement strand
CGATGACGGGTTATCGCCGGAGGAGCGCACCACTCAGGATGCGATGACACGGGCAATGCTCAAGCGCACCTTGGCAGACGCACAGTGGCACGCGCTGGCGATGGCAGCCTTGACCCTGTGCGAAACAAGGTCGACATGTTAGAAGCAGATGAAAGCGAGCGGGCGTGTATCCCTGCCAAGCTGCAACTGGCCAATTTTTGCCAGTTACGAAAGGCAGAAATCGGCCAAGAGCAGTCATACGATATCTATGATCCTAGCGATTCGCTGAGTCAATTCGAGAACTTCAACCGATAGAAGGCGATACTCATCCGTAACTTGTTCCTGACTCTTGTTGGCTAGGAAAAAAAGTTTATCGGCCGACTCGCGGATTGCACGGGGCAGATCGGCGGCAGGATCAATACCATTGACACGAACCCAACGGTCGATTGCGCCACTAGATAGACCATAAAGCTCCTCCTTCCAGATCCCGCGATTAACAAGATTAAGAATTACACGCTGAGCGTCAATTCGATTGTTGAATTCAATCATGGCGAATGCTGGCTCCGTAACGCTTCCATCCAGCGAGGAACGATGGCGACTGCTTTGATGGCGGCGACGACTTCTTCATTCGTGATGTTTTCTCCATAACCTCGTGTCGATAGTAATCGCGCGCGTGTCAGGATGGAGAATGCTTGGGGGTCGATATCGAGGCTTGGCAGCACCATCAGAGGAGACTTCCTCGAGAAGATGGGTTGTCCGAGCGAAAGCGAATGACAGGTTGCGAAATTTCGGATGGCCAAGAATATGCAGGATAGGTGAAAAGTCGCACTGTTCGAAGACTGCCTCAATTCGTGGTAAGAGCGGTCGAAAAGTCTTTGGAATTTGGTGCAGTCTCGGGCATCCGCGATGTAACGCGCTGGCTTCCCTAGGTCGTTCAGAAAGTCCGTGCCATCCGGGGAGAAAAGTAACCTCGACTCTAGATGCAGGTGCCAGGCGAACGGATTGCCTTCTTTCCACAAAGCCTGAATTCGCTCATATCGATACACGGAGTATTTTTCGTGATCAATCTGCTCTGCTGGGCCGCCGACGCAGGCCAGTAGATCGACATCTGATCCTAGGTCAATCTCCCCCCGGCAGATGGAGCCGAAGGCGTAAATGTGCATATTCATCGCCGACCAAACCGTTTTACAAGAATAGCCGTGAGAAAGGCGAATCCAACAAGACGCGTAGCAGCAATAATCGATGAGAACCAAATTGGGTAGGGGTGCGGGGTAGCTATGCCGAAGAACACTCCAGGAGAGGCCGCGAGGCTAGTGAGATAGGCAGTCAGATCCCAGGGATTGCCGAAGTGATAAGTATCATAGAAAGCTATTAGGAGATGAACTACTACGATCGCCCGCAGCAGCTTAAGCGTATTCTCGCCATTGCCCCAGATCGCATCTAGCACTCTGAACTCAAGCCATTTGATGAACTGTGGCACCTTCTTCCAACCCGGATACTTATCCCGGTAATATGTTTCTCTTGATGACCAAGATTTTTTCAGATAGCTCGATGTAGCTTCCAACTCGTGTGAAATCGCTCTGTTGACAGCTTTGGCATCGCCGATTTGCTGAAAATTCATTCGAAGCGATCTGGCAAACCGCATTTTCAGGTTTTCCTCCCGCGGTGCCTCCCGCTCAAGGATGTCGTCGTCGATTTGGCAACATTCGAAGACCGCATACTCAAACTTGCATCCGGAAAATGCGGACTGATGGAAATTACAGCCAACGAACCGGCAGCCGGTGAAGTCACAGGAATCGAAATTACAGTTATTGAAGTAGCAAGCGTCGAAAACGCTATGCTGGAAGGAAACCTTCCGAAGCGTCTGTTTCTTGGCGTTTAGCCTGACATACACCTTGAACGCATAGTCTTTAGACTCGTTCTCAACATTCCTGCTGACGTAAAGATCAGTGATGACCTCCCGGTTACCTGGCAGCAGTGCCTCACGAGGCTTTCTCTGCACGATACTGGCAACCCCGTCCGTCGTTAGTGCCTCGACGCCTGTGTTCTCTGAGGGTGGGTTCTCGTCCATCATGTTCAGCTTATGCTGCCCTTATCGCTCCATTGTTGGAATGCATAGTGACCTAAATAGCCGGTGCTTCAAAGCTCCATGGAAGTCTTGCAATTATCAACATTCGCGGGCAGCAAAATTCCGGATGACGCGGCTTCGCGAAGGGCAGCTTAGGGTGGTTCTCTGCCGGTCATGGTTGCAACGTTCACTGGACCAGTGGATAGCCGTAAGTAAAGAAATATTGTCTTTAAGGCTATTTTCAGCATTTAAAGGAAACATTTCTTTTCCTTGCTACCGGTATTTTTTGGGCAAGGGTAAAGCCCGACACAGTAATCCGCATGCGGCTATGAATCATCACCCTGTCACGCTTCGGAATATATTATGAGTTTTTGCATAATTGCGCATAAAGCTAAATTTGTAGATTTTTTAGCCGATCAAGACGTGCGAGCTGACACCAGAATCTAGGAATGCATGATTTAACACTACTTTGACGGACCAAGAAGCTGAGAGCCAAGACACATGGATGAATCAAAAATGAGGTCATTACCATCAGACCGAGCCGGATCAAGAGTAGGATCACCCACCCAATAGCGCCGACCACTAGCGACCTCGTAAAGTACGCCCTTCTTTCTTTTTTGGTAGAGATGTTCAGCTTTGACTAGCGGTTCCATCATTAGCCGTCCACTGTTGTTAACCTCGCTAGCGCTAACTAGCTGTACGTCGACTACTACCAGGTCCTCAGACTGTCGGGCAATCAAAGATCGCAGTGCAAATTCGCCGCTAATCATGAGATTAAAACGACGCCTCTTTGTGCGTTCACGCTCCTCGATCTGGACGTGAAACCAAACCCCGCCGACGTCGTACTCGACATAAGTCCAAACGCGAAAGTCATCCTCGAAAAGAGGTATTGAAATGGCTTCAGCCCAGTCATAAGTGCGGAACACGGTGCACCCCCGTCGCTATAATATCGCTATCGAGTATAGTCCTTTCCACGCTTGAACGGCTTCATCGTTCCTTTTGTGAGTCATACAAATGGAACGGAAGATCGCGTTTGGGTTAGCGCTTAGAAAAGCTCGACTGCACAGGGGGGTGTCGCAGGAGACGCTAGCTCCCAGCCAAGCGTATGTAAGCGAGGTTGAACATGGAAAGAAAAGCCCTTCAATCGAAAAGGTTGAAGACCTTGCCAAGGCCTTAGGCATCCACCCAATTACGCTTTTGGCAAAAAGTTACTTATTGGAGGGGGAAGATGTATCCACGCTTTTGAAGCGTGTTGAACTGGAGCTTAATGACCTTGCTGCTCGCTAACCTAGGTTCTGGGATCACTACCGACAGCATTCGGCCAAAGCGGACGTCCAGCCCAGCCATTAAGAAAGGCTTAGACGGCAAATTTCGTCATCCGCCAATCGAAATGCCGATGCGCCTCCCACTTGCGTCAGAACGAAATTGACGAACGTTTTCGTGCGCTTACCCAAGCTGAACTGGATTAGCTGTTGTGGGCCGGCCTGCTGATCTTTAACTTCCCGATCTTCTGGTTCATCCCCCGCCATGCTCAAGGGCTGGATCGACCGTGTGGAATTGTCTTCGGTAGAGTCTGCATGAACAGGCTCGAAAATTTCAGCCACCTTGAGCAATGTCATTGGGCTATTATGATAAAAAGCGTGTTCAGCCCACTACACCACCTCGGTTGACCCAGCTGATGAAGAAATAAGGATATTTCGATGCCCGCCCCGGCTCCGTTGCTGCCGACAGTGCCCTTTCTATCGCAATCTGCGCAAGTGCGTGCTACTCGTTTGAGTGGTGGCTTTGGCGTGGGTGATCGAAAAACGCCAGAGAGTTTTTCATGAATTACTTTACCGACACTGCCGTTAATATTTTAGGCAACAGTAAGCTGCGGACGCCTCAAATTGAGGCCTACATCAAGGCTCAAGAGCATTTTGCGAGCGAGCCTGACCAGGATGCGCTGATCGTGCTGCCTACGGGCACGGGCAAGTCAGGGCTGATTTCCATCGTGCCGTTTGGATTGGCGAAAGGGCGTGTCTTGATCATCACTCCTGGGCTTGTGACCAAGCAGAGCATCAGGAAGACCCAGGACCTTCTTGAGGACAATTTCTGGATTAACTTTGATGTAATCTTCAGCGGAAATGACCTGCCCGTCACCTGCGAATTCAATTCGCTGACTCTCCAGCGCAGCTTGGAACAAAGTCACATCGTCTACTCCAATATTCAGCAAATTCACAGCGACCGCCCTACGTGCCTGACCAGACGAGTCCCACCAGACTTCTTCGACCTTATCATCGTCGATGAAGGGCATCACGCGCCGGCTGAAACTTGGCAAAAGACACTTGGCTACTTCGCCAAGGCTAAAAAACTTTTTGTAACGGGAACCCCATTTCGTGGTGACAACCAGGAAGTGCCCGGAAAGCTGATTCACAAAACGCCACTGTCTGAGGTGATGAGAGACCGCTACGTTAAATGGCTCAGGAAAGAAACGGTCAATGCACATGAGCTCTATTTCACGTTGGCAGACCAGCCAGGCGTAAAGTTGTCAAAGGAGGAAGTGCTCGGTTTCAAAGACCCTGAGTGGGTCCAGCGTAGCGTTGCATTGTCCAAAGAATGCTCGTTGGACGTTATTGACCAGAGTATTCACAACCTCACGGAGCTGAAGAAAGCATCACCTCAAGTGCCTCACAAAATCCTTGCTGTGGGCTGCAGTATTGCCCACGCCGAGGATTTGCGGACTTGGTACGAGGCCAAAAATCTAAGAGCGGCGATTGTTCATAGCTATATGGAGCAGCCGGAAATCGATGCCGCTTTTAGAACGATCGATAACAATCAGTGCGACGTAGTCATATCAGTGAACATGCTGATGGAAGGATATGACCATAGGTATCTTACGGTTCTTGCGCTTTTCCGGCCCTATCGGAGTTTGAATGCTTTCGCACAAATCGTCGGCCGCGTGCTACGCGCAATCCCCGCAGAGGAAATCACTGCGTATGAGATTGATAACAACGCCGTTGTGATCTACCACGAGGAAACCGGTCTAGATGCGATGTGGAGCTCGTTTCAGAAGGAGGTTGATCGAGCAAAACATCAACGCACCAAGGAATACACAATCACTGATCAGGAATACGTTCGAAGAGAGGAGTCCCTGGCGGGTGTTGGTTCTTCAGACGCTTTTGTCAGCGACCAGGATTCCTATTTGGAAGACCTTGACTTCAACAAGATTTTCTCTGACAAGCGAGCCGAAATCGATGCTTTTGCGGCCCAGAAAGTCAAAGAGTTGCCGGGCATAGAGGGTTACGACGCTGACGTGCTTGCACAGTTGACGAACGTCATCCGCAACGCTGAGATGAAGAAGGCCGCCCAGGTCATCGACCCTACCCTCATGGAAAAGCGACCAGAGATCGCGCGTAAGCAGCTCCGAGAGATTCTTACGAAAAAGGCCCAAGATGAGGTAGCCACTCTGCTAAGTGACCTAGGGATCGACGAGAAAAGCTCTACGCTCTATCGGAAATTTGCAGCCCACGTTCCGATGGCAAAGCCGAATACGCCCAACGACGGTATACTGGTGAACTTTATTAACACCAAGCTGGCTAAGAAGTACGGCAAGGTAGCTGAGCGTGATAATAGCTCTCTTTCCGAGTCGATTGCGCACGTGGAAGTAGTTATCGCCGAACTGAGGAAAATGCTGAGATGAGCCTCGAATCTATTAAATCACTCGTTGACGAACTGACGACTCTCCATCTCAGCCGAGGCGTTCAGCCTAGCGACCTCATCGACAACCTGTTCGAAGACGCCTACGTCGAATCAGTATCCCGCAAGACATCGGGTGGTGTGGTATTTGAGATCACTTTTCTCGAGACCGATGACAACGACCGTCCTTTGAAAGTGGCAATGCGGTACACCTACGACCGTAGTCGCAACTTGGTGCTCATCGAGCAGAAGGTCGCAGCAAAGAAATACGCAATTCAATGGGATCGTGCTGCCTCAATCAGCCAGCGTGTTGAAAGACTTGAGGCGATGCTGGCCACCTGCCTTCCAAAAGAGAAAGTGGCGGCCGTACTTTCCACTATCCCAAGCGATTTTGTAGCCATGTTTCCTAGTCTGAAGCTCGTCGCCTAGCCCACGTATAACTGGGTATTTCGAGCTCGAAGAGTGTCCGTCCTGCGTGGCAGCGAGAGGGCGGGCCCGTTCAATTATTCGCATTGAGCCTGGTCCTGACCGATTCTGATAGTCAATCGTCTGGCTTCTATTCAATTGCGTTTGAACCCCTGATCACTCGATTCCATTCACGAGCTTTCAACTCGCGACATGCTGAAGGTGATCCACCGAAGCAGCGTTGTGAAACTACCGTCATCTTTGCCTCTGTCGCGTAGCGAATCTCGGACCCATTTTCATCCAATAAGACGCCTCCGGCACCTCTCAACAACGCATGACCAGCCACAACATCATGTGCTGAAACAGCGTAGAGAGAGATGCCACATATGCCGTCACCCGCTGCCACTCTTGCCAGTCTGTACGCGATAGATGGCATTGCATGGAAATTTCCTGGAGCACACAGTTCACGATTGAGTTCTGGCTTAGTCACCGCTGCCGCACTGACCATTATCGTGCTCTGATTCGAAAGCTGTTTATTCTCGAGACGTACAGATAATGCTCGACCGTTACGAATCAAATGGGGGCTGCCCTCAGCCCAACCGATGCAATCAGGTCGCCCCTCGGAAGTCACTGGTGCGAATACGACCCCCATCACGGGAATGGAGTTACACAGTAGCCCCACTGATATCGCCGATCCCTTCAAGCCGTTCAAAAAATCACTGGTGCCATCGTTAGGGTCTACCACCCAACACCACGAATTCCCTGTCAGAACGTGTCCGGTCTCTTCACCCCAAAAATCGCAGTCGATCAAACTGAGAAGTTCAGGCCGCAAAAAACATTCGATTTCGACATCGATTGCGGCCTTGTCACCAATGCCTCGGGGTCCATCTGGAAGACTCCACTCGGCGGCGAGGAGAGCGCCTGCGTGTTGGACGACCTCTGTTACTTGAGCAAGTAGTTCAGAAAGGTTGGGGCTAGGCATAATGCTCCTCAAGGCTGATAAGCCGCTCAAGGAATGTCTCCAAGGCCGCTGTGACGCATGATAGGCATACCGACGGCCATCCGCATCGCCTATAGCAAATCACCCAGCTACTGCTTCAGCAGCGTCCTCCAAGAAAGGACCGAACAGTGCTGCTCGGCACGCAAACATTCACCTAAATGCGTACGTTCAGAAAATAAGGAGACCTGACTATCCTTTCCGGCATAAGGGCCTGCATGCAGCCTCAGTGAACTTGAAGCCAATGGAAAAAAGGGGGAGCGATTCGGATCAACCAATCTTTGTGCAAGGTACGTAAGCGGCGCCTCAACCATACCAACCTTAAATTCATGCACGTTTTGTTCTTATGGGGGAGTGTAAGTACTAAGCATTCAAAATAAAATTTGTTAAGTTGATTGCTGGAGCTCATTCAGATACTCAGATATTGTTTTCAGCAGTTCATCAACTGATGATGAAGAAAAACCCGCTGCTATTTCCGCTTGCGCCATTTTTACGGTTTGTAGTAAGGAGGAGAGGTGCTGGCTGCGAATTGCCGCATCCGCAACTATTTTTCTGTTAGATATGTCCGAAAATGCAAGGTGTATGTAGTTGTCTAATGAGTTAACGTTTGTGTGGCCTGTCCATTGTTGAACCTCGCGTTTGAACGATTCAGTGTTGATCAGTAGATTTCTAAATTCGTCAGGGTTGTTAAAGTCATGCTGAATGATCAATTTTATGAAGTGCTGAGTAATGAAACGATGTCTGTACATGTGTGGAGATAGATGCTCATTGAGGCCCGCTAATCCCGCCAGTTCTGAGATTTCTTGTGTGATCGTATTTGGCAAGAGCCCCTTTCCAGTACGTGCGCTGATAAACAGCAAGCCACCATCCTGAACTCCCAGAGATTTGATTTTTGGAAGTCGGTTGAACTCAATATACGATACAATGAATTTCAAATCTGGAATTGATATAGGCAAATACCGATGATGGTTAGAGTTTCCACGTTTTTTTGCCGTTAGTAGTTTTAATCCGATGGTTGGATCATGTAGTGCTGCATATACATCATGCGTTGTTATTGATACCAATTCAGAACGTCGACAACCGGTATGGCTAAGCAGTTTGAGCATGACAAATCTGCGCTTTCTTAGGAACAGATCTTCAGTGCTAGCGGCTGCAGTGATTATAGAATTAGAATGAGCCTCCGTGATCGGGAATCTTTTTTTGTCAGGAGAAGGTTCAGGGAATGATCGGTGGTGCCAATAGTATTTGGTGATGCGCTTTTTTCCCTTACCAATGTCAACTTCAGCTTTTCTTCGTTCAGCTTTGATCACTCCGTCTTTACCGACGAACTCATCTCTGCCAGTGATTTCCCCGATATAGACCAGCAAATCAATACAGGTTTTCCCAATCGTAAGTATTGAAGTCGTCGACCGGGTGGTGCGGGTCGTAAGCAGTGATTTTGTATCATTTAGCAATGACTGCATGAAAAGTACGAAGAAACTATCGGTCATTTGCGAAACATCAATAGCGTTATGAGAGCAAAATCGGAGTAAATGGCTTATGTTGCCTGCATAGGTTTTTAATGTTCCACCTTTGTTGTTTCGCGACAATCCCTTTCTATAAAGAGAATGCATGTAGCAATTGGAATAGTGACACCATGTGCCATTAGGATAGCGAAGCATCGGGATGTATGAAGCTGAGTTAAAAATATATGTTTGGTCGGAAAGTAAAGCTAAAGGCAGTTGAAAGTTCTCTGATGTTAAACGATAAAGTTTAGTCATTGGCTATGGCCCTGGGGTGTTTCAGTAGTGCATAAATTTCCGATTGTTGTTTTTCGCAAAGTTGAACGGTTACTATGTTGTTTGTCTTCTTGGCGTACGATCTCGCTTGTATCAGGCTTGTTTCTAATGCAATGGTGTAGCAAAGTACTTCTTCGTTGAGAAACTGTATTTCCCTCTTAAGAGTAATGATTTCATCTCTTAATGTTTTAGGTTGTTTTATTTCTGAAATTCTACGCTTTACGACGGGAAGTGCTTTTAGAGCTAATATTCTGGCATGGTCCATAGCCTCAAAGCCTCCTGCAAGGAAGCAATCTGCACGCGTCTTCAATGTATTTAAAGAGCATGGATAAATATTCTTTTCTGGGGCTGAGTACCGAGATATTGATCCTTGTGATTTCAAGAAAATCTCTATCGATGATTCACGATATTTGTGCGGGTGAGAGGCAATATCGAGAAGGAAATTATAAAGATTGATTGTCGATTGCAGTTTTTTGCTCATTTTGATTTTATCAGTTTGGTTATAAGTCTATAGGTGGTTAAATTATCCACTTTAATAAAATGCGGCTCGACTATCAGTGAGTGGTTTTCAATTAGTGTTTCCAAATACGTCTCTACTTCTTGAGAGTCCAGTATGGTAAATTCAGTTGTGCCAAAATGTAAAAATAGAGCTGCTGCGAGTTCGTTGGTTACCTCTTTGTCGCCTGCCGATAAGGAGTCTGCTAAGTAAGCTGCTTTTACTCCACGAAGTACCTCTCCTGGAGTGGCCTCAGTAATATAGTGATATAGGTGTTCAAGATCCGCGTGGCCTAAAAACCATCGCAGTGTTTCAAGGCCACCAAAAGAATTGCCCCAAAAGAATATCATCGAAAAGCCGCGCCTCAGTTGATGCTGGCGGAAATAAAATCTTGATCCTTCGCTGTTTCGAGGTGTCTCAATGTAGTCGCAGAAAAAATCAATACTTCTATTGTAAGCGGGTGAACGTAATCTCGCTTTTAGTCCTTTTGCATATCTGTCAGGCGGAGCGAATAAATGCGTATATTCAGCGATAAGTTTGTTTTTTAGTAGAAGGTTTTGGAAGTTTTCCAAGGTTTCAATGATCTGTACTCCGATACTTGGAATGGGTCTCTTTAGAATTTGTCGATTAGATAAAAATCCGGACTTGGCGTTGAAAAATATTAAATTGCGCTTCGAGTCATCAAGGCACTCAAACGGCATCAGGCTTATGAGTTCAGATTGGCGCCGCGCCATCAGTAATCCAATGACAAATTGCGCTGCGCCATAATACACTCGTAATAGTTCCCACAAGCCCTCGTTGCTGCGAAGCCTCTCAAAATATTCCTTAACTTTGCTTGCTCTAAGTTCGTTAGAGAGCTTTTTGCCTGCAAGCATCTTGGAACTAAGACTCCAGCATTGAACTCCTAACGCCGCTAGCCGGGGTGTAATAGCTTTGCGAACCCACCAGTCCGAATCCGGATCATTTACGGTCTCGCCATACTTTGATTGAGCAGCAATAACAGCAGAAGCAGATTGGAAAATGTCATCCCCATACTCGTAAATAAAATTGATAGCCTTCTGAAGCGCAGGTAATAGGATGCTCGGTCTTAATGTCTTAAAGCGCATCGTCTGCGCTAAATTTAAGTGCTTCTTCAAAGAGCCCAAACTGAGCTTTATAAAGGCATGGCTGGGAATTTCAAGTCCTAACTCTGGGAGTTTGTTTATTGCCATAAAACTTACGTAGTATTTGGTAAACTGTCGCTCAGTCATTGAGTCGTCATTAACTGCGCGAACGCTAGCTACATTGTACTCGGTTGTCATTCCTGGATAAGCCGCCAGATTCAATTCTGGTAACGAGTTTTTTATACCGTACCCTAAGAGAGTATTTTTATAAATATGTGAAGAGAGTTTGGTTGTGCTTACTGATAACCTGTACCCTGAATTAAGGCTCGGGCTGTAATAATCGTTCTCGTGTAGCCATATTTTTATTTTAAGAGTTTCGCTTGGCGAAAGCCCATATGCTGTTCTATTTTGAACCATTAAAGAATAGATGTCGGGGTTTTTTTCAGCGAAACGTAATACAAATTGATCGCAGCAATCGCTAGTTTTTTTTAGAAAGTCGATCACGGTTTGCCGCCAGTTATAGACTCCTTCGTTAGCATTCTCCGAGTTCGAGAGCTGATAAAAAAATGACACGATATCGTTTTCTGTTAGAAGATCTAATCCATGGCTGGCAAGTTTAAGGCGTGAACTATTGAGCAATAGGTAGTCAATGATATTTATCGCTCTTCGCGTGTTAGCATACGCGGTAATACTGCCCGGCTTTACCCCTTGATTAAAGTTCTGGGTGTTCTGAACGGTTATCCAGTTTTTGAATATTTGCAATAATTTTTTGTTTTTAGGGTCGGAAAGTTTTGACCCATCCTCAAGCTCTAAATTGAAGTTGAGGCAGAATCTATACCCGCGCGCAAAGTCAAAATACCAGATGTTGGACTCGAAATCCGATGTCAGCCATTCGCATTCAAACCGCATTTTCTGAGCGGGGAACATTTCTTCAAGAAAGGCAAGTGCGTGATCGTTTTCTTTTGCGCTCATTTATATGGTTATCCCTAGTTTATTTTTAGCGTTTGAGAGCGCAAATTGAATGTCTGGTCGATCGCTGAGGTATGAGTCAATATGCGTGATTATTTTAGAGCTGAGATCTCTCCAAAGATTTGATTGTAAATGGCTGCTAGATTTGTACCTTGAGTCATTGAGCTTTAATAACTCTTCGAGAATTTGTTCATTCAGCGATACCAAGATAGAGCTGTCGGGCCGCGCTTCGCTAAAGCGAGTGATTGATTCTTCTGGAGGTAGTTTTATTGAATGGTTTAATAGAAACTCCTCAACCTGCTCTAGGCTTTCAAAGCCCGAAGCCTTCAATTTGTAAGGGCTCCCATCCATCGCTTCGATAATTAGTCCTGCTTGAAAAATTCTAATCCACCGATCCTGAAAGAAATCCCAAATGGGTGCTGGGAGATAACGCGCTAACAGCGATGGATCAAAAGATTTATGACCAAGTGCTTCAGACATTTTTTTTGCGCTTTTTGATTCCAAATAGATCATTACTCCAGCCGTCGCGCGAACTGTGGACAGATTCGCTCGTGGTGCGAGGTATGTCGCTTCGGTATCATCTAGGCGGGTGTATTTTTTTAACCCGGTTCTAATTCTTCGTATCGAGATTGGTGAAGAAGTAATCGAAGACAGCTTTGGCCGCTGAAATTTGCCGAAGTTTCTAACGGCGGATAACAACAAATACCGGTAACTATCGTCTCCAATAGATTTTAGGTATCGTCTACCATAGTCGGTTACATCGATAATTTGTTGAACAAGATATGCGCCGTACTCACAAAGGTTAATAACCTGCTCAGCTTCACGGTGCCGTTTACGGAGTTTATATCCAATCAACTGATGTCCGTTGTCAGTTGGAATAAAACCAATTTTTTTTCCATGCTCATCAAATATCTCTAAGTTCTCCAAGAATCCAACAGTGATTTTAGGATACAAACTTACGAGTAGTAGGCAGTGTGGGTACAATGAGCCTGTTGTGGCTAAGCCTAGCTCATGCGCTGTTTCATCAGCAGGCGTAGCAAAAATTTGGATTGCACGTTCCATTACGTATGAATAGTTGTGCTCTTCGATATTACGCGCGGCATTAGCAAAACATGCTGGATTATTACGATCCCTCATCCATTTAATTTGGCCACTCTCTTTTTCTTCGGAACCTCCGATCCAGCGGAGTGTTCCATTAGATGCTTCTCGCAATCTGCGATTTAGTCTAGCATCTAGATCCGCAACCTCAGCTTTAGCCCAGGTTGTTAAGTCGTTCATTGATGATGTTAGGTTATCAAAGATACGGTAGATTGCCGTTTGGTCTGTAATTTCTAGTGGGATGTCGTGCAATAACTTTGAATGGACGAGTGTTCCGTCATTTCCAGTGCTGACTCTGGAGGCCGCATTGTTATAAAGATTCTTTGGTAACACGGGTAATCCAGCATACCCCCCACTCAGTAAGGATGCTGGAATAAGTTGATTTCGTACGAAAGCTGAGAATTGTACGTTCCAGACTGACGCAATGGTGCTTAGTTTCTGGCCTTTCCCATTGTCATATTTTTTCTTAACGTAATCCTTCACAAAACGATCCCAGAAATCGCTCATGAATACATCAGAAGTTAGGTGTGTAGGTGTGATATCTGCTGGTTGGGCCTCGATGAAATCTCCTAGGTCCGATAGCAATGGCATTGCTCGGTAGCGTCTACCTGAAAGGAAAACATGAGTTTCAGAGTAGAGTTTCCTTGTGAATTCCGCACCAAGCTTTCGGTAAAATGTCCATAACGGAAGAAAATGCTTTCCTCCAGAAACGTTCTGCAACGGCCACCCTCGCCAATATTCTATTTTTTTGGGGCATTGCTCTAGGCCGTTAAGCACATTTAAGTATTTGTCTATTGCTTCTTGGGTCAGCGGAAATGAGTAATTCTTTTTGGTGGGATATTTTTCTGATAGGAATGGAATTACTGATATGAAGAATCTCGCTCGTTGGGATCGAAGCCGCGGAGTCGTCTCAACATGTTTTTCTGAATATAAAAAACCAAGAAAACCTTCCGCCACTTTTCGGAATTTCGATTGCGATAGTGGAGTTGCCAACTGACGGGTTATCTGGAGGTAACACTCAAAACTCCTAAGCGTAATCTGCTTCACCGATGAACATAGCCGACCGCGACTCAATATTGCGTTGGTAAATATTGCCCTTTGGTCCACATTCAACTGCTCAAACGGGTAATGTTCATAGTGGACGCCATTTGAGAATATTGGCAACGATTCTACGGACTGAAATTCCATACTAACCCTTTGATCTGACGGTCTAAATTCGATTTTTGACAGCCAAATCTAAAAAGTCAAAATATCAATTCATCGAGGAACAGTACGCCGTGATGGGCCAGGGTAATCTCCCCAGGCTGCGGTTTCGACCCGCTGTGACATTTGGGAATAGATGCAACGCACCTACGCTGCAGTCCACATTCTGTCGTATGATTTACCCCAATATTATGCAACTCAAACCTATAAATAGGTGCAACTGGCCACATTATGGATAGCATTAGCTGCAACCAGCCTCGGTTCTCAGTTGCGAGGCGCATAAAATCTACGACGCGTAGCCTTTCTGGAGTGTTTGCTTTTCGCGGACAGGGCGTTGCTTTCGAGTCCATGCTGGAGCGTGACTTTCTCAGTCGCATGGATTTCAGGAAGGATGTTCTGACTGTGGTCTCGCAGCCGGTTCAACTGGATTTCGTCGCTCGCAGCGGCCGGTCTTATACCTATACCCCGGATTATCTTGTTCATTTCCATTCTCACACCCATCTGCGCCCCATGCTCGTGGAGGTCAAACCGGCAGAGAACTGGCGTGAGAATTGGCGCGACCTGCTACCAAAATGGAAGGCAGCGTTGCGATATGCGAAGGAGCGAGGCTGGCGCTTCCATATCTATGACGAATCGCGGATCAGAGGCCAATCGCTGAAGAACATCCAGTACCTGGAACGATTCAAAAATGCGGATTACGCGGATCAGGATCTGGACGCCATCATTCGTACGGTCGCTTTCCAGGGCATTGCATCGGTCAGCTATCTCGTGGCGCTGCACTTTCAAGGTGCTGAAGCTCTGGGCAAATCGCATATCTTTCATCTCATCGCGACCCGTCAGTTGGATTGCGATATTTCCGGGCCTCTGAGCGATTCGCTAGAAGTCATGGTGGCCGAATGAATGACTTCGTTAGTGAACAGCCGAAGAGAGGCAAGATTGACCGCTCTTTCGTAAACATCGCGCCAGGCCAGGTTGCTTGCTATCAGAAAGAGACCTTCCGGATTACCCAGGTATTGGATTTCCAATCCGTGCTGGCGATCAATGTCGAAACCGGGCAACCGAAGGTGCTTCAAATCGGCGAGCTCAAGCCGTTTCTTGGAGACAAGGTAAGAGGGCCCTACGCCGATTACGACCTAGAGGATATCGGTGCCGAGGAATGGACCATTGCGCAGAAACGCTACGCGGTCATCGCCCCTCTTCTGAGCATTGAAGGTCAGTCACGTAGCGTGGTAGAGCAACGTGCGAAAGACGCCGGTGTTGATGCCGTTACGGTTTACCGATGGCTGCGCCGTTACAAAGAGCAAGGCGAAGTGACCGCACTCATTCCGCTCAAGCGTGGGTGGGGCAAAGGTCGTTCCAGGATCTCTGAAGGTGTCGAGCAGGTTATTGCCGAGACCATCGACGATTTTTACCTGACCGAGCAACGCCCGGATGTTGCCTCTACGGTTTATGAGGTCCGAAAGCGTTGCAAGGCTTTGAAGCTGTCTCCTCCAACTGTGTCGACGGTCCAGGCGCGCATCAAGAACATTCCTGATCGGACACGTTTGCGAAGACGCGGCGATAAAGAACTCGCGGGCAACAAATATGACCCGCGCCCAGGCGGACTCAACACTGAGTACCCGCTCCAGATCGTACAGATCGACCACACGCCGGCGGACATGATCATTGTCGACGACGTTTACCGGCGTGCCATCGGTCGTCCTTGGCTGACGCTGGCAATCTGCGTGTACTCGCGAATGGTGACCGGCTACTACCTGTCGATGGATGCCCCCTCCGCGGTCTCGGTGGCAATGTGCGTTGTCCATTCCATCCTACCTAAGGAAAAGTGGCTGGCGCTTCATGGGGTTGATGCTGAATGGCCGGTGTGGGGGAAAATGGGCACGCTGCACAGTGACAACGGTGCTGACTTCAAGACTAAAAGCCTTGTGCAGTCCTGTGTGAACCACAATATCCGTCGTGACTTCAGGCCAAAGAAAAACCCGCAATGGGGTGGACACATTGAGCGCTGGATGGGCACGTTCGCCGGCATCAACAAAAAAGATCGAGGCGCAACCTTTAGCAATCCTGCCGAGCGTCGTGAATATGACTCTGAGAAGCAGTCGATCTATACGTTTGCAGAATACGAGCAGCGGCTGGTCAGAAATCTCATCAAGTACAACAACAAGTTCCATGAAGAGATCGACATGGCGCCGATCAAGAAATGGAATCTGGCTTTCTTCGGAGACAAAGAGCACGACCCTATTGTGCCGCTACCCCCCAGGGTCGCGGATCCTTGGGGTTTCCAACTCGACTTCCTGCCTGCCACGCTGAGAACCATCCACCCCTATGGTGTTGAAATGGACGCGATGTATTTCGCTGAAGCATTACGACCTTGGATAGGCGCAATCGATCCTAAGACAGGCAAAGCGAGAAAATTCCTTTTTCGGCGCGATCCTCGGGACATCAACCGAATCTGGTTCTACGACCCGGCGTTGAAGGAGCACTTTGAAGTGCCGATCATTCGCGGCCGGTACGCCGGCGTCACGGTGGGTGAGTACGTCAACGCCAAGAAGAAAGCGAGGAAAGCAGGACGCGACGCGGTCAACCACGACGTTATCGAACGAATGTTGGACGAAAACAAGCAGCAGGAAACTGAGGCGGCTGTGCGCACCAAGCAGGCCCGCAAAAGTGTCCAGAAGCGTACGAACAACACCAAGCAAACTACGCCGGCTCGGCCCACGCCGCACGTCGAGCCCAAGTTTCCACCTACTGGGTTACCTGAATCGCCGCAGCTGTTGTCGGTGGATGAAGTGGACACCTTTGGAGAAGTCTGGTGACCGATTACGCCCATATCACACCCCAGTTCAGAGACGTGATGGAAAAGTCCGATCTTGATCGGCTCGCATTTCTGGATGAGCCGCGCTGGGTTGATTACCAGGCTGCTAACAATCTGATGGATATTCTCAATGGCCTGCTACGCAAGCCCGAGCGTCCGCGTATGCCAAACCTCATGCTTGTCGGTGAATCCAATACGGGCAAAACCACAGTGGTAACCCGGTTCAAGGAGCTATCAGGGCAGCCCTACATCAGCGACGATGCGGTGAGCGTGCGGCCCGTGATTTGCGCTGAAGTTCACAAGCCCGATGAGCGAGAACTGTATAACGCCATCCTTCGAGAGTTCTGGGCACCTCACAACCCCGTTGCACCGCTGGAAAAGCTTCGACATCAGGCCATCCATCTCTTGCGTGATGCGCGTACTCGCATGCTCATCCTTGACGAAGTGCATACGATCAACAACGGATCGGCTGCCAAACGCATGGATGTCATGAACGAATTGAAGATGCTGTCGAACATCCTCCACATTCCTTTGGTGTTGGTCGGTACCCGAACGGCACTTCAGCTACTGGTACTGGATTCGCAGTATTCAAGTCGGTTTGAGGTGGTTTCGCTGCCCAATTGGTCAGTCAACGCCGAATTCCAGCGTTTCCTGAAAAGCTTTGAGTCAGTGCTCCCGCTTAAATCCGCTTCTAAACTGTACTCGCCGGAGCTCACCCCGCTCATTCACGCGATCTCCAATGGCAACACGGGCAACATCGAATATCTTTTACGTGAGTGTGCAAGGGAGGCAATTCGAAACGGTTTAGAAGTGATTGACCGTCGACTCCTCGAGAAAAACCAATGGATGCGTCCTACCAGTGCAGATGGGGTGCGGGAGCGAGTCCTGTAAATGCGGTGTGGCCCATGGTGCCAGCTCTACTGCAGGACGAACTCATCTCATCCTGGTTAATGCGATGTACTTTGGCGCTGGGTTGCGATGCAACGACGCTCACGGACGAAGTCTGGCCTGGGCTAAGATACTGGTCCAGCGATCCGGACAGAGAGTTATCTATTGAACAGTCGCTGGACCTGAATCGGCTTTCGGGCATTCCGGCAGCCGCGCTTCGGGCGACCACTTTACAGCCGCTGTATCAGTCGATGACTGGAACTTCAGTCTTCCCAAAGGGGATAGCGCCCTGGTTTCTCTGTCTTGGGTGTCGAAATCGACGTCGGAGCGGCGGTCTTCAGTACTGCCCAAAATGCTTCAAGGAACGAATTCCCCATTACTTAATTGAGGATCGGCTGGCCTGGCATAGCGCGTGTCAGCTGCATCGGGTGATCTTGCTGGATCGTTGTGAATGCTGCCATGCGCCGTTATGCCCTCATCTGCTTGCTCCACCTGATCAGACGCTAGGTCGGTGTCATCGCTGCGGATATGAGCTGGGTTTGGCTTCAACCGAGATGGCACCGGTCAAGGCTCTGAATTTCCAGCTTGCGGCCGATGAACTGTTTTCCAAATCTTCCCTGCGCTATGGGGGAAATCATTTGGTTCTGAGTGAATGGTTTGCTCTGTCGCGATGGATGATTGGTATATTGCGCACCGCCGCACGCGCACCCAGCCCCTGCACGGAGATGTTTTTCCGTGAGCTTGGTGTCAACCTGCCCGAGCTTAAGCCTCCACCAACAGGGTTGCCATTCGAGTATTTGTCACCCGTGGACCGCGCAGGCCTCTTGACCCACGTCTGGAGCATGCTGGAGGTCGGTCCCGAGCGATTGATGGCCGTGGCTGAATGTGAGCGCATCCGGCCGTCGCTACTGCTGCCGCGCTCGGGAGAGTTACCGTCTTCACTTGCCGGGCTTGGCGCTGTGCTGAAAAGCAATCGGCGCCGTAACTACAACCCCTCCCCAGTCGGAAACCCGCGCTCTGTGAAAAGCGTGTTGATGAGATGGCAACGATTGCTTAGGAAGTTTCAACGATGACGGCTCCGGAACTGCCACTGAAATGCGATGAATGCCAATGCATCGCATCGAAGATTCACCGGATCCACAAGGGGCGGCGATTCTGCAACACGTGCTATGCCCGACTGTTCAAGCGCCGATTGTGTTCAGGCTGTGGCAATTTCGGTCGGCTACCAGTGTTTGAAAAAGACACCAAATGCATCAGCTGCGAATCGAAAGCGCCCTGTGTACGCTGCAAGAAGGCCGGGAAGCCGGTCGGATTGATGACGGTATACGGCCCAGCATGTGCCAGCTGTGCACATCACTTTTCCGAACCTGAGCCTTGCCAGCGGTGCGGAAAACTCTCAACGAAGTTAACGCGAGTCCTAGCGACCGATCCCGATGTTCGCTGCTGTCCTCAGTGCGCACGAGCAGGCGCGGCAACATGTCCAGATTGCCGGCATCACCGTTTCTTGATCCAGTGTAATGATGGTCTCATGCGGTGTAAGTTGTGCGCTGAAAAAGGCGAGGTTCAGTGTGCAAGCTGCACTCGGTTGATGCCGGCGGGACGCAAAAGCGAATGTGAGACCTGCGCCTGGGAAAAGAGCCTTGATCGTCGCGCGCATATTCATGTCGAACTGTTCGCCCATGCCAGCACTCGTCAACGCTTTAATGAGTTCTGTCTGTGGCTCAAAAACCAGATGGGCGCTCACAAGGCTGCGCTGAGACTCAAACACTACGTACCCTTTTTCAGCTTCCTGGATGCGCATCCTGTTGGATTACCATCGTACGTTTTCCTGCTCGAGCATTTCAGCGCAGAAGGGCTTCGTAGGATGCAGACTCCAATGCTATGGCTCAATGCGCGGTATGGTGTCGCGCCCGATGAGCAACTGCGGAACGAGCATTCCGAAAAACGCAGAATTCAAGAAATGATCGAATCGACGCCCGCTGGCGTTGGCTTGGAAGCACTGCTGGGTTACCGAGAGTATCTTCGGACCAAACAAGGCGACGGATCTACGTCGATCAGTTCTGTTCGGCTCTCCTTGCGTGCTGCGAAAAACGTGTTGGCTTCAGCTTCACAGCAGTTCGATACGTTGCCCACGCAGAAGACTGTGACGGCATATCTCACTCAGTCGCCGGGACAGCGTGCGACCGCGCAGGGCTTCATTGGTTACCTGAACCGCAGTCACGGACTCAGCCTTACAACAGAACTCAGCGAGCGTGCGGTAGCAAGGGCGAGAAATCGTAAGCTGGAGGCTACGCTATACAACTTGTACTCTGCGAGTGGCGAAGGTGAAGCGTACGAGCGTGCGTGGATCAAGGCCGCACTGATGCTTTTGCACGGTTTGAGCAGCGTGAACAAGAAGACCTTTTCGTATAGCGCGCTCGTGGTTAAGGGAGTGTCTGGTTTTAATGTGGTGATCAACGCCCAAACGTACTGGGTACCCAGCTCCACTTCCGGTACGGGTACCGAAATTATGGAGTTTATGATTGGAGGATAAACTGCCTAATTTCAGTACATGTCGCCGAAACACGAGGTGTCGGAGGTTCTCAGATGAGCCTAATGCCAAGGTGATAGAAGGCGTAGAAGATCGTTGTGCCGATGTCGGAGTGATGCCGGAAGATGTTGTGCGGATATCTCAACGGTGTTTTCAGATTTCGGAAGTTACCGTTGGCAAACCGGATTTCAGCGCAAATTCTGGATATCTCGACTAACGCCTCAGCTTCATTGTTGATTTCCACCAGAAGCCCAGAGATTTTCTCTTCACCATACACGGTGCCTTTTCGAATTTTCTTGCGCTGAAGTTCAAACAGGTAGAAAGAGCGGCCCCTGATCTTTATGCGCGCAACCAATATCCCTCGTCGGCGGTTGGCATTTTCTTTGTAAGCTAGCCATGTTCGATTCTTATCCTTAGGGGCCTCGGATGGAGTAAAGGCCGCCAGTGCCAGCAATCTGAAGTCTGCGCTCTGCACGAAACCCTGGCGCTCTGACTGCCAAGCCAGACTAGAGAAGTGGTTTCTGGCCAGGTCGTCTTGAAGCGCTTCCCATAAAGCTTGAAGTGCTCCTCCATCCCCCAGGATGTGCTTTGCGACCGCAGTGAATTTGCCGACGCCTTTGTTGTAGCCCTGCGGGTCGCCAGTGGAAAACACCTTGGCCGTTCCCGGCGGGACCTGAATGGCCTTTTTCTTTGAAAGCGATCGCTCGTCAATTGAAACGGTATGGGGGCATTTCGGCCCGAGGATTTGAAATCCAGGGTCGGGTTTTGACCATCGAGCAGATCCTTGATCGGGTTCCTGACGGTCGGTGATCACAAACGGATCCTGTGGCTTTGCCGCTTCAATCTTGACCCTCATCGTGTCGAGAAGGGCCGGATCTTGTTCAGGATCATCCTTGGAGTATTTAACCCTGCTTATCTCGTAGGGATGATCTTGTGGCTGACTCATGCCTGTGACTTCGTAGCACAGAAATGTGGTGCGATTGTTGATCCAGCGGCCACGAACCTTGACCCTTGCGGGCCCCTGAAACCACGGCCTAACTCTCAGGCTGGTTTCCTTCATTTTCTTGCCGTATGCATTGTCCAGTTCGGCGTAGAGCAGCTTGGCGGACGTTTCGGTGTAGTCGTTGTATAGGGCGTGCGCAAGAAACAGCCCATCGTCGTCAGGAATATTGGGGTGTGGCTTAACAAGCCAGGTGTTGGGATCTTTCTGGGTGTCGGTATAGAGAAGCTCCCGCACCTTTGGCCAAGGGTAGGTCGTCAGTATCCGGGCCATGTCCGACGTGCTGCCATAACACCGGTACAGAAACTCAATACAGGGGATCAGGAGGTTCTTGCCTTTCGGTAGGGGGAAGCTGAGAAACTCAGTCAGCATCTTGTCCGTTGGCTGGCTTCTGAGCGGATAATCGGTCTTGAAATAGGGAGCGGATTGGTGGTTGCCGTAGATACTTACGTACGACCAGACACCCTCAGTGAAATCCACAGAAAAATCTTGGTCTTTGCCCAGGTCGGTTTCGGCGATGCACTTTCCCCCTTGCCAAATGGTTCCCAGTCGAAAACTACCCAAGCGGCTTACGCCGATCAATGCAGGAGTCACGCCTGCGGGCTCATCGTTGCGGTCTAAAAACCGAAAGATGACCTCCACGAACGGTATGCTTTCAGCATCGAAATTTTTCTTAATGCGTTCGTAAGACCAGACCACCACCGTTCCATTGCGGATGTGCTCGATGGCATCGCCGTCTTTGGTAGTGCAAAGGTTGTCGCGGGGAGGAACTCGCTTGATTCGATGGGACAATTCGCAACTCCGAATATGCAGGAGCATCAAGCTCGTCGCTGATTAATGGCTGACTAAGCGTGGACTTGTGCATATCGTCCTGATTGTATGAAGCTCCGCCAGAGGGGCTGTACGTTACCTTCAAAAAAGGGTCTGCACCAAGTCGGCAGCTCATGCAGTCCGATCATTTTTTTAGCATCTCTGCAAACAGGGTCAGAACTACATTCCTTCCGTTGCTTGAACAAGAAGCTCCTCTACCTGACGGGATCCAACGGTTGTGGAGAGCATTTCAATCGGGCTCTTACCCGAGAAATGGGGCTTCGGTTTGGACAGCCAGCGCATAGCCTTGTCAGTGTCGCCAAAAAAGGACTCGGCTAAGGCAATAATGTGTGCCAGACGAAACAGGTGATCACTTTGGCTCGCTGCTAGTCGCTCACCTGTGGCCAGCTTTATTTTATGCGCTGGGGTGGGAAGGATCGCTTCCAGAGTACCGGGGCTAATGAACCCTAAGTCGCGCATTGTCGCCAGGGTGGCTGCCTCAAGGCCGGCGTCGATTATTTCGTGAATTTGCTGTGCAGTTGCGTCGGCGGGAATCTTGAGAAGAACCTTCATGCGGTTTCGGTAGCTGTCATCGGCTTGGGCGCGCAAGACGTCGTTGGTCCTTGGAGACTCACACGGCACAGCGCGTACCGGTGTCAGGATGATCGTGTCACCGGCGACAGTGATAGCCAGCTCATCCCCGATACTCAGGCCCATCTCCTGCAACAGGGCAGCAGGTAAATCGACGATGACATCGCCACTGCCATCGTGGGTGGCTTGAGCCTGAACGGACCAGTGTCTATCTTTCTTCATATCATCCACCCGACGCGTAGTTTGCGAGAAAGGATGCCCATGCTCGCGCGCGCAATGGCATCTGTCATGAATTAAAAGTGCCTTCGCAGTGTGCCAGGGCTTGAATGCGATAAGTGGTCCACGCGGTTGATAGGCCGGCGGGCTACGGCTGTGGCTCATTCAACTCAGACTCAGTAAATCACTCAGCGTAATTCTCTGGCGCGTGCCCGTGCCGAGCAAGACGTACAGCGTATTTCTTGTGAAAAAGAGCCCTTCGTCTTCGAATTTCAGTTGGAACGTGCTGCGTACCCAGTCTCCTCGGCTAAAGCGTTCGCGACTGTCGATCACGACGTTGCGCGCATAGACCAGCACTGGTTCGAGACCACGGGAGCGTAAAGCGTCATACCCCTCGCCGCAGGGTTCCAGCTCAAGCACGGTCCAGTCCCGCACCAGGCAGTACGAATACTCTCTAAAATTGCTTTGTAAAAAGTCGATGGCATCTTCAGCTGATAAGTCGCACCCGTTGATGACTTCTCCTTGCCCACTCAAGAGTTGCTGTAGCCGTAAGAGATCCATTCGTGCATGCCCTCTCAGAGAATTCTCGTTCAACTGAGCGCCGGCGGTCGTATCAGCGATACCGCTGGAGTTCCTAGGACTGATGGTGAAAGTGTATCCTGCTGATTGTCAATCAGGCCTGTTAGGCCCGCTTGCGATACGGGTTCGATGGTTAGGCGACTGGGCATTTTGTTTCAGTGTGCTTTCCACAGGCCGGCTTGCGCGAGCTGTCCAGATGTCCTCCGTACGGCTGGTACGTTACGTCCTAAAAGCTACGCGCGATATTCACCTTCATCTGCGGCGTTCAATAATTTCTCCAGTGTTTCATAGCCTTCGTCGCGGCTCATTAGGAAGCCGATGACATCTTCAGCATCGAATCTGAATGGCTCAGATTCCATGACAGTCCTGAAAAATGTGTTAGCTAAAACGATACCGCCCTGATTTAGCCAGGGTTCTGCTTTTCTACCATCGAGTTGATCAAAAAATACCGATAAAACCGCAGTCGCCAATGGGCGCATTTCGCTGGAGGAGGAGGAAAGCTCCCAGTGCCAGCGTCCCTTGGCAGGGCAAAACGTTGGGCAATCATCGTTCAGCATGTAGTTCCAATTGTTGCTTTCCCACATCCACTGCGGGGGCTGAAGCAGACTTGGAGGGGTGCCTTCTCTATATACCGTCACTTCATGATTTCGACCATTACCCCAAACCTCGACTGGTCGCGCCTTAAAATATGTGAGGGCGCGCTCGCGTAGTTTGAAGGCTGCCAGTCGAGCGTTGACGCCACTTTGCACCTGCGCCGGTGTCCTGCCCTCGGCCACTTCCATCACTGCCGTTCCGATACCAATGTTTAGTTGATGCAGAGGTTGCAGATCCAGGTAGAGGCGCCCGATTAAAGGCTTAGGCAGCTTGTCTGCACACCCCGCTTCCAGGATGACGGGCACAATCCGCACGCCCGGTTCATCAGCTATCTCCGCCAACATTTTCAGCTCGCGGTGCAGACCTGAACCTTTCTGTTGGGCGGCTCTGATGTAGTCCTGGTCACACAAACATAAGATTTGGACTGGGCGCTTGGACAAGGCTTTAGCGATAACACCATCGATTGAATCTCCGTAGGCGATGCTGTCCCTATCCCAAAATACGTCATGGCTCCAACTGATTTGGGTAAGGATACGTTGGCGTAACCACTCTTTGTTCTCAAACCCGTTGCCCCATGCGTAGGAGATGAAGATGTGGCCACGGTTTTCTACTTCAGTCATTTTGCGAGTCTTCTGTGACGAGGGAGCGACATCACCAGGTCGCTGGTCTGGGTTGACGAATAGCGATTCGCACGTCAACAAAAAGACCTTACCGAGGAATGATAAAGGCTAAAAGCCATCATTCTTAAAATTATTTGGCTTTATTTGGGGCGGTTGTTCAGGTCTCGATTATTCTGCTTCGGATGGTTGGCCCGAAAGCAGCGCAGTCGCGCGTTGATTTGCAGTCGCCGTTGATAGTTACTTTGCTTTGAATAAGATCTAAAAAATATTTTATTGAGAGGTGAAAATTAGATCGCTTCGCAGTGATCAGCAATTTCGGTATTACTTACACTGTCAATTGCGAGCATAAAGTTAGTTTGAGGAGGGTCGCACTCTATCGCAGCGATCAATATTTTTTGATTGAGTTATTAATGTCGGTGATGTTCAGAATGATCTGGCTATCCTTCGATGCAGGTGCTTGATATCACGGGTTTTACGGCCGCTGCCGCTCGTCGTATGGTGCAACAAAACCTAGGAAAATCGAGAGAAATACTGGACAAAAACCCACCGTAGGCGATACTCTTACGTATAACTTAATGTAAGGAGTTCTAAATACTCTTTGCGCTAGAAAATGGAATGGAGTCCTTATATGTTAGCTCGCAATAATTCAGCCTTTTAGTTGCACTGCTTAGGGCAGGAATTGGTTTCATGAGTTGACGACTCTGAGAAACAACCTTATGGCAGGATATATAAAATGGCGAATGGAAAAGTACTCAGGCAACTTGTAAAAGCGGGTGCCATCGGAGATCTGGCGGCGTTCCGTCGTGCCTCTGAAGCTATCATCGAAGAAGAGCGCCAAAAGCAACATCACTTATTGGCAAACGATTTAGAGCAGATCCTCTATGGGGGGGATATGCATGTTCAGTCTGCACGTAAACCACAGTTTACTGCTGACATTCCTGTAGACAAGGAACGTGGACTTCCGTTGCTCGACATCAGGCCACCCAAGCGATCGCTGGAGGAGATCATCCTCCCAGAAAGCAGCTCCTCGATGATCGATGAGATGCTGGAAGAACATCGACGCGCAGAGGTGCTTCGTAGCTATGGCATGAAGCCGTCAGGCAAAGTGATTTTCTTTGGCCCGCCTGGATGCGGTAAGACCTTGGCTGCTGAAGTCATTGCTTTCGAACTGGACCGCCCTCTGGCTATTGTTCGTCTCGATGCATTGGTCTCCTCTTTCCTGGGTGAAACAGCGGCGAATTTACGGAAGGTTTTTGATTTCATCGCGAAACATCAGTTGATCGTTCTTTTCGACGAGTTTGATGCGATTGGGAAAGAGCGTGGTGATAGCGGTGAGCACGGCGAGCTACGGCGCGTGGTCAACGCTGTGTTGCAGATGATGGACGCCTATGACGGGCAGAGTCTTATTCTTGCAGCAACTAACCACGAGAGTATTCTAGATTCGGCAATTTGGCGCCGGTTTGATGACGCCATTGAGTTTCCGTTGCCTGATCACAAGCAGCTAATAGCATTGTTACAGCTTAAATTACGAGGGACACGTCGTCAGTTCGAACTAGATGACCCCGAGCTGTTAAAAGAATTTGATGGAAAAAGCGGTGCTGACGTGGAACGTGTTGTCCGGCGCGCTGTGAAGCGTATGATATTACGCAACCAGGAGTTCCTCACGGTCAAAGAGCTACGTAATGCATTGGTGCGGGAGGGACTCCGCAAGCACTAATCTGCTATCAAGGACGATGAATTGGCAACTTACAAGCATCTGAGTTTTGAGCGCGAAAACCTGGACAATCGTCGTCGGACGAAAAATCCCCCTAAGTTCACCAAGCGTGATGACTTGCGGGGGCATGGCCAGAAGCTTAATGGCTATTTTGCGACGGCAGCGGGTGTTGCTGAAAAGCAGCACAAGTCTGCCGAAAACTCCCCCTTTGTATTCAAGTTGCAGTACGACGGCGCGATGACTTTTGAGAATCTCCAGAAGCATGGCCTGGAATTCATCAGTCAGGAGGGCAAGCAGGTTTGCGTGGTGTTCGCGACCGAGGCCGGCCTAGCCATCTTTCAAGACCACCTGAACAAGTTGGGCGTGCTCGGGCAGAATGTTAGCTACAAGCAGATTCTGGAAGCCATCGAGGGTATCGATGCGTGGTCCGCCGAGGACCGCAAAAGCTGGGCCTTACGTCATATTGGCCTTCCAGACTCTGAAACATTCACACTGGACGTCGAACTCTGGCCACACCACGTCACCAATCATCCGGCACGCATTCGCCTTTGCGCCGCATTCGAAAAGTGGCTGGCGGACAACGGCATCAAGACCATCCACAAGCTCAACTTCGACAGTTTGGTGATGTACCGCGTCGAGGTGAGCGATGCTCAAGCACAAGGGCTGCTCAACCATAGCGACGTGCGCATGGTCGACCTTATTCCCCAGACTGGCATCTCTTACCCGCAGTTGAACCGCGACATTGCTCAGATCCCAGCAAATATTCCACGCCCGGCCGACAATGCGGCGCGTGTGTGCATCCTGGACAGCGGCATCAACACCAACCATCCGTTGCTTCGATCGGCCATTGCAGAAAGTGAGTCATTCGTGGCGGGTCAGGACGCATTCGATGAGGCTGGCCATGGGACAGCCGTCGCTGGCATTGCGCTTTATGGCGACGTGGAAGCCTGTGATCGAAGCAATTTTTGGAATCCGCAAATCTGGCTTTACAACGGCAAGGTCATGCGCAAATGCCCAGATACCCACAATGCTATTTATGACGAGCACTCGGTAGAAGCGACTCTGACAGAAGCCGTTGAGCACTTTGTGAGACTGGGCTGCCGCATCTTCAATTTGTCGTTGGGAAACACCAACGCTCCTTACGACGGTACACACATTCGTGGTCTGGCCTACATCCTCGATGTGCTTGCGCGTAAGCACAACGTGCTGTTCGTCGTTTCAACCGGCAACTTCATGGGCTCTGAGGATCCGGCCGTACCCTTGAACAGCTGGAGAGAAGAGTATCCGGAATACCTTCTGCACGAACGAAGTGTCATCATTGACCCGGCACCTGCGTTAAATGTGCTCACCGTTGGCAGCATTTCCCGCCACGACGCCACTTTCGACAGTCAGCGTCACCCCGAAATCCATCAGCTGTCTCCAGCATCGGAGAACCAACCCTCACCGTTCACCCGTCATGGCCCGTCGGTGAAAGGGGCTCTAAAGCCGGAGTTGGTCGCTCATGGTGGCAACCTGGCGTGTCCGGTGCATTACAACAATCAGCAGTGGAAGACCGACATGCGCGGTCTGGGCGTGCTGACGATGAACCATCAGTTCCAAGGCAATACGCTGTTCAAGGAACTCAGTGGTACCAGTTTCTCTGCGCCTTACATCACTCACTTGGCAGGGCGTCTGCTGAATGAATACCCGGAGGCTTCAGCCAATCTTCTGCGAGCCATGCTCGTGAACCATGCCTCCCTGTCGAGCGAGGTGGAGAGCACTTTCTCGGAGGAGATGCGCAAGGGCTACAAAGCCAATAAAGCGACTTACAACCGCGAGATTTCCCGCGATGTGGGTGGATACGGCCAGGTGAGTGAAAGTGACTTGTTCCGATCCTCGGATCAATGCGTTGTATTGATGTGCGAAGAGAGCATCGAGAAGGATGCGTGCCAGTTTTATGAGCTGCCTCTTCCTGCTACCTACCTGCGCAAGACGCGGGGTCTGAGGGAGTTGTGCGTCACGCTGGCCTACTCGCCGGCAGTGCGTACCACTCGCCTGGATTATCTTGCGACCCAGATCAGTTTCCGTTTGGTCAAAGGGGCTTCACTGGACGAGGTGCAGGCCTACTTCAACAAGGACAAGCAGGAGGAAAATGAAACCCGTAGGGACGACGCCGAGCCGAACCGGGATATCTCCGCTCAACTGAGAAGTCGCGGTACGGTGCAGTCATCCAAGTGGACTTTCAAGCAACGCAATCCTGCTGAGAAATGGTTTGTCGTCGTGGTTCGTCAAGATCGGGAGTGGAATCACCCGGACGTCTTGGACAAAGAGCCCTACTCGCTAGTGGTGACAGTAGCTGACCGCGATAACGAACGGGCTCAGTTGTACACAGAGATCCAAGCCCAGCTTGAACTGCAGCTCCAGGCGCGAGAAGAGGCCAGACAGCGGGCGGCAGTTTAGTCGGTTCAAGCGCATAACTTCATGAGCCGCTTTCTGTTGGGACCGGAGCTCGGGAAGGAGGGCCAGTGATTGCTTCACGACACTGGCGTTTCATCCTGATCGTCACTCGGTAGGCCGATCACCGAAACTAAAGCCGGGACGATTTCTGTTTGCCGCCCGACCAGGCACAATTCCCGGCTGACCCATCCGATCAAGTGAAGGCTGGAAAGCCCTGCCAAATTGCCGATCGGGCGGGAGCCGCCAAGTTACCGAGTGCACAGATCTCCTCGGGAAAGCATGTCGTTATCTCGACAAGCGATGCGGATGGCTTCGTAGGGAGATTTGGAGCGCGTCGGGATCCAGTAGTTGTCTACACACTATGTAGCGTAAAGATTCCTTTCTTTTTAAGCACACGTGAGGGCGTGAAGTTGCATCAACGCCCGATGTGACACTCTCCATGTAGGTATAGCTGTAAGCGTTGCTGTTCAAAGTCCTATGCACGGTCGTTACCGTAGGAGTTGCTCCTGGAGCGGTGGCGGTTGTCGTTCGATTACCTTAGATCCAAGGCTTGCAAACGGATACGGTCTACAATAGCCTGCTGATCGGCTGCTTGCTGCCTGCCCCCTCCTCGTATTGGTGAAAGCAAGACACAACCCTAATGGTGACTTCTCACCGGCAGGTCGCAACGGAGGGACGACACCCATTGCGATGCCGGTATTAAGAGAAAAAACTATGTCAACTGTTAAATTGTTTAAATCGCAAGCCAAGCGTCTGCGGGTTTACCTAGCGGCTGCTAATATCTCTCTCTCGCATAGCCAAAGTCTTGAAGCCATAGCGGCTCTTCACGGCCATAAAGACTGGAACACAGCAAATGCTTTCCTGAGCAAAGGTATCTCTTCTCAGGATGAGTCCGGCACTACTGCGCCGATGCGTGTTTTGCCCGAAATGCCGCTAGGAACTGTGCGTGAAAAGCGAGAGCTTTTATTAAATGAAAAAACAACGTATTTGCCATTGGGTGTTAAAAATAGGGGGCTAGGTTCGCTATCTGGTTGTCTCAACGCTGAAGGAAAACTTTTAGTTGAGAATACTGATGAAGCGAAGCTTATTGTATTTATGCGAGATGATTACTCTTTGCAAAATCCGGAAAATCTCCTATTTGTAGTGACGCCGACAACGCTTGCTGGTCACTGGAAATATGAGGGCCGAGATAATTCTCTTGCATCCCCTTGGATTTCCCCTCCATTCATATTCAGTCTAGCGGGGAGTGAGAATACCTGCTCACGGTAAAAGGACCATGGCACTGAGAGACCAGTGCCATCTCTATTGAAACCAGAGTAATTGACGAAAGGTCGGATCAATTACCGCAACCGTCGTGATCGAATTAATCTAATGATTCACGTTTACATTCTTGCTCCTCTCTAACGTTAACAGGGACCCAACGTAATGAATTTAAATCCTCTAGCTGTGTTTCCAATCGCTGCAGTAGCTATCTCTGGCGTTATTTTATGGAACTCATTCCATCATAAGGTAGAAGATGATCTGGGCATTATGAATGGACAGCCAAGCGGAAAATATTTTCTACTGCTCAAGGAAACCGGTCCAGGACAGCACGAGTCGGCAATTGTGATAAAGGACGTGAATGGACATCAGACCGTCATTTCTGGAGTGGCAAAAGGGGGTATTAATAGTCCCGTGTTGAACGAGCGGTTTATCACTTTTATTCCAGCGGACGAAAAGTGCTCTGGCACGACGATTACACTGGAGCAGATCTCCGATACAGTTACCATTATTGAAATGGGCGCCACTGATCCTGGATGCAATTTGGATCAGATCATCAGCATGAGCACGATCCTTAAGAAACTTTGATAAAAACCTATTCAGCCTAATTTGGACTGTTACCTATCGAGGTCGCATCTGCCTGCCTTTGAGGTTTGGATGGTGCGCCTTAATTAGAAGATTTTTGGTGGGGTATATATGAGTGCCAATAAATATGCGGAAAAGCGAGGCCTTATAAAAAAGCCTCTGCTCCTGTTTGCAGTCAAGAAGTGATCGGGCTAAATTTGCTCTAAATTTTTCGTTGCACTTAAGTTAAGCTTAATGATTAACTAGAATTGACGTATTTTCATAATGGAATCTGCTATCGATTTTGCATTCGCATCTATAGTTTCCATGGCTCCGATCGCGTTAACTGCAACATTCTCTGCGCCATTCTTTGAGAGCCAATTGGTGATTTCTTCTATTGCTGCTCCGAGAGAGTGCTGATTGTACAATAGCAGTGTCAGAGCATCTGCCGTAGCAATTGCGTAACCTAATTTATCTGGCATGGCGGTTCTCCTTGAGGTGATTTAGAAAGCTTAGTTTGTCCCACCGCAGGCTTGACTGCGTCATAAAAAATCCAGCAAAATAATATCTTCCAAAGCAATAGATAGAACAGTATTTTTTCTGATAATGAGTGGGATGCATGTCTTAGGTAGTCAAATTGATTTCCAAGATTTCTTATTAATTGTAAAAATATTATACGCTTAAAAGGCCGAAAATGGTGTCCACTTAGGTGGGCACCATCTTCTCTGTCGCCGGGGCTAGTGAGATGAGTTGGCCGGATGGTTACGGCAAGGGTAATTTATCTTATTTTTTTGATTCAAGAGCCGACTTTACTTGCCCAACAAGATGGCTTAGTACATCTGCATCGGAGCTGACGGATGACTTCTCGCTTTTGGTATCGACACCGCATCCAGAATGCATCGTGATAGAACCTTTCTCTGGAATTCTAATAGTTTGGATAAAGTTTGGATCTGCAATGCTGACGGAAACTTTTCTATCAGTCACTCCGTCGTTGAAGGATATCTTAGCGTTACGGCATGCAGAGAATGCATAAACTTCACTATTAGTTGTAAAAGGAAAGTCTTTTATATTTATGGCGTCATCGGGGATTTTTCCAAACTTAATACTCACTGGTTTGCCGTTGAGTTTGTCTATATTCTCTTTGTCAAAGCTTTCCCTATTGGTTTTTTTTAGTAAGCTTTCAGTGTTTATAATGCGAGGAAGTGTTTCGGTTTTGGGTGTTACCATAATTGCGGCAACTCCTACAGCTATAGATGCTGCACTAGTTATAAACTCCTTTCGATTGTCTTCGGTGTCTATTGAAATGCTCTTGATGATATCCGTGTTTGGATATTTTTCTATATTTAAGTGTGTGGTCTTCCATAAAAAATAGTCGTTTGCGTTAATTGCGTAACGTATTTCGGATTCAGTTGGCACAGATGTAACAGTTAAAACTGGGCCTTCATCCCTTTTTATCTCGTCGATGACAATTGCAGATGCTTGAAGGTTAAACTTAATCAAGCCATCTCTGTCTGGGTGGTCGACCTCCCTATAGGCGATAGGGCTGCAGCCTGCAAAAATAATTGCTAAAGCGGGCAATGTTAGGGCGCGTAGAGCTCTGTACATGGTAATTACTCCATAGTTAATGTTAAGCGTCTACTGCACCAACGTATAGGAAGGATCGGCGCTTGCGAGCTATTACTGAAATAGCGTTCCGCAAGCAGTACGGTAGTAAACCAATCCAAGGTTGTCCAATTCATCAGGTCTGCACGTCATTACGCGGTGTTGATGCTTGGTCGATATGCGCTCGTTGATGTCCACTAATCCTGCCCGCGTGGCCACGTTAACAGCCTGAACAGCTATCACTCGATCTAGCCGCCCAGCGCGGGCTTTTTAGTCGCAGCTATTTTCAAATTTCCGCATTTATTTCAGAAGCCGACAGTATCGGCTTCGCCGGCAGACGTGTGGATGATTGGGGATTCTAAGGTGTGCGATTGCGATGGCCCAACTGCCTTCGGGATGAGGGGGTTCTGCTTGGATCGGCAAGGCCGAAGCACGCATAGTTCTATAGATCAATTTGCCGAAGAAGTGCTGGATTTTTTTTGCTAGTGCCATGGCGCTGATGATTGCACTGAGAAGAGCAATGACCGGCTACTCGGTACGCATGTACGGTTCGCAATCGGGATCGGGAATTCGATAGGCTCTGACTGTGGAGTTGTGTGCCTGACCTCGATCAAGGGCGTCTAGTGTCTTCCGCGACAGTGTTGAGACTACTACCGGTCAGATATGACGATTGGGAGGTGCAACCCCTTACTTCAGCTTGAAGGCAGAAGTATGGGGTTGCAGGTGCGGCGGCCGGTTAGGCTGGGCTAGTAACCGCACGAGTGTTTGCCTTTTCCTTGCGCTGTCTTTCTAGGCAGCGATTAACCGCAGTCGTGATGGGCGTATCGCCCTCTTTCACTGCGCTCATGTACATAATCGCAGCAGCGGCCTGCATTACGGATTGAGCAGAGCCTGGGTTTGCCATGTCCTTGACCATTTCTTGGACAATTTCAGCATCGCTCACGCCATTTTTTTCCGCACGACCAAGAGCTTTGAACTCTTTTCTCGCACGGGTTTGCTGCGTTTGAATCAGATTTCTCATGGTACAACCCTTTCGGTGATTAGGGCTCGGGATTGAGACCTAACCTGCAGATATGGAGGGTAGGCTGAGAATTTTCAATTGGATCCTGCGACCGATTTCTGCTCAGCCGGGGCACTGAGATGGTCCATTTCAGTCGCATTAATTCGAAATCCGACATCATTGCCCGTCGATGGCAGCTTTATAGTCAAGGCGACACTGATTGGGGGCAATGATCTAGGTCGCGAGCGAAGTAATAGTCGATGCTGGCCTCAATGGCGAGGCGATTAATGACCGCCACGTCATCACGGTGCAGCGTAGATGGGTTCACTTCAGGATGCGCGCAAAGGCAGACGGTGGGCGACAGCGGTACAAACAGCCATTTGAAAAAGTTGTCCGGCACGACGAACTCCCCCTCGACGGCCTGCAGGAGCTGCCACGTTTCGCCGCCCATCGTCCTGATCACGTTGGAAAGGTTGAGGCGGATCGACGGCGCAACCAGCGAGCGGCTTGAAATCGTGAGGTCTGGGCGGATATAGCCTATACCTTCGGTCTCCAGTAGTTCCTGCTCATCCTGGGCTTAGTGATGCCGGAGACCGATTATCTCTGGAGCGCTGCCGATTGACGGGGCAGCCAGCCGTTCGTTCTTCTTCCACTGAGCTCGGATGTTCCAGAGGCAGTAGAATTCGTTGATCACGGTGAAATGCTGGCGGCCCAAGCGAAAAGCAGGGTCATCGAGAATAACGCTGGCCAGAGCCTGGAAGGCGTCCTCGATGTCTTTCATGAACCCGCCTTCCACCTGCTGATCCTAAACCCGTTGGGCACAGAAGATCCGGTCCGCAGGCCGGGCATGAAAGAGCTTTTCTGACGCCTTGCGCACCACCTGGACCGCACCTTTCTCGTTCGCGAAGCGAGCAATGCTTGCGCTCGGGAAGGTATGTTGGTTTATCGTCAACTGATGCGGGTTGCCTTTCTGCGGTGGCTCAAAAGTCATGGAATGGGCTCGCATTTGAAAAGGATGTAACGCCGGAAAACAGGGCGGCCTTGCTAAAGCTACTGAGCCCGTCCTGCATGTGCCGATGGCTTACACAGCAGGATCTTCCGCCAAACGAATCCCTCGCGGCAAATCGAAGGCAAAGTAGTCACCGTAGAAGGTGTTGAGGTAGAGCTTGCACACCCCCGAGATGTAGGCGTGAGCTTGTCCAATAGTCATGGGCGTGACCGTGTTCGACCTGCCCTCTTCCTGGATGCCGTGCCGCGCGCCGATGCCGACCTTGGAGTAATTGTTCGCGTTATTCGTGAAGGCCTTGCGGGCCGCTGCCTTCTTAGGAAATGGATTGCCGTTGCGCTCGGCGTAAGTTTCGAGGGTTTCCAGCAGCTTGTAGTAATTGCTCCAATCTGCCGGCAGGGCCAGGAACCGCAGCATTTGCTGCACGTCTTCATTTTCCGCTGCGAGCAGCACGATCGGCAGCCGCGCCCCAGACATCAGCGCTTGTCGCATGGATTCATTCCAGATGCGCTGAGACACCGCTAGCCGACCCAGTAGGCCGCAGGCCAACGGCGGTTTACGAAGCGTGACCTCAGTGCCCTTGTAGAGCACCGCGGAGACACGCTGTTTGGGATAGCCTTGCTCAAACAGCTCAGCGGCACTGTTGAACAGGTTTACCAGCTCGTGAGCGACACTGATGACGTGCAGTGGGTCCTTATGCAGGGAAAAGTAGCTTGAGTTGAAGCTGAACTCGTCGTTTGGACAGTCATGCCAGTGATCAATGCCACCCCAGATGCGAAAGAAATCCGCGCTACCTGGTCGGTCACTGAGCCCACGTAGGTCCGGCGCGTTGCCGGAAAGCCGCACCTCCCAGTCGGCCTGGGCGAAATTGCTCTCATAGCCGCGCTGAAAATCCGCGAGGTCTTCGCTGTGCGGTCGGATTTTCCTGGTGGCGAATTCGAGTTCAAGACCTTCAACCTTCGCGATTTGCCCTTCATCAAAGTAATTTTGGGCGAGCGCAAGGGATTGCTCACGACTCATCTCGACCCCGTCTCGAACTACAGTCATCCGTACAGTGGCCTGTTCTTCTGACGCTGATGGTGGGATCGCTTCGATCATGGTCTTCCGCAATGGCTGAGGGCTAGACCCAGATGATACCTGGCAGCACGAATACGTATATCCTCAGTGCGTGGTTTTTTCGAGCGATCGAGCTCCACAACCGACTCGCCTTGACGGCCCGATTACAGGCGGTCGGGTTGACATCCTTCCGGTGCAGGCATTGGTTGACTTAGGGAATCGGTCAATCGTCGAAGCAGAGCCTGGTTCGGGCAAAGCTTGTACAGGTTGTAGCAGTGGAGATGCCACAGCCGAAGAATACTTCAGTCGCATTAATTTCGAAAAATTCGCATCTATTTCGAAAGCCGACAGCCGGCCTGCAAAATCACCGATTCATCATTTACGGCCTGCCCAATGGTAAGGTCAATCCGCTGCATTTTATTGGCGCCCAAGCAGGTGACAGGAAGCGCAGGGTCGTCGCTGGCAGCATGATTGTCGGCGACGCCGAGTCTCAGGATATGGCGGTGTTGGCAGGCCAGGGAATCGCTCAATTGTCGACTTGGATGCTTCAGGATCATCTGCAGACGGGGGCTCTGGTTGAAGTGCTGCCCCATTTGGTCACTGAGGGATTACCGGTAAACTTGTTGTGGCGAAAGAAGCGTCACATGCTAAGAAGAGTCCGCATTCTGTTGGAAATGCTCGCTACTCATTTGACCCCTGATGGCCGAGTCATGTTTTGAATACTTCACAGCGAACTCCGCCAGCTCGAAGCTTTGACGAAATTTGCTAGTCATATCGGAGATCCGTGGATTACCTGTTCACTTTGTCTTTCGGCATGCGCAGACACACCACGGCAGCCATGGCCAACGCTACAGCGATGGCATACAGGGCGCAGTCAGTCGAGGCTATAGCGTCTTTGAGCCATCAAAAATATACAGCCATGCAATTCACTCCGTATCAGCTTCGCCGGCAGAGGTCTGGATTTCACTACGTGCTGCTCACGATCTGCCAGGTCTTAATGTGCCCTCGCGAGCTTGATTGCAAACCGCACCCCACCTTCGACGTTCTTGACGTGAACGTCGCCCCCCATCTTTTTTACATACTGCTTGGCAACGAACAGCCCTAAACCCTGATGTTCACCGTCCGAGTCACGGCTGCTCACCCCGTACTCGAAGATTTCGTCAATCAGATCAGGCGGGATCTGTGGCCCCTGATTACCTACCTCGATTAAAATCCAGCTTGCGTCGGCGAACACCTTGAGAGTGATTTCCGTGCCCTGATTCCGGAACTCTTTGGCGTTGTTCAGGATTGCGGTCAGTAATGCTTCCAGCATGTCGCCGTCGGCACTGACATACAACGAGCCGGAAGAATGAGCAAAGGTAATCCCATCACTGGATTCGGCGGCATTTTCCAGATACTCAACCACGTTTTCTTTGGTGAGGTGGCCACGAGATGCGCTAATCGCTTCCTTGGGGCCGAGCGACTTTCCGGAACTCGGTGCCGTAGGGTTACCTGATAGCATTTTTAAGGCATAGGACATTCGCTTAAGGCTCTTGGCACTGGGATCGTCGGGTTTATTGTGACGTATCAGCAGCTCTTGCAAGGGAGACTTGATTTCATGGCCAATGGCGCGAAGTATATCGCTTTCATTCTTGGCGTTCTCCAGCGCCTCTCGCCCATATGTGGTAATAGATTTGTGCAAATCTTCAATACTGGCCCATAGCACGCCCACTTCGTCATGCTGATTTAAGATCAAGTACGGTAACTTGAAATCATCCGCATCCGAGTAACGCCCTCGCATATAGATAGTGTTACGCCTGACCTTATTCAGAGGTGCCAGTACATAGTGGTGAATCGCGAAACCACTTATCACCAGGAGAGTGCCGAGGATCGCTGCAAACGCCAAAATTGCTTTTGCTGCAGCGCTCCACCCGCCTAATACCAAGGCAGGGTTTCCGCTCAACTCTATCCTGCCGCCATTGGAGAGTGCGACGGCTTTCTGAGTAGCAATCGAAGGCGTCACCAGCTCAACGACTCTGTTGGCCAAGCGTGCCAGCGCAGAGCGGCTTTCATTGCGGCCACCGTGGTTACCGGCAAACACCTCGATAGGATCACTTCCGGGTGAAGCAATGAAGCGAAGGCTTTCTCCTGGTGACAAGTACTGCGACATAGACTCAAAAGAGAATACAGGTCGCTCGTTGGTTTCTAGGCCATTCATGAGTATCTGGCCTTGCCCGTCACCGATAGGTCCAAGCAATTTCAACGCGACTCTCGCCTGAGAAATGTCTTCAGGAGGCCAGATGGTCTGCGTCTCCGGCGCTTCGAGGTAAGCATACAAGGGCAATTGAAGAATGAACTCGTAGCTGCTGACCGCTCCTTCAGGGGTCAGGTGAGCCAGAATACGACCCTTGATATCGCGCTCACGGGTAAAATCATCTGCCCCTTGCTTGGTGGTTTTGAAACCAGCAATGCTCCATGCTGGAGAGAACAGCTTGGCGGTCGAAGCATCCGCTCGGCGCACCGGATCGAAGGTGGCGACAAAGTTGCTAGTGCGCCCCCGTGCGGTCACCGCCACGCTGAAGTGGTGTGCCGTGAATGGGGATTTCGCATAGGTCGGTGAAGTCAGCTCGCCGTCGACATGAAACGTACCGCGAAGGTACACCAGCGCGCCATAGTCGCGATTTTCTAACACTCCAGCGCACAGCTGATCACGTGAATCCTGCAGGGTTGTGAAGCTGCAGCCTAGGAGCGGCTTGAGATCTTCGACATGGCCAGGAATGACATTGATAAACTCAAGTGGCAATTTTGCCACGGGCACACCGTGTCTATCTGAAGACTGCTCTCCGAAGTTAGAAAAGGCAATGTCACCCTCCAAACTTTCGAACTCAGCCGTAACACGTTGTAACGTCCTCTGAATGGCTGCCTGGTATTGCTGTGCTACGGAAACATAGCTGAACCGCAACACTGCAATCGTGCCAAAAAACACCAGCAAGACCATACCGGTCATAATGCCCACGATCAGCACTCGAGCCTTCGCTCGGTAAAGATTCCCTTTTAACTTGCTTAAGGATTGACGCAGTCTTGCCATTGCACACCTTTCATCCTAATTACAACGACATGATCCGGCGACTCACCCACCTCCTCTAAGGCGTCACGTATATTCTTAACGTGTTGACGAATAGCTTCAGGGTTACGGCCTGATTTCACCAACTCGAAAAAGTCGGCATATGGGACATAAGAGCCTCGGCGTTCGTAGAGCCGCCAGAGAATATTCTTGGCCGTCTGAGGGATATTCAACGCTTTATTCTTGAAGCGCATTCTTGTCGTGGATTGGTCGTATGTAATCAGCGCTCCCTTATCCTCAACACTCGTTCCAGTCTGGGCCCTGAGCACCCGCAGTACCAGTTCGACAAACTCTTGACCGTCCGGAGGAATGGGTTTTTCCATATAGTCCCAAACATCCAGTTGGCGCATAACACCACGATACAGTGAGGCATCAAGTCCGGAGACCACTATGACCGGTGACTTGTGGTTACTTATATTTGTTCGCAGTATTCCAACACCAGCATTTTTCTCCGGCAGCAATTCGATGTCCAATACAATTAAACTAAACGCCGTTTCTACAATCGCCTTCTCGGCGCTTTCTCTATCAAAGAACTGATGAACTTCAATGTCCTTGGCAATGCTCTTGCAAAACCCAGCAAGGGCATTGTTCGTATCAGGAGAGTCTTCAATGATTGCAATCTTTTTCATGCTTTCTACCTCGTGCGCATAATGGGCTAGGGTATCAGCTCTACAACCCCCACAGCTCCGCATCAACGTGAGACTTTGCTCACGTTTGAGGCTGAAAACTTGCATTGCCTAGCTAAAACCTCGCAACGCAGTGGAGGAACAAACGCCCGGTAATGGATCCAATTGTTGGCGCCTAGCCCACTAACGACACCTTGCGTAGCCTTCAGTTCAAGCCAATTACGGCCCACAACAAGTGCAATTACCGCGCTTGTTCATTAATTCGCAACTCATCCGAGGTTCACATGGCTGCACATTATGAGATTTTCCGCTCCTCCCAGAACAACCAGTACTACTTCCACTTGAAAGCGCCGAATGGCGAAATCATCCTAGCCAGCGAGGGCTATATCCAGAAAACCGGCTGCGAGAACGGGATTGCTTCCTGCAAAACGCATTCGCCATACGATCAGTACTACGATAAACGCGTTGCACAGAACCTGCGCCCGTACTTCGTACTGCGTGCTGCGAATAATCAGATCATCGGCACCAGCCAGACCTACAGCTCGGCCTACGCCCGCGACCAGGGGATCGTCGCAGTAAAGACCTATGGCTCGACCGCCACCACCATCGATATGACCTAATGCTCTGAACGGGCCGCATCATTGCGAGCGGCCCTTCGACTCCTCCAATTACATTTCTGTCCGGAGCCAATCATGACTAGCTTCACCGTGTCGTATGACCTCATAAAAAACAAAGACTACAAGCTGTTGATCGATGAACTCAAGCGTCTCGGGGCGCATCGCTCGCAAGAGTCCTTTTGGCTGGTGGCTTACAACAGCACCGCAAAGGGCTTGCATGACCACCTTAGGAATTTCATGGATGGCGACGACAAGCTCTGGGTATCCGAGCTGACGCGCAACCATTACTACGCCCAAGCCAATAGTGGTACCAATGCCTGGATCGCGCAGAACCCGCCTACCCGCTAGTTGACTGCGGATTGCGGTGGTGGCGGCAATAAGCCTCGACGGACCGGGGCTATGGGAGCTCTGTACGTCAGCCCGCCGAAGTCACTACGGTTCGAGTTCTACTGGTGTAGAGAGTTTGGTTGGTCGGCCAACGCGACACCCATACCCGTCGCAAAGTCATTCGGGTGGCCTTATCAGTATTGTTGGATCGCGGGAGATAAAGACGCTCGCAAGCCCGCGTTGCGTCTGGGGTTTTTGAATCAACAGTCGTTTGCACGTCGACCGTGCCAGTTGCATCAACAGTCGTTTGCACGTCGACCGTGCCAGTTGCATCTATTTTGAGATAGTTGCATTTATTGCGAAATGCCACACCCGCCGCCCACCAATGCCGGACCTGATGCAGAGTGGTGCGGCTGGCGAAACGGTCGGTGTGGCCAGTGACTCAGCGGTGCCAGGCTGACGACCGACTGGATAGCCGCCACTTCCAAGGCTT
>Ga0157370_10000765_pt1 | contig 40244 bp, 28 predicted proteins | sample C35metaG_FD_113463 | JGI IMG/M metagenome (GOLD analysis project Ga0157370, IMG submission 113463) | Corn rhizosphere microbial communities from Kellogg Biological Station, Michigan, USA - C3-5 metaG | ecosystem: Host-associated > Plants > Roots > Rhizosphere > Soil | place: USA: Michigan... | reverse complement strand
TGCTGGGCACGTTGCGTTCGTCGGCGCCAGGGGATTGGGTTTGTTTTGTAGCGCGTTGACGGCGTTGGCGCCGTTTTGTAATCCGCATTCGAAGCGACGGCTGGGACAGGCGACTTGCGGCCCGTGGGTTCGTTTGGCAGATTGCGCGGATCGGGTTTGTTTTGCAGCCGGGCTGACTGCCTCGGCGTGGCTCAGCGCGCGGAGAGAGCGGACGGGCATCCTTGCGCAGCGGAGATTTGAAATGCGGGGCCCCAACATCGCACCGGAAGCTTAGCATGGGGCCGAAGCGGCGACGACGGAAATGCAGGACATGAGGCGGCTTGCCGCTTGTGAATGAGCTAGGCTGGTTCGTGCTTGCGGCGGGTCTTGCGGTCCGCCACTGCCTTGCTGCTTCTGCGTGCGCGTGATTTCTTCGCCACAACCTTGTGAGCTGAGCTTGTGCGGCGCGAGCGCGTGGTGGCGCTACGGGTCATGGTCTTCATGACGGCGGGGCGGACTGACGGCCTGGCTCCGGTTGCGGCAACTCGCTGGACAGCCGGAATGGGCCGCGGCGCGGGCGAATCGTCGTTGGAATCGGTGGTGGCACGCCGGTCGCCATAGATCGCGCGGTACATGTCGGCATTCCGGAGCACCGCCTGCACGTACTCGCGGGTTTCGCTGAAGGGGATGCTTTCCACGAATTCAGCGGGCTCGCGGTAATTGCTCCAACTCAGCCACTCGCGTACACGACCGGGTCCGGCGTTATAGGCGGCAAGGGTTTGAGTCCAGTCGCCGCTCCAGCTATCGAGTTGGCCGCGCAGATATTCCGTGCCGAGCCGGATGTTCATATTCGGATCGAACAAGGCGGCCGTTCTGACGCGAACGCCCTGACGGCGCCCCATCATACGTCCAGTGGACGGAATCAACTGCATCAGTCCATAGGCATTGGCGTGGGATTTCGCGCCCGGATTGAATTCCGATTCCTGGCGAATCAGGCCAGCGACCTGATACGGATCGAGCGAATGGACGCGGGCGCTGCGGAAGAGCACATCCTTATAGGGCAGCGGAAACAGCATCTGCCAGAATTTCATGGGCGCGCGATCGATCGGCATCGCGAGATAATCGCCGCTCACACTCTTCATCATGCGCAGAGCACGGGCGGGCGAGGGCGCGGAACGCGCGAGTTCGACGGCCAGCAGAGCGGGCTGTTCATTTCCGGTCTTCGCGCCAAAGCGCAATTCGGCCTCGGCCAGATCCGGCAAACCGGCTTCGTTCAGCAGGCGGAAACGCTCGATACGCAACCTGGTGGCGGCGTTTGCTTCGGCGGCGGAGAGATCCCGCTGCTTCGGCCAGTCAATCGTCTGAAGCCAGGACTTGATGGTTTCATCGGCTACCGCCGCGGCCACTTCCGGCGTTTTCATGCGATCGCGAGCGAGGACCCCGTAGAAGTAATGAGGATATTGCGCGCTCAGCTTTTCATACCAGGCTCGCGCCTCCGCCGGCTTGTTGTTCTTTTCGGCGAGCCGGCCAAGGAAGTAAAGAGCGGTGCTGGCGCGGGCATCATCGGGGTAACGCTCGACCTGCTCCTTCAACAGGGTCTCGCGTTCCGGCTTGTCTCCCAGCCACGCATCCCAGGTGACTTTCCAGTGACAATAAGCAGTTGAGCTGTCCGATGCAAATGTGTCCGACGCAGCCTTGAACAGCGGCGTGTATTTATCGCGATCGTTGGTGAGCAGATAGCGATTGCCCGCCGTGATCAGCGCCTTGAGACGCCAGACCGACTGCTCGTAATGTTCGCCGAGCTGCTTCACGGACTCCATCATCTCTGCGTCGTCACCCGTTTTTCGGGCGGCTTCGGTCAGGTAATAGAGACGCTGGGCGTCGGCTTCGGAGCGCGCGACGTGAAGGCTCTTCAAATAACGAACCGCCATGTTGGAATCGCCCGCGAGATATTCGGCGGCGCCGACGCCAACCTTCGCTTCATCCCGCGCGGGATCTTCAAGCGATTTCGCCAGTTGCTCGTACTCCTCGCGCGCCTTGTAATACTCTCTCGCGTCAAGCCATTTCCGGCAGCGTTCGAGCTGCTGCCGGGCGGTTGGCTTCGGGAAATCCGAACCGAGCGAAGCGCGAAGCCGATCGAGGGCAGTCCACGCCTGGGCTGCGAGATCGGTGTTCGGATAGGAGTAAAAGACGCGCTGATAAGTGAGGGCCGCCTGCTGTGGTTCATTCTGGGCCTCGTAAGCAAGACCCATGGCGAAATCGCCATCGGGCTGCGGCAGCAGTTTGTAATCGGCCTGGAGAATCTCGAGCGCTTTTGCGTTCAACGCCGGCTGGCGCCGATCAAGCAGCGCCCGCGCCTGCACAACGGTGATCTTGCCGGCGAGCGGCGATGCCGAAACAGGATTTGCGCGGTACCGAGTCAGTTCGTCAACCGCGGAAGCCGCATCGCCGGACTGCTCTTCCGCGGAAGCCAGATAATACACCGCATAGTCCGCTATGTGCGGTTGCGCGGCGGCTACGCCGTGCAGGGTGGCGATGGCTCCCGCAAGATCGTGCGAGTTGTAAGCCGTGATTCCCTGCCCCAACTGCGCGAGCGACGTGTCAGCGAAACAGGCGACCGCACTTGTGAGCAACAGCGTGAGAACTGCCTTCGTCTTCAACACGCCCTATACCATTGGACCCGGGTATTCACGCCCGAGAACGCGATCGTCTTCATTGGCCAGGCTCCGCAGAATTTCGAGATGGAGGTAATCCACCATGGTCGAGGATTTCGATAAAAATGTTTGAAGAAACTCAGTGCGCGCAGCTTCAATATCTCTCCTGAGCGCGCCATAAATATCCGACTCGGCGAGACCGCGCCGCCAGGCTTCTTCCCGGTCAAGCCGCATTCTCGCAACGCGCACACGCGCGACACGCTGGGCCTGGAGGTGGAGTTTCTGGTCGTCGGGACCGAGTTCATCCCAGGCGCGGCGATCCGCGATTGCGGACGCCGGTACCGAGGCGCGCTGGATGGTAATGAGATCTTCCATGGCGCTTTCCACGGGCGGGGTTTTCTTCACCACGTCCGTAATAGCTTCGAGTCTCATGCCGGCCGCTTCCGCCAGCAGCTCTGGCGCGGAGGGAAAGACCTCCCCGGCAACTACAAGCATCGCTACAACCTGCTGACGCGCAACTACAGGAAAAAGATACACTTTCTCCGGGGGCGCCGCGTCGAGCAGCCGCGCCAGCGCAGGTGAAATTTCAGACTCCCGGGCGAGGACGGTAACCGGATCCCGGGTTTCAATCGCCGTAGCCAGGGCGGGCGCATTTTCGAGAGTGAGATCGATGACAGCGCGATCCGGACCGGCGCCGTTCGTCGGGGCTGTGGCGGCAGCGGCGGGATGCAAGGCGGCTACCCGGGCCTGGTTGTCCTCAAACACAAGCACCACCGCTTTGTGCGCGTAACTGGACGACAGCTCGGCAGCGAGCTGAAGCGTCGCCTCGACAGAACTCGCCTGGCGAATTCGGCGCAGCGACTGGTTCAGGGTCTCCGCCATGGTCTGGCGCGTGGCGATGTTGGACTTTGCGGCGGCTTCGGTGAGTTCAGCGCGAACCTTATTTAACTCCGCGCTGGCCTGGTCACGAGTCAAATTCAGGTTCGCAACGGCGCGTTCGCTGACCTTAGTCATTTCCGCGGTGGCCTGTTCGCGGGCCGACTTCAAATCCGCCGCCGATTGCTCGCGCGCAGACTTCAACTCCGCGTTTGCGCGTTCACGTTCCGCAGCAAGCAGTTTGCCGGCTTTTTCCATTTCGACGGCCACTTGCTTCTCTGCGTTTTCACGCGATTTTTTTTCGTCCGTCAGGCTCTCGCGCAATGCCGCGATTTCCGCATTTGCTTTCTCGCGAACGGCGGTGAGCTCCGCTTTTGCGGTTTCGCGCTCGGCTTTTGCGATTTCCCGCTCAATGTCGAGCGCTGCGTCTGCTTTTTCGCGCTCAGCGGCAATGGCGTTCGCTGATTTTTCCTGCTCGGCGGAGAGGGCCGCATCTGCTTTTTGCCGCTCCGCGACTACGGCCGCGGCTGCGCTTTCCCGCTCCGCAGCGAGCGCCGCGGCTGCTTTCTCCTGCTCCGCAGCAATAGCTGCATCGGCGCTTTGGCGCTCGGCGGCAACGGCTGCGGCTGCTTTTTCCCGCTCGGCGGCGATCGCCTCGTCCACTGCTTTGCGGCGATCCGTTTCTACGGCGGTCGTGAGTTCTTCCAGCAGCCGCGCGTAGCTTTTTTCCACGATCTCGCGCCATGCTGACGCGCCGGCATCGTGCATTCTATTCCAATGGTACGGCACGGTTTAGCAGGTGTCGAGCGTACGATTGATCATGTCTGAAAAAACTGTAGAGCGCCCTCTCAGCGGCAGGGTTGCGATTATTACGGGAGGAACGCGCGGGATCGGCTTCGCGATCGCGGAACGGCTGGCGAGCGAAGGGGCGAAGATCGCGATCTGCGGAGCGAAAGAGGGGACGGCTGAGCAGGCGAGCCAACGGCTTGCGCCGATGACGGAAGCGTATGGGGAAACCGCGGACGTCTCGAATTATGCCGATGTGAAACGTTTTGTAGCCAATGTGAAATCCCGATTTGGCAGCGTGCATATTCTCATAAACAATGCTGGTATCGGCGTTTTTCGGCCTATTTCCGAACTTACGCCGGCGGAATGGGACCGAATGATGGCCGTGAACCTCTCTGGCGCGTATTATTGCTCGCACGAAGCGCTGCCGATTTTCCGCGAGCAGGGCGAAGGCGACGTGATTAACATCAGTTCACTTGCGGGCCGGAATCCGTTTGCGGGCGGAGGCGGCTACAACGCGTCGAAGTTCGGCATGAACGGTTTCTCGGAGGCCATGATGCTCGATCATCGCAACGATGGAGTGAGGGTTTCTTACATCATGCCGGGGAGCGTGGACACGGAATTCGGAGGCCCGGGCGGAAAGACGTCGGCGAACTGGAAGATCGCGCCCGAAGATATCGCGGACGTCGTTTCAACTTTGTTGAAAATGCCACGGCGCACGACAGTCAGCCGTGTTGAAATCCGTCCATCCAGGCCGCCTTCCCGGTGACGAGCCCGATTTGTGCGTCGCGGAACGGCGCGCAGGAACGGGTTGGCACGGCGCGTGCTCATTCCTTGTTGTGAAAACGATGTTCGCGGCAAACGGTGGGTGGGGGAAAACAAATATGGTCCGGTTGAACAAAAAGCTTGACCCGTCGCAGACGGGCCACGAAGCGGAAAAGCTCCACAATGATCTGCACAAGCGAATTGTGGGGCAAGAGGAGGCGGTCGAGCAGATCGTCAACATCTATCAAACGTTTCTGGCCGGGATGACCAGCCCCGGACGTCCTATCGGCAATTTTCTGTTCCTCGGACCGACCGGAACTGGCAAGACCCGTCTCGTCGAAGCCACAGCCGAGTCGCTTGTCGGCGACATGCGCGCGGTCATCAAAATCGATTGCGCTGAATTTCAGCACAGCCACGAGATCGCGAAGCTTATCGGCTCGCCTCCGGGATACCTCGGACATCGTGAGACACACCCTCTGCTCAGCCAGGAGGTGCTGAATCAGTATCACACCGATAAGATCAAGATCAGCTTTGTCCTTTTCGATGAGATCGAAAAGGCGAGCGACGCTCTATGGAATCTGCTGCTGGGCATTCTGGATAAAGCCACGCTGACGCTCGGCGATAACCGACGCGTGGATTTCTCGCGCGCCATGATCTTCATGACCAGCAATCTGGGCGCGACCGAGATGAGTTCCATTCTGAGACCGAATCTGGGATTCGCGACATCCGAAGTGGAACGCAAGCGCGCGTGCGGCGAAGTGGACGAAGGGCTGAACGACAAAATATCACGCGCCGGAGTGGAAGCCGCGCGGCGCAAGTTTACGCCGGAATTCATGAACCGCATCGATAAGGTGGTGGTGTTCCGGCCGCTCGGAAGCGAAGAGCTTCACCGCATTCTGAATATCGAGCTGAACATGCTTCAGCAACGGATTTTCAACTCGGCCACAACGACGCCTTTCGTCTTTAATCTCACGGCCGAGGCTAAAGAGTTTCTGCTTCGTGAAGGCACCGATATGAAATATGGCGCCCGGCACCTGAAGCGGGCGATCGAAAGGTCGCTGGTGCATCCGCTTTCGAATCTGATTGCATCCGATCAGATTCGGGGAGGAGACCTGGTCAGGGTCGATTATGACAGCGACTGCCCCAGTTTGTGCTTTACCAAAGAGGCCGAAGAGATGCCCGCCTACGCAATGGTGCAGATGATCGATACAACGTTCACGGCTCCGCCGCAGATGGCCGCGACGGCTGCCGAAGTTGAGTATCCGCGGGTAGCGAACGCGCGAATGCAGAGAACACGTTAAGCCGAACTCGGAAATTGGAAGAACGGCAGGGGGGCGCGCGAGCGCCCCCCTTTTTTGTTGGGCGACGATAAACACGATGAACACGAATCGGCATCCATCTGCGTTGATCAGCACCCGGGAATCATGCGCGCGAACGGATGACATGCGACAGAATAAGACGCATGCGCTCCATCGCCATTCCGCTCTCCGTATTGGCCGCGGCCGGGCTGGCCGCTGCCGCCGAACCGGCTCCGCACGACCCCATCGTCGATAACACACATTCGCCGCACGCCGTGCTTCGTTCCGTTCCGGTGAGCGCCGTCAAAATGGGACCCGGGTTCTGGGAAGAGCGGCGCAAAACCACCATCGACCGGTCATTGCCAACCATGCTCGATCTGGAGGTGAAGAACGGCTGGCTCGATAATTTTCTGCGGGTGGAAGGAAAGAGCGCGCCACGGAAGGGACCTGTTTATACCGATTCCGATATCTATAAATGGCAGGAGGCGGTCGCCTGGGTGCTGGCTTCGACGCCACAGCCATGGCCCGCAAATGTAGTAAAGCTGAAAGGGGACTTCGACCGGCTGACGGACATTATCGTCAAGGCGCAGGAGCCCTCCGGGTATCTGGATACCTATTATCAGGATGAGCAGAAGCCGAAACGGCTTCATGAGACGTATCGCTCGCACGAGCTTTACTGCCTCGGCCATCTGCTGCAGGCGGCGATCGCGTATTATCGCGTGACCGGTGACCGGAAACTTCTGGATGCAGGTATCCGCTACGCCGATTACCTCATCTCCAGGTTCGGACCGGACAAGGAGCCGACGCTCACCGGACATCCCGAACTCGAGATGGCGCTGGTGGAACTCTATCGCACGAACGGGCAGAAGAAGTATCTGGATTTCGCCGGGTATCTGTTCAGCGGAGTCGAGACGCAACGGCTCAAGCTGACGCCGGCGCAAACGAAATACATGTTCAGTGGGACTCCGTTCACCACCCGCACGGTTTTCGAAGGCCACGCGGTACGCGCGCTGTATGCATCAAGCGGGGCGACCGACTATTACATGGAGACCGGCGACGATGCGTACCGGAAAACGCTGGATCGCCTCTGGACGGATCTGGTCACGTCCAAACTTTACATTACGGGCGGGGTCGGCTCACGCGCGTCGGGCGAGGCTTTCGGGGAGCCTTACGAACTGCCGGACGCGCAGGCTTATACCGAAAGCTGCGCCGCGATTGCGACGCTCATGTGGAACTGGAGAATGATGCTCGCTTTCGGCGATTCGAAATATGCGGACGTAATGGAGCGCGCGCTTTATAACGGCATTAACTCGGGCATGTCGCTCGACGGAACGCTCTATTGTTATCGCAATCCTCTCGAATCGAACGGAGAAAAGATTCGCAACGAATGGTACGACACGGATTGCTGTCCTCCGAATCTGGAGAGGACGTTCAGCGAGCTTCCCGGGTATCTCTACGCGACCACGCCTGAGGGCGTGTGGGTGAATTTCTTTCATAGCTCCACGATTGAGACAGGCGGAGTGCGGCTGACGCAGACGACGGACTACCCATGGTCCGGCGACGTGCGCATCCGGATCGATCAGACTCCCGCGCGCGACTGGAGTTTGAATGTTCGCATTCCGGCGTGGTCAAAAGACACAACGGTGAGACTCAATGGGAACACGACGATTCAGGCTGAAGCCGGGCGTTTTCTCAATATACGCAGAGCGTGGCGCGCAGGCGACGAAGTGGCCGTCTCCTTCGACATGAAACCGAGACTGACGGCTTCGAATCCACTGGTGCGTGAAAACGCGGGACGCGTTGCGGTGGAGCGCGGGCCGCTGGTCTACTGTCTCGAACAGCCGGACAATATGGCGACGCGTCTCTTCGACGCTTCGATCACGATTTCTGGTAACACGCCGTCTGCGAGCTTCGTTGAGGAGCGGCGTCCGGACCTGCTGGGCGGCGTGATTGTGCTGAAACACCAGGGCGAGGAATCGACCGCGCCACTTGCGGGCAAACCTCTATATCAGAGCTTGCCGGAAACAGGCTTCACGACGAAACCGGTGGAGCTGACGCTGATCCCTTACTACGCATGGGCAAATCGCGGGCCGGATCAGATGGAGGTGTGGATACCGGTTGCGAAAGGGGGACAGTAATGGTCGCGGCCGCTGCAGTGAAGAGCGCCGGGACGGGGACGTCGGCCGGCATTCGCATGGCGGCTCTGCGCCGTACGATGGGCGCGAAGCCGGAGAGCCAGCTCTCGAAATCAAGAACGCTCGAGCGCGACACATCGACGTAGCGCGGCAGCAACATCGCATCGTCTGTCGAGGAGGCGAAAGCGGGCGCGCACGTCACGGCCGATTTCACCGGAAAGTCGCGGAGCCACTCCACCCAGTGCGGAGCGACGAGGCCGCTTGGATAACAGAAGTGCGACGGCGTGACGCCGGTCCACTCTTTTATCTGATCGGCATTGCGGCGAAGGTCCAGTTCGAAGCGGTTGCGCAGATTCGGAATGCGATGCGAGCGCGAATGCATTTCGATGGAAACTCCGGAGCGCGAAGCCCGGAGGATTTCTTCCGGCGTCATGAGACTCACGGCGCGACGCTCGCGGAGTTCGTCGAAGTCCTCACCAAGCGCCGCGGCCAGACGGGACAACAAGTCATCCTTGGCTTTACCCGAGTAATCCTTCTCCTCAGCGTGGTTGATAATTGTCCGCGCGGCCGACTCCCGACCCTCAGGAGTTCGCAGGTCCAGTTTCGCAGGCGCCCCGGGAATGTCCAAACCCGTGCGGATCTGTCCGCGCGCTTTCCATAGAAGATATGAGCAGGCGACCGGGAAAACGGGTAAGTTCGCGTGTTCAGAATAGTAAGTACTTACATAAACCGTGGCGGGGAATCCATATCTTTCGAGAATCGGAAGCGCATTGGAATAAAAATTAGCAAAGCCGTCGTCAAATGTGATCGCTACCGCACGCGTAGGAAGGTCGCACTTATATAACCTGTCAATAGCCTCGCCAAGCGATAGAACTGAGCAATGGTGCTGCCTGAGACTTTCCAGTCGCGCGGCAAAGCGGGCCCGGGTAATAAACAGATCGCCGTTCCAGTCAGTCTCCTCCCCATCCGCAATGCCGTGATAACAGAGGATCAATAGCCTCCGCTCGCGCCAGGCGCTGCAGTGCGCGACATCAAAGGCGCGTAAGTGTCGCGCCAACCCCAAAAGAGGCTGTTTCAGCCATCGTGATCCCCTCACGTCGCCTGATTCTAGTTACTTTATCGCACGGGTGGCAACATTCTTCATCAACTTTTTGTTTCATTACTCCCGGGCGCAGCGAGCGGAGCGTTATAACAATACTGAGCGTTATAACAATACTGCTGGTGTACCGATGTGGTCGATATTTACGATCGCTTTATTTCTGGCTCAGAGCCCAGGCGGCTCGAGTGTGGGACCACCTTCTCCGAGTTCGCAGCATACCAACACAGCAAACCCAAACGCGAAACCGCCGGAGAAATGCTCAATCGCAGGCAAGGCAGTAAATGCCGTGACGGGCGAGCCGCTGAAAAAGACACACGTTAGTTTACAGGGCACAACCGGCGATAACATGGGCGGGGGAGTCGGCGCGACGACAGGAGCCGACGGCACGTTCCTGCTGAAGGATGTAGAGCCCGGCATATACCGGCTGAATGCGAACAGAACAGGCTTCGCTCCGACTTCATATGGCGCCCGCAGGTTATCGAGCGGGGGCGCGGATCTGAAACTCACCGAAGGCCAGGCGATGCAGGACATTGTTCTGCGTCTGCAGCCGCAGGCAGTGATCACGGGACGAATCACCGACACCGATGGCGAGCCAGTGGCGAATGCGTCGGTATCGCTGGTTCGTTCTTTCTACAGGAACGGACAGCGAACCATGGTGAACGCTGATACCGCGATGACGAACGATCTGGGGGAATACCGCATTTTCGGCGTTCCGGCCGGACGGTATAAGCTGCGGGCGATGCTGTACGGCAATACGTTCGGCAATCGCGACCCGGAGGAGTATGCGCCAACTTACTATCCCGGGCAGCCGGATCCAGCGGGCGCAGCACCAATCGATCTGCAGCCTGGACAGATATTACGTGGGGTGGATATGGTGGTATTGCCCACGGCCACGCGGCGGGTTCGAGGAACGGTGGCAGCGCCATCGCGCAGCGGCGATGTGATTCAGGTAATGGTTTCGAGCCGCGATCCGGGCGCCTATTTTATGGAGCGTCACAGGACCGTGGTTCGCCCCGACAAGCCGAAATTCGAATTCCGGCTCGCGCCCGGCGCATATAACGTGACGGCGTATTCCAACAACGGCCCCCAGACGGTGACCGGGGTTGTGCAGGTGGATGTGGGCGAAAGCGATATCGACAATGTCGCGATTCAGCTACAACCGGTCGCAGAGGTGGCAGGGCGTCTGCGCATCGAAGGCGCGAATGACTTGGGCGCGCTCGCGCAGCACAACGTGCAGGTGCGGCTGTTTCCGAAAGACGGATTCATTATGGGCGGCGCGGGGAGTGGCCGCGTCGGCGACGACGGCTCGTTCACCTTGAAAAATGTGGGCCCGGAGCCGCTGAACGTGAATGTGAGCGGATTACCGACCGGTTACTACCTGAAGGCCGTGAATTACGGGCAGCAGGACGCGAAAGCGAACGGGCTGACTTATACAGGATCGAACGATGCGCTCGAGATCGTGGTGAGCCCGAACGGCGCAGCTATTGAAGGATTCGTGCGCAATCACGCGGGAGATCCGGTGAGCGGAGCGACCGTGGCGCTTGCGCCGCCGCCCGAGCAGCGATCGGACGCGCAACGCTTCAGAATGGCTCGAACGGACCAGACCGGACACTTCAGCCTGAAAGGACTCGATCCGAACGATTACACGGTGTATGCGTGGGAGGATATCGAGCCGGGACAATATATGGACCCGGACGTCCTGAAGGCAGCCGAAAACCACGGGAAGTCTCTGAAGCTAAAAGAGAGCAGTCAGGAATCGCTGGAGGTTGAATCCATTCCGGCGGAAGAGACGCCGGCAGCCGCGCGCTTCTGACCGTCCGTCGCATCGATGATACGGCGGAGATGCTCGATGATGTGATTGGTGGTATAGGGTTTCTGGACGAAACCAGCGATCAGCGACTGACCACCGCGCTTCAGCGTCCCGGTCTCAGCGTAGCCGCTGCTCATCAGCACGCGAGCGGCGGGCTCGATCTCCAGAATTCGGAGCAGCGCTTCGTCTCCATTCATGACAGGCATGGCCCAATCCAGCAGCACCACGGCGATTTCCGTATGGTGGTTGCGGAACAGCGTTACGGCCTCCTCGCCATCTGACGCCAGCAGTACTTTATAGCCGAAGCGCTCGAGCGCGGCGCGATTCATGCGGCGAATGCCCTCATCATCATCCGCTACCAGAATGGTTTCACTGCCCCACAGGGCTTCGCGCGTCGCGCTCTCCGGGCGAGGACGCGGCGCCGGCTGCGATTCACTGGCCGGCAAAACGACGCGAAACGTGGTGCCGCGTCCGAGCTCGCTTTCGACCAGAAGTGCGCCGTGATAATTGCGGACGATATTGACCACCGTGGCGAGGCCGATGCCGCGGCCGTTTGTTTTGGTGGTGAAAAACGGATCGAAGATGCGGGCCCTGGTTTCTTCGCTCATACCGCAACCGGTGTCCCGAACTTCGAGCGCGACATAGTGGCTGGCGCGCCTTGCGACCGGAACGGATTCGAAGTTTTCGAGGCGGCGCGTGGAAACTCGAATTTCTCCGGGATTTTCGCCGATCGCCTCCGAAGCATTGATCACCAGGTTCATGATGATCTGCTGCAACTGACCATCGTCGCCATCCACGAAGGGCAGACTGGGCGCGAGATCGAACTGAAGCCGGACCTTTTTGGAAATTGTGGTTTCGAGCAGGCTGCCGATTTCGCGGATGGTGGTGGAAACATCAACCGGCCGTATCGAAATGCTGGCGCGCCCCGCGTACGCGAGCATCTGCTGGGTCAGTTCAGACGCGCGGCGGCTCGCGATCTGTACCTCGCAAATCGGGCGAAAGGCAGGATGCTCGCGCGACAGGGCGTCACATGCGAGGCTCGAATTGCCGAGAATGGTGGCCAGCAGATTATTGAAATCGTGCGCGACGCCGCCGGAGATCATGCCGAGCGATTCGAGCTTCTGCGACCGCAGGAGTTTCTCTTCGATCTGTTTGCGCTCGGAAATGTTGAGAACGAAACAGAGGTATTCGGAGCGCGAGCGACCGTCGTTCGCAAGGTCGCCCTCGCCACCGGCTCCGCGGGATGTTTCGCTTTTGTTGGCCGCGAGCGCGACACCCGCCACAAGAACGGGCAGCTTGCGGCCCGAGCGGGTGACCAGCTCCTTTTCATAAGGGCTGAAAGAGCCCGCGGAGCGCAGTTGCGCGAGGGCGCTGTTGTCCGCCGCCACAAAGCGGTGAGGCGTGAGCAGGCGATGCTGGCGCGCCGCGTCCGCGAGCTCGGCGCGGCTGAAGCCCAACCAGTTGAGCAGCGTCTCGTTCACATCCAGAACGGCCTCTCCGTCGCAAAGCATCATGCCCGTAACGGGAGATTCGAACAGCTGCCGATTGCGTGAGTCCGATTGCCGCAACGCGGAGAGGAGAGAGACGGCCTGGGCGCGAGAAGATTCTTCGACGATCCGAAGCCGTTCGAGTTCTTCCTGAAGGCGCACGCGCTCGGTAATCTCGATGGCGATCGAGCCGCAGTATTTCATCTGATTCCGCGTGGTGAATGGAAAACGAACCACGCGGAAGTGCCGTTCTCCGCTGGCAAACGGGAATTTTTCGACCGAATGCTGAACCCCGGGCGATGCGAGGGCGGTTTGATCCCGTGTACGGAGTTTATCCGCGACCTCGGTGGCCCAGAGGTCCTGATCCGAGCATCCAAGAACGAAGGTCTGGCGCTCGCTCATAAGGTCGAGAAACCCACGGTTCGCATAGCGATAATGCCCGGCTTCGTCCTTCATCCACGCCAGAGCGGGGATTTTACCCATAAACGAATCGAACAGGTCCCTGATCTCCGAAAGCGATTCTTCGAGGCGGCTCAGTTCCGCAATGCGGCGCTCGAGCCGGGAAACCTTTTCACGCAGTTGCGTAACTTCTGCCTGTTCAGGCGATTGAGGATGGGCCGTCATGTAGAAAAGCCCCAACCAGGACGCTAATTGTCGGGTTCGGATGTTTCCGTTACAATTGCGATACCAATTCCGCGGCAAGGCCGAGGCGAGGCCGAAAAAAGCGGAAATCGCCGCCAGAAACAGGGGTTTGTAGAAGAACGAACTAGTCGTAGACGAAGTGAAGAACCTTCTTCAGGTCCTCCCAGGCTTCACGCTTCGCGTTCTGATTATATGGGCGCAGCAGATATGAAGGGTGATACGTGATTATCAGCGGGATATCGCGCCATTTATGCCATTTTCCGCGGAGTTTGGTAACCCCCTCTTTGCCGCCGAGCAGCGCGCGGGCCGCGGTCGATCCAAGCGCGCAAATGGCTTTGGGCCGGATGGCGGAAAGCTGCCGGAAAAGGAAGGCGCCGCAGATCTCCATTTCATCGGGCTCAGGCGTACGATTCTCAGGAGGACGGCATTTCACAACATTGCAGATATAAACATCCGGCCTTTTGAGGGGAATGCCTTCCTTTGAAGCCGTATTTTCGATCATCTGCGTGAGAAGCTGGCCCGCGCGACCCACGAACGGAATGCCCTGTTCGTCTTCATCGGCGCCAGGACCTTCACCAACGAACACCAGCTTCGCCTCCGGCGAGCCGGTACCGAATACCAGCTTGTTACGGCCCTTGTGCAGACGGCAGCGAGTGCAATCGCCAATGTCTTCGAGAATCCGGGCGAGCGTGTCTCCTTCCGGGGCGAGGCCGGGGAGCGAAATATTGATGATGGATTCAGCAGGTTTCTTCACCGGGTTCTCGACAGGAATCGGTTCAGGTTCGATGCTTTCTTCGGCGGGCGCGCTCGCGACCGAGTTTCTGCGATAAATGTGCGTGATACCGAGGTCCCGGAAGTATTCCAGGCGGCGGCGGATCTCTTCGGGGCTCAGTTCGTTGGCGGTCATGGGGCGGCCGGCGTCTGATTGCGGAGTTCAACCGCCTGATTCAGGATCTCTTCTGCAAGTTCGCGCTTCGGCATGCGCGGAATCTGGATAAACTCGCCGCTTCGCAGAGCGAGGACCACTTCATTTTCATCGCTCTCGAACCCGGTATCCGACTGGCCAACGAGATTGGCGACGACCATGTCGCAATTCTTCGATTGCAGCTTGCGGCGCGCCTCCTCCTGAAGATTTTCAGTTTCGGCGGCGAAGCCGATCAGGAGACGATCGCCGCGTTTCCTGCCGAGTTCGGCCAGGATATCGGGCGTTGGATCGAGTTCGAGCGCGAGGCGGGCGGAGGTCTTTTTGATTTTTTGCTTCGCCTCGCTGGTGGGACGGAAGTCCGCTACCGCGGCGCATTTGATGATGATGGTGGCTGGCTCGAGATGCGCAAACACCGCATCGCGCATCTGCTGCGCGGTCCGGATGTTTACGACTTCGGCTCCAGCAGGGGGTTCGAGCGCAACGGGTCCGGAGATGAGAATCACGCGCGCGCCGCGATGAGTTGCCGCATCCGCCAGGGCATAACCCATCTTGCCGCTCGATCGATTCGAGATGTAACGGACGGGATCGATGGGCTCCTGCGTGGGGCCGGCGGTGATCAGAACGGTTTCGCCTGTGAGGTCGCGCAGAGTGCGATCGGGTGGCGCTGCTTCCACCGCGGCAACGATCCTGGAGATTTCCGCGAGACGGCCAGGTCCGTACGTCCCGCAGGCCAGGTATCCGTCATCGGGATCCACGATCGAGTGGCCGCGGCGGCGCAGAACCTCGATATTGCCGCGGGTAGCGTCATGCTCCCACATGTTGTTATTCATGGCGGGAGCAATTACGACGCGTCCGCGAAATGCAAGATACATCGTCGAGAGAAAATCGTCCGCGATGCCGTGGGCCAGTTTGGCAATTGCGTTCGCGGTGGCCGGCGCTATGAGGAGCAGATCGTGTTGCTGGGCCACGCCGATATGCTCCACAGAGCTGGCGAGTGTGGCTTCAGGGCTCGCGGAAGAAAAAAGACCGGTGATGACCTTCTGGCCCGTGAGCGTGGCGAAGGTAAGAGGCCGAATGAACTCTTCGGCGCCGGCGGTGAGGACCGCCTGCACTTCATGGCCGTTCTGGATCAGTAAGCGGGCGAGCTCAGCGGCTTTGTACGCCGCAATGCCACCCGTCACGCCCAGAACGATGCGCATGTTTCGGGATCAGACGCGTTCAGATCTCGCCCGGAATCGGATCTTCCTCGGGTACCGGCGCCGCTTCCATCGGGATCTCATATTTCACGAGACCACGCCGGGCTTCCTCCATCGCAATCACCGTCGGTTTGCGGGAGGCGTTGGGCAGCACTGGCCGGTGGCCGCCCTGCAACTGCCGGGCGCGCTTGGCGGCGACGATGATAAAGCGATAGGTGCTCTGGTCCGGATCATCCGGGATTGAGCAGTGAGCGTTATTGCGAGGCGTGGTTTCTGACATTCACTTCGTTTCCAGCGGCATGGAGCCGCTTTTGTTACCTTTTACTTCAAGCGACTTACGACCGCGGCTTGCTTCTCCAGCGGCTTACGGCCGCTGTTTCAAAACTCCATTTGGCTGGCCGAACGTGGCGAGTATCGGTTGAATTCGGTCCTCAACGCGCACGCGCCGGACCCGTTCGGCCCGGACGATCGACATCAGATTCTCTGTGGCCAGGTCCAAATCTTCGTTGATCAGCACGTAATCGTACAGATGATAATTGCGAATCTCCTCGGCGGCGTCTGCCAGCCTGCGGCGGATCACTTCGTCTGAATCCTGGCTCCTCGCCCGCAGCCGCTGCTCCAGTTCTTCGCGGGAAGGCGGTAGCACAAATATCGTAACTGCGTCCGGAATCCGCTCCTTTAATTGTGCCGCACCTTGCACGTCAATGTCGAGTACGAGGTCTTTGCCGGTTTGTCGCGCCAGTTCCAGTTCGCCGATATGGGTTCCGTAGTAGTTTCCAAAGACGTTGGCGTGCTCCAGAAACTCATTCGATTCGATGAGCCGTTCGAACTCGGCATGGTTGATAAAGTGGTAGTCTTCACCGTCGATCTCATTGCCACGCGGCTTGCGGGTTGTATAAGAGACCGAAAAGGTGAGACCTTCCAGGCTCTCCAGGAGGCGGGAAACCAGCGTCGATTTTCCTGACCCGGACGGCGCCGAGATGATAAAGACGGTGGTCATTCGACGTTCAGGGACTGCTCGCGAATGTGGTCGATTTCGGCTTTGGCGGCCAGACCGAGATCGGTCAGCGTGAGACCCGCCTCGCCGATCCCTCCGGTTTTCGAAAGTATGGTGTTGGTTTCCCGGTTCATTTCCTGCAGAAGAAAGTCGAGCTTCTTTCCGGATTCGCCGGACGCGGCGAGCAGAGCATCCGTCTGATCGGCATGCGTGCGAAGCCGGACGAGTTCCTCACTGATATCGGTGCGTTCGGCGATAAGCGCCGCTTCCTGGGCGAGACGACCGGGATCCAGATGCGCGCCGTTCAATAGTTCGGCGATCCTCTCACGCAGGCGCGACTGGAAATGGGGCAGTGCGCGGGACCGAATGGATTCCATTGCTTCCACCAGCGATCGAATCGATTGGGCGCGGGCGCGAATTTCGGCTTCGATCGCTTCACCTTCGCGCGCGCGAAAACGGTCCAGTTCGTCGAGGGCGGCGGCGAAGGTGGCGAGCGTCTCGGTTTCGAGCGAATCGCCTGCGTTTTCCGGGACGCGCTGTTCGATCATTCCCGGAATTCGCAGCGCCTGATTCAGATCGGGGCGCGAATCGAGGCCCAGCCGGGCCGCGGCCCCGCGGAAGGCGTCAAGCCAGCTTGCCAGAAGCGCCTCGTTAATGGCGGCCGCGGAAGTTGCGTTGCCGTTGCGTTTCAAAAAGAGCTGGACCTGCACGTGGCCGCGAGAGACGCGTTTGCGAAGCGCGGTCCGCATGGCCGGTTCCACGGAATCGAACTCCGGCGGCAGGTGAAAGTGCATGTCGAGCCCGCGGTGATTGACGCTCTTGATGGAAATAATGAGTTCGCCGGCCGGGGTTCCGCGCGATACACGCGCAAAACCGGTCATGCTGCGGATCGACATGAATTGAAGTTCCGATTATGACATCCGCTTTCGGTTGTCGAGCTCAAGACGGCCATCCGTGTGAACGCGCACAAGTCCGCTTTGAGAAGATGAGTATGATGCCTGCTTTTCCCTCACGCGCACAACGCGCCGCGCTGCTCCAGACGGAGTTCGTGGCCGCTGCGCGCTGAGGGGCACATGACTTCCGCGGAGCTTCGGGCAGCATTCGCGCGGCCCCCCGCATTCGTTCCCACGACAGCGCACTACCGCCTTCGACTGATGCTCGTGCTGGCGGGAATGTTCCTTCTGTATCTCGCGTATGTGCTTTTAGTGGCTCTGATCGCCGCGATCGGATGGTTCGGAACCAGGGCTCTCTGGGGCGCGGCGCCGCCGAATCTGCTTACGGCGACCCTTCTGGTGGGCTTCCCCGCCGCTTCCGCGATCGCGGTTGTGTTTCTCCTCAAGCCGGTTCTCACCAGACCACCGCGGCCGCCGAAACCGCTCGAGATCCTTCCCGAAAGCGAACCGCTGTTATTCGAGTTCGTGCAGCGCATCTGCACGCTGCTGGACGCGCCCGAACCATCGCGCATCCTGGTAGATCTCCAGGTGAATGCTTCGGCGTCGATTCCGGGATCTCTGGGATTGCTATGGGGCCGATACGATCTCACGGTCGGGCTTCCGCTGGCGGGCTGTCTCGCGCTGCCCGAATTTGCAGGCGTGGTGGCTCATGAGATTGGGCACTTCTCGCAGCTCGCGGGGCTGCGTTCGTATTTCCTCATTGAAAGCATTCAGCGATGGTTTCAGAGAGTGGTCGAGGAGCGGGATCGATTCGACGCATGGCTGGACCGGCTCTGCACGCGACGCGACATTCGCCTGAAGGCGGTTGCCCATTTCGCCCGGATGATGGTGGCTGCAAGCCGGAAATACCTTTTCTTCCTAATGCGGATTGGCCGGCGAATCAGCAGCGATTTCAGCCGCCATATGGAATTCGACGCCGATCGCCGCGAGGCGGCGGTGGTAGGCGTGGAAGCATTCGCGAATACCTTTCGGAGGCTGGACGAGTTAAATGCCGCGACCATTGTGGCGTGGCTGTGGGTAACCGAGAGTCGGAACTCCGGTCTCTTTCCCGACGATTATGTGGAACTGGTCCGCGCGGGCGAGAATGCCATTGCCGACGGGGTGGTGAGCGTCCGTAAGAAGCTTCGAGAGAAGAGCCGGTTCGACACGCATCCCTCGAACCAGGAGCGCATCGCGGCGGTACGCGCCTTTAAACCATTGGTGAGGCTCGAACTGGAAGGCAAGGCGGAGCGGCTGTTTCACAACCTCGGCGCCATCTGCCGGCAAGCGACGATGGATGCGTACGATCGCATTTTCGGACAGGCTTCCGGCGGCAGAAACATGATTCCTGCTCGCGATGCGATCGCCCGGATGGAAGAAAGACGCGCAGGGAAAGCGGCGGCCTTTGCCATGTTCAACCTCGGGTAGAGTTCTGCGGACGCTCGTTCCGGCTCGACTCGGATACTGGAGGCGAAGCAGCTGAGCGCGGCGACGGAACTCCGAGACCGGGAACTCCGAACCGGAAGATTTGACGTACCGGAATCTGCCTGCATTCGAGCACACCTGAGATCACCGGTGAGGACAAGAGAGCGAGTGTTATGCGTGGTCGGACAGACGGTGCTGGCGTTCCGCGCTTCACGATGACGAGCCCGTTCATCGACGGAAGTCGTCGATAACTTCGGGACGATTTGGCAGCAGATTTGCTTTTCCGAACAGCGTTGGCGCTGCTGTTTTGCCGCACTCGCCGGCAGGCTTCTTGCCGCTTTTTCGAAAGCCTCTCACATCGCAGCGCCACTGGACGTAATTCCTCGGTTGTTTATTGCAGTACGAAAGACCGGCGCCCCTGATTGCACGGGGGTGCGGAACAGGAAACATATGTCTACCGGACCGCAAAGCGCTACAACTTCATTGAATTCAGAAGATAACAACCGCGCAGGAACCGGAATCCAGGGTCTCGATTACATCCTCGAGGGGGGATTTCCGCGCAATCGGATTTACCTGGTCGAGGGACATCCGGGCAGCGGGAAAACCACGCTCGGATTGCAGTTTTTGATGGAAGGGCAGCAGCATCAGGAAGCCGGTCTGTGCATTTCTCTGTCGGAAAACAAACAGGAACTCCAGCAGGTGGCGGCGTCGCACGGCTGGTCACTCCATGGAATTGAACTCTATGAGCTCGAAAAACTCGAGGATCAATACCGGCCGGAAACTCAATATACAGTGTTTCATCCGGCGGAAGTAGAGTTGAGTTACACGACCAATCAGATTCGCCGCCTCGTGGAAGAGCTAAAACCGTCCCGAGTCGTAATCGATTCCTTATCTGAATTACGCCTGTTATCTGAGGATCCTCTGCGCTTCCGGCGCGAGATCTTCGGCATCAAGCAATTTCTGGCGAATTACAAATGCACAACTCTGCTGCTGGACGACGTCGAGACGGGAGAGCAACAGATCCGCAGCATCGTGAACGGCGTTCTCCTGCTGGATCGGCTGACCACCGATTACGGCTCCTCGCGCCGCCGGCTGAGCATCGTCAAGCTGAGGGGCGCAAAATTTCACGACGGCTTTCACGATTTCGCCATCGTGACCGGCGGGCTGGACGTGTACCCGCGGCTGGCGCACGCGGAGAATCGGCGGTCATATAGCCGGGAGTGGTTCTCGAGCGGAGTAGAAGGACTCGATCAACTCCTTTACGGAGGTCTCGACCGAGGCACCAGCACAGTAGTGATCGGACCGGCGGGTTGCGGGAAATCCACTCTCGGCTCCCTTTACGCGCACAGGGCCGTTCAACGGGGCGAGTGCGCCGCGTGTTACCTTTTCGAGGAAAGCGCCGAAACCTTCCTCGATCGCAGCCGGGGCTTCGGCATGGATCTGGAAGATGATGTTCGCAATGAGCGCCTCATGCTTCAGCAGATCAATGCGGCGGAGTTGTCGCCCGGAGAGTTCTCTCATCGAGTGCGCGAAGCGGTTACGAAACGCAATGTCTCGGTAGTGGTGATTGACAGCCTGAACGGGTACATGAACGCGATGCCGAATGAGCGGTATCTGCTGATGCACATGCATGAGCTGCTGGCCTACCTGGCGCGCCGGGGCGTACTGACAATTCTGATCGTCGCTCAACACGGCCTGCTGGGCCACGCGATGCAAACCCCTGTGGACATCACGTATCTGGCCGACAACGTCATCGTGCTTCGCTATTTCGAGGCGGGTGGGGAGGTGAAACAGGCGATCTCCGTGACCAAGAAACGCAAGGGAGGACACGAGCGGACAATCCGTGAAATGCGTTTCACTTCGAATGGAATTCGCGTCGGACACCCCCTTCATGAATTCCACGGCGTGCTGACGGGCGTACCGGAATTTACCGGTAGTCAGCAACAGATGATGCAGGCGGAGACTGCGCATGATTGAGGCCCGGGAACCAATACTCGTGCTCGCGCCAACCGGCAGGGATTCTTTCCTGATCTCCGACACGTTGCGCCCTTTGCGACTTTCGATCGATGTCTGTTCGGATCTCGACGAATTCGCGCTTCATCTGGAGCAGGGCGCGGCGGCAGGATTAATAGTCCAGGAGGCGCTGCACGAAGGCGCTCCCACGCTTGCCAGGGCGCTTCGCGAACAGCCGCCATGGTCCGACATTCCCCTGATTCTGATGACCACCCACAAAGCTCCAGACCGCGTGGTTTTCAACTTATTGGAACAGGGCGCCAATATAACGCTTCTGGAGCGGCCGCTACGGGTCCAGACCTTGACGGCCGCGGTCGCCTCCGCTGTGCGCCAGCGGAACCGCCAGTACGAGTTGCGGGATCGGGTAACGGAGAGCCAGCGAACGGAAGAGCGGCTGCGGCAAACACAGAAGCTTGAAAGTCTGGGGGTGCTCGCCGGAGGCGTGGCGCATGATTTCAATAACCTGCTGACCGGAATTATGGGAGGGATAAGCCTCGCGCTCGATCGCGAGCCGCCCTCCAGTCCGCGCCGCCGTTATCTGGAAGACGCCATTCAAGCCAGCGAGCGAGCGGCGGACCTGACGCGCCAGTTGCTTGCATATGCCGGAAAGGGGCGTTTCATTATTCAGCCGGTGAATCTTTCAGATCTGGTTCGCGAGATCAATCGGCTGATCGAAATCTCCATCCCGAAAAATGTCCGCGTCGTTCTGAATCTGTCTGGCGCGCTGCCGCCAATTGAAGGCGACCCGGCGCAGTTGCAACAGATCGTGATGAACCTGCTGATGAACGCGGCGGAGGCGATCGCGTCCAATCAGGTGGGTTTGGTGGTGGCTGAGACCGGAATGGCGCAGGTGGACGAAAATTACCTCCGGAAAACATTGCGGGCGGAAAACGCGGCCCCCGGAGAATACGTCTACATCGAAGTTCGCGATACCGGCTGCGGTATCGACGAAGCGACTCTGTCACGAATCTTCGATCCCTTCTTTACCACGAAATTCATGGGGAGGGGCCTGGGTTTGGCCGCTGCGTTGGGCATCGTTCGCGGACATGGCGGCGCGCTGAAGGTGGACAGCGTGCGCGGCCAGGGCAGCACATTCCGGGTGCTTCTTCCCGCGAAAGGCGTTTCACAGCAAAAACGGACGATTGAATTTCCGGTGGTGGAACGGTCTTCTGGAAATCAAACGATCCTTGTGGTTGACGACGAGGAAATCGTTCGAAAGGCGGCAAGGAACAGCCTGGAAAGCTGGGGATACCGGGTTCTATTGGCGGAAAATGGACAAATCGCCGTAGATTTGTTTACCGAAGCGCGCCACCGGATTTCACTGGTTCTTCTGGATATGACTATGCCGGTGATGAACGGTGAAGAAACACTGCGGCATCTCCAGCGTATTGAACCCGGCGTGAAAGTGATTCTTACCAGTGGCTATGATGAGTCCGAGGCAATGGTGAGATTCCAGGGAGCGGGGCTTGCCGGATTCATCCAGAAGCCGTATACCGCGTCCCGGTTAGTCGAGCGCGTCAACAGAATTTTTGAGAGCGGCAGCGCGCCGGGCGCATAACGACCAATGGGGCCAGGTGGGACGGCATCTTCACCGACATTATGCCGTCGCCGCCTGGCTCGGAACGGCAAGACATTTCCGCACGGCTTCGAACAGCGGCTGCGGCAAAAATGGCTTCTTCAGGAATCCACAACTCTTGGCCGGGTGCTTCAGTTGTTCCACTTCCAGATCGAAGGGATACCCGGAAATGAACAGTACCGGGATTTGCGGGTACAAAGCTTCCACGGCGTCGGCCAGGCAGATACCATCCATTTTCGGCATCCGGATATCGGTCACCAGCAAATCAATACCGCCAGAGCAATCCTTTATGAGCCGAAGAGCCTCCTCGCCATCGGAGGCAACCGCGACATCAAATCCGGCATTCGTCAGCGCGGTCCGCACATAGGAGCGCACCGCGCCCTCGTCGTCCACGAAAAGGATTCTTTTTTTCGACATTCAATGACTTTCAGGTTCCCATAAAAAAAAAGAATCAGGCGACATCGGCCTGCTTCTCCCCCGGTCATCCGGGAAATAGATAACAAAGAGGCGCGCCACAGCCGCGCAATGAACGCGACGCTCTCCCGGCGGATTTCGGTATCAAGCCGGGGCCGAAACCGGATTCTCTGATCAAACATCTATATACGCTTCACTTAAGCTGCCTCAAGTTGAGTCCCGCAGAGGATCGGAGCGAAAGTGTGATTGCGCGCCATCCGTATATCGAGCGGTGCGCTTCACTGCGCCACTGCGTCGACTGGACTGCGGGCGATTCTGAGACACACAGTCAGTTAGACACATTCCGTTCGCTGAAAACTGCTCGACGGACGAACTCGTGTGATTGCAAAATGGCTGCGGTTGGAAAAGCGGAGGCAGGCTCTGCTGGAGAGCAAACTGGCGAGGAATACCCATTCCGATGAGTCTGCGGGGAGGCGGATCGCCTCTCCGTACGTGGTTTTCAAAATCAAACATCGGGATAGTTTCTTCATGCCTTAAAAAACTCAAAGCTGCGGGTGACCACTTCACCTGGGACTCCTGCGATTGCTCGAACTCCTCCGGCGAGCGATAGCCGAGAACCGAGTGCAGGCGACTTTGTTGTAGATCTGCTCGATAAATTCGCCCACATGTTCCCGCAACTCGAGGAAGCTGGCATAGCGGCGGGCATCAATTTCTTCCCGCTTGAGGGTTTTGATGAAGCTCTCGCCCTTGCCGTTTTCCCACGGTCTGGCGGGCCGGCTCATACTCAGATGCGCGCCGCAGGCTTCCAACCGTTTCACGTATTCGTTGCTGGCATACTGCGTTCCACGGTCGGAGTGGTGCACCAGACGGGGTTGCGGGCGGCGGCAGGCGAGGGCCGCTTCCAAAGCCGCCAGCGGCAGCCCCGTCTCCAGCGTCCGGCCCAGTTCCCAGCCGATCGCCTTGCGTGAGAAGCATCCAGCACGATCGCCAGAAATACGAACTCGTGCTGTAACCGAATTTAGGTGATGTCGGCGACCCAAAGCTGGTTAATCGCGGTCAACTCCAGCGATTCGGCCAGATTGGGATGGACTCGGAAACGGTGATTGGAATCGGTGGTGACGACGAACTGGCGGCGGCGCACTGCCAGCAGATTATCTGAGCGCATGATGCGTCTGACTTTCTCCTGCCCAACCACTAGCCCGGCGTTCCGGACCCACGGCGTAATGCGCCGGTACCCATGATCCCGATGCGCCAGCGCGATCCGTTGAACCGCATCCCGCAACACCACTTCGGCCTCGCTGGGCGCCTTCCGCTCTAGAAGCTCGCCGGCTCACCTGCGCCAACTCGCACATCCGCTGGATCGTCAATTTGGCCTTGCGACTCCCAGCCGCAGATCTCGTCGTAGATGCTGTTCCGCCAGACGCATCGCTGTTCTGGCGTAATCCCTCCACTCTTCGCAAGTCACTTTTGAAAAAACTGACTTCCAGGCTGCGCCGCCCCAACTCGCCTTCCAGGCTTGCGACGTGGGCTTCCAGTTCCCGGATCCTTCTCGCCTGCGGATCGTCTTCAGCCGCTGGATGGCCCTGCGGCCCTGCCGAGCCGCATCGCGATACGACGGCAAGCCCTCACCTCTTCGCTTCCACAGATACAGCGCCCCCCCCGGCTCACCACCAGACTGAAGACACGGTAAGCAATGGCAGGCTTTGTCCTGGCCAGACAGGCAGGATACTGCCTCCCGTTGGTCGCCTTGGGCTGTGCGGCTATTTCGGTGTAGAATCCTGAGGTCACAGCCGCGCGGATTCTGGGGCAGGTCAACACCTTGCGGGATGATTAATTCCCGCAAGGTCTTTGGTTACCAAAATCGCTGCCCGCAGCCTCAGACCGCGAGAGCCTGCGCAGCCTGCGCTCATCGGATTGATGCTACTTGCATTGGTCCCCTCCCCACGACCTTTGACCCGGAAAAATATACCGGCCTGTAATAAACCACGTGCTCAGGCAGTGCAGGGATTGCAATCGATCCAGCCGAACCAGGCGTGAATGTTTCTGACTCCCAATAAAATGGCGTTGACTCATTGATGACCCGGGACACCGCCACACATGGATCCTTGGATCGGTTCGGACTGCATTCCCAACCGCCCGCCCCATCGGATCCGTATTCGGAATACCCGAATTCAACGCCGATTCCATCTGAGCCCGGAATAAGCGAAGCATTCACCACCAACGGTTGGAACGTCGTACGAAGCGCGGAATCGATGCTGATCGGTGGCGCCTCCATCAGCATTGTTGAGAACACGCCGTCCCAGAATTGCGCCGGGAAATAGTACCACTGAGGATAATCCGAGCTGGTGATATTGGTCGCTGGATGGATCCCGGAAAATATGGACGACCGGCCATTGTTGAACAAATGCCCGAGCGTTTGTTCCGATGACCCTACGTAGTCAAACGATGACAGACTATACCGCGTTCCTGACTGTGATTCCATGCCAGCATCATAGATGCAGATGTCATTGATTTCCCAGTTATCACTGGTATTCGTCGCAAAACCGCCAGGAGGAAAATAACAGGCGCTCCCGGTCTGTGAACCGGGAATATACTTCAAAAGAAACGGCACGTTGATGAAGAAATCACCCGGAGAAGCCCCTGATTGACACTCTCCCGCCAGCATTGCCTGGCAGAACGTGTAATAGCCCGAACTGTCGCTTGCGATCACACTCCCGGGGCCCGACACATTTCTGAGTATGCGCCGCGCCGAAGTTGCCTGAGTATCGAAAATCTTGGGATGAAGTGTACGGGAAATGTTCGCTACTTTGTAGAGCGTCCCTGTCACAAGGGATATGTCGGTGGTATTCGGCGTTCCCCCGATGCCCACATATGGCCGGATGTCCAATCCATAGTTACTGACCGGATCGTTACCCAGCTTTGAATAGTCGGGGTGGGTTTGGCAGTTATCATTGCCGCACCATCCATTGAAGCCCTGCCGGCCAGCAAAGTATGAAGACATCGCCACAAGCCCGGTAAGGTTCTCTCGCGTCTGCTTCATTACGGCTGCGGCGAACTGCGAATCGTTCAGAGCCTGAAAATTCTGGTTGTTGTAGCATCCTTGATTGGCGACACAACGGGAACTCCACGTGCCACCTTGGGAGAATAGACTGTTGGTGCTGAATCCGTGAGCATTATATGTCGAATAGTCCCAAACGATTGTATTTCCACCAAGATTCTGTCCGTGCGGGTCGTTTACGTAATTCCACATCAGAACGTCGACCATCGGAGACCACGGGAAATTGAACCCAGGCCAATTACTGTACATCCAAAGCATCTGAGGATTAACGTCAACAGCCGGACAGTGCTTTGCGCCGTAAACACAAGCAAAAGTCAATGTCGTTCCGTCAATCTTAAGTAACTGAAGCAAGTCGATGTTCGCCTGATCGATTACCGGACCGCCCGGATAGGTTACGTCATCGATTCCGAGCCTGGCGTAATCTCCAATAGCGTAAGTTCCCAAAACACCTCGGTAACGCACACCGGACAAAAAGTCGTATGGGTCGCCGTCAACACCAAATTGCAGGCAGGCCGTGAAGCCGCCGCTGTTACTGGGACATGGAACCGATGTGGTATTACTGATTTTGTTAGCAACAGCCGGGCCACCGCCCGCGCTGCCGAAAGCATAGATGCTCTCCTGTTGAGCTGACCATCCCTCACGGAGCATTGCGCCCGGCCCCTTTTGCGTCATCCAGTGTGGATAGTCGGATACTCGGCGGGCAGCGATGATACATCCGGGAGTCATATAGTTCGCTCCGAAAGGGTCCGTGTTTTGACCGACGCAACCGGCGCCAAAAATACCATTTACATTGCTTGTCGCCAGTGGATCAAAAATCATAACCCATCCCCAGTAATTCTGGCCGGGGGAACCACTCCAGCGAATATCGAAATACAATTTCCCCATTTCAACAGCAGCAAAATACCACAGACCAAAAGGGTTTGTGCTATACCGCGAATCAAAGGCCTTTAGAAGCACGTCCAACGTCTGCCCGGGTTGAGTGATCGTAACTGGAACCTTGAAACACTCGTTTGTTATTGTTGAGCTGCATTGAGGGAGGAGCGCCCCGAGATTCCATTCCCACAACGGCAATTCTGGATGCCCCACCTTATTTTTAGCAGTGCCCCAGTCGCCTTGATAGACGTACTTGGTCAGGCTCTTGTCAGAGCCCATAACCCACCAGTTTCCGGTGTTGTCGAATCCTGAGCTTTGAATCGAACTGCTCACGTTTTGGTCTGGCGCAGGAGGCATGAATGCTCCGACCTTCCCGTTTAACAGGTCGATGCTGTATGCGCCCTGACGCAATTGCAGAACCCCGCCAGGGTCCCCGTTCCCAAGAGTGACTGTCATCGGAGCGCCGTAAAAGCCGCTATTGTATTGAGGATCCGTGTCGCCCCCTGCGAGGGTGTTGATAAACCCATTTGACACTGTTAACGTATCTGAGGAGTTGGTTTCTTTCCAGACGAGTACGCCGAAAGCCGATCCGCCAACAAACCATTGTCCTGCCGCCGGGCCTTGCGAACTTGTGCTGTTCGACGAATTAGGACAGGAAGTATCGATAGTGAAGTGTAAGGCGTCAATATTGCTCGTTATGAGATGGGTTCCGATAGGTTGAATCCAGATATAAGATCCTGCCGGGTTACTTTCAGGCGGTATTGTCCCGGTATCCCAGACCTTGGTTACTGTATTACTGTCGTCACACGTAACGCCGCCGCCGCGCCAACCGGTCTCGAATTGCGCCCAGATGCGCTTTCCGGGCTTTTGCATAACGTCATACACCTGTCCCGAGCCGAAGGTGTATTGTTTCGCGGCGCTTGAAAGCGGCTGCTGATAAATCTGGGCATTAGGAGCGCAAGTCTGCCAGTTCAGCGTTACGCACACGTCCATGCGGCAGTCGGGCGAGGTGTTACTGCCTGTGCAAGCCGAATTGCCAACATTTGCAGTGATCGAGAACTGCATCATAACAGGGGCACTATACGCTGAGCCAGAAATCACATCCCCCCACGAGAAAGCGTTGCTGAAGCCTACGCCCGGATTATTGCTCCAATCTCCGAGTACAAGTGGGTTGCTACTGCCGGTTATCGTAGCCTGACGAGTGGTAGTGATGTTCCAGCCTGATGGAATTGTCCATCCTGAACCCGTTACAAGTGGCGCCTGGATGTTAAGATTTGCAATGGAGCTATCATCTGGCATGACCAAATGCTTGATGAGCACGCCGGTTTGCGGGTCGACGTAGTCCGTATCGCGGCGCGCGGTCGAGCAACCGACATCAATTGTATTGCAGCGAGTTAATCCGATCGGGGACGGCCACGCCGGAGCGCCCGGATTGCTTGAGTCGGGCGGGATGCCGTCAAGATGCGTGTCGCCCATTGCGATAGGCCGAGTCGAGAAAGAGCCCGAGAATGAGTCTCCGTTGCAGTTAAGGGCATAATAATAGGAAGCATTCTGCTTGAGCGCTCTGGAATATCGGCTTCCGTCTGCAGCGTAGAAAGCTTTGTACCGCTTCCCGATGACGATCTGAGCGGTGTTACCGTTGATAAGATTGGCCGAGTCTCGCGAAACCAAATTGGACCCGGTAAACATTACCGGACTAACATCGTTGATTAGGGGGTAAAGCGAAGGATTACGAGATACAGCGACCGTGCAGGAACCAACGTTTCCGGGTGTATATGTGAACTTTATGATCGCCTGGGTGTTGGTGGTTCCGACTACAGATACATTCGAAAAGTTGGTTGAGTTTACGAGCGGAGGCGCGATCGTATAGAACGAACCCGGGTCGGACTGATTAGCGTATTCCGCCTTTACCCAATCGGCATTGCGAGCAATGTTTGAGACGCGTACCTCGTCAACAGCGCCCTTAAAAGTAGAGACATTTGCGGCGTTACTTCCAATATTAAAACCGCCATTACTGTATGAAAGCCTCCCCGCCAGGAGCGCTTTACCTGCTTGGCTGCCATTGACAAAAAGGGTCCCATTGGTGCCGTCAAAGGTGAAGGCGACATAGTACCATCTGCCTGGGTACCACGCGCCGCTACCGCACACGACTTTCAAACTCGTTCCAACAGACCACGCAGCCGCGAATGTGTTGGCCGGACAACTCGGATCATTGTTCGACAGGTAATAGGACCAGAAAGGAGATCCGTTCGGGCTTGAATAGGTCTGAGCGGCGATGCTTGACACATTGTTCGGTGATAAGTCCAAAGTGTTGACCCATGCCGAAAGTGTTACCGCAGTAGTGGGGGATTGCAGCGACGTCGTTTGCCCCATTCCGATACCACCCGACCCACTAAACAAAGCCGCGCCGCCGATCTGCCCCATCCCGGGCGTCGCGTTACTGGTCGTTCCGTTGTTCCCGTGCGAGGTCGAGTCCGCCATCGTCAGACTGGACCCATTCGGGAGATGCCACACTGCCATATAACTGGCATCCCAGGCGGATTTCTGCTGGTCCGTGGTGATATCCGACGTTCCGTAACAGAGATAGATGATTGTGTCGGTTATGTGAGATAGAGTGGGAATGTCTACATGAAACTCCGATTTTCCGGTCGTTGCATCCCACGCGGCTCGCTCGAAGCTAAGCAACGACGAGCATCCGGAGTCGCGCGTAAAAACAATATCGTAGCCGTTCGCGTTCTGAACGCTGCCGCCATTGGCGACAGTTGCGAGGTACGGATAGGTGCCGACAACAGCCATCGGAAAATTCGTCAAATCCACGGAGACACGCGCATGTGGAATGACAATCGGCCTGACGTTTTTGTAGGCCGCGAACGCAGGCAGCGTCAGCAGAAATAGAGATATTATTTTCTTCATTAGAATCCCAGGGTCCTCCAGGTACCGGCGCCATCACAGAAAACGAGGGCCGTGAAGCCGTCGCCTCCTACCGTTACGGCGTTACCCCAGGTATGGGCTTCTGCCACCGTAGCGTCCGTAACTGCTGCCATCATGCCTCTATTGCCGGTATTGCACGGATAGGCTGCAATGAGATTGGCAACCGTCGTAAAGTAGTTGATCCTTAACGGCGCATTAATGGTTGCCGGATTCGTCTGATTCTGCGTGATAACTACCGACTGATCTACACCGGCAGTTTGATTCTGCCCGTCATTCGAGATGAGAACGCCGAACCCTCCATTCAAAACAGGCGGTGCGGGAGTCGCTGCGGGCTGATAGTTTTTCAGGCTGGATGCGGTCCACACTCCGCCAGCGTAGTCGCACTTCGCGACAAGCGCTGTTGGAGCCGGTAAGCCGGCCGTGTAAAAGTTCGTTGCGCCTTGGGTGCTTGGAATAGCGAGCGGTCCGCCCCCCGTTCCAGTGATTGCCACGCCGTTCGGGGTTCCTATAACGGGCCCGGACGATGACCAATACACGTAGACCGTCCCATTGCCGGCAGGAGCGGCGAGTGCATTCGTCGCCGAAACCAGATCGAAAAGGCCACCGCCTTTCGGGACCACGCAGGGGGATCCCGACGTAGTGCAGGCAGCAAAGAAAACCAGACTTGACCCGTTGACGGAAGCCTGAGGGAAATTCCCCGCCTGAGCCGATGCTGGCGACCATGTGTTTGCCGCGGCGCAAAGATATAGATTGGTCCCCGCGGGGGCTGTCGTAAGAAAGAATTGCTCCCCAACGCCGCACGTTCCCGGCAGCGCCGATCCGGTCTTCGCCGGCTTCGATGAAACTGCGTTCGAAGCATCCCACGTGCCCGAAACCACCCGGCCTCCGTTGATCGTTGTCTGAGCAAACGCGCTAACCGCCACCGCCAGATAGATCTGAACCATTCTTCGCATCAGAAACTCCTCACGACTGTCAATTGGAAATTTGCACTTACGGAAACCGCAGCGCCGCTGAAATTACAGAGCTGCACACCTGCCGTGCCATTCGATACGATCCGCATTCGTCCCAATACTCCAGCCGGAAGGCTTGCCGGCCAGCCAGGCGCGACGCCATCGCCCACGACCGCTCGCGGCGCGGAAAACGTCACTTCCGTCGAGCACGCTCCGTTGTTGATCGTTCCGAAGTTCAGGCTACCGCTTGCCGATACATAAGTGGGAACAACCGCGGTGTCGATCCCGACCGTGGTCTGGGAGCCCGTATCAACGATACTTAACCCCGTCGAAACGCCCAGTATTTTCGTCGAGAGTAGCGCCCGTTTATCTATTCCGGTCGAGGTCCAGATACCATTGGTTGCTGTCCATGTGTACAGCGGAATCGTGTTGACTGGATAGGAAACCACGCCGTTAATTGCATTGCATCCGGAACAGACGACGTTCATGTTGCTGCCCACGTTCACGCTTCCGTCGGAACCCATGTAAATGAACGCGGTGCCCGTCGCGCCCGAGCCCAGCGCGGCTGTGGCCGGGGATGTCAAGGCATAAACGGCATTCCCGAATCGCACGTTGCACGGAGTGGCGGTTGAGCAGCCCGCACCGATCGTCAGAGTCGTGCTGGTTGCGTTCAGCGATGCTGCCATGTCCAGCAGTTGAGATATGAATTGTGCGCCCGAAGCTCCAGCTGCGGCGGAGCCGGAAATCGAGTTTCCGTTGATCACACAGCGGCCACTTTGCGGCTGCGCAAATGTCACGATTACGTTGTAAGTCGTCGGATCCACAGTTATGGAATCCGGTTCGATCGTTCGCGCGGGTGTCGAAGCGTCGTAGCACGTCACGACAAGATTGCTCGTATTCAGAACGTGTTCAGCGCCGGAAATCGAGAGCGTAGTCGCGGACGTGAACGGCTTACTGTAATTCGGAGTAACTATTCCTCCTTGCGCCGTCCAGGTGTTCGCCGCCGTACAAGCATAGAGGTTGGCGCCCGGCGTCGCCGCTGTATTAAAAAAGATTTCACCCTGCGAGCATGTAGCGGGGAGCGCCGGCCCCGTTTTGGCCGTTTTCGTAGTCGCCGCCGAGGAGAAGTCAACGCTCTTCGACTGCGTTCTCAAATCGATCTGGGTCTGGCCCCATGCTAATGAACCGCATAGGAGCAGCGCGTATATTAATCTGGTCATCAATCGAGCCCGATCCGACTGTACCCCTGGCACACTCTTGTCTTCCGCTAAATCGTTGATTTAATTACTTTTTTTCGTTGTGACTGTGAAAGTTCTCATTAGTCAGGCGGACAGCAAAAATTCGGGGATGAGAGGATGCCGGGGCCGCCTGATTGATGAGAACGCGCAGTGAGCTAAACCGCCTGGGCAGCGGTCGGTTTATGGGGTTTGAATGGGGCGGTGGTCCGGACAGTGGACAAGGAATGCGTGGATTGGCCGCCGGGAAGGGATGGCTGGCCGCTCGTTGATTGTGTTTGAAAGCTTCTGAGGAGCCTGTCAGGGCTGCCGATGGAAGCGGTGAGGGGCGTTTTTCGTCGGCCGGGCGCACTGGCGCCTCGCCATGCCGGAAAGGCAATGTCAGTGAGTGCGCTGCTGGTTAGCATGCTCATGAGGTGTTGGGAGGAATCGGGATCCGGATGAGGAACCCCGAGCATTTCGGGCAGCGAGGTTCTGGCGTTCGCAGAGCGCGCCAAACAGTTCGGCACTGCGCGGTGTCGGGCAGCAACTGGTTCTGCGGCCGCAGGAGCAGTTCCCGGCATAACGCCAGACTCTGTTTACGGTGGCGGTTGGCCATCAGGCCGAAGTAGCGGATGCGCTGAAAGCCCGCGGGCAGAGTGTGAATCAGGAAGCGGCGGATGAACTCTTCGGCGTCGAGAGTCATGCTCCGGGACTTGTGCCGGTATTTGCTGCGGTAGTCCTTCCACTGAAAGGTGACACGACCCTGGGAGACGCCGAGAATACGGTCGTTGGACAGAGCCACGCGGTGGGTGTAGCGGCCCAGATACTGAATCGCGGTTTGCGGCCCCACGAACGGTTTTTTTGCGTAGACGACCCATTCGGATTTTCGAAGCGGATCGAGAAAGGACAGGAAGGCAGTCTGGTCTTTTAGCGGTTCGAGTTCGCCGAAGAACTCGAGCTGATGGTTTTCGAAAGCTTTGCCGAGCGCCTGAAGAAACAGTCTGCGGAACAGGCGGGACAGAACACGTACCGGCAGAAAGAAGCCGGGGCGGCAAGCCATCCAGTTGCCGTCCGGGCCGATGCCGCCTCCGGGGACGACGAAGTGAACGTGGGGATGATGCAGCAGATTCTGGCCCCAGGTATGAAGAATGCCGAAGAAGCCGATGTCTGCGCCGAGATGTTTGGGATCGCGCGCGATGGTGAGCAGCGTTTCGGAGGCGGCGCGAAACAGAATGCCATAGACGGTTTGCTTGTTGTAAAACGCGAGGCGCGCGAGAGGCTCGGGCAAAGTGAAGACGACGTGAAAATATTCGACAGGCAACAGTTCTCCCTGCCTGCTCTCCAGCCACTGGATACGGTCCGACCCCTGACACTTCGGACAATGGCGGTTGCGGCAGGAGTTATAGCTGTTGCGCGCGTAGCTGCACTGGCCGCATTTTTCGGCATGCCCTCCCAGCGCGGAGGTGCGGCAGAGCTGGATGGCCCGCATGACGCGCAACTGCTCGAAAGGGAGTCTGCGTGTCTTGCGGTACTGCTCTCCGTACTGCCGGAAAATGTCGGCCGGTTCGTAGACCGGCCGGGACAAAGCTGGCTTGACTCAGCTGGCTTTCGCGGCTGCCGCCTTTTTCCGCTTCGGGCGCAGTGTTTTGCCGGGAGCCGCCTTCGGCTTCGCGTCCAGCGGGCTGGCGATGGTGGAGAGCAGACCAGGAGTCACGGCAGTGTAACGGGCGGTGGTATCGATGCGGCTGTGGCCGAGAAGCACCTGAATGGCGCGCGTATCGGTTCCGTTCTCCAGCAGGTGCGTGGCGAAGCTGTGGCGCAGAGTGTGGGGCGTGACCCGCTTTTCAATGCCAGCCATGCGGCAGGCATCCCGGCACACTTCCTGAATGGCGCCGGCGCTGATGTGTGTGCCGGCCGCAACCCCGGGAAAGAGGTAATCGACCGGACGCCGCGCTTTCCAGTAGCGGCGCAGCAGGTTCAGCATGTGGGCGCTGAGAACGGTGTAGCGGTCCTTTGCGCCCTTGCCCTGCTCGACGCGGATCAGCATGCGCGCCGAATCGATGTGCCCGGGTTTCAATGAAACCGCTTCCGAGATGCGCAGTCCGGAACCGTAGCAGAGCATGAGCACGGCCCGGTGCGCCAGGAAGCCGACGTAATGGAACAGGCGCTCTACCTCTTCCCGGCTGAGAACCACGGGCAACTTTTCCGGCACTTTCATGCGTACAAACCGGTTCTTGCCCCAGGGCATTTCCAGAGTCACGGTGTACAGAAACTGAACCGCGGATACGAAGGTGTTGATGCTGGGGGCCGAGAGTTGCCTTTGCTCGGCCAGATACACCTGATAAGCACGCACGTGTTCCAGCCCGAGGCGGTCCGGGCTGGCGTTGTAATGCCGAGCGAATTCGGCTACATAATGAACGTAACTTCTCTGCGTCGTTGGCGAGAAGTTTCTGACCAGCATGTCTTCGATCATGCGTCTGCGAAGCGGCGTCATTGTGGGCTCCTGAGATGGTTTTGGTCTGTTGGTCCAGACCGTCGCCAGTGTTTCTCAGGAGCCGCCGCTTCGCAAATACCGCCCTTCGGGTATCACGAATACCGCGTCAGCGCCTTAGTTCATTCGGGTCGATAGATGTGCCCGGGCGCAACGGCTGCCGGATTCGTACCTGTGGATAAACGGTTCGGCCGAACCCGCGATAAGATGAATTGGTCAGAAGCCCGGGGCACTCGCGGAGTACGTTTGGAATCCCCAAATCGAACAGACGACCGGCCGATCCCGTGTGAGCAAACGGATGATCGTGGCGCAGTCGGGCGTGAGCTTCAGGCGTTACGGCGAAGCGAGGCTGTCCTTCGCGATTTCATCGAGACATCCACGATTGCTCTTCACTGGGTCGGCCCGGACGGTACGATTCTCTGGGCGAATCAGGCGGAACTCGACCTTCTCGGCTACACGCGCGATGAATACATCGGCCGGAATATCGTGGAATTCCATGCTGACGAATCGGTAATCAATAACATGCTGGCCTGCCTGAGCCGGGGTGAGACACTGCTTGATTATCCGGCGCGAATACGGCATCGGAATGGCTCGATCCGCCACGTCCTCGTGAATTCGAGCGTGCTCTTTGAGGACGGAAAATTCGTTCACACGCGTTGCTTCACCAGGGATATCACCGCACTGCGCGAGGAACAACAGAAGGGTTTGCTGTTGACCGCCATCGTCGATTCCTCAGATGACGCCATTATCAGCACGGACCTCAGCGGCGTCGTGACCAGCTGGAACAAAAGCGCGGAATGCCTCTTTGGGTACACGGCGCAGGAGGCGATCGGCAGGACGGTTACAGAGCTCGTGATCCCCGACGATAACAAGCAGGAACCTGAAATGCTGACCCGCCTCAGACAAGGTGAAGGCGCAGCTCACTTCGACACGGTCCGCCGTCGAAAGGATGGCTCACAGATGGATCTGTCATTCACGATATCCCCGGTGAAGGACCGAACCGGAAAGATTATCGGCGTATCAAAGATTGCCCGAGATATCACCCAACGCAAGCACGCCGACAACGCGATCAAGGCTCTGAACGCGCAGCTCCAGGCTGATCTCGCGGCGATGATCAGAATGCAGGAGTTAAGCACGCGAATGATCCAGGCTGGCGCGTTTTCGGAACTGCTCGAGGAGATTCTGGACGCCGGTATCGAGATTACGGGGGCCGACATGGGCAACATCCAGCTTCTCGGTGACGATGGCGCACTGAGGATGGCGGCGCAGCGCGGGTTCAACGCCCGTTTGATCGAGTTCTTCCGCGATGTGCATTATGCGCAAGCTGCCTGCCGTGCCGCCATATCGACTCGAGAGCGCGTGGTCGTGGAGGATGTTGGCAGCAGTCCAATGTTCGCCGCTACTCCCGCACTTTCGGTGATGCTGGATGCAGAAGCGCGCGCCTTGCAATCCACACCACTCGTCAGCCGGTCCGGCAAGGTGCTGGGCATATTTTCTACCTGTTACCGAACTCGCCGCCGCCCAACCGAACGCGACGTTCGCCTTTTGGATTTGTTGGCGCGCCAGGCGGCGGATCTTATCGATCGGAAGAGATCCGAAGACATTCGAGGCCGATTGTCCGCGATCGTCGAATCATCGGGCGACGCCATCTACGTGTACGACTTCGAAGGCACAATTCTGAGCTGGAACCACGCGGCTGAAGAACTTTATGGCTACAGCGAGGGCGATATCCTGGGCAGGAACGTCCGCGAGGTGGTCCCCCCCGGATTACGTTGCGGAAATCTCCTGGCTGCTCCAGCCGACGCTGCTGGACGGCAAAATCATCAGGAACCTGGAAAGCAAACGCATGAGGCGCGGCGGCCGCGTCTTTCCAGCGCTGCTAACGGTGTCACCTGTACAGGACGAACGCGGGAAAGCGGTTGGAGTGTCCGTGATCGCGCGCGATATCAGCGATCAAAAGCGCAGTGAAGAGTCTCTGCGCGAAACGCAGAAACTGGAGAGCCTTGGTTTGCTTGCAGGAGGCATTGCGCATGACTTCAACAACCTGCTGACCGGCGTGATTGGGAATGCGGGCCTGCTGGCGGACGAATTGCCGGCCGACTCGCCCCAGTTCGAGGCTGTTCAGAACCTTACGGCTGCAGCCGAGCGGATGGCTCGATTGACATCGCAGATGTTGGCCTACTCGGGACGCGGGCACTTCGTCATTGAGCCGGTGGATCTCTCGAAGCAGGTTATCCAGATCACCAGTCTGATTCAGGCTTCAATTCCGAAGAACGTGGAACTCCGGCTGTCATTGGCAAACAACCTCCCGCCGGTTGAGCTCGATGTCAGCCAGTTACAGCAAATCATCATGAACCTCGTTATAAACGCGGCCGAGTCTGTCGGTAGTGGCCAGGGCGCGGTAGAGGTGAGAACGGAGCTGGAAACAATCGGCGAGGAGCATCTGAAGGCGAACCTGGCCCTGACGATGCCGGGAAGTGGCGAGTACGCCGTCATCACGGTTGAGGATACAGGCTGCGGGATGGACGAAACGACCCGCAATCGTATTTTCGATCCGTTTTTTACAACGAAATTTACGGGGCGCGGTCTGGGTTTGTCCTCAGTTCTGGGAATCGTCCGCGGACATCGAGGTTTGATCACGGTCGATACCTGTCCGGGCGCCGGGACCAAATTCCGCATCTTCTTCCCTGTTTCGAGCGGCGGCGTCCGCCCGGAAGCGCCGCCGACGCAGGATGTGCGCGGTCGTGGCACGGTATTGGTCGTGGATGACGAAGACGTAGTTCGCACGATGGCGAAAGCGGCACTGCAGCGACTCGGATTCACGGCATTGTCGGCCAGGAACGGAAGCGACGCGGTGCGGATCTACTCAGAGCAGCACCAGGCCATAGATCTCGTGCTGCTCGACATGATCATGCCAGTAATGGGCGGCGAAGAAACTCTCAGACACCTGCTCGAGATCCGGCCCGACGCGACGGTAATTGCGATGAGCGGATTTCACGAACACGAGGCAAAACAGCGGTTCGGAAGCGGGATTTCAGGATTCGTCCAGAAGCCGTTTACCGTGGGCCAACTGGGGAGTAAGATTCTGGCCTCAAGACGCGCGACGGCGTGATAAACCCGCCGGCAGCCGGTGAGCATCAGGCCCAAAACTGTCGCGGAGGACTACTGAGAATTGCCCGTCGGCATTGGAAGCGGCGGCGCGCATTGCATAGAATAGTTCGCGATGCTCAAGCTCTTCCCTTCCCTGGCCGTGCTCGTCGCGGCGCCGCTCGGTTTTGCTCAATCATCCGCACAATCGTCCGATTGGGTCGCGAAGTTCGCGAACCGCTACTCGGTTCAGGCGAATATCGTCTACGGCGTCGAGAATAATTACGAAAACAAGCTCGATCTGTACGAGCGCAAGAATGCGACCGCGCCGCTGCCGGTGCTCGTTTATATCCATGGGGGCGGCTGGACCGGAGGTACGAAGGAAGGCGGCTTCAACAAGGTCCTTCCGTATCTCGAGATGGGATGGAATGTGGTGAATGTGGAGTACCGGCTGGCAAAGGTTTCCCTTGCGCCCGGGGCCGTCGAAGATTGCCTGTGCGCGCTGAAGTGGGTCGGCGTGCATGCGCAGGAGCACCACATGGATCCCAATAAGATCGTGGTGACGGGCGATTCGGCGGGCGGGCATCTCTCGCTTACGACCGGCATGGTTCCGGAAAGCGCCGGACTCGACCGTGAATGCGCCGGGCGTCCGCTGCCGAAGGTTGCGGCCATTGTGGACTGGTACGGGATTACAGACGTGAACGATCTGCTGAGCGGCGATAACATGAAGACCTATGCGGTGCAGTGGCTGGGAAGTCTGCCGAACCGCGACGAGGTGGCGCGCCGCGTGTCGCCCATGCAATATGTACGTCCGGGTCTGCCGCCGATTCTGATGATTCACGGGGATTCCGATCCGACTGTGCCCTACCAGCACAGCGTGAAGCTGCACGAGGCGCTGGATAAAGCCGGCGTGCCGAATGAGCTATTTACGGTTCCCGGCGGGCATCACGGGAACTTCAGCGAAGACCAGAATGTGCAGGTTTATTCAACGATATGGAAGTTTCTGGGGGCGCACGGATTTAACGTGAAGCAGTGAACGGAAGCTGCACGGCCGGAGCGAGAACCTGCGCGCGAAACTCATCGGGCGTGCTCAGGATTCAGCAGGCTGCATCTGCACTTCGGGAACGTGCACGCGCGCGGGCAGCTTTGCGATCGCGAGCACCATTTGGGCAACGTCTTCCGGGCGCAAGGCCTTCGCGAGTTGTTCGGGGGTGGGGCGAACGAGGCGATGGCGGAGGATTTCCGTATCGGTGAAGCCTGGCGCGAGTACGGTGGTGCGGATGCCGTTCCCGCGCTCCTCAAAGCGAATGGCGTGGGCGAGCCCATGGAGACCGCGTTTCGACGCCTGATACGCCGCGCCGGAGACATCCGGGATATGGGCCGACATGGATGAGATGAAAATCATCAGACCCGATTTCTGCTCGCGCATGACTGGCAGTACAGCGTCGGCCGCATAGTAAGCGCCGGTGAGATTCGTGGCGATGAGATCGTTCCATACGGCGGGGTTGAGGCGGGTGAGCGCGCGATCGGGCGTATTGGTTCCGGTGGCGTAGACGAGAGTATCGATGCCGCCGAACTTTTCTTTGGTTTGGCGCGCGAGTTTCAGCATTTGCGAGGCGTCGCGGGTATCGGCAGGGAATGTTTCGATGGCGCATGCTTCTGCGGCCAGCCCGTTGCACAGTTGGTTAAGCCGGTCTTCGCGACGGGCGGACGCCATGACGCGGGCTCCTTCGCGAGCGAAGAGAAGAGCGCTCTCGTATCCCATACCGCTGGATGCGCCAATCACGACTACTCTGCTGCCGTTCAGGCTGCGATCCATTCGGCATCTCCGAAGAGCGGGCGTTGAGTCGCATCTGTCGGGGGCAGGCCGGGGATTCCGACGGATTCGCCCCAAAGCTCATGGATCCACGCGCGTTCGCGAGCTACCCATTCCATGCGGGAACCGCCGGCCCGTTGCATGGCTTCAAGTACGAGATCGGCTTCCGCATAGCGGCTGTATTCTGACAGCACAAGAACGATACGCGCACCCAGACGGCCGCCAGCCTCAGGGTCGTGCGGCAAGACACCGAGAGCGTAATCAATCGCATCGGCGACATTGCCGATTGAGATTTGGGCGACAGGAGCGGGCATCGCACGCTCCGTCGGTGGAGTGAAGACAACGGAACAGCGTCCGCCGAAGTTCAGAGCGTCACGCATGGATTCCGGCGCGCCATCGAAAATCAGAAGATAGCGGTGAGCGGCGCAATCCCATGCGAGGCCGCGACGATTCTCGTCAACGGGACCAGGAAGCTTCAACGCCAGCGCGTGTCCCAATTCACCGAGAACCAGGGCAAGCGGGCGGCCCGCACACCGAAGGCGAAGGACGGCTTCAAAATCCTCGCGGGCCTCGTGCTCCAGCAGTGACGCAACGACCGGGGCGAGATCGTTCCAAGAGCCGGGCTGATCCACGATCTCCAGCCAAAGTGGCGCGAGCGCCTCGATTGCGGCCACCGGTTCGGGAGCTGAGGGAATACCTCGCTCGTGCGCGAGTATCCAGCGTTTGAGAGCGCGCTCTCCGGCGAGGAAATCCTGCGAGCAGTCGAAGAATCGCTGCCGCCGCAGCAGGTCGGGAAACGGGCAATTCTCGAC
>Ga0157370_10000764_pt1 | contig 40254 bp, 35 predicted proteins | sample C35metaG_FD_113463 | JGI IMG/M metagenome (GOLD analysis project Ga0157370, IMG submission 113463) | Corn rhizosphere microbial communities from Kellogg Biological Station, Michigan, USA - C3-5 metaG | ecosystem: Host-associated > Plants > Roots > Rhizosphere > Soil | place: USA: Michigan... | reverse complement strand
TCGTGCTCGTCGCTATTGTGTTGCCGGCGCCGCTCGATGCGTTGGCCTACGAGTTTGCGCATGCGTTGCTCTCGCCGCTGATGCGGGGGCTGCATGCGCTCGCGCAGTCGCCGTGGGCCGATATGTACCCGCCGCGTCCCTCGCTCTGGGCGTCGGCCTGCGCACTGGCTGGCGTCGCCTGGTGCTTGATGCCGCGCGGCTGGCCGTTGCGCTTCGCGGCGCCCTTGGCATGGCTGCCGCTCGTGGTGCCGCCTGCGCCCGAGATCACGGAGGGGGCGTTTCGTCTGACGGCGCTCGATGTCGGGCAGGGCGCGTCGATTCTCGTCGAAACGCGTCGCCGCGCGCTGCTGTTCGATGCCGGTACGGGTCCCGAGTCGACGCGCGCGGGCGAGCGCATCGTCGTGCCTTTTCTTCGAGCGACCGGTGTCGCTCGGCTCGACGCGCTCGTCGTGAGCCACGGGGATGCAGACCATGCAGGCGGCGTGCCGGCCGTGCTCGAGGCGGCCGGCGTTCGCCAAGTGCTGGGCGGATTGCCGGGTGGACATCGCCTATGGGATGCCGCGCGGGCGGGCGGTATCGATCACCTGCGCTGCGCTTCTGGTCAGCGCTGGCGATGGGACGGCGTGGAGTTCGAGGTGCTATGGCCGGACCCGGGTCCGCTGCCGTCGCGCTCCAACGAGCAGTCGTGCGTGTTGAAGGTCAGTGCCGGCGGCATGAGCGCTCTGCTGACAGGCGATATCGGTCAGTCGTCGGAACGCGCGCTGGTTCGCCGGGCGCCCGAGGCGCTGCGTGCCGACGTGCTGCTCGTCGCGCATCATGGCAGCAATACTTCGTCGACCGAGCCTTTCCTCGATTCGGTTCGTCCGCGCATCGCGGTATTTCAGGTAGGCTATCGAAATCGCTATGGTCATCCTCATCCCCGTGTCTGGTCAAACTTCACTGCGCGCGGGATCGACCTTGCGCGGACCGATCGCGACGGCGCGGTGCGCGTCGCGTTCGAAGACGGCCGGCTTACGCTCGAGCGTTATCGAGAATCGCACGCGCGTTACTGGATGGAACGATAAAAATGAAAGCCCTTGGAGGCAGCGCGCGTGAAAGACATCATCCATTTTTCGCACGCGAATGGTTTTCCGGCCTCGACTTACCGGACGCTGTTCGCGGAGCTTGCCGATGATTACGAGCTGCGCTTTATCGAGCGCATCGGCCACGATCCGCGCTATCGCGTCACCAGCGATTGGCCGCATCTCGTCGAAGAACTCCTTGCCGACATCGGCCGTCGCTACGAGCGGCCCGTCTGGCTCGTCGGACATTCGCTAGGCGGCTACCTATCGCTGATGGCCGCGCTCAAGCAGCCGCATTGGGTGCGCGGTGTCGTAATGCTCGACTCGCCCGTAATCGCCGGCTGGCGCGCGGGTGTGCTGCGCGTCTCGCAATGGACGGGGATCGACGAGCGGCTCTCGCCCGCGGCGGCCACGCGCAAGCGCCGCACGCACTGGGCGAGCCGGGAAGAGGCGTGGCGGCATTTTCATGCGAAAAGCGCATTCGCGCGATGGGACGAGCGGGTCTTATCCGATTACATCGATTTCGGCATTCCGCAAAGCGGCGTCGACGGCGCACGCGCGCTCGCGTTCGACCGCCATGTCGAATACCGGATTTATCGGACCTTGCCCCGCACGTTGGGAGCGCGGTTAGCGCATGGCGCGCCGGTGCCCGTCGGCTTCATTGCAGGCACGCATTCGAAGGAGATTCGCCAGGTCGGGCTCGAAGCAACGGCGCGTGCGGCGCGCGGACGCATCGAATGGACCGAAGGGAGTCATCTGTTCCCGATGGAAAAGCCGATAGAGACGGCGCGCGCGCTGCAGAGCATGCTGCGCGCGCTGCGAGAGGGCGGAGCAGGGGGGTAGCAGCGCGATAGCGGCGCGCAGTCTGGCGCTGGGGCTTCGCGCAGGCCTAAGGTATAATCCGTTTTTCCCGCGAGCATCCAGCGATGACTAAATATGTTTTCGTCACCGGCGGCGTAGTGTCGTCCCTCGGCAAGGGCATTGCCGCCGCTTCTCTCGCCGCGATCCTCGAGTCGCGCGGTCTCAAAGTCACCCTCCTCAAGCTCGATCCCTACATCAATGTCGACCCCGGCACGATGAGCCCGTTCCAGCACGGGGAAGTGTTCGTGACCGAAGACGGCGCCGAGACGGATCTCGACCTCGGTCACTACGAGCGGTTCATCAGCACCAAGATGCGCCGCGCGAACAACTTCACGACGGGGCAGATCTACGAATCGGTGATCCGCAAGGAACGCCGAGGCGATTATCTCGGCAAGACGGTGCAGGTGATTCCTCACATCACGAACGAGATTCAGGCGTTTATCGAGCGCGGCGCGGCGTCGGCTACGTGCGGCGAGCCCGATGTGGCGATCGTCGAGATCGGCGGTACCGTGGGCGACATCGAGTCGCTGCCGTTCCTCGAGGCAGCGCGTCAAATGAGCCTGCGCCTCGGCCGCAATAGCGCTTGCTTCGTTCATTTGACGCTGGTGCCGTTCATTGCGACGGCGGGCGAGCTCAAGACGAAGCCGACGCAGCACAGCGTGCAAAAGCTGCGCGAAATCGGCATCTTGCCGCACGTGCTGTTGTGCCGTGCCGATCGTCGTATTCCCGACGACGAATGCCAGAAGATTTCGATGTTCTCGAACGTGCCCGAAGATGCGGTGATTTCGGTGTGGGACGTCGACAGCATCTATAAGATTCCGCAAATGCTGCATGACCAAGGGCTCGACAGCATCATTTGCGAGGAGTTGAAGCTGCAACCGAAGCCGGCCGACCTATCGGTGTGGTCGGCTATCGTCGACAAGATCGAGCGTCCGTCGCATGAAGTCACGATCGGCATGGTCGGCAAGTACGTCGATTTGACGGAATCGTACAAGTCGCTCATCGAAGCGCTGCGCCATGCGTCGGTGCATACGTCTGCCAAGGTCAACATCGAGTACATCGACTCCGAACAGATCGAAGCTGAAGGCGTCGAAAGCCTCAAACATCTCGATGCGGTGCTCGTTCCGGGCGGTTTTGGCCGCCGTGGGACGGAAGGCAAGATCGCGGCGATCCGCTATGCGCGCGAAGCGAAGGTGCCGTATTTGGGCATCTGCCTCGGCATGCAACTGGCCGTGATCGAGTTCGCACGCGACGTCGTTGGCCTGCAGGGGGCGAACAGTACCGAGTTCGACGTGAACACCGCGCATCGTGTCGTTGCGCTTATCACCGAGTGGTACGACCGCGAAGGCCGCGTCGAGAAGCGCACGGAAGAATCGGATCTCGGCGGCACGATGCGCTTGGGCTCGCAACGCTGCCCGATCAAGCCCGGCACGCTTGCCGAAGAAATCTACGGCAAAGACGTGAACGAGCGCCATCGCCACCGTTATGAAGTCAATAACCGCTACGTGCCGCAACTCGAAGCCAGCGGCCTTATCATCAGCGCGCATACGCCGAGCGAAGATTTGCCCGAAATGATGGAGTTGCCGCGCAACATGCATCCGTGGTTCGTCGGTGTGCAGTTCCACCCTGAATTCACGTCGACACCTCGCGACGGCCATCCGCTGTTCAAGTCGTTCGTCAAAGCGGCGCTCTCCTGTCACGAAGCACGCAAGGAGAAGGCATGAAGCTGTGCGACTTCGAGGTTGGTCTCGACAAGCCGTTTTTCTTGATCGCGGGCACCTGTGTCGTCGAATCCGAGCAGATGACGATCGACACGGCCGGCCGGCTCAAAGAGATCTGCGCGAAGCTTGGCATTGCGTTCATCTACAAGTCCTCCTACGACAAAGCGAATCGCAGTTCGGGCAAGTCGTTTCGCGGGCCCGGCATGGACGAAGGGTTGCGCATTCTGTCGGAAGTGAAGCGGCAATTGGGCGTACCGGTGCTGACCGACGTGCATGGCATCGACGAGATCGAGCAGGTCGCTTCGGTCGTCGATGTTCTGCAAACGCCGGCTTTTCTGTGCCGCCAAACCGATTTCATTCATGCCTGCGCGCGTTCGGGTAAGCCCGTCAACATCAAGAAAGGGCAGTTCCTCGCGCCGCACGACATGAAGAATGTGATCGACAAGGCGCGTGAAGCGGCGCGCGAGGCGGGCCTCACGGAAGACCGCTTTTTTGCCTGCGAGCGCGGCGTATCGTTCGGCTACAACAATCTCGTCTCCGATATGCGCTCGCTCGCGATCATGCGCGAGACGGGCGCGCCCGTGGTATTCGACGCTACGCACTCGGTGCAGTTGCCGGGTGGGCAGGGTACGAGCTCGGGCGGGCAGCGCGAATTCGTGCCCGTGCTCTCGCGTGCGGCAGTGGCTGTCGGCGTGGCGGGGCTCTTCATGGAGACGCACCCCGATCCTGCCTGTGCGCTGTCGGACGGCCCGAACGCCGTTCCGTTGCGCCGCATGGGCGACCTGCTCGAGACGCTCGTCGCCTTGGATACCGTCGTGAAGCGCGCGCCGTTTATCGAGCGCGATTTCAACTGACCGTACTCGCCCAGGTCTAACTCCAGAAACAGAATTCATCGTTATCTATAGAGGAAATCATGAGTGCAATCGTAGATATCATCGGCCGTGAGATTTTGGATTCCCGAGGCAACCCGACCGTCGAATGCGATGTGCTGCTCGAATCGGGCACGATGGGCCGTGCGGCGGTGCCTTCGGGCGCGTCCACCGGCTCGCGCGAAGCCATCGAGCTGCGTGACGGGGAAGCGGGCCGTTACAACGGCAAGGGCGTGCTGAAGGCGGTCGAGCATATCAACACCGAGATTTCCGAAGCGATCATGGGTCTTGACGCATCGGAGCAGGCTTTCCTCGACAAGACGCTGCTCGAGCTCGACGGCACCGACAACAAGTCGCGTCTCGGCGCGAACGCGATGCTGGCCGTCTCGATGGCTGTCGCCAAGGCCGCCGCTGAAGAAGCCGGTCTGCCGCTGTACCGCTACTTCGGCGGATCGGGCGCGATGCAGCTGCCTGTGCCGATGATGAATATCGTCAATGGCGGCGCGCACGCGAACAACAGCCTCGACATTCAAGAGTTCATGATCGTGCCCGTGAGCCAGCCGACGTTTCGCGAAGCGCTGCGCTGCGGTGCCGAGGTGTTCCACGCGCTGAAGAAGATCCTGTCGGATCGCGGCATGAGCACCGCCGTGGGCGATGAAGGCGGCTTCGCGCCGAACTTCGGCAGCAATGCGGAATGTCTGTCGGCGATTTTGCAGGCGATCGAGAAGGCCGGCTATCGCGCGGGCGAAGACGTGCTGCTCGCGCTCGATTGCGCGGCGAGCGAGTTCTATCACGACGGCAAGTATCAGTTGGCCGGTGAGGGCCTGCAGTTGTCGTCGGCGGAATTCACCGATTATCTCGCGACCCTGGCCGACAAATTCCCGATCGTTTCGATCGAGGACGGGATGCACGAGAGCGACTGGGACGGTTGGAAGCTGCTGACGGACAAGCTGGGCAAGAAGATTCAGCTCGTGGGCGACGATCTGTTCGTAACGAACACGCGCATTCTGAAGGAGGGCATCGAGAAAGGCATCGCCAACTCGATCCTCATTAAGATCAATCAGATCGGAACGCTGACCGAGACCTTCGCTGCGATCGAAATGGCGAAGCGCGCCGGCTACACGGCCGTCATTTCGCACCGCTCTGGCGAGACCGAGGATTCGACGATCGCCGATATCGCCGTGGGCCTGAACGCTGGACAGATCAAGACAGGCTCGCTCTCGCGCAGCGATCGCATTTCGAAGTACAACCAGTTGCTGCGCATCGAAGAAGATCTCGGCGACATCGCGAGTTACCCGGGTAAGTCGGCGTTCTACAATCTGCGTTGACGCTAGCCTTTGTCGTACCCGATCGTTCTGCATGCCGCCCCGCATTTCGTCCGGGGCGGTTCTGAATTTGCGGTTCCCTGAATGCGCCTCGTCACCGTCGTCCTCGTCTCCCTGCTTGTGCTGATCCAGTATCCGCTTTGGTGGGGCCATGGCGGATGGCTGCGCGTACACGAGTTGCGCGGGGCGTTGGCTGCGCAGCAACAGAAGAACGTGGACGAAAAGCTGCGCAACGAACGGATCGAGGGCGAAGTGCAGGATCTGCAAAACGGCACCGCCGCCATCGAGGAGCGCGCGCGGTACGAAATGGGGATGGTTAAGAACGGCGAGGTGTTCGTCCAATTCGTCTCGCCGAATTCGGCGCCGAGCGCTGCCGTCCCGCCCGTGCCCAGCAATACATCGACGCGCGGCCAAGTCTCCGCGGCGCCCGTCAGCGTGGTGCCGAACCCGGTTTCACGCGAGCGGCCCGAGAAGAGTAAAAGGCGGGCCGCCGAGAAAGCCAAGCACGGCGCCGCGCACAAGAGTCATAGCAGTCATAGCACCGGTTGATCGCGCCGGTTGATCTGCGCTCGCCCCTTCGGGTGGCTCGACACAGCGGCGCGGCTGCCCCTCCGTCGCTTTACCACCACCCGCCCGGATAGTAGCCGGGGCTGGCGTAGCCCACTCCCCAACCGCTGTTCCAACCGCCGTAGTAAGTCCCGAACGTTACAGGCGCCGGGTAGTAGTACGGCGCATACCGCGCGTAGTCGCGGGCCCACGCGCTCGCCGACATGGCATCGTTTTGCTCGCGCAGTACCTGCTTATCGATTTCGTCGTAGCGTTTTTTCTCCGCGTCCGAGAGCGGATGGGCGCTTTCGACGGCGCCCGGTTGGCCCGGTGGTAGACGGCTCAGCACCGGCCCCGGCGCGGGCGCGACGACGCAACCCGGCAATGCAGTGAGCGCTGCGGCGTAAAGCGCTGCGCTCGCGGCGCGGCGCACCGTAAGCGGCGAGAGCGGGCGGATCGATACGTTCATGGGGCAACTCCGGGTGCTTCGGCGAACAAAGAACATAAGCACAGGACCGAGCCGACGCGAGTGCGAGCGATAGTCAATGCCGCTGTGACTGGGCCGGTGCGACGCCGGCCGACACCTCGCTGGCTGCAAACAACTGCGCGACATCGACAGGATCGAACTCATAGCGTTGATTGCAATACTCGCAGTGGATCTCCACGTGCCCTTGCTCCACGATGACACTTTCGACTTCGCCGCGCCCGAGCATTTTCAGCATCGAGCCTACGCGTTCGCGCGAGCAACTGCATTCGAAGCGCGTGAGCGTGGGAGCAAAGTGCTGCACGTTTTCCTGCCAAAACAGGCGTCTAAAAAGCGTCTGCGGTTCTTCCTTGAGCAACTCTTCCTGCGAGAGCGTGCCGCCGAGCACGCAAACGCGCTCCCAAGTATCGGTATCGTGGTCGCCCGCGTGGGGGACGATGCCGCCGTCGCCGGGCAGCTTTTGCAGCAGCATGCCGACGGCGCGTTCGGTGTTTGCCGCAAGCCACAAGCGCGTATCGAGTTGCTCAGAGTGATGCATGTAATGCTCGAGCACTTGCGCGATCGACTGCAGCGGGCCGTCCTGGCTGCTCAGCGGTACGATGCCTTGGTAGGGTTGCTGGCCCGGCCGCTTATCGTGCGGATCGAGCGTGATGACGCAGCGGCCGTGGCCGCTTGCGTTGAGCAAGTCGACGAAGGACAGGTGTTCCGTGAGTGTTTGATCGAATTCGCTCGAGATCTTGGCGGTTGCACGCATCGTCAGCGTGGAACTGCATTGCACGACGAGCATTTTGATTGGGCCGTCTCCGAAGATCTGCATGATCATCGTGCCGTCGAACTTCAGGTTCGCCGACAACAGCGCGCACGCGGCCATCATCTCGCCGAGGATGTCGCGCACGGCGACCGGATATTGCCGGCGCGTGAGCACTTCCTGCCACGTATTGCGCAGCGAAACGATCTCTCCGCGCACGGGCGCGGCGGCGAACATGAATTTTTGCAACTGGTCGTCCACAACGGTTCCTTCAATCATCGATGCCCCCGGCGTATGCCGGCGGCGAAGCAGCGCCCGATTTCAACCGATTCGCACGAGCTGTGCCTTGAACAACTCGCGACGGTCGACATAGGATTGGGCGCTTTGCGCGAGTCCTGCCACTTCCTCGTCCGTCAGTTCTCTGGCGACGCGGGCCGGCGCGCCGAGGATCAGCGAGCGATCGGGAAATGTCTTGTTTTCGGTGACGACACTCCCGGCTCCGATCAGACAGTTGCGGCCAATGACGGCACCATTCAAGACCACTGCTTGAATGCCGATGAGCGAACCGTCGCCGATGGTGCAGCCGTGGAGCATCGCTTGGTGCCCGACCGTTACGTTCCGGCCGATCGAGAGGGGGCGGCCCGGGTCGGTATGGAGCACCGCACCTTCTTGGACATTGCTGCCGGCGCCGATCGCAATAGGATCGTTGTCGCCGCGAATGGCCGCGCCGAACCAGACGCTCGCATGCTCATCGAGCGTAACCTTGCCGACGATCGTGGCCGTATCGGCAACGAAGACGCTTTCGTGAATCGTCGGAGCGTGTTCTCCCAGCTTGTAGATCGGCACAATGGCTCCTTGGGGCGAGCGGGGCACGGCCGGTACAATGCCGCAGCATTGGGCCATGCCCACGCGCCAGATGTCGAATCGCATATTGTAAACGGTCCGCCCTCGCACGGTAGCAGGCGAGCCCGCGCGACCGTGTTCCGCCCGCCGTCTCGTTCCACGATCGATGAACCAGCCCACACCCATCGCGACTTCCCTTGACACTGCCGCAGCCGGTCTGCGTCGTTCGGCGCTCGCCGTTCTATCGGAGCGTGAGCCCGCGGCGAAAGCCGCTGCGGCGCGTGCTTTGCACGCGCAATATCGCGCGGGCGAGACGGCCTGCCGCGCCGACGACATCATCGACGAGCCGGCCGGCTTGCCGGGGCGGCCCGAGCGGCCGGCGCTGGTCGAACCGCGCTTGCTGCGCCACCGAGGCATGCAGACGGAGGCTGGCCGCGCCGTATTGCTGCATGCATTGGCTCATATCGAATTGAACGCGATCAACCTCGCGCTCGACGCCATTTGGCGCTTTCCCGGCTTGCCCGAGGCGTATTACGCCGATTGGCTACTGGTGGCTGCGCAGGAGGCCCATCACTTTGGGCTACTGCAAGCGCGGCTGGAGGCGTTCGGCCACACGTACGGCGATTTCCCGGCTCACGACGGGCTCTGGGATATGTGTGCGCGCACGCGTGACGACGTCCTTGCACGCATGGCGCTCGTGCCGCGCACGCTCGAGGCGCGCGGGCTCGACGCGTCCCCGCCGATTCGCGCGCGCCTCGTACAGGCCGGCGATGCGGCGTCGGCCGCGATCCTCGATGTGATCTTGCGCGACGAGATCGGTCACGTTCGCATCGGCAACCGTTGGTTCCGGCACTTATGCGAGCAGCGCGGGCTCGAACCGCACGAGACCTACGCTCGGCTTGCCAAGCACTACCGTGCACCCCGCCTGCGCGGGCCGTTCAACTTCGAGGCACGCCGCGAGGCGGGATTCGACGAAGCGGAATTAGCTGCCCTGGCGGCGCAGGCCGCCGGCGCTGCCGCCGATGCAACGGATGCGACCCAGGAGACCCCGGCGACCGATACCGGCAAGGACGCGCAGCAACAAGGCTAACGACCGGCGTTGCCGCACCTACCGGGACATCTCGGCCCCCGCCCCCCGCGCCCCCGTCGCGCACGCCGCTCTCGTCTCGCGGCATCTAACCGTCGGCCGTGGCGACTCCGGCTAAATCTTCGATACATCGATATAATCGAACGGTCATTCGTTTTTGGCGGCGTTTGCCGGTACTCCACATGAACCACCCGCAATCCGATTTCGTTACCGCGCGCGACGGCGTGAAGCTGCATGTGCGCCGATGGGGCAGCCCCGAGGCGCCGACGCTGTTCATGCTGCATGGCTGGATGGACGTCTCCGCGTCCTTTCAATTCGTCGTCGACGCATTGAGCGGCGATTGGCAGGTCATTGCCCCCGATGCGCGTGGGTTCGGGCTGTCCGATTGGCCGGTGGCAGAGCGCGGGGGCGGGCATTACTGGTTTCACGACTATCTGGCCGATCTCGAAGTTTTGCTCGATCGCTATGCGCCGACGGGGCAGGTCGATCTCGTCGGTCATAGCATGGGGGCAAACGTGGTTTGCCTCTACGCGGGGGTACGGCCCGAGCGCGTGCGGCGGGTCGTCGATCTCGAAGGCTTTGGGCTTGCGCCCGCACGCGCGAACGAATCGCCGCGTCGCCTGGCGGCATGGCTCGACGATATGCGCGAGCCCGCCCGGCTCAAGACCTATGCGACGCTGGATGATGTCGCCGCACGCCTAATAAAGACGAATCCACGCCTTGCGCCCGATCGCGCGCGTTTCCTGTCCCGGCACTGGGCAGCGCGCGGTGACGACGGCCGCTATGGGCTGCTGGCCGATCCCGCGCACAAGCACCATGGGCCGCTGCTGTACCGTCTCGACGAAGTCATGGCGGTCTGGTCGAACGTGACGGCGAAGGTCCTGCACGTGGAAGCCGTGGCATCGCCGACGTTGGCCCTGCTGGCGGGGTCGATACCGCTCGCCGAGTACAAGGCCCGCTTCCGCGCGTTCCCGGATTGGAGGGAAAAGCTCATCGAAGACGCCGGGCACATGGTCCATCACGACCAGCCCGAGCAAGTCGCGGCGCTCATCGAGGCGTTTTGCGCCTGATGGGGTGGGCGGTTTCAGCCGCCGGGGCAGGGTGACGGACGGCAAAAGCGGGCCAAGCGAGCGCTGCCGCCACCCGTAGGCGCGCGTTCTTTGCCGAACGGCCGGGTTAGCCGAACGGCGGGGCCGCTTATTGGTGGCGTTGCGGGTAAAATAACAAGATCACTTACCCCCGAAAGCATGAACGCCGATCTCCATTGCCATTCAACCGTTTCCGACGGCGCACTCGCTCCTGCCGAAGTGGCCCGTCTCGCACACGCGGGCGGCGTCGCACTATGGGCGCTGACCGACCACGACGAGGTGGCGGGCCAGGCCGCGGCGCGCAGCGCGGCGGAGGCGCTCGGCATGCGCTATGTGAACGGCGTCGAGATCTCGGTTACTTGGGCGTCGCGCACCGTACACGTCGTTGGGCTCGGCGTCGACCCGTCCTGCCCGGCGCTCGTCGCGGGGCTTTATGCCACACGCAACGGGCGTGCGGCGCGCGCGCAGGCAATGAGCGATGCGCTTGCCGGGGTCGGGATCGAGGGGGCCTATGAAGGCGCGCTAGCTCACGTGTCGAACCCGGATTTGATTTCGCGCACGCACTTTGCGCGCTTTCTGGTCGAAAAGGGCTATGCGGCATCGACGTCCGAGGTCTTCGAGCGCTATCTCGGCGAAGGCAAGCCGGGCTATGTCCCGCATCGATGGGCCGCGCTCGAACACGCTGTCGCGTGGATACAAGCGGCTGGCGGGACGGCGGTCATCGCCCATCCGGGCCGCTACAAGTACACGCCGCTCGAGTTCGACGCGCTGTTCGGCCAATTCATCGATTTGGGCGGCAAAGCCATCGAAGTCGTCACGGGGAGTCATTCGCCCGATCAATTTCGCGAATACGCCGAGGTGGCGCGCCGTTTCGGCTTCGAAGCATCGCGCGGTTCGGATTTCCACGCGCCGGGGGAGGGCCGCACCGAGCTGGGTAAATTGCCGCCGCTGCCGTCCGATCTCACGCCCGTTTGGGAGCGCTGGCTCTAGCGTTCTCGTCCGAACAGTCCGCGCGCGGCCGGTTTCGCCGCCTGCGCATCGGCGCCAACGGCAGCGCATCGCCGTTTTCGCCGGCTCACCGATCGCTCGCTCATGTCCCAGTTCTTTAAGATTCACCCCGATAATCCGCAGCCGCGCTTGATCGCGCAGGCCATCCAGATCGTGAAGGACGGCGGTGTGATCGCGCTGCCCACCGATTCCAGCTACGCCCTTGCCTGCCGGCTCGACGACAAGGACGCCGTGACACGCTTGCGTCGCATTCGCGGGCTCGACGAACGGCAACACTTGTCGTTGCTCGTGCGCGACTTGTCGGAGCTTGCGACGTTCGCCATGGTCGACAATCATCGGTTCCGGCTGATCAAGTCGGTCACGCCTGGCCCTTACGTGTTCGTTCTGCTTGCGACGAAGGAGGTGCCGCGACGCTTGTCGCATCCATCGCGCAAGACGATCGGGTTGCGTGTGCCGGATCACGCGATCACGCTTGCGTTGCTCGAGGCGCTCGGCGAGCCGCTCATCGCAACGACACTTATTTTGCCGGCCGAAGACGAGCCCTTGAACGATCCGGAAGAGATCCGCACTCGGCTCGAAAAGCAAATCGATCTGGTCATCGATGGCGGCGCTTGTCCGCGGGAACCGTCGACCGTCGTCGATCTCACCGGCGAGGAGCCGGTGCTGGTGCGTGCGGGCCGCGGATCGCTCGAGCCGTTCGGGCTCGTAGCATCGTGAGCCGTTGCGCCGCGGGGCCACTCCGGCCGCTTGTTACAATACTTGAATGAACCCTTCTTTAGTCCAGACGATCGCGGTATACGCGCTGCCTGTGATCTTCGCGATCACGCTGCATGAAGCGGCGCACGGCTATGTCGCTCGCTTGCTCGGCGACAACACCGCCTACATGATGGGGCGTGTTTCGTTTAACCCGATGCGCCACATCGATCCGTTGGGCACCATCGCCATTCCGCTGTTGCTCTATTTCGCGACGGGCGGCGCGTTCGTGTTCGGCTATGCCAAGCCCGTGCCGGTGGCGTTCGGTAATTTGCGCAATCCGCGCTGGGGCACCTTTTGGGTTGCGCTGGCCGGTCCACTTTGCAACTTCGTCCAGGCGCTGGTGTGGGGCGTGTTCGGCGTGGCGCTCCTCGCGTTCGGCGTCGACGAACCGTTCCTTACGCGCATGGCGGCCGCGGGCATCGGCATGAATCTCGTGCTCGGTGTGCTGAACCTGTTTCCGCTTCCGCCGCTCGACGGCGGGCGCGTGCTCACCGCGCTGTTGCCGCCGCGGCAGGCGTTGTCCCTGGCACGCTTCGAACCGTATGGCTTCTTCATCGTGATGGCGCTCGTGATGACGGGCATCTTAACCAAGCTTTGGCTGCGCCCGCTCGTCTCGATCGGCTACGATGCCGTGACGGCCATCCTGACTCCTCTCGCTTCGCTTTTCAACTGACACCATGTTTCCAGACCGAATCTTCTCCGGTATGCGCCCGACAGGGTCGCTTCACCTCGGCCACTACCACGGCGTGCTCAAGAATTGGGTCCGGCTGCAGTCGGAATATCCCTGCTTCTTTTGCGTCGTCGATTGGCATGCGCTGACGACGCATTACGAGACGCCGGAAGTCATCGAAAAAAGCGTTTGGGAAGTACTGATCGACTGGCTCGCGTCAGGGATCGATCCGGCGCAGGCAACGCTGTTCATCCAAAGCCGGGTGCCCGAGCATGCGGAACTCTCGCTGCTGCTCGGCATGAGTGCACCGCTAGGCTGGCTCGAGCGCGTGCCGACCTACAAAGAGCAGATCGAAAAGCTGAAGGACAAGGATCTATCTACCTACGGCTTTCTGGGCTACCCGGTGCTGATGGCGGCCGACATCCTGCTTTATCGCGCGTCGCTCGTACCGGTCGGCGAGGATCAAGTGCCGCATGTCGAGATGACGCGCGAGATTGCGCGCCGCTTCAATCATTTGTATGGGCGCGAGCCGGAATTCGAGGAAAAGGCGCTCGAAGCGGCGAAGAAGCTCGGGGGTAAGCGAGCGAAGCTCTATCACGAGCTGCGCAACGCGTATCAGCAAGAAGGCGACGATGAAGCGCTCGAGCAGGCGCGTGCGATGCTGCAAGAGTCGCAAAGCTTGTCGATGAACGATCGGGAGCGGCTGTTCGGCTATCTCGAAGGTTCGCGCAAGATCATTCTCGTCGAACCGCAGGTGCTGCTGACCAAAGCGTCGCGCATGCCGGGCCTCGACGGTCAAAAGATGTCGAAGTCGTATGGCAATACCATCGGCCTGCGGGAAGATGCCGAGACCATCACGAAGAAAGTGCGGACGATGCCGACCGATCCGGCCCGCGTGCGCCGCACCGATCCGGGCGATCCTGACAAGTGCCCGGTGTGGCAGCTGCACCAGGTCTATACCGACGCATCGACGCACGAATGGGTGCAGAAGGGCTGCCGTTCCGCGGGGATCGGCTGCCTCGAGTGCAAACAGCCGGTCATCGAAGGTATCTTGCGCGAGCAGCAGCCGATGCTCGAGCGGGCGCAGAAGTACATGGACGATCCTTCGCTGCTTCGCGCGATCGTTGCCGACGGGTGCGACAAGGCGCGCAAGTTCGCCACCGAGACCATGCGCGACGTGCGCGAGGCGATGGGCCTCTCGTACTCATGACCGTGCGGCGCGGCGCGGCAGGCGAAGGGCTAGCCGAGGGCGGGCGATGACAGGGGTCGGCGGCGGCTGCTCGGGTGCGTCGTTCGAAAACGGGGCGCAGCCGTCGCCCTGGATCTTGCGCTGGTCGCATCTGATCGCACCGAACGGCGCGGTACTCGATGTGGCCGCCGGCAACGGCCGGCATGCACGCTGGTTCGCGGGGCGTGGACATCCCGTCGTGGCAATCGATCGGGCGCAAGGCTCGCTCGCCGCGCTGGACGGCATCGAAGGCGTAACGAGCGTGCAGGCCGATCTCGAAGACGGCAGTCCGTGGCCGCTGCCGGAATCGCAGCGCTTTGCCGCCGTCGCCGTGACGAATTACCTGAACCGACCCTTGCTGCCCCGGCTGCCGCAGCTGTTGGCGCCCGGCGGCATTTTGTTGTACGAAACGTTCGCGCATGGCAACGAGACCGTCGGCAAGCCGTCGAATCCGGCATTTCTGCTGGCGCCGGGCGAGCTGCTCGCCGCGGTGCACGGACGTCTTTTCGTCGTGGCCTACGAAGAGGGCTATCTCCGCGTTCCGCGGCCGGCTTTCGTTCAGCGCATCTGCGCCGTCATGCCGGCGCAGCCGCTTGCCGCGGGTGCGGCGCCGCCGCGTTACGATTTGCTCGGCTAATCCGCTACAATCGCGCTTTCACGTTTGAATTCATCGTGTTTCATGGCTAACGGCACATCCAGCGGCACCCAAGGCAGCCTGCGCATTCGCGGCAGCATTCCTGCGATAGTCACGCCCATGCTCGAAGACGGCGGGCTCGATCTGCCGGCATTTCGCAAGCTGATCGACTGGCACATCGACGAAGGGAGCGACGCGCTCGTCGTCGTCGGCACAAGCGGCGAGTCGTCCACGTTATCGGTGGACGAACACGTGGCGATGATCAAGACAGCGGTCGAGCACGTGGCCGGACGCATCCCGGTCATCGCCGGCGCCGGCGGCAATTCCACGACCGAAGCGATCGCGCTCACCGAGCAAGCGAAATCGCTCGGTGCCGACGCCACGCTGCAGGTCGTGCCGTACTACAACAAGCCCACGCAAGAGGGTATGTACCGCCATTTCGCGAAGATTGCGGAATCGGTCGATCTGCCCGTCATTCTCTACAACGTGCCGGGCCGCACGGTCGCCGACATGTCGGCCGAGACGGCTCTGCGCCTCGCGCAGGTGCCCGGCATCATCGGCATCAAGGAAGCGACGGGTAACATCGATCGCGCAGCGCAGTTGATCAAGGCGGCGCCCGAACATTTTTCGATTTTCAGCGGTGACGATCCGACCGCGATCGCACTGATGCTGCTCGGCGGCCACGGCAATATCTCGGTCACGGCGAACGTCGCGCCGCGCGCCATGAGCGAGCTCTGCAAAGCCGCGCTGGCGGGCGACGCGAAGACGGCGCGCGAAATCCACTTCGCGCTGCTGTCGCTGCACAAAAACCTCTTCATCGAATCGAATCCGATTCCGGTGAAGTGGGCGCTCGAGCAAATGGGGCGGATGAAGGGTGGCATCAGACTGCCGCTGACGCCACTCGACGCGCGGTGCCACGAAGCGGTGCGCGCGGCGCTCGTCGAAGCCGGTGTGCTCGCTTAAGCGGCCGGCGAGCTCAGCGTCGGCCATCGCATTGAATTTGTCGTTGCATTCATCGACGTCGATCTCCGGGTACACGCTCGGCGCCGTCGCAGGCATGTGTTGCGCATCACGAAGGACCTCATGAAACGTTCCGCTTTCTCCATCCATGCCGTTCGCGCGGCGGCGCTCGTCCTGGCGATCTCGACGCTTGCGGGCTGCGACACGCTCAACGATTGGTTCGCAACCGATCGCGTCAATTACAAGGCGACGGGGTCCGCTCCGCCGCTGCAAGTGCCCGGCGATCTGACGGCGGACAAGACGCAGCCGCGGTACACGGCGCCGCTCGTTACCGCCCCGCTCGGGGGGGCACCGGCCCGCAACGTTACACCGGCCGGCAATTCGACCGAAGGCGTGCCCAATGCGGCGGATCCGCTCGGCATGCATATCGAGCGCGACGGCGATCGGCGCTGGCTCGTGGTCGACGGGCGCGCGCCCGATGAATTGTGGCCGCAGCTAGAAGCGTTTTGGAAGGACAACGGTTTTGCGTTGAAGACCGATACGCCGGCCACGGGCATCATGACGACGGATTGGGCCGAAAATCGCGCCAACATCCCCGACGATTGGTTCCGTCGCACGATCGGCCGTGTCATCGATTTCGCCTACTCCTCGGGTACGCGCGACCGCTTCCGCACACTGGTCGAGCGTGGCGCTAACGGCACGACGGACATTTCCATTACGCACAGCGCGCTCGAAGAGGTGCTGACCGGATCGGATAAGACGTCATCGCGGTGGATCGAGCGTCCGCGCAACCCGGTGCTCGAAGCCGTCTTCCTGTCCAAGCTCATGGAGAAATTCGGGCTGACCGAAGCGCAGTCGAAGCAGTTGCTGGCAAATGCGCGCCCCGCTGAACAACCCGCGAAGATCGACATGAGCGCGGGCGCGACGACGCTCGATCTCACGGACGGCTTCGAGGTGGCCTGGCTGCGCGTGGGCCTCGCGCTCGATCGTACGAACTTCACCGTCGATAATCGCGATCGCGAAAAAGGCATCTACTACGTCCGCTATGCGGATTCCGCGCAAGAGCTCAAGCGTGACGGTTTGTTCGGCAAGCTGTTCTACAGTTCGCCGGCCAAGCAAAAGCCCGGCAAAGAGTTTCTGGTCAATGTTCATTCGGCAGGCAGCGGCACGCAAGTGGCCGTCATCGATGCAAGCGGTCAGGCCGACACGTCGCCGGAAGCGCAGCGTTTGATCTCGCTGCTGCATGCTCAACTGAACTGATCGCCGCCATGCGCTTTGCCAGCCTCGGCAGCGGTAGCGAAGGCAATGCACTTCTCGTCGAGGCGGCGAGCGGTCACACCACCACCCGTGTGCTGCTCGATTGCGGATTCTCCGCAAAAGAGGTCGAGCGCCGCCTCGCGCGGCTTCAATGCGGCGTGGATGCACTCGATGCGATCCTCGTCACGCACGAGCACAGCGACCATATCGGCAGCGCACTGACGCTCGCGCGTAAATGGTCCTTGCCGCTCTATATGAGCTGGGGGACGGCAAAGGCTGTCGGTGCCGACACCGCGGATGTCGATTTGCACGTGCTATGGGGCGACGAGACGGCCGCCATCGGCGATCTCCAACTCCTGCCCTATACGGTGCCTCACGATGCCCGTGAGCCGCTTCAATTCGTTTTCTCCGACGGTGCACGCCGGTTGGGCGTCCTAACCGACGTCGGCACGTCCACGCCGCACATTACCGCAATGCTGAGCGGCTGCGACGCGCTCGTGCTGGAATGCAACCACGACGTTCGCATGCTCGCGACGAGCCGCTATCCGCCATCGCTCAAGGCGCGCATTGGCGGCAATCACGGACATTTGAACAACGATGCAGCTGCGGAAATCTTGTCGGCATTGGATAGGACTCGGCTCACGCATGTGGTCGCGGCGCATCTGAGTCAGCAAAACAACGTTCCGGAGCTTGCGCAGACAGCGCTGGCCGGCGTGCTTGGCGGGACAGCGGAAGATGTCATCGTTGCGTCGCAGGCGCTCGGATTCGACTGGCTGGGCTGTGGCGGGGGATAGGGATGAAGGCGATGGGCAGGCGGGGGGCGTCGGCGCGACATGGCCGAGGGGCCGGAGGGGCCAGACAACTGCGTGTCGCGGTCAGTCTGCTTCGCAGTCGTGATGCGTGGGCAACAAAAAACCGGCCATGAGCCGGTTTTTTGTTGCCTCGTTCCAGGCAGCAGCTTACTGGCTTGCGCCCGAAGCCGGAGCAGCGGCCGAAGCAGCAGCGTCCGAAGCAGCAGCGGCTGCGCCCGACGCGGCAGCAGCGCTATCGCTTGCAGCAGTAGCGCTCGATGCAGCAGCGTTCGCGTCCGAAGCAGCAGCGGCCGGAGCCGAAGCAGCCGACGTGTCGCTTGCCGGAGCAGCAGCGTTTTGGTCGCTGCTCTTGTTGCATGCAGCCAGTGCAACAGCCGCCAACAGGGATGCAACGAGGAGGGATTTCTTCATGATCACGTCCTTTTATGGTTAAAGGTAAGCAACAGCGCGAAATAATACCGGTAATGTGCTCCAACACCAACCCAGGCCGCTGGTGGGACGCACATCAGAGCGTGAATCTTCCCCACGGCTTGGGCGGAAATTATATGCACTTTCGTACCGACCGTCGACAAAGCAGGGTCAATACGTTGCCTTTCTCCTACAGAATTTTCACCGTAATCGATTGGCAGGCACGGCTAACGTCATGGGGATGCGCCGACTCGTACCCAGCCGGCACAATACCACTCGTGCAATAGCGCTGTCATCGGCGAGTCGGGCAAGAGTGTTACAAAGCGTTTCCCCTCAATTCGTCTTGCATCGGCCAATTCCAAGAGCCATTTGCGGCGGCGCGGAAGGGGCGCTTCATCCCCGTTGATGAAATACGTCCGCGCGCCGTACAAGAGCACCGTCTTATTATCGAGACGGATGCCCGAAGCCTGGGCGCGCCGGACGAATGCCGCTTCGCCGAGCGGCCGATCGGGTGCGTCAAATACCACCTGCGGCTTCGGTTCGCTCAAGTAGCTGCCGAGGAACGAGACCAGGTCGCGTTCTGTCCATCGCAGGCGTGCAAGGATTGCGCCAAGCTCGGCGGTCAGGGCGGGTGGCAAGGCGGCTGGATGCATAACGGCGTCCTGGTGCGGGTCCCGATAGAGGCGCTCGCCGGCTTGCGTGCGCGCGTGCTCGCCGCGTTCGGCCAAATAGTAGAGAAATTGGCCGACCAGTTCGTTGGCGGACGGCGCCCGAAAACCGATGGAGCAAGTCATGCATTCGCCCTCGGCGATGCCGTCATGCGCGATGTGGGGCGGCAAGTAGAGCATGTCGCCGGGCTCGAGGACCCACTCTTGCTCGGGTTCAAAATGCTGTAAAACCTTCAAGGGCAGTCCAGCTTTTAACGACAGGTCGCGCTGTGCCGAAACGCGCCAGCGGCGTGTGCCGTGCACTTGCAGCAAGAATACGTCGTAAGAGTCGAAATGCGGGCCCACGCCGCCGCCATCGGTCGCATACGAGATCATGAGATCGTCCAGACGGGCGTCCGGCACGAAGCGAAATAGGTCGAGAAGGGCGCGGGCACGGTCGTCGTACAAATCCACCCCCTGCACGAGCAGCGTCCATGCACGGCGTTTGACGCTCGGTAGATCGTCCGTTTCAAACGGACCGTGCTCGAGGTGCCAGCGCCCGCGCGTTTGCGATACGAGACGCGATTCGACGTCTTCGCTCGCGGCGAGTTCGAACAGCGCCTCGCGCGTCAGCGGAGGCCTCACATCGGGAATCGCGCCGCGGATCAGCAGCGGTTTCTTCTGCCAGTAGCGCTGCATGAATTGCGACGGCGTCAGCCCGCCGAGCAGCGCGGTGGGCCTATCGGGTGGTGGGGGCGAAACAGTCAAGGCGGACGAGGTGGCCTTACCGGCCGGATGATCGAGTGGCCGCTTAGGCATCGTATAATGGAACCGTATTTTGGAGACTTGGATGAAAATTGCGAAGAACACCGTTGTGTCGGTCGCTTACAAGCTGTCGGATGCTCAGGGCAACCTCATCGAGGAAAGCGAAGAGCCGATGGTCTACCTGCACGGCGGTTATGATGGCACGTTCCCTAAAATCGAGGAAGAACTGGACGGGCACGAGCCGGGCTTTGAGACTCAGATTCAGCTGGAGCCGGAGGACGCATTCGGCGAATACGATCCCGATCTAGTGAAAGTCGAGCCGCGCACGCGCTTCCCCGAGCCGATCGAAGTCGGCATGCAGTTCGAAGGCACGCCCGAGGACGACGACGATGAAATGGATGCGCTGATCTACACGGTGACGGATCTGGCTGAAGACAAGGTCGTGCTCGACGGCAATCATCCGCTGGCGGGCATGGCCTTGCGTTTCGCGCTGACCGTGAAAGAAGTGCGCGAAGCGACGGCTGACGAGATCGAGCACGCGCACGTGCATGGCGCCGAAGGCATTGAAGTCGTCGATGAAGACGATGACGACGAGGAAGGTGCCTCAGGATCCCCCACCTTGCATTGAACCAGGCATCGGCATGGGAAACACTCTGCCGGGCGCCGGCTGTTGCCACGCTGGCGCGCTTGCCGCCGACGACGGTCTCCCCTGCGTAGCGGGGGCCGTCTCGGCCGCCGAGCCGTCCGGCAGTAAGGGCGGTTCCGAAGCCGGCATCGCAGGGCCGGGCGCCGGCACCGGAAATGGTGCAGGTGTCGGCTGCGGCGCTGGCGGCACGTTCTGAATCCCGGGCAGCGGCCCTGTTGTCGGCCCGGACGCACCGGCGGCCGAAGCGGGGCTTTGCCATCGGACGGCCGGCGGGACCTGCAATGCCTTCGGCACGGTATGTAGGCTGACCCGAAACGGCGTAGGCTTGCCCAAACTCACGTTGAACTGAATCCATTGCGTCGTCGCATCGGGCGGCGCGACGGCAATGCGCGTCAAGTTGGCGACGCGCACGCCCTTATCGTTGAATAGCGGATTGTCGATCTCGAACCCACCGGCCAGAGCGTGAGGCTCGTGGTGAATGACGATGACGGGCCCGCGAAACGTCTGGGCCGCATTCACGAGACTGCGTTTAAATTCAAGATAGCCATCGCGTTTGCGATGCCGCGCGAAGCGCAGCCAAGCGAGACGATCCGCATGCTCTTCGTAGCGGGAAAAGTCCGGGTCGGCTTCGATGAAAACGACGAGCGCTTTCGCGCCATGGTGTTTGGCGTACTCGGCCGCATGCTCGAGCCAGAACGCCGAGGCGATCGCGCGATCGTCGAATTCGCCGTTGCGCCCCCCCGCATCCGAATAGTGATTGTTGCCGCCCACGACATCGAGCCCGACGAAAACCGTGTCGCCTGTTTCCCATCGCACGTTCTCGCGAAAGGCGTGAAACCGCGCGACCTCGTTTTCGCGCGTCACGGACAAGGTGGGGCGCCCGAGCGAGACCGTATCGGAAAACATCGTCTGCCGTAGGAAGTCCAACCGTTCGGCCGCGTCGTAGCCGCCGGCCGCCGCCGATGCGCAATCGGCCCAATCGTGCTCCCCCGGAATGACGATGAGCGGTATCGTCGAGGTCTGTAGCAATTGCTCGCGCTGATCGTAAAGCGCGTCGGCGCATGGCTCGCTCGCGCCTTTGATGTTGCCGTCGTAGACGACGAACGAGAGGCGATCGTCCAACCCGATGGCCGCGATCAGCCGCTGCGCAGCGGCTTCATCGGCCGTACTGCGGATCGCGCTGGAAATCACGGCGAAGGCATAGCGCGGCTCGGCAGCAAAGGCCAACGTGGAGGCGGCAACGGGCGACAGGCAGATCGAAGCCGCAGCGGTAAGGACCGCGATGACGCGCCACGCCTGCGCCCGCCTCATTGCCGTCACGCCTCGGGTTCCGCGGATCGACGATCGCGCTCGGCCTCCGCCAGCGCTTGCAACTCGTAAATTAGATCGAGCGCGTCGCGTGGCCGAAGCTCGTTCGGGTCGATGGCACGAAGCCGTTCGAGCGCCGGGTGCGGGGCCGGCGTGACGGGACTGTCGCGTTCGTCGGCGGCTTCATCCGGTGCGTCTTCCGCATAGACAGGCGCTGCGAAAAGGTCGAGCTGCGGGGTGGTGCGGGTGATCGACTGCTGCTCCAGATGGGCGAGATGCTTGCGCGCAGCGCGAATGACTGCCGGCGGCACGCCTGCCAGTTGAGCAACTTGCAGCCCGTAGCTTTGGCTCGCGGGCCCTTCATCGACCGCGTGCAGAAAGACGATGCCGTGACCATGCTCGACGGCGGACAGGTGCACGTTCGCCGCCTGTGCAAACTCGAGCGGCAACTGCGTCAGTTCGAAGTAGTGGGTGGCAAATAGCGTGTAGCAACCGTTGGCGGACAGCAGATGGCGGGCGATGGCCCACGCGAGCGCGAGGCCGTCGAAGGTCGACGTGCCGCGGCCGATTTCGTCCATCAGCACGAGGCTTTGCGCGGTGGCGTCGTTGAGAATCGCGGCGGCTTCGGTCATCTCGACCATGAACGTCGAGCGGCCGCCCGCGAGATCGTCGGCCGCCCCGATGCGCGTGAAGATGCGATCGATCGGACCGAAGCGCGCCCGCTGCGCGGGCACATAGCTGCCGACATAGGCGAGCAGCGCGATCAGAGCCGTTTGCCGCATGAACGTCGACTTACCGCCCATGTTCGGTCCCGTGATCAACAGCAGTTTTCTATCGGCGTTCAAGCGGCAGTCGTTGGCGACGAATTGCTCGACTTGCGCTTCCACCACCGGGTGCCGCCCTCGTTCGATCTCGATGCCGGCATCGTCGGAAAATTCGGGCGCCACCCAATCGAGCGCCTGCGCGCGTTCCGCAAACGCGGCGAGCAAATCGAGTTCCGCGAGTGCCGCCGCCACGCGTTGGCAATCCTCGATAAACGGCAGCAGCGTTTGCAGGAGCGCCTCGTAAAGCGCACGCTCTGTTGCGAGTGCGCGCTCTTGTGCGGACAGCGCCTTGTCTTCGAAGGTCTTCAGTTCCGGCGTGATGTAGCGTTCCGCGTTCTTCAGTGTTTGCCGGCGGCGGTAATCGTCGGGCACCTTGTCGGTTTGCCCGCGCGTGACTTCGATGTAGAAGCCGTGCACCTTGTTGTACTCAACGCGCAGATTGCCGATACCGGTGCGGGCTCGCTCGCGTGCTTCGAGGTCGATCAGGAATTGACCGCAGTTTTCGGAGATGTCGCGCAACTCGTCGAGTCCGCTGTCATAGCCGCGCGCAATGACACCGCCGTCGCGCACCATGGCAGCCGGTTCCGCGGCGATGGCGCGCGTGAGCAGATCGACGCAGCCGGCCGGCGGCTCGAGCGCGGCGCCAATGCGTTCGAGGGAGGGGGTGCCCGCTGCCATGGCCGTGACAAGATCGCGTAGCGCCGGCAGCGTGGCAAAGGTATCGCGCAAGCTCGAAAGATCGCGCGGACGAGCCGAAAGCAGCGCGAGACGGCCTGTGATGCGTTCGACATCGGCGATTCGGCGCAGCGCCGCGCGCAGCATGTCGAGGCTCGTGCCGGTCGGGGTGCCGAGCAACGCGCCGATCGCTTGCTGGCGCGATCGAGCGATGAGGGCTGCGCGCGGCGGATGATGGAGCCAATGGCGCAGCAGGCGGCTGCCCATCGTCGAGCAGCAGGTGTCGAGCAGCGAGCACAGCGTTGGCGATTCGCCGCCGCGCAGCGTTTCCGTCAATTCCAAATTGCGGCGCGTGGCCGGATCGAGACCTATGTATTCGGACTCGGTTTCGACCTTGAGGCTGCGGATATGCCGCAGTTGCTGGCCTTGGGTCGACGCGGCGTAGAGCAGGACGGCGCCCGCGGCGCCGCAGGCACTCGTGAGCCCTTCCGCGCCGAAGCCGTCTAGGCTCGCGACGTTCAATTGATCGCAGAGCCGTTGCGCGCCCGAGGCGATGTCGAAGTGCCAGGACGGCACGCGGGTGAGCGTGCCGGAAGCGGCGCTCGGCATCAGATCGGCCGCACCGTCGGCCACCAGGATTTCGGCTGGCCTAATGCGCTCGAGGGCAGCACCGACTTCGCTCGGCGCAAGTTCCGCGAGCCTTAACGCGCCGCTCGCGAGATTGAGCCATGCGAGGCCGATACCGATCGTCACGCCGCGCTTGTTGTGGGCGGGGCAGGCGGCGAGCAGATAGACATCGTTTTTTTCGGAAAGGAGTGCGGCGTCGGTGAGCGTGCCCGGCGTGACGATGCGAACGACTTTGCGCTCGACGGGCCCTTTGGCGGTGGCCGGATCGCCGATCTGTTCGCAAATGGCGACCGATTCTCCGAACTTGACCAGCTTGGCGAGATATTGCTCGACGGCGTGGTGCGGCACCCCGGCCATCTTGATCGGATTGCCGGCTGACGCGCCTCGCTGCGTGAGCGTGAGATCGAGCAGACGCGCGGCTTTTTCCGCATCGTCGAAAAAGAGTTCGTAGAAATCGCCCATGCGGAAGAACAGCAGCGTGCCGGGGTGATCGGCCTTGATGCGCAAGTACTGCTGCATGTAGGGCGTGTGCTTTGCGAGCGTTTGTTCCGCAGTAGCATCGACGCTGGTTTCGGTTTTCATTCGTGACTTTGATAAAAACGTATTCGGATGCGGCCTTTCGCTTCGGTGCAGCGCGTTCGCTCGATGCTGCGACTGCGCCCCGCCGATGGATGACGGGGTCCGGCAGACTATACGTCGCGCGCAATGCATTTCGCACTCGTTCGAACGGCTAATCTCGGCGTTCGCAGGCGAGGGCGCGACACCGGGCGCACATCGGCGATGCTTCGCGGGAAGCGAAGTCGAAAACAAGCCCTTTATTCTATGAGATTCGAGGCGCGGACCCAGCGCTTCGGGGTTCAGTCATTCGACAGCGTGATGAAAGGAGATCGATAAGCAAAAAGGCGGCCGAAGCCGCCTTTGAGTCCTCCTATCCTTTGACCGCGCAGCCCATAACCCGAGGAACGCGCGCGACGTTCGTCACTCGCTGGTTTTTGCCACGCGGCTGTAGGGGCTCAAAATCGGCACCATCTGCGCGTAGATCTTGGGATTGCCGGCAACGATCTCCCCGAGTTGGAGGAAATCGGACTCGCCCATGTAATTGCCGACGAGCCCGCCCGCTTCGGTGATCAGTAAGCTGCCGGCCGCCATATCCCAGGCGTTGATGCCCTGCTCGAAGAAACCGTCGAGCCGGCCCGCCGCCACATTGGCCAAGTCGAGCGCGGCCGCACCAGGGCGGCGCAGGCCCGTGCAGGAGCGCGTCATTTCGGCGAACAGGCGCCCATACGCTTCGAGGCCGTCGGTTTCGCGGAACGGAAAGCCCGTGCCGATCAGCGCATCGCCCAGACGGTCGCGGCGGCCCACGCGGATGCGGCGGTCGTTCAAAAAAGCGCCGCGGCCGCGCGAGGCCGTGAATAGGTCGTTGCGCGTCGGATCGTAGATGACAGCCTGCGTGACGATGCCCTTATGGGCCAGCGCGATCGACACGCCGTAGTAAGGGAAGCCGTGGATGAAATTGGTCGTTCCGTCGAGCGGATCGATGATCCAGACGTAATCGGATTCGTTTTCCGAGCGGCCCGATTCTTCCGCGAGGATCGCGTGGTCCGGGTACGCCGTTTTGAGGGTATCGATGATGGCCGCTTCGGCCGCTTTGTCGACTTCCGTCACGAAATCGTTGTGCTGCTTCTTGCTGATCTGGACGAGATCAAGGTCGAGCGAGGCGCGGTTGATGATCTGTCCGGCGCGACGGGCGGCCTTGACGGCAATATTGAGCATCGGATGCATAAAACGAATTCCTTATACCGCGGCGTGCATGTGCCGCGACGGGTGGGCCAAACCGCCCGGAATGCACACGCAGCATTCCGTCGACGAAAGCGAATTGAAGAAGAGCAATGCGCACGCGCGCCCGATGTCCGGTGGTGATCACCGGTGACCGCCGGTGATTTCTCGCCGGGCGCTGCGCAGGAATAGCGTGATTTTACCCGAGTCGGCGGCCGCGCGGCTCAAACGTTGTGCCGGGCCGTCGCTGCGGCAAGACGGGCCGCGGCATCGTTCGCTTCCCGCCGGTGGGCGCGATACCATGTCGGTAAGCAATACCTTGTTCCCTTTATTAGCGCGCCTCGTGACCTCTTCGCCTTCATCTTGAATCCTTCCACATCCCATTTGCCATCGGCCACCGTCCACACCTACGCCGCGGGTCCACACGGTGGGTTTACGTCGACCCGGTTCGTCCTCGTCGAGCCGAGCCACCCCGGCAACGTCGGAGCGGCCGCCCGTGCGCTGAAGACGATGGGCTTCTCGCGGCTCGTTTTGGTTGCGCCGCGCCTCGCGCACGTGCAGTCGGACCCCGAGGCGATCGCCATGGCCAGCGGCGCGGAAGACGTGCTCGCCTCGGCGCGGATCGTGCCGACGATCGCTGAAGCGTTGACCGGTGTGACATGGTCGGTTGCGTTGACGGCCCGGATGCGCGAATACGGGCCGCCGCAACTCGCCCCCCGCGAGGCGGCGAGCGAGGCACGCCGTCATGCGCTGGGCGGGAACATCGCGTTCGTCTTCGGTAACGAACGCACGGGCCTATCGAACGAGCACGTCGAGCGCTGCAGTGCGCTCGCGCACATTCCGGCCAACCCGGCCTACAGCTCGCTCAATCTGGCGCAGGCGGTCCAAGTGCTCGCCTACGAACTGCGCATGGCCTATCTCTTCAACGATCTGGAGAACGGTAACGACAGCAGCAGCGGCAGCGGCAGCGATACCGCCGCGGCCCGCGTCAAAGTCGAGGTACAAGGCGAAGTGGGTCCTGCCGCGCGCGCGCCGAACGAGCAGGTTGAGCGCATGTTCGTTCACCTCGAAAACGCGCTGATTGCACTCGAATTTCTGGATCCGGCCAATCCGAAAAAGCTAATGTCGCGGCTGCGGCGGCTCTTCGCGCGGGCGGGCCTTGAGCGCGAAGAGGTCAACATCCTGCGGGGCATCGCCAAGCACATCCTCCTCAAAGCACATGCCAAGGACGGCTCATCGTCGTCATAACTGGCCCGGCAATCAGGTCTCGGCGCAAAACGGGGAAGAATTGGCCTGTACTGCGCTGCGGCCAATGCCCCTTGTCGGCGGAGGGGCGATCCGATGGCCGTCAGCGCGTGTGCCATGATCCGCATAAAATCGAGCCGGAAGTCATAAGGAAATCGCTCGACGTCATATCGACGCGTTCGCCGCGGTAGTTAGCCGCCGGCGCTTTTTTTAGCGAGCCCCGCCATGTTCGACACAGTTCGCGAAGACATTGCCACGATTCGTCAGCGGGATCCCGCCGCGCGCAGTGCCTGGGAAGTGCTGACTTGCTACCCGGGGTTTCACGCCATCCTCATGCATCGGTTCGCTCATGCCTGCTGGCGCGTACGCCGCCGCTGGCTCGCGCGTTTCATCTCGCAGGTCGCACGGTTCTTGACCGGAATCGAGATCCACCCCGGTGCCACGATCGGTCGGCGCGTATTCATCGATCACGGCATGGGTGTCGTAATCGGCGAGACGGCCGAAGTCGGCGACGACTGCACGATCTATCAGGGCGTCACGCTCGGCGGTACGCTGCTTACGCGCGGCGCCAAGCGACACCCGACGCTCGAGCGCGGCGTCATCGTCGGTGCGGGGGCGAAGGTGCTAGGCGGCTTCACTGTGGGCGCCGATGCGAAGATCGGCTCGAACGCCGTCGTCGTGAAGCCCGTGCCGGCCGGCGGCACGGCTGTCGGCAATCCCGCGCGCGTCGTCATGCCGGCCGACGAAAAACGCTCGCCCGGGCGGGCGGCCTTCTGCGCCTACGGCATCGAGCCCAACGCGGAAGATCCGGTATCGCTCGCGCTGCACGGACTCATCGATCATTCGGCTAAGGAAGCGATGCGTGTGGACGAGATCGTTGCCGCGCTCGAGCGTCTCGGTGCGAAGCTCGATGCGCTGCAAGGCGTCGATGCAGCGGCCGTCGATTTACAGCGCTTGTCGGCCGCCATTCAAGGCCCCGCTGCGACGCATACGGAGCTTCGCGCTAGCCAAAGCTAGTCAAGCGAAAGAGACGCGAGGCTAAGCGAGGGGCGAGGGGCGATGCGACGATGACGCGCCGAGCGACCCCAGAGGCTCCGACGGGCGCGCTCGGCGCTTCAATCCAACTGCAGCGCGTGAATGCCTTCCGCATCGATACGCAGATAGCCGCCACGGCGGGCGCCGTGGTCGAGATCCCAATCGGGCAGCACCCAGCGCGTGCCGCCCGCCTCCTGGTGGCGGGCAGGCTTATGCGTGTGCCCGTGAATCATCGTCGTCGTATGGCTCGAACGGAACAGTGCTTCGACGCTTTCGTGCGTGACGTCGTAAAGCGGTGAGGGCGGCCGTGCGCGCCCTTCGTCGCTCGAGGCACGCATGCGCTGCGCGAGTGCTTGCCTCCATCTGAACGGCCAAGCGAGGAAGATCACCTGAAGCGCTCGCCAACGCGCGAGGCGCCTGAATGTTTGGTACTTGCGATCGGCGGTGCATAGTGCGTCGCCGTGCGCGAGCACGATGCGCGCGCCGAATGCGGTCATGACGAATGGATCGGGTAGCCAGATGGCGCCCGCCGCCTTCATAAACCGCTTGCCAAGCAGAAAATCGCGATTGCCGTGCATCACGTACAAAGCGATGCCGCGCTCGGAAAGCGTGTGCAGAATCGCTGCGATGCGCGCCGCAAACGGATCGGCGCGCAGCATATCGTCGCCGATCCAGTAGTCGAATAGATCGCCGAGCACGAAGACGGAATCGGCGCTGTCGGCCGTGACAAGAATGAAATGCTCGAACGCGTCGACCGTGTGAGGGATCGACGTGCTCAAATGCAGATCGGAGATGAGCAGGAGGGGGCGTGGCGCGTGTGGGCCGGTATGGCCTCGCTCGTGCGGCACGCTGGCCTCGATATTGCGAGGCCCCGTGTCTTGCCGCGCCGAGATTCCCGCATCTCGGATGACGCTCGTGTTCAATCGACGATGACCGCTTTTTCGATGATGACGTCGTCGAGCGGCACGTCTTGATGGAAGCCCTTCGAGCCCGTGCGTACCTTCTTGATTTTCTCGACGATATCCAGCCCGTCCACGACGCGTCCGAAGACGGTGTAGCCCCAGCCTTGCGGCGTCGGCGACGTGTGATTGAGAAAATCGTTGTCGTTGACGTTGATGAAGAATTGCGCCGTTGCCGAATGCGGATCGTTCGTACGTGCCATCGCAACGGAGCCCGTGACGTTCTTCAGACCGTTGTTCGCTTCGTTGTCGACCGGTGCGTCGGTCGGTTTTTGCTTCATGCCGGGCTCGAAGCCGCCGCCTTGGATCATGAAGCCGTCGATGACGCGGTGAAACACCGTGTTGTCGTAATGACCTTTCCTCACGTAATTGAGGAAGTTTTCGACGGTCTTCGGTGCCTTCTCGGCGTCGAGTTCAAGCTTGATGACGCCGTGGTTCGTATGCAGTTCGACCATGATGGGTTCCTTTCTAAAAAGCCAAGCCGACGCGCAGGCGCGCCGGCGGGGAGGGGCGTTATTTCGAAACGACGGTTGCCGATTCGATCACGACGGGCTGTTGCGGCACGTCCGCCATCGGTCCGCGCGTCGTGGTGGGCGTCGCCTCGATCTTCTTTACAACGTCCATGCCCGCGATCACTTTGCCGAACACGGCATACCCGTTGCCGTCCGGGTTCGGGTAGTCGAGCCCTGCGTTATCGGCGGTATTGATGAAGAATTGCGCCGTGGCGGAATTCGGATCGCTCGTCCGCGCCATCGCAATCGTGCCCAGGGCGTTCTTCAAACCGTTGCGGCTTTCCAGCGAAATGGGCGCACGGGTCGGTTTTTCCGCGTAGGTCGTCGTGTAGCCGCCGCCTTGAATCATGAAGCCCTTGATGACGCGATGGAAGATCGTGCCGCTGTATTGACCGGATTTCACGTAGGCGAGAAAGTTCGCGACCGTCTTGGGCGCCTGCTCGGGATAGAGCTCGACTTTGATGTCGCCGTCCGACGTTTTGAGCAGCACTTGCGGGTGCGCGGCAGCGGGGCTGGCTTGTGCGAAAGCGGGCGCGTTCGCGATCAGAGCGGCGCTGCCGAGCGCCAACCAAAAGCGTTTCATGTATGTCCTCAGATGGAAGAAACCGGGTGGAACGCCGCGCTCAGCGCGACGGCGCGATATAAGGCTGCGTTGGAAACATGCCGCTAGGTGCGCCGGGTTGGACGCTTTGCGCACTCGATGCCGCAGGCGGCGCGCTCAAGCGAGGCGCCGGCCGCGCGGCGCCCGGCGATACGATTTTCTCGATCGCGGCGACCCGCTGGGTCGTGGTGGCGCTCGTCAGGCCAAGACTTTGCGCGCGCCGGTACGACTGGTCGGCCAGGCGCAGGTACAAATCGCCGAGATTTTCGTACGCGAGCCCATAGCTGGGATTCGCCTTCACGGCGGTTTCGAGCGCAGTGCGGGCATCCTCGTAGCGGCCGTGCTTGGCATAAAGCGCAGCAAGGTTGTTGTACGGCTCCGGCAGTTCGGGGTACGACTGCGTCAATTCGGTAAATTGGCGGATCGCGTCGTCGTCTCGGTTCAAGCGAGCGAGCACGGTGCCGCGCTTGAACTTCGCTTGGACGTCGTGCGGGTGCGAGGCAATGCGCGCGTCGACTTCGGCGAGCGCGCCGGTCCAGTTTCGCGAGGCGATCGATGCGTCGATTTGCGGCGTGTCGTCGGCGACGGGCGGCGACGTTTGCGCATGCGCCGCCGCGCTCGCGAAAACCGCTAGCGCAACGCCGAAAATTGAGGCGGCGGCGAGGGCCGCAGCACGGTGCATGCGGCCGCTGGAAGGTTTCATAGGCTCAAGTCTGGATGTTATACTCCGGCCCATTCTAACAAAACGTTTGTCGGTTTCCTCGAACGGCAAACGACCCTCCGCCAGTCGTGGTCGCCTTTCGCGCCGCTCGCACTGCAGCACTCGTGGCGCAAAGACATTCGCACCGCGCAAGCCGTTTGCGGTTCACCGCGAAATGCTGCGAAATGCTGCCAAGCGCGCGTCGCCGAGTGCGGATTGCTCCAGGCTCACGCATCGTCTCTATGGAATCACTGCGCATCTACAACACGCTCGCGCGTGACAAGCAAGTTTTCGTGCCGCGCCGTGCAGGCGAGGTGCGGATGTACGTCTGTGGGATGACGGTCTACGATTACTGCCACATCGGCCACGCCCGCCTGCTTGTCGTGTTCGATGTTGTACAGCGTTGGCTGCGCACGCTCGGCTATCGCGTGACGTACGTGCGCAACATCACCGATGTGGACGACAAGATCATCCGCCGCGCGGTGGAGAACGGCGAGACGATCAAGGCCGTCACCGACCGTTACATCGCTGCACTGCACGAGGATGCCGATGCACTCGGCGTCGAGCGTCCCGACATCGAGCCGCGCGCGACCGATTACATTCCTCAGATGCTCGGCATGATCGACACGCTTGTCGCCAACGGCTACGCCTATCAAGCGAGCGACGGCGACGTGAACTACGCTGTGCGCAAATTCGCGCGCTACGGCGCACTGTCGGGCAAATCGCTGGACGATCTGCGCGCCGGCGAACGCGTCGCGGCCAACGAGGCGAAGGAAGATTCGCTCGATTTCGTTTTATGGAAGCACGCGAAGGCGGGCGAGCCTACCGATTGCACGTGGGATTCGAAGTACGGGCCCGGCCGTCCGGGCTGGCACATCGAATGTTCGGCGATGGGTTGCTCGCTGCTGGGCGAGCATTTCGATCTGCATGGCGGCGGGCAGGATCTGCAGTTTCCGCACCACGAGAACGAGATTGCCCAGAGCGAAGGCGCGACGGGACAAACCTTCGTCAACTATTGGATGCACAACGGGTTCGTGCAGATCGACAACGAGAAGATGTCGAAGTCGCTCGGCAATTTCTTCACGATTCGCGAAGTGATTGCAAAGTACGATCCGGAAGTCGTCCGGTTCTTTCTCGCGCGCACGCATTATCGTTCGCCGCTTAATTACAGCGACGTGCACCTCGACGATGCCCGCGCTGCGCTCACCCGGCTTTACGTCGCCCTCAAGGACGTTGTGCCCGCGGCTGCGCCGCTCGATTGGAGCGAAGCGCATGCGCAGCGCTTTCGCGAAGCGATGAACGACGACTTCAACACGCCCGTGGCCGTGGCCGTGCTGTTCGAACTCGCGACCGAGGTCAATCGGTCGCACGATCCGGCGCTGGCGCGGCAGTTGCGAGCGCTCGCCGGCACGTTGGGGCTTTTAAGCCGGGACCCGCGCGCGTTTTTGCAGCAGGCGGCGGGTGCACTCGATGGGCAGGGGCTCGATGCGGCCGCGATCGAAGCGAAGATTGCCGATCGCGCTGCCGCTAAACGGGCAAAAGACTACGCCGAGGCAGACCGGATTCGAGCGCAATTGCTCGATGCCGGTGTTGCGCTTGAAGACAAACCGGGCGGGCTGACCGAATGGCGCCGCGTATGACGCTCGTGCATCGCACGTCGCGCTGATCGACTCGCCAGGCAGGAGGCAAGATGGCAACGGCCAGAAAGGCGCCCGCGCGCGCAAGTCGCAAAGGCGATCTGCGCACGAGCGCAGCGGCGGCAGCCGCGGAAAAACACGACAAGGCGAGGCGTGCCTTGAACGCAAAGCTTCCCGCTTCGGCCAAGGCAGCCGGAGCGAAGGTAGCGGGCGGTGCCGGCGACGCGAAAGCGAAACCGGCTAGGGCGGCAAAGCCCAATGGCGCCGCGGCGCCCGAGTCGGCGGCCGAGATTCAAAGCTCGGTGCGCGAGCGCGGCACCGTGGGCGAAATCGTGCGCAAATCGCGCGCGGGGAAGTCGGCCGACGCGGCAGTACCGGTTCAGATGGGCGGCCTCGAGCCGGCCGTCACACGTCCCGCTTATTGGGACCGCGCCTGTGCGGACCTCGTCAAGCGCGACCGCATTCTCAAGCGCCTTATTCCGAAGTTCGGGCCCGTGCACCTCGTGAACGGCAGCGATCCGTTCCTGACGCTGGCGCGTTCGGTCGTTGGCCAGCAGATTTCCGTGGGCGCCGCACAGGCAGTATGGGAGCGCATCGAAGTGGCGTGCCCGAAGCTCTCGCCGCAGCAATTTAGAAAGCTCGGCTACGACAAGCTCACCGCTTGTGGGCTCTCCAAGCGCAAGTCCGAGTATCTGCTCGACCTCGCACAACATTTCGTCTCGGGCGCCTTGCACGTCGACAAGTGGATGTCGATGGATGACGAAGCGGTCATTGCCGAGCTCACGCAGATCCGCGGCATCGGCCGATGGACCGCCGAAATGTTCCTGATTTTCAATCTGTCGCGTCCCGATGTGCTGCCCCTCGACGATCTCGGGTTGATTCGTGCGATCAGCGTCAATTATTTCAGCGGCGAGCCCGTGACGCGCAGCGAGGCACGCGAAGTGGCTGCCAATTGGGAGCCGTGGCGCACGGTTGCAACCTGGTATATGTGGCGCAGTCTCGACGGGGCACTGGGGTAGCGGATGTTCTATTGATTGCCCTAAACCGATAGCTTTGCTCGATTTCGACGGGGGCACGGACGGTTAGAATACGCGCTGCCGCAAGACTCAAGGAACGAACCTATGAAAACGACCTTTCTGGATTTCGAACAGCCCATCGCCGAGCTCGAAGCGAAAATAGAGGAATTGCGCTTCGTGCAGGACGATTCGGCGGTCGATATTTCGGAAGAGATCGAGCGGTTGTCGAAAAAGAGCCAGCAGCTCACGAAGGACATTTATGCGAGCTTGTCCCCGTGGCAGGTTTCGCAGATTGCGCGGCATCCCCAGCGTCCGTACACGCTCGACTATGTGAACGAGTTGTTCACCGATTTCCACGAACTGCATGGCGATCGCTCGTATGCCGACGACCTGTCGATCGTGGGCGGTTTAGCGCGTTTCAATGGCCATCCGTGCATGGTGATCGGTCAGCAAAAAGGCCGAGACACGAAAGAGCGCGCGGCGCGCAACTTCGGCATGCCGCGTCCCGAAGGCTATCGCAAGGCCGAACGGTTGATGCGGGTGGCCGAGAAGTTTTGCTTACCGATTTTCACGTTCATCGATACGCCGGGCGCGTACCCGGGCGTAGGCGCCGAGGAGCGCGGGCAATCGGAGGCGATCGGTCGCAATCTCTATGTCATGGCCGAGCTCAAGACCCCTATCATTGCAACGGTGATCGGCGAGGGCGGCTCCGGCGGCGCATTGGCCATTGCGGTGGCAGACAGCGTTCTCATGTTGCAGTTCTCGACGTACTCGGTGATTTCGCCCGAAGGCTGCGCGTCGATTCTCTGGAAGAGCGCCGCCAAGGCGCCCGAGGCGGCCGAGGCCCTTGGGTTGACGGCGCATCGATTGAAGGCGCTCGGCCTCATCGATAAAATCGTCAACGAACCCTTGGGCGGCGCGCATCGCGACGTGAAGGGCATGGCGGCGTTGCTGCGTCGCGCGCTGGGCGATACGCTGCGCCAATTCCAAGGCATGAGTGTGCCCGATCTGCGGCAGCGCCGTTTCGAGCGGCTCATGTCCTACGGTAAGTTCAAAGAGACCATTCCGGGCGCCTAAGCCGCCCGAGTTCGACAGAGCGGTGGAATAAATGGCTGCCGTGTGCTCGTCCTTTCTGTCATCGCCCACGTGAATACGTTCGTCGATTCCGCCGCCGAGCGCATCGTTCTCGATGCCCTCGGCGGTGTGCTTTCCGCGCTGCCTTCGGGTGCTGCGATTGCGATCGCTTATAGCGGGGGGCTCGACTCCACGGTGCTGCTCGATGCGGCCCGTCGCACCGCTGGCGCGTCCCGCTGCATCGCGCTGCATGTTCATCACGGACTGAGTCCGAACGCCGACCGTTGGCTCGCGCATTGCGAGGCTACCGCGCAGGCGCTCGGCGTGCGCTTCGACGCCGAACGGGTACGCGTTCAGCGAGGCGGCGGCGAGAGCTTGGAGGCGGCTGCGCGCGAGGCGCGTTATCGCGCACTCGACCTCATGTGCCAGCGACAAGGCGCCGCGGCGCTATGGCTCGCGCATCACGCCGATGATCAGGCGGAGACGGTGCTGCTTCAATTGCTGCGAGGAGCGGGCGTCGCGGGGCTCGCCGCCATGGCGCCGCAGCGCATCGACGAGGCGTCTGCCGTGCCGCGCGTGCGGCCGTTCCTGCATCTCTTGCGCGCGCAACTCGAACGCTATGCTCGGCTGCGCGGGCTGAGCTGGATCGAGGACGAGTCCAATGCCGATACGCGCTACGCGCGCAACGCGCTGCGTCATCAAGTGCTGCCGGCGTTGAGCACGCATTTTCCCGGCTTTCGGGATGCGTTCGCACGCAGCGCTCGACATGCCGCGACGGCGCAACGGCTGCTCGACGATCTCGCGCAGCTCGACTTGCGCACGATCGCACGCGAGCCCGGGGCTGCGCTTTCGCGCAAGGCGCTGACCGCGCTCGACGATGCGCGGGCGACGAACGTCATGCGCGTTTGGATGCGCTCAGCCGGATTGCAGACGCCGTCGGCAGCGCGCTTGAGCGATATGCTGCGGCAACTGCGCGAAGCGCGAGGCGGGCATGCGCTGAGCGTGATGCATGACGGCGCCCGTTTGCGACTCTATCGCGACAGGATTTATTGGGAGAAGCTCGCACTCGAGCCGCCGTCGGCCCCGGCGCGGCGCAGGGCTCACGAAGCGATGCGCTCGCCGGCTAGTGCTCGACTGCCCGCCGAGGTCGGCGGTATTAACCGTGACTCGAGCGAAGGCAAGCACGAGGCCAAGCGGGTGGAGCATTTAGCCTGGAGCGGCCAAGAAGTGTGGCATTTGCCGCAGTGGCGCGGATCGCTGCTGTTTGTGCCGACGGGCGACGAAGATGCGGGTGCCGATACGGTGCCCGCGGCGTTGCTCGCGAGTGCGCCGCTTTCCGCTCGCCCGCGCACGGGCGGGGAGCGGATGCCGCGAGCGCCGGCGGGCCCGGCGCGTACTTTGAAGAACCTATTCCAGGAATTGGGGGTGCCGGCATGGGAGCGCGACCTGCCGCTCATCTATCTTGGCGAGAAGCTGCTTTACGTGCCGCTTATCGGCTTGAACGGCGCGTGGGTGCAGCCGCCGTCCGGGGCGTTAGGTGGGCGTGGCGAGCGCAGGCGGCTCGAATGGCGCTCGGATTTGCTGATCGCATAGCGCGCGCCGGGGGGGCGCCCCGCGAACCGAGAGAATGCGCGGGCGCGTCGTATCCGGTTGACAGCGACCGCCTGCTTGCGCTTGTCTTTTCGCTGTCGATCAAGTACGCTCTAAGGCTCGCCCGATCCGCTTTGGCAGCCGTTTGCGCGCATTTTAAGCGCATTTTGCGTATTCGCCGCTTGTTTCTGCGCTATCCGCCCCAGCGATAGGTTCAGCAGCAGGCGCTTCGCATCGGGGCAAACCGCACACGCTGCATCCACGCTTTTTGCAGCCAACCTTCGTCGTCTAAGCGCTCACGAGGCTGCGAGACCGAACGGCAGTCTTGCGGTCCTGCTTTGACGCATCGGCGCGGTTTCTCTTCCAGTTCAGAACGACAATGGCACTCATCGTACATAAATACGGCGGCACTTCGATGGGCTCGGTCGAGCGCATCAAGAATGTCGCCAAGCGCATTGCGAAATGGCATAAGGCCGGGCACAAGATGGTCGTGGTGCCTTCGGCGATGTCGGGCGAAACCAACCGTTTGATTGGCCTTGCCAAAGAGCTCTCCAGCCAGCCGAGCCCGCGCGAACTCGACGTGATTGCGTCGACGGGCGAGCAGGTCAGCGTGGGGCTGTTGTCGATCGCGTTGCAAGATATCGGCGTCGACGCTGTGAGCTACGCCGGTTGGCAAGTGCCGATCAAGACGGACAGCGCGTTCACGAAGGCGCGTATCAGCGAGATTGACAGCGAGCGCGTGCTTGGCGATCTCGATGCCGGGAAAGTGGTCGTCATCACGGGCTTCCAGGGTATCGATCCGGAAGGCCATATCACGACGCTTGGCCGCGGGGGCTCCGACACGTCGGCTGTGGCTGTGGCCGCGGCGCTCGAAGCGGACGAATGCCTGATTTTTACCGACGTCGACGGCGTGTACACGACGGATCCGCGGGTGGTGGAAGAAGCGCGCCGGCTCGATCGCGTCACCTTCGAGGAAATGCTCGAAATGGCGAGCCTGGGCTCTAAGGTGCTGCAGATTCGCTCGGTGGAATTCGCGGGCAAGTATCGTGTGAAGACGCGTGTGCTCTCGAGCCTGACCGACCCGATGATTCCGCTTGAGGAAGAAATGAAATCGGGCACGCTGATCACTTTTGAAGAAGACGAGACCATGGAAAAAGCAGTCATCTCCGGCATTGCGTTCCAACGCGACGAAGCGCGCATTGCGGTGCGCGGCGTGCCCGACAAGCCGGGCATCGCCTATCAGATTCTCGGCCCCGTGGCGGACGCGAATATCGACGTCGACATGATCATTCAGAACCAGAGCGTGCACGGCAAGACCGACTTCACGTTCACGGTCGGCCGCGGCGATTATCAGCGCGCCATGGATATCTTGCTCAATCAGGTGAAGGGCCATGTGAATGCCGAGGAGGTTGTCGGCGACCCGCGCGTCTCGAAGGTTTCGGTGGTCGGTGTGGGCATGCGCTCGCACGTCGGGATCGCCAGCACGATGTTCCGTACCTTGTCGGAAGAGGGCATCAACATCCAGATGATCTCGACCTCCGAAATCAAGATCTCCGTGCTGATCGATGAGAAGTATATGGAGCTTGCTGTGCGGTCGCTGCATAAAGTGTTCGAGCTCGATCAAGCGTAAGCAGGCCGCGCTGTCGTCGATTGGTGCAAGCGGTGGTGACGAGTCGGCGGTGCGGTGAAAAAATGCACCGCATGGTTTGACCTACGTAACCGTTCCCGTTATTATCTTGGTCTCGTTGCGCTGTCTCCCGGTGCAACGACAATTTTGGGAGACGTGGCCGAGAGGTCGAAGGCACTCCCCTGCTAAGGGAGCATCTGGGCCAAAACCTGGATCGAGGGTTCGAATCCCTCCGTCTCCGCCAAAAGCGGTGACAAAGCCCCGCAAGTTCTCGGACTTGCGGGGCTTTTTCTTTTTCCGGCCCACCGTGTGGTGTCGTGCGCCAAGCATCGATGCCGCCGAGTCTCGTCCTCGGCCGCGCGTCGTCGATACGTCATTCGGGCAATGACTGCTCGACGGGAGTGGCGGTCATGCGCTACATATCGCGTATCGTTCCGCGCGACTCGAGGTGATGCTCGTGGCAACCCCGCATTCCGTTCTGACCGTCCTGTCTCATCGACCTGTCGACGGATTGATCGACAACCACGCGCGTTATGCGCACCTGCACGGCTACCGGCATGCAATGGTCGACGGCATGCACGTGTATGGCGAGCGCCAGCAAGTGCTGTACAAGTACCACGCGATCATCGCGCAACTCGTTGCGATGGAGCGCGGTGCGTTGCTGCTCGTGCTCGACCCGTTCTCCGTCGTGTTCGATCCGCATGCGCTGACGGATGTCGCGCACGGTTACGACGCAATCGTCACGACGCAGACGTCGAAATCGGCGTTGCCCGCTGCGAGCGGCATGATCTTCCGCAACGTGCCCGACGTACGCGAGCAGTTGCGCCGGCTGGCGCTCGAACTGGGCAAGTGGGCGATGCATCTTCCGGAGCGGCAGCACGCGTGCGAGGCGACGTTGCTGGCATTGCACTTTCCACCGTTGCCGTTCGACGTACCGCTTGCGAACGGCCATTTCGCGTCGGCCCAGACGGTCTGGAGCGATGGCGTTTCGATCGATTCGATCGCCGGCGCGCGACCGCTCGTGGCGCACCAGGCACCCGAGTGGCGAGACGTGAACGGCTTCTGGGCGCCGGTGCCCGATTACGACTTCCGTTACGTGACGGCGCTCGTCGACGATGCCGAACGGTACCAGCGCGGCGACTGTCCGCGCGCGATGGACGACTGGTGCGCCGCGCAGCAGCGACCGCGCGAAGCAGAGCGGCATGTGAATCCGCATGCGCCGATCGCGTTCGTGAGCCTGCATACGTCGCATATCGCGGGCTATGGCGACCTGCACGAGGAGAATTTCGTCCGCTACTGCACGCGACACGGCTATGCGTACCACACGTATCGCGCCGCGCCCGCTTTCCTGCCGGACGGCATCGACGCGAACTGGGCGAAGCTGCATCTGATTCGCGAACATCTGCCGCATCACGCGTTCGTGTTCTGGGTCGATGCGGACATCCTCGCGATCGACCAGCGCCAGCGCATCGATGGCACGATCGAGGGGCGCGACTTCGTGATCGGGACCGATCACACGGCGTGGGCGATCAACTCGTGCATGATTGGCGTGCGCAACGTGGCGCCGATGCGCGAACTGGTCGAACGCATCTGCGCGCGCATCGAGCGGTTCGACGATCGCTCGTCGGTCTATGCGAGTGGTGGCGACCAGCAGGCGATCTATGTGGAGTTGCTTGAGTCCGGCATGATCGACGCGCGCCATATCGTCGATGCGACGACGCTCGCGTCGTCCCCGGTCTATGCGACGCGCGACAGCCGCTTCGTCCATTTCCCCGCCCAGCACGACCACTATCGTGCGGTGACGATGCGCGTATGGGATCGCTTGAGTCACCTGCGCTAATGGACGCTCGCGTGAGAGGTGGTGCGCGCGAGGGTAACTCGATCTGCGATATGCGCAGCATGAGATCGAATGAAATAAAAATGAAAGTATTTATGTAAGACAGGAGAGGCCACGCGACCGCGGCACTGCGGAACGCCGACCATGCCGTTCCGGCCCTCCGAAATGACCACTTGACATCAAAAATGCGGCGCTGCGTCGATTTCCGTCGCACGCGGCATCGAGCAATACGAAAAATTACTCATAAAAATCAGTAGGCTACGCGGGAACGCAAAATTGATGTTCTGCTGCGCTGCAGAAAATATTCAATCGTTTTATGCTGGTTAACCCGATCGCATTTGAGCGGCATCAACTTTTCCGGTGATGCCGCTTTACATTTTGCCAACATTGGCGATTCACGAAATCTACCTGTCGATTTGATTTCGTTCCTTTCGTTGCGCCTGTCCCCGATGCAGGGCGCGACCTCCTCAAGGCGTTGTTGACATGCATGATTTCCCCTTCCTGAGCCTGGCCATCTGGGTTCCGATACTGTTCGGCGCGGTGCTGCTGCGCGCCGGTTCCGACCAGCATTCACACCGGATACGACTGATCGCGCTGGTCGGCGCGATCGCCGGGCTGGCGGCCGTCGTGCCGCTGATCGCCGGTTTCGACGCGCATTCGGCGGCGATGCAGTTCGTCGAAAGACGCGACTGGCTGGCGGCATTCAATGCCGGCTGGCGGGTCGGCATCGACGGCGCGTCGCTGTGGCTCGTCGTGCTGACCGCATTCACGACGCTCGTGGTGGTGG
>Ga0157370_10000761_pt1 | contig 40279 bp, 25 predicted proteins | sample C35metaG_FD_113463 | JGI IMG/M metagenome (GOLD analysis project Ga0157370, IMG submission 113463) | Corn rhizosphere microbial communities from Kellogg Biological Station, Michigan, USA - C3-5 metaG | ecosystem: Host-associated > Plants > Roots > Rhizosphere > Soil | place: USA: Michigan... | reverse complement strand
TGCTGCAATAAATAAGCTGCAACACTAGAATCTACTCCACCAGAAAGACCAACTACTACTCGTTTCATTTTAAAATATTTATTTTTACAAGGGTGCAAAGATACGCCATATTTTAGAAAATCGCAGTGGTTTTGATTGGTTTATATAATTCGACTGTAGATAAAACTTATGGTTTAAATACTTACTTTTAATATTCAATAAAATTGTCATGAAAAAATACATCTACAGCTTATTTTTCTTTTTCATTTTTATGTCTTTAAGCGCCCAAAAATATTCTTCATCATTAGCCAATTATGAAGCTTACAAGGCATTTAGAGGAAAACCTTTATCGGATAAATTCTCGAATATCGAATCGGTAAAAGTGATTTATGATTTAAGGAAACAAAAAATGTATTATTTCAACAGTACATTGATTCCGCTTCATTACGATTTTGTGATTAATTACCTGTATTACAATCAGGATTTAGAAGTTTTTAATAATAACAACTACAGCAATACTCAAAAAAACCGTGATTTTTTACTGGGAAATCTAAATCATATTAAAGGAACTGAGAAATGGATTTTCGAGTTGGCCGCGTCAGATCACATGCCTATTGATCTTATTGAACGTTTTTTCAACCTGGTCAAAAAATCAACTTTTATTGGAGAAAATTTAAAGTTTTATTTGAATAATCCGGAACAGATGGAATGGTTTCGTCTGGAACAATTTAAAATTCCATGTGTAAAATCAGATTATATTTTTAATGAAATAAAATATCAGGAAGTCGTTTCCGGAACTAATATTGGCATTTTAAAACAATACAAAATCAAAGATTTAGACAAAACAAAACCTAAACCGGATGAGATTATAGTTTTAGATGGAACACCGGACATTCTGCCAAATGTAAAAGGAATTATTGTAACCGATTTGCAAACGCCGTTGAGCCATTTAGTTCTTTTAGGAAAAAACAGAAAAATCCCTATTATGGCTTATACATTGGCTTTGAAAGATGAAAACATACAGAAACTGCTTTCTAAAAAAGTAGAACTTAAAATTAAAGTCGATACTTTTTTTATCAAAGAAACGGATAAAAAAATAGTGGTTAAAACCAGTTCCAAAACCAAAAAACTAACCATTGACAACACGGTTACAGATTTAGTCAATTTATCTAAAATTCCTAAAAAAGGCGTCAATTATATTGGATCGAAAGCTCAAAACATGGCATATTTAATTGCTATTGCTAAAGAAATTCCGTTTAAAACTCCGGAAGATGCGCACGCTATTCCGTTTTATTATTATTCTAAACACATTCAGAAAGAGTCTATTTCTCCTTTGATAAAGGAACTTTTGGCTTTTCCGAAGAAAGATTCGACGGTTTGGGTAAATCAGCAATTAAAAAAAATACGCGATGCGATAAAAAAATAACCTGTTGATCCTGAATTAATTTCAAAATTAAACTTGGCTTTTAAAAATGCGAAGTTTAAAAATTTTAGATTTCGATCTTCTACAAATGCCGAAGATCTCGACGATTTTAATGGCGCTGGATTATATGATTCTAAAACCGGAATTTTAGGCGACAGCATTAAAACATTTGAAAAAGCGATTAAACAAGTTTGGGCAAGTGTCTGGAATGAAGCTTCGTATAACGAAAGAGAACTTTTTGGAATCGATCAGCAAAATATTGCGATGGGTGTTTTGGTTCATCGTTCTTTTCCGGATGAACTGGCCAATGGCGTTGTAATTACAAAGAATATTTTTAGGCAAAACTTTCCAGGAATTACAGTCAATGTTCAAAAAGGAGAAAACTCGGTTGTAAAGCCCGAGAAAGGAGAAATCTGCGAGCAATTTGTCGCTTATCATTTTAACTCCGGAACTAACGATGATGATTTTGATGTCGATTATACTTCAAATTCAAACCTTAATAATAATGAGCCGTTGTTAAGCCGAAAAGAAATGAGCCGGCTTTTTATGGTGAGTAAAAAAATCGAGGAAAGAATGTACCGTTATTGGAGAAAAAGTCAGTTTCATCCTGTTGATATGGAATTTAAGATCGTGGGAGAAAACAGGGATTTATATATAAAACAAGTTCGTCCTTTTAATGATTAGGAACAATTCAACACAAAAACTCTTATCATAATGATCGAATATGTAAAGTTTATTCTGCCACAGATTAGGGGATTAAAATGATTTAAAAATGTGTTGGTAAACTCTCGCAGATTTGGCAGATTAATAATAAACCAAAAGATCTATTTCGTTTGTAACGGTATTGACCAAAACAATTTTAAAATCGAAATCCTGAATGTTTATTTTTTTCTGAACGGCTTTGCGGATGTTTCCGTTTTCTAAAGAAAAATCGCTTATAAGCGGGATTTTAACATCGACAACATTTAAATAATTTGAAGCTTTTTTATTGACAATTATGGATGCCACAACATAAAAACCAATGATGATTACTTGAAAAAAGAGAAGAATTTCTATTTTTTCAAACGGATACATAATGTCTAAAATAGAAAGGGTAATTGTGGCAAAAAGAAAGATTATGGCGTTTACGGTAAACGATTGTGTCCTGAATCTTAGAATAGAAAAAATGGCAAATAAACCAAAACCAATTCCAACTCCAATTTCGATTTTTGTAAACAAATAACAAAGCGAAAAGGTACAAAGCCCCACAATGACCATTAATGGATTTATGGTTTCATTATCTTTTCTGTTAGAGAAGAAATACAAAAGCAAAATCGAAAAAAACAACAATAAAAATCGTCCGGCAAGTTCGTTTAAATCCATTGAATCAAAATATTAGCAAATCAAATTTAAACAATTGGGAAAAATTCAGCCACGAATTCATGAATTTATTTTAAACAAAAATGGTTTGCCACGAATTACACGAATTTGCACTAATTTTATTAAACAAAGAGCGAAAAAATTAATTCGTGTAAATTAGTGTAATTCGCGGCAAAAAAAATGCCCGCATGGCGGGCAATAATTGTATTATTCATTTTTAGCTTTAGAATCGGCTTTATAACTCGCTTTTGGATCGCTCATATTCACTTCTTTGGTTAATTTTCCTTTAACGTAAAACTGCCATATTCCGGCTTTTTTTCCATTTAAAAATTTCCCTTTAGAAGCAATAGCCCCATCTGAATCATAAAAAACAGCATCGCCGTTAAACTCATTATTTTTATACATTGCGTCTTCTAAAAGAATGCCGTTTTGTCCGTATCTTTTATAATTTCCTTCTCTTAAACCGTTTTTGTAAGCCATTTCCTCAGCAACCTTAGCATTTGGATAATACACCGTTCTTTGTCCGTCTAGTTTACCTTTTTTATAGTTTTCAGAAGTCATTAAAACCTTTGAAGCTTTGTGGTAATATTTCCACTCTCCTTCTCTATCTTTTCCTATTTCTTTTCCTTCGCTTACTTTATTCTTTTTCTGGTCGTAAAAAATAGTGTACGAGCTTCCGTTATTGGCAGTAAAATCGCGTGTAGCAATTACATCGCCTTTTTGAGTATCATCAAAAAAGTTGAAAATTCCAGTTTCTTTTCCGTGGCTGAAAGTTCCTTCATATCGAGGACGTTTCGACTCATAAGTGCCTTTCCAGATGCCGTCTTTTTTTCCGTTGGCATCTAATTTATTAAATTCGGTTTGAGCGCTTAGAAACAAAACATTCAATAATGCCAGTCCAATTAGTATTCTTTTAGAAATCATTTGTTATTCAATTTAAAACTTAAACGAAAATTCGCTTCATAAAGTATATTTTAATTCTTCTCAAAGTTAAAATTTTCATTTTTCTTTTCGAAAAGAAACTCCCCTAACAAAATAAAAAAAATCCCGATTAAATCGGGATTTTAAAAACTTATTTATTTTTTGCCTTGAGCTTTCTTAGCTGCCTCTTGCTGCTCCATCACATCCTGAAGACGCTGCTGGAACTTACTTGGCTTTTTAGGTTCTCTCAATTTATTTTCCTGAATTTGAGCGTGAATCTTATCGCTGTCAACAATATAATTTTTGATAACGAACATGATTCCAATTGTAATTAAGTTTGAAATAAAGTTATACAAACTTAATCCGGCACCATAACTATTAAAGAAAATTAACATCATTAATGGCGAAACGTAAATCATGATTTTCATCATCTTCGCCATGTCCGGCATACCTTCTTGCTGAGGAGCTGCCATTTGTTGATCTCCTGATGTCATTTTCATGTAGAAGAAAATCGCAATTGCTGCCAAAATTGGAAACAAACTGATATGATCTCCGTACAATGGAATATTGAAAGGTAATTTTACAACCGCATCAAAAGATGATAAATCGTCTGCCCAAAGGAAACCTTTTTGTCTTAACTCAAAAGCTGATGGGAAGAACTGGAATGACGCATACATAAACGGAAGCTGAATCAAAGCCGGAATACATCCTGCCATTGGGTTTACTCCTGCTTTATTGTACAGTTTCATCGTTTCTTGCTGTTTCTTCATTGGGTCTTTTTTGAATTTTTCTCCCAACTCAGCAATATCAGGACGTAAAACTTTCATTTTAGCCTGCGACAAGAATGATTTATATGTAATTGGCGACATGGCCAATTTAATAATAATAGTAAAAATGATAATGGCAATTCCTAATGACAATCCAATTGTTGAACTTAAGAATCCGAATAATGGAATAAAAATCAATCTGTTAATCCATCCAAAAATCCCCCATCCTAATGGAATGATTTTTTGGAAATTTTTGTCATACGATTTTAAAACCTTATAATCTGCTGGTCCAAAATACCATTGCATTTTATAATCAATCTCTCCATTTGAAAATGCCAAAGGAACATTTGTTTTAAACTGTTTCGTAAAAACAGTATCGATTTTTTCGTCATTTACTAAATTAGTCGATTCTAATTTAGAAGTTGCAAACGGTTTGTCTGTTACTAATATAGAAGTAAAGAAGTGTTGTTTATAAGCTATAAAACTAACTTTTTCAACTGTTTCTTCTTCATGTTTCCCTAAACCTGCATAGTTTATTTTACCATCTTCATGCTCATAATAAATTTCGGCATAACGGTTTTCATAAGAAATACTTTTTTCGTTTCTAAACGTTTTTAAATCCCATTGTAAATCTAATGGTTTAGAAGAATTTAAAACTCTGTTTAATCCTTGAGAACGAATATCGAAACCAACTAAATAATCGTTTGGTTTTAAGATGTATTTATATTCTAAAAATTCATTAGCTCCAGCTTTCAAACGCATTGATAAAACCTGATCTGCACCAATTTTTTCCAAAGTCGGCTCGAAATACAAATCTTTAGAGTTTAAAGTTCTGTTGTCAACTGTTTGTAATTGAATGTTTAAATGAGAATTATTGTCTTTAATTAATTCAACTAATTGTCCTGAATTTTTCTCAAACTTTTTGAATTCCTTTAAAGTAGCTTCAACTATATAACCACCTTTATTAGCGATTGTAAGTTTGATCTTTTCGTTTTCAATTGTAGTAAAAGATTCTTTTGCAGAAGGAAGCGTAGCAGAATATGCGAACCCGCCTAAAGTTTTTTGCAATTGTGCTAATTGAGCAGTATCACCAGGAGTTGCAGCAACGATTGGTGCAATTGCAGTTTTAGCTTTTTCAGCTTTTGCCTGAGCTTCTTGTTTAGCTACTAATTCTTTCTTGGCTTTTTCAGCAGCAATTTCTTTCTCAGAAGGTTGATTTTGATAAAAAATCCAAATCAAAATTCCGAATATCAATACAAAACCAATGATTGAATTAAGGTCTAATTTTTTTTCTTCCATTATTAATTTAAAAAAGTTATTCGTTGATGCTTATTAGTAATGAGTCGATCTCAAAAGTTACAGCTTCTTAGAATATTAATTATTATTTTTTATGCGCATTTACGGCAGCTGCCACAAAGTTTACAAATATTGGGTGCGGATTTGCCACTGTACTTTTGTATTCCGGGTGGTATTGAACACCTATAAAGAATGGATGGTTTTCAAGTTCCACAATTTCTACTAATCCAGTATCAGGGTTTACTCCAGAAGCTTTTAAACCAGCTTTTTGCAATTCGTCAGCATATTTGTTATTGTACTCATAACGGTGACGGTGACGCTCTGAAATTGTTGTTTCACCGTAAATTTTGTGTGCCAGCGTATTTGGTTTAATATCACATTTCCAAGCTCCTAAACGCATTGTTCCGCCTTTATCTGTAACATTTTTTTGTTCTTCCATTAAATTCACAACCGGATGAGGCGTTTTCTCGTTCATCTCAGTAGAATTGGCATCAGCATAACCTAAAATATTTCTAGAATATTCGATAACAGACATCTGCATTCCTAAACAAATTCCGAAGAAAGGAATATTGTTTTCACGTGCATAACGAACTGCTTCTATTTTTCCTTCAATACCTCTTTCTCCAAATCCAGGCGCAACTAAAACTCCGTCAAGAACACTTAATTTTTCTTCTACATTGTCAATATTAATGTGTTCTGAGTGAATAGAAATTACATTAACTTTAGTTTCGTTTGCAGCACCAGCATGAATGAACGCCTCTAAAATAGATTTGTAACAATCCTGCATTTCTACATATTTACCAATCAAACCAATATTTACAGTCTGCTTTGGATTTTTTAATCTTTTTAAGAAAGTATTCCAGTTTTTAAGGTCCGGAGATGCTTTTTTAGGTAAATCTAATTTTTTCAAAGCCACAACATCTAATCCTTCTTCAAGCATTAAATTTGGAACTTCGTATATAGTTGAAGCATCGATTGACTGAATAACTGCTTCTTTTTTAACATTACAAAACAAAGCTAGTTTTTGACGTAATTCCTGAGACAATTCATGCTCAGTTCTACAAACCAAAATATCTGCTTTGATTCCGCTTTCCATCAACGTTTTTACAGAGTGCTGTGTAGGTTTTGTTTTTAATTCACCCGCAGCTGCCAAAAATGGAACTAATGTTAAATGAATAACAATTCCGTTATTTTCTCCTAATTCCCAAACTAACTGACGAACAGATTCTATATAAGGTAATGATTCAATATCACCAACAGTTCCACCAATTTCAGTAATTACAATATCGTAATCGCCAGATTTACCCAGCAACTGCATTCTGTCTTTAATTTCGTTTGTAATATTAGGAACAACCTGAACTGTTTTTCCTAAAAACTCCCCTCTTCTTTCTTTTTCAATAACTGAAAGATATACTCTTCCTGTTGTAACGTTATTGGCCTGAGAAGTAGGAACGTTAAGAAAACGCTCGTAATGACCTAAATCTAAATCTGTTTCTGCACCATCATCTGTTACATAACATTCTCCGTGCTCGTACGGGTTTAACGTTCCCGGATCCACATTGATATACGGATCAAATTTTTGAATAGTTGTACGGTATCCTCTTCCTTGTAACAATTTTGCTAAAGATGCCGCGATAATCCCTTTTCCTAATGAAGAAGTCACACCGCCTGTAACAAAAATATATTTTGTTTGATTCATTCTGTTGTAGTTTGTATTGTAGTTGTGTAAAAAACTTGGCAAAAGTACAAATTTAATTAGATAATTTATCAATTAGAGAATGAGATAATTTGCAAATTTTTAAACAGATCAATTACTTGGTTTTGTAATCAATAATTTTAACTTTTAATTATAGATTTTTTTTGCAGAATGTCTTTAATTCTGAGTCTAAATTATTTTTAAGGATGCTTTGAAAGAAAATAAATGTAAAAAATGAAGAAGTACTGCGTCTGTTTTCTACAGTAATAATTATTGTATACTTTTCTGGCAGGTTTTTAAACAAAAAAAATATTATAATTTAAAAACACTGACTTGTACACATTTATGAATTCAGTCTTGAATTCTGTGGTATCATTTTGTTTTTAGAAATTATAATATTTTTGTATTTCAAACTTAAATAAAAAATTCGAAACTTCCAAAGATTTTTCTTACTATTTATATCGATTTAGGATATTGTTTCTTGATATTTCGTATTAATTCTTCTAAACCGTTAAGTTTTAACTCGTAAACAAGCTGTAACTGCTGACCTAATTCTCCTTTTGGAAAACCTTTATTATGATACCAAACGACATAATATTCTGGTAAATCGATTAAAAAACGTCCTTCGTATTTCCCGAAAGGCATTTTGGTATGAGCTAATTTTATGAGAAGTTTTTTGTCTTGTTCCATTTTTTTTAAAGAAGAAAGAAGCAAGAGAAGAGAATATAGATTCATTCTCTTTCTTGCTTCTAGTTGGTACAAAGCTATTATTTTTTTTTCTTATGCCACAGATTAAAAGATAGTTTTCAGTCTCAGTATACAGTCTCAGTTTTAAACTTACTGTTCACTGAGACTGAAAACTGAGACTGAAAACTGAAAACTTAGAATCTTAGTCCCTCAGAACCTCAGCATCTTAATAATGCCATCTCACAAAAGCTTCCATTGCTGCATAAGTTGCTAAACCTAATTGTTGATACAAGGCCGCAGTTTCGCTGTTTCTGTCTTCGGCTCTCTGCCAAAATTCTCTGGCATCAGTTCCCTGGAAAACAACACCGTCTTTTTGCGACTGATGTTTGAAGATTCCGTGACGTTTTGCCAAAACCTGGTCCGGGCTCATTGGTACTGCCATTTCAACTTCGTCAATTCCCCATTCCTGCCAAGCACCACGGTATAACCATAACCAGCAATCGTCCATAAATGGTTTTGGTTTTAAAGCTTTAACGGCTTCAAAAATAGCATCAAGACAAACTTTGTGCGTTCCGTGCGGATCTGCCAAATCTCCTGCAGCGTATATTTGGTGTGGTTTAATTTTCTCAATTAAATCCATTGTAAGCTGAATATCTTCTGGTCCAATTGGTTTCTTTTCAATTGTTCCTGTTTCATAAAATGGTAATTCCATAAAATGAATCTGATCATCGGTTAAACCAACAAAATGACTTGTTGCTCTCGCCTCTCCTTTTCTGATTAATCCTTTAATATAACGAACTTCCGGAATGTCAATTTCGCTGTTCTTTTTGTTCTCTAAAAAGGTTTGCGCTTTTTTGTAAATGTTATCGGCTTCTTCGCTTTTGATTCCGAATTTTTCGTTGTAATCAATCGCGAATCTTGCAAAACGCAGTGCTTCATCATCCGCGACAGCGATATTTCCTGAAGTCTGGTACGCCACATGCACCTCATGCCCTTGTTCCTGCAAACGCATGAAAGTTCCTCCCATACTAATAATATCATCATCAGGGTGCGGACTGAAAATCAACACACGTTTTTTAGCAGGTTCTGCTCTTTCCGGACGATTTGCATCTTCGGCATTTGGTTTTCCGCCTGGCCAGCCGGTAATGGTATTTTGAAGTTTATTGAATATTTTAATGTTGATGTCGTATGCCGGACCAGAATCTGCCAATAAATCGCTCATTCCGTTTTCGATATAATCTGCATCAGTAAGCATTAAAATTGGTTTTTTAAGATCTAATGCTAATCCTAAAACTGCTTTACGAGTTAATTTATCTGTCCATACGATTTTCTCAACCAGCCAAGGTTTGTTAATTCTGGTTAGTTTTGAAGAAGCTTCTTTATCTAAAATAAAAACTGCATTGTTGTGCTCTTGCAAAAACGAAGCTGGAACTCGGTTAGTTACTTCATCTTCTACCGATTTTTTTACAATATTTGCTTTTCCTTCACCCCAAGCTAATAAAATTACTCTTTTGGCTTCCATGATTTTTTTAACTCCAAGCGTAATAGCTGTTCTTGGTGTATTATTTAATCCGAAGAAATCTTTACTTGCCGCAACTCTTGTAATATGGTCTAATGCAACTAAACGAGTTTTAGAGTTTTGAAGCGAACCTGATTCGTTAAAACCAATATGTCCGTTTCCTCCAATTCCAAGAATCTGAAGATCGATTCCGCCTAAAGCTTCGATTTTAGCTTCATATTCGTGGCAGTAATCGGCAATTTGTTCTTTTGTTAAAAGTCCGTCTGGAACATGAGCATTTTCAGGTAAAATATCGACATGATCAAACAGTAATTCTTTCATAAAACGAACATAACTATTAATAGAGTTTGGCTCCATTGGGTAATATTCGTCCAGGTTAAAACTGATTACGTTTTTAAAACTCAATCCTTCTTCTTTATGCAGGCGAACTAATTCAGCGTACAATCCTTTTGGAGAAGAACCTGTTGCCAGACCTAAAATACATGGCTGATTTTCTTTTTGTTTGGATTGAATTAAAGCTGCAATTTCCTGAGCAACTGCTTTTGAAGCTTCTGAAGAATTTTCAAAAACAACCGTATTGATGTTTTCGAATCGTTTTTCGAATCCTGTTGCTTTGTCGATTTTACTTTTTAACATGATATAGTTTTTTTAATTTACTCTTTTCAAATTACCATTTTCGATATTTATGACCTTTAACTGCGTAAAAAAGAATCATTAAATAAGATGGCAATAACATTAAATAGGCAATTTGATTCCCGCTTTTTGAAACTTCGTGCGTTCCCGCCGCTATATTTAATGTATTTATATGTTCTGTTATGAAGCCATAAAATAAAGGAAAAACAGCACCGCCAATAATTCCCATAATTAAAATGGCACTTCCTATTTTAGTATAGCCGCCCAAATCCTCTAAAGCCATTGGCCAAATTGCCGGCCAGCAAAGTGCATTTGCTAAACCTAATAATGCTACTAAAAGAATTACTACGGGCAGATTTGGAATTCCCGGCAGCTGCATCATGATTTTTGGAGAAATCCATACAATCACCAAAACCAAAATGACACCTAAAATTCCTGAAGCTTTTAAGGCTGTTACCTGCGATACATATTTTGGAATCAGTGTAATTCCTAATACATACCCCACCACCATTGCCGACATGGTAAAAGAAGTTAATTTTAAATAAAAATTTCCTTCTGTTCCATACACTCCAAGCTGTTTTCCAAAGGCTCCAATAGAATCTCCCGCTAAAACTTCGGCAGACAGATACAACATTAAGGTTATCACTCCCAAAACCAGCTGCGGACGTCTAAAAGCATTTCTTATTTGTTTAAAAATGCTCAAATGCGCTACATTTCCATCTTCATCTAAATCAATTTCCGGCAAGGGAGATAGTTTTACTAATAAAGCTAAAACCGTAATAATCAATCCCATATAAAGATAAGGTCTTTGCAATTGTAATGCAAGAGAATTTAAAGCATTTGTTTTTGAAACTGAATCCAAAAGGGCAATTTTATCTGCTGTAAAGTCCTGCATATTAGACAAAACCAATGCTGTTAATATTAAAGGGGCAACGAATCCTGCTACTTTATTTGCGATTCCTAATACACTTATTCGGGCAGCGGCACTTTCTCTGGGACCAATCACCACCACATACGGATTTGATGCTGTCTGAAGAATCGCCAAACCAGTTCCCATGACAAATAATGCGATCAGGAAAAATATAAAAGTGCGGCTTTCTGCAGCCGGATAAAACATAAAGGCACCTAATGCGATAATGAGCAGTCCTAATGAAATACCATTTTTATAACCTACTTTTTCAATGATCCACGATGACGGAACCGCCATTACGAAATAGGCAATATAAAAGGCAAAAGTCACAAAATAAGCCTGAGACGATGTAAGCTCACATGCTAATTGAAAAAAGGGAATTAAAGGTCCGTTAAGCCAGGTTACAAATCCAAGAATGAAAAACAATGCTGTTAAAATCATCATAGGAATAACAGTACTCTTTTTATCTACTTGTATGGCACTTTCAATGTTCGACATAATAATTGGGTTGATTTTGGTTAATAGATTAGTTTATCTATCTAAAAATGAAAATCAACACTTCTATATTATTTTGGGTTTTTTACGCAGTTATTTGCGTTTTTTTTGCATTGCAAAAGTAATGTAATAAGTTACAATTTCCACTAAATTAGATATGAAATTTTTGTTAATTTTTAAAAATCCCAGTTTAGTACAGGATAGTTTTTCTTCAGGTATTCTTTTACATCGGCAATATCTTCCTTGGCGGTTAAGTCCGGAACGTGCTCGGAAAACGGAATTCCGATAGTGGTATTTGGATTTTCTTTTACTGAATTTAAAAGTACGGTTGGCAGTTCTTTTTCGTCTCTTTCGGGGTTTACAGGACAGTTTTTAAGATGTGTGTACAACGTTTTTCCGGTAAATTTAAAAGCATTCATGCTTACTCTTATTTTTCCTTCTACATCTTTATAATGTTCTAAATCATCGGCTGTAGGCTTTTCCAGAATATCCAGCAATTGATTGTTTTGATCTAATTTAGCGATAGCAAAACGCGAAATTCTTTCTGATGGAAATTCCAAAGCATCACGATCGTAACTTATAAAAGCATTTGGGCTTTCTGTTTCCCGCAATGCCAGCAAGGCTTCGGCAGAATATAAATTATCGCTGTTGCAAACAGAGTATTCCTGCGAGTTTAATTCCGGGAATTGTTCTACTGCCTGAAACAAAGCATCGGCTGTGCCAAAAGGTTTTACACGTCCTTCGGGAATATACTGCACGGCAAATGAAATATTGAGTCCGTGAAAATCATTATTTGTATTCTGACTTCCGTAAAATTCTTTAAACAATTCTCCCTGCTCGCCTATAATTATGTATATGTTTTGATATCCGGCTTTTTTAGCATTCAATAAAAGATAATCTAATAAAGGTCTTCCGCTTGATCCAACACCTATTAAACCTTTGCTTCTTTCGTTGGCCTGAGCGATTTCTTCTTGAGATAAATTATCTAAAACAGCTTCTTTTTTCATGCTGGACGATGCGCCGCCAGCAAGAATAACTAAATTATTGTGCATACTCATTTTTTCTAAATTTCTAAATTTTCAATAATTCTTGCGCCCGGATCAACGCTTACGGCATACGCTTCTTCGGCTCCGGCTTCTAAAATGGCATCAATAACCAAATTTACTTTAGCAGGATCTGCAATAACTACAATACTGCCTCCTCCGCCCGATCCTACGATTTTAGCTCCATAAGCTCCGGCACGTAAAGCGGCATTAATCATATCGTCGATTCTGGGAACAGTAATTTTGAGCAGGTCTCGCAAAACAGCATGATGATCGTTCATCAGTGAACCAATCTTTTTTAGATCTAAAGCTGGCTTTTCAAATTCTTTTAAAGCCTCTTTGGTATAATGGTAATTTTTTAGAGCTGCTTCAAAAAATGGAATTAACCGATCCGGAAGGCAGTTTCGGTACAAATCTAAATCTTCTATTTTTGAAGCATTTAGATCAAAATTGGGATAGTTTTGTTTCACGATATCAATTGCCATCAGCGCATTTCCTTTTAACTCCCCAATTAAACCAATAGTTTCTTTAGGAACGCCGGAAACTCCAGTTATGAGTCCGTTTAGTTCTGTGCCGATAATTTGATACGAAAAAGGATCTTTTGTATTGATATAAACTATATTTCCAACGCCAATGCTGAAATGGTCCATCATACCGCCCGGTTCTCCATGTTCGAGAACTTCAGATTCGTATCCTATTTTCGCAATAAACTCAGGCGTTACTTCATTGTCGACTCCAAAAGCAGTTATTAAAAAATAAATCCAGGCCATTAACAAAGCTGATGAACTCGAAGTTCCGGAATTAATGGGAATATCTCCCACAATTGTAATATTATAACCTGCATTTGGCACACAGCCATATCGTCGAAGCACACGTAATGATGATGCGAAATAATCACGTGGTTCCAGCGTGTCGAAAACGGCATTAATATCGATCGTGCGGACTTCATTAATATCAATCATATTCAGCACAAACAAATTTGAGTCATTTTGCTTTGCAGTTAGTTTTATATTCCGATTTATAGCACAGGCAATAACAGGCAGCCCTAAATAATCTTGATGGTCTCCAAAAAGGCAGGTTCGGCCGGGAGCAAGCGAAGTAATTTTTTTCATTTAAAAAAGACTTTAAACCACTAAAATTCAATGAATTAAAATAGTCTTATGGTTAGATTTATTTTTTGGTATTTTTGGTTTTATTTCACGAAACTATATATTATATTTTTATAAAACAAGAAAAAACAAGAAAATGTGCTCGAACACACTATAAAAATGTTCTCGAGCACACAATTCAAATCCTGCAATTATTTTACCATAATTAAATCAAAGTTTCTATATTTGTTTATATGGAAAAAAAATATACAATTAAGGATATCGCAAATATGGCAGGAGTTTCTAAAGGAACTGTTGACAGAGTATTGCATAATAGAGGAAAGGTTTCTCCTACAGCTCTTGACAAAATAAACGAAGTTTTAAATGTCATTAACTATGAACCCAACTTAATTGCGAGAAATTTAAAAAACAATAAGGTTTACCGCATTTGTGTTTTACTTCCCGATCCAGAAATTGATCCCTACTGGCTTCCGTGTGTAACCGGAATTCAGGATGCCATAAAAGAATTTAAGGCATATAATGTAGTTATTGAAACGCATTATTTTAATCCCGAAAGTACCAAATCGTTTTTAAGCACAAATGAAACGATCATCAAACAATCTCCGGATGCTGTTTTAATTGCGCCGCTTTTCCATAAAGAAACTTTAGAAATCGTAAAACAATACGACGAACTGGAGGTTATCGTAAATACGTTTAACAATCAGGTAGAATCGGCTTCGATTAAAAGTTTTGTCGGACAGGATTTACATAAAAGCGGACGCGTAGCAGCGAGTTTAATAAATCTGGTTTTAACTGAAGGCCAAATTGCCATTATCCATATTGATGAAAGCCTTAAAAACGCTGTGCACATGCAGGAAAAGGAAAAAGGTTTTAGAAATTATTTTGATGAAAAGAAACTTTCTAACTTTTCTTTAACCACCTTAAAACTAAAACATTCGAATATTGAGGCTAAGTTTTCGGCTTTCTTAGAAGAAAATCCAAACTTAAGCGGCATTTTTATTACGACTTCAAAAGCATATCAAATCGCTTCGCATTTAGATGCGCTTAAAAACAAGAAAATTGCCATTATTGGTTATGATTTAATAGAGAAAAACGTGAGTTATTTAAATCAGGGACTGGTACATTTTCTAATTCACCAAAATCAAAAAAGACAGGCTTATTTGGGAGTAAGTACTTTAGTAGAGCATTTTTTATTTGGAAAAGAAATCCAGGAAACCATTTTACTGCCAATTGATATTATCAATGCTGAAAATGCGGCATTTTATATCTAAAGGTGCTAAGGTTCTAAGATACTGAGGTGCTGAGTTTTTTTAGTGATTGTAAAATGACATGGCGCACAGATTGTGCGGGTTGAACGGGTTTACACCGAATATTTAATTTTGAAGTGAAAACAAAAAACCAGCGTAAATCTGTTTAATCAGTAAAATCCGCGGGCTAAAAAAATAGCTCACAGATTTAGCAGATTTACACAGAGATTTTTTATTTTTTGCACATAAAAAAGACGCACTGCAGTGCGCCTCTACGATTATATCTTTAATAAAACTCCGCGAAAACCCGTTTAATCAGTAAAACCCGCGGGCAAAAACCTTTGTTCCTTTGTTCCTTTGTCCCTTAGAACCTCAGAACCTTAGCCTCTCAGAACCTTACAAAAAAACTAATTTTCCAAAAGAAGATGCGATATGAAAATTTGGGGTTTCTGTATTTGGGTTTACCCATGAAATCCATGTGGGTTCATACGCTTGTTTTTCATTTTTAGAAAACTTAGCTCTGTAAATTCCCGTTTCAATACTGTTATTCTGAATTAGATTTAAATCCTTCAAAGACGAAATATTAATACGTCCTTCAACTGTAAAACCTTCTTCGTTTTTTGATTTTGTAAGTTCTAAATGCTCTTTGGGCCAGTTCCAGTTAAAATCAAAATTCCAGTCCGGATACGCTTCAAAGTCCATTAATCTTGTTTCGGAATCAATTTCTAAACAATAATATGGGCTGAGATTTTCATCTTTTCTAAAAAACAGCTCTACCCTATCTGAGTTTCCAATGCTGTCGATACTTTCATCTTTTTTATCGATATATATTTCAGTATCAAAAACTTTAAATTGAAAATACAGATTTTCAAAATCCCAAAGGGCTCTAAATTCAATTTTAGAAAAAGATTCGTTTTTCCAGGGTGAACAAAAATCAGTTAAACAATTTGCTTTCTCCCAATCGGAAAAATCTAAAATCGCATTCGTTTTTTTTTGAGTTTTTTGGATTAAAATGACTTTATATTCTTTCACTTTTTTGAAATGCTAAATTTTGTTAATTTTTTATTTTTTGAAATTGAAAAACTACAATTCAAAATTTTGTTTTTGGGCTTTTTAGAAGCTGCAAATTTACTTCAAAATCAGCGGATAAAAAGTGTGCATTTTTTTAAAGACACATTGTTATAAAAACTTCTTTTTTTATGATAAATAATCAATAAAAGAAACACAGCTAAAATACTATTCATTTTATTCTATCATTGTATAATTAATAAGAATTTTCAAAATCTTTGCACATTATCTACTTAAACATTGATTTGATCAAAAAAATGCTCAAATTATAGTATCAGCGAATTTCCAAAATATTTTATAATAATCATAGCATTTTATATTAAAAAAAACGTTTTGCATAATTTTATGTGCTCGAGAACATAAAATTTGTGTGTTCGAGCACATTTTTCCTGTTTTTTCTTGTTTAATAAAAATATAATCAATAGTTTCGTCAGGAATTAATCTTAAAACTAAGTTAATAAAGCGATTTTTTTGATCGGTTTTTCATTAAAAAAACCAGAGAAATAACATCCAATAACCCATAAAATAAGATTAACGGCAGATGCTTGATTTGAAGAAAGAGAAACTCACTCTTAAAACCAAATAAACAATGAAGATCATTTTTTTAGTAAAAAAAGAAGTCTAAAACCTACAAACAAAAAAAGCAATTAAACATTAACCAAAACCTATTCAAGTATGAAATTATTAACCCAAAAAAAACCAAGGGATTTTCGGATTAACAATCTATCCAGTAAAGAAATCAAACTAACGATTCTTTCGTTATTAGTTTTTACATTTCACGCTTCGGCATCTTCATCAATAAACAGCACTGACAAAAACAATATTTCAATTTATTTTGAAAAAACGGTAAAAGGTATTGTAACAGATCAAAATGGTTTACCGCTTCCGGGCGCCAATGTAGTGGTAAAAGGCTCAACCAAAGGCGTTCAAACGGATGTTGACGGAAGTTATGCCATTACTGTTGCCGATAACGTGACCAAACTTGTTGTGAGCTACATTGGTATGGAAGATCAGGAAGTTTCGGTTAGCAGTTCTCCTCTAAAAATTGTAATGAAAGAGGTGGGACAAAAATTAGAAGAAATTGTTATTGGATACGGAAAAGCGAAGAAAAAAGACCTTACCGGTTCTGTAAGTTCTATTGGAAAAGAAAACCTAAATCTTGGCGGAACTATTGCCAATGTTGGACAGGCGCTTCAGGGACGTGCTTCGGGAGTTCAGGTACAGCAAAATAGTTATGCGCCCGGAAGTACTCCATCTGTAGTAATTAGAGGAGGAAACTCTATTAATACTTCTAACGCTCCTTTGTATGTTGTAGATGGATTTATTACCAGTACAGGTGCTTCTATCAGCCCAAATGACATCGAAAACATTCAAATTTTAAAAGATGCTTCTTCTACTGCTATTTATGGTGCAAGAGGAGGAAATGGTGTTATCATTATTACGACTAAAAAAGGAAAATCAGGAAAAATGCAGGTTGAGGCCGAAATATCTGATGGTTTTCAAAATATCATTAAAGAACCGTCTTTACTAACAGGACAGCAATATGCTGATATTCAAAATGCAATTGCAAAAGAAAACGGAAGACCACCCGTTTTTCCATCAAGTTTTCCTATTGCTAATACCAATTGGTTTGAAGCAGCGACTCGTCCGGGTGAGGTTTTAAACAGAACGATCACCTTTAGCGGAAGCGATAAAACATCTAAATTCTTTCTTTCAGGAAACTATTTAAAACAAACCGGATCAATCGAAAATACTGATTTTAAAAGGTATACAGTAAGAATGGGCGGTGAGAAAAGATTTAATGAAAGATTAAATATGGGTACCAACGTGTACGGTGCTGCAAGTGAAGGAAATAACAGCGATTTTGGAGATAATATTCTGTCACCAATGTTTTCTATACAAACCGCTATTCCTAGTATTCCAATTTACAATCCTGATGGTTCTTTCTATAAATATCAAGGAAAAGACAATGCTTTAGCACTTTTAGTAGAGCCAACTGACCACACTATTAACAGAGTCGTAAACGGTAATATGTTTTTAGATTATGAAATTATCAAAGGGCTTACTTACCATTTTGGTGCTGGTGCTGAATGGCAGGAAAATATTCAGGGAAAATATACTCCAAGTACTTTAGTGGCCGGAGCTGCCTTAAAAGGATCTGGATCTGAAGAAAACAAAACTTATTTTAGATGGAGTACAGAACAATATTTAACGTATAAATTCAATATAAAAGAACATTCTGTAAGTGCCATGATTGGAACTTCTAATCAAAAAGATACTTTTGAAAGAGTTAGAGCGGCCGGAACTGGTTTTTCTAACGACATATTGACGTATTACAAACTTGAAGCTGCAAAAGTTTATCTGAGACCGGAAACAGAAAAAACAGAAACCAAACTGACTTCCTACTTTGGAAGGTTAAATTATTCATTTAATGATAAATACTTAGCTTCTTTCACAATCAGAAAAGACGGTTCTTCTCGTTTTGGTCCAAACAATAAATTTGGTATTTTCCCTTCTGGGGCGATTGCCTGGAAGATGTCTAACGAATCGTTTATTCAAAATTTAAATACTTTTTCTGATCTTAAATTAAGAGTTAGTTACGGTATTACCGGAAATGACGGTATTGGAGATTATCAATACATGCCAAGATTAAAACCTTGGGGAGTTACCATTTCAGACGTTTTTGCCGGAGGTAATGAACCTGAAAATTTAGCAAACCCTGACTTAAAATGGGAAGAAACTGCGCAAACCGATATTGGTTTAGACATGGGATTCTTTAACGATAAACTTACGGCTACAATTGATGTGTACAAAAAAAGAACGACTGATGCTCTTTTAAACATTCCTGTTGGAGGATGGTGGGGATTTGGCACACAAAGAATTAACTCAGGTGTTATTGACAATCAAGGTATTGAATTAGGAATCAGCACTACCAATTTTAGAACAGATAAATTTACATGGACGACTTCATTAAACGTGGCTTACAATAAACAAAAAATTGTATCACTTGCTGATAATGTAAAAATCATCAGTACCAATACTTCTAATCCAAGCGGTACAGTTTCTGGTCAGGAATTTACGAGACTGGAACCAGGCAGAGAAATGGGCGTTTTATTTGGATATAAATATGCTGGAGTTATCAAAACGGGCGAAACTTATGCGGCTCAGCCTCTTTCTGTTCCAGGAGATCCAAAATATGAAGATGTTAACGGAGACGGTAAAATCACAGCTGATGACAGAACGTATTTAGGAAATTCTACGCCTCATTACACTGCTGGTTTTAATAACGATTTTAAATACGGAAATTTCGATTTAAATATCTTCTTCCAAGGCGCTTTTGATTATTCTGTTTACAACATGACAAAAATGGTAGGCGAATCTACAACAAGTACAGATGCATTAAACCGCTGGGTGGCTGGTACAAATGAAAACACCAACATTCCAAGAGATGGTTACTACAAAAGTACTTACGGAAGTTATGTAAACTCAAAATTTGTTGAAGAAGCATCTTACCTGCGTTTGAAAAACGTTTCTATTGGCTATTCTATTCCGGAAAGTGTTTTAAAAACAGCTAAATTCATAGACAGCATCAGATTATATGCTATTGGTCAAAACTTACTGACAATTACGAATTATTCTGGAAATGATCCTGAGGTAAACGGACATTACACTACCGATGCAACAAAACAAAACTTAGGCGGTGGAATTGATTTTAACTCATTCCCGGCTTCAAGAACGTTTATCTTAGGTATCAAGGTTGCCATTCACTAGTCTAACGTTTTTTAGTAACATTTAAATTTATTAAAATGAAAAAATATACAATTCTATTACTCTTACTTACCGCTGGTGCACAGTTTTCGTGCAATCAGGATCTTGATCCTACGGTGTATAGTAATTTGACCAATACCAACGGATTTCAAACCAAGTCAGATGCCATCGCTTCCATCAATTCCATTTACGGAAGATTAAAAGGCCCATCTGTTGGAGACAACTTTTCTTATTGGGCAACAAGACACTTCGCCTTAACAGATATCGCTACAGATCTTGGACATTGCCAATATGGCGGCGATCCGGGACAATTATCTCTGGGAACCTGGAATTCCAGCAACGGTTTGCTTCTTGAAGATTGGAATGCGATGTACAAATTGATTGCCAATGCCAATTTTTCGATTTTCAATATTGCAAAAATGGGCGGTATTTCAAGTGCCGAAAAAGCGCAGTTTATAGCCGAAGCTAAATTCTTAAGAGCTTCTTCTTATATGGATTTAACAGATGCCTGGGGACCTGTCATTTTAATAACAGAAGCTAATTTAGAAAATCCGAAATATTTAGAGCAGACTCCGCCTTCATCTGTTGAAGAAATTGATGCGTTTATGATCAAAGAACTAACAGAAGCTGCAGATGTTTTACCGGTTAATTACAAACAAAATCCAATTTATGAAACTAATGATGTAGCTCGTGCAACAAAAGGTGCAGCGCTTACTTTATTAGCAAAACTATACCTGCGCAGACACGACTGGCAAAAAGTGGCTGCACTTACACAGCAAGTAATGAACTTAGGCGAATACAGCCTTTACCCTACTTACCTTGGTTTATTTAAAGAAAGTAATAAATGGTGCAGTGAAAATATCTTTTCGTCTTTAAGTGACGCCAATGTAAACGGAACAGAATTATTAAATCACTTTGGTCCTATCGATCATCCTGTTGTAGAAAACAGATGGCAGTATTATACTGTAAACTGGGATTTCTACAACACTTTTGGAGACGAAGACGAAAGAAAACAATGTTTCTTCCCGGAATTTATGGGGACTGACAAATTATTACACAAACAAGCTCCATCATTAGGTGCTGAACCGCCTGCTGGTGTATTTTATATGCCGGACGTTTCTACCAGAAAATATGCCGATGATGAAACTACGACCTATTACGATGGTCATAGTGTAAACATCCTTCGTTATGCCGATGTATTATTAAGCAGAGCCGAAGCCTTAAACGAAATCAGCGGTCCAACCAGCGAAGCTATCGGGTTGATCAATCAGGTAAAAGGAAGATCACACGCCAAACTTCTGGTTTTAGGAGAACATACTCAGGCTAGTTTAAGAGATGCTATTTTACAAGAAAGAGGATGGGAACTTTTCTACGAAGGAAAACGTCGTCAGGATTTAATTAGAATGAACAAATATGATGTTCTGGTAAATGCTTACCATCTTAGAGTTGGAGAAGCTGCACTAATAAAAATGCCGCAAAATAAGTATTACACTTATCCGCAGAGTCAGGTAAACCTTAACCCAAATTTAAGCAACGCCGACAGACAATAAAAGTATTACAATCAGGAACAGGCAATTTAAAGCTGTCTGTTCCTGATTATATTCAAAAACAAGTATTTTACTGTTTCATTAAAGATAGCTTTCAAATGATCAAAAAGTTAATTTTAAAAGGGAGTTTTGTTTTAGTCTTTCTTGCTTTGGCAGGTTGTTCTAAAAAACAGGTTCGTATTACAAATATCAATATTGGGACTCATGGCAACAACGAATTGAAAATTCAGCTCGATGTTACCACGAATGAAAATGCACAGGTATATGCTGCCTATTGGGCTGACAAAAACGGAACAAAAAATAAAATAACTTCTCCCATTTCAAAAACAGGTCTCTCCCATTCTTTGGTACTCTGCAACATAACTCCCGAAACGAATTATAGTTTTCAATTGATTACCGTAAATGGCAAAGAAAAAGATTCAAGCAAAGTCTATACTTTTAAATCCAGAAAATTACCAGAATGGCTTCAAAATCAGTTTAAGGCAAATTGTCCAAAACCGGAACTTCTGCCGCAAAACTTCAAAAAAGGTTTTATGCTTTTGGCCAAAAGAGAAACTCCCGGAACAGCTTATATCGTAGATTACAAAGGAAACTTAAGATGGTATCATACCGTTGAAGGAAAAGGTTTTAAAGTAACCCATTTTACTAAAGACCAAACGATTTTGTCTATTTTAGGAAAGAACGACGAACCAACAAGTTACGGAAGTGAAATTCTGGAAATCAACCTTCAGGGCGATACTTTAACTCATATTAAAAAAGGACAAGGCGATTTAAAACAAGTCATCCACCATGAAATTATAAAAAAATCAACCAATGAAATTGTTACTTTATTTGTTGATGTAAAAATAACCGATCTAACTTCTATTGGAGGAAAAAAGAAAGATACCATCAACGGAGACGGAATCTTGATTTTGGATAAAAAAGGAAAACAAATCTGGAAATGGAGTGTTTTTGACGATTTAGATCCAATGAAAGACAAAGCACTTTTAAAAACCAAAAAAGACTGGATGCACGCCAACAGCCTTAATTATGATAGAGACGGAAATTTTCTAATCTCTTTTTACAACAATGGCCAAATTTGGAAAATCGATTCTAAAACCGGAAAAGTAATCTGGAAATTAGGAAAAGGAGGTACTTTTAAAATGGATGCCAATATTGATTTTACTCAGGCGCATGCCGCACACATTAATGAGGAAGGAAGTTTAATGTTTTTTGATAATGGTGTAGACAAAAAACAATCATCCGTTTTTGCCTTAAAAGTAAACGAAAAAGAAAACACCGTAAATCTGGATTTCCAGACAAAATTACCAACAGACATTTATAATGACAGAATGGGAAGCGCTTATATGATCGACAAAGATGCCATATTATGCTGCTGTTCTAAAAGACATATAACGGTTTTAACCAACAGAAAAGGAGTTTTGCTTTGGGCTTTAGAATCTGAAATTCCGCCGTATCGCACTCAGTTTATTCCCGAAGAAAAAGTAAAACCTTTTCTTTTAAATTAGAAAGTAACGCTCCTGTAAGGTTTTGAAAACCTTGCAGGATAATAACCAGATTAAAATAGTAAACATGAAAAAAATAATTCTTATTGGTCTATTTTCAGCATTGCCAATTATTGTTTTCAATTCCTGCAATACTTCAACCTCGCAGACATTAGCAGCAAAAACAATCGAAGCCGAAGAGGACGGTTACATCACCATTGATACTGCACAAATTCCGGACGATCAATTTGGTGAGTCAGTTCGTTACGGACGAGAATTGATGCTGAAAACGGCTTATTACATTGGCCCAAACGGAATCAACGGAAAATATTTAGGCAATAAAATGAATTGTACCAACTGTCATCAGGATGCCGGTACAAAACCTCATGCTTTCAATTTAATGTCTTCGCATGATAATTATCCGCAATACCGCGGACGCGAAAATAAAGTCTTAACACTTGCTGAACGTGTTAACAACTGCATTATGAGACCTCACTCCGGAAAACCCCTTCCGCTTGACGGAAAAGAAATGGTGGCTTTTTTATCTTATTTTAAATGGATAAGCAAATTTGTGCCAAAAGACGGTAATTTTAAAGGAGCAAAAAATTTAGAAATAGAATTCCCAGATGTTGCCGCAAGCCCGGAAAGAGGAAAAACACTTTTCATAGAAAATTGTGCGCGCTGTCATGGAAATGACGGAGAAGGACAATACAACGCCGATAAATCGGGTTACATCTATCCGCCGCTTTGGGGACAATATGGATATCAGCCAGGTTCAAGCATGCACAGAGTTATCAAACAGGCACAATGGTTAAAAAACAATATGCCTTACGACAAAGTAACTCCGGGCAAACCTTATCTTACAGACAAAGAAGCGCTTGATATTGCAGCTTATGTAAACGACGACGCCATTCACACCAGACCAAACCCGAAAACATTCGATTATCCTAACAAAATGGGCAAGCCAATCGATTATGCGCATAGTCCGTTTAGTGATAATTTTTCTGAAGAACAGCATAAATATGGTCCATATAAACCTATTATTGCATATTGGAAGAAAAATGGATGGAAGGCCGTTTACTAAATTTCAAACTAACTACACCTTTTAACTTGAACATACAACAAATGAAACTAAACCTAAAAAACACAAAAATCTTAAATAGAATCTTGATCATGTGTCTTTTCATGATCAGTATTCCAATTACGGCACAAATAAAATACGCAGACGGAAACGACAGCTGGAATCCTAATTTACTAGGAAATCACCGTGCTGTTATTCTTTTCTCGGGAACAGGAAATACCGCAAAAGCGACTATCGAATGGCGAAGAAGAGATGAAAATCCGCAGTTGAAAAAAATTATTGTTCAAGATGCATCAGGCAAGGAAGTTTTAAATTTAAAAACAGAAAATATCAACCGCGAAAACGGTACCATTATCTTCGAACCAATTTCGGGCAAAGGAACTTATTATGTGTATTACATGCCGTATATTGACGAAGGCGATGCCAATTATCCTAAAGGAATTTACGCAAAACCAGAAAATAAAGCTGATGCACAATGGCTTTCTAAAATAAAAACAGACCTAAAAGACAATTGCACCGTAACCGAAATCGAAAGTGTAAATGCTTTTAATAGTTTTTATCCGATGGAAGTAATTGCAACGGCAGCAGAAACAAAAGATATTATCGCTAAAAACAGCGGCAGTTCTTTTTTGGTTTTCCCGGAAAACAGAGAACATTCTATCAAAATGAAAACCGATTTACCACAAAGATGGATTCAGAAAGGCGTTCAAAATACTTTTTCTGATACCGCAAAGAAAGGTGAATATTTAGCTTTTCAATTATGAGTTTACGCCCTTGAAGATTTAAAAAATGTAAAAGTATCTTTTACCAATTTAGTAAGCACAAACGGAGCAACTATTGAGGGTAAAGATATCAGCTGTATTAATACTGACGGAACAAAATATGATGGTACTCCTTTTACCAATACCGTTTCCGTATCAAAAGGAAAAATTCAGGCCATGTGGTGCGGCATCGATGTACCACAGACTGCAGCAACGGGAACATACAGCGGAAAAGCAACTGTTATTGCTGACGGAAAATCGAAAGAAATCACACTTCAAATAACCGTTTCAAACGAAGTAACTAAAAACGGCGGTATCGACAGTCCGGAAAAAATGACGCGTTTAAAATGGTTAAACTCAACTTTAGCACAGGAAAATACCGTTATTGCGCCTTATACGCCATTAACTGTAAAAGATACTGAAATCTCTTTATTAGGAAGAAAATTGACTTTGGCTCCAAATGGATTTCCGGCACAAATACAAACATTCTTTACGCCGGAAATGACATCAGTTACAACAAAACCAAATGATATTTTAAGTGCTCCTATTGCATTTCATTTTAAAGATGCGTCAGGAAAAGAAACTTTACAATGGAAAAATAACGGTTTAAAATTTACTAAAAAAGAAGCCGGAACAGTTTCCTGGGAAAGTACTTCGACTTCACAATCGGTACAAATGGATGTAAACGCTTCTGTTGAATTTGATGGTTTTGTACATTATACCGTAAAAGTTACAGCGCTTGAAGATGCTTCTTTCAGCGATATTAATTTTGAATTGCCAATGCAGCCTGCATCTGCAAAATACATGATGGGATTAGGTCAAAAAGGAGGCGATCGTCCTGCAGCTTTTGACTGGAAATGGGATGTTGCCCATAAAAACCAGGACGGAGCCTGGATTGGTGCTGTAAACTCCGGATTGCAGTTTTCTTTAAGAGACGAAAAATACAGCCGTCCGTTAAACACGAATTTCTATTTACAAAAACCTTTGTTATTGCCAGCTTCTTGGGGTAACGAAAATAAAGGTGGAATTACCATAACGCCAAATCCAAAATCAGTTTTAGTAAACGCTTACAGTGGTGCCAGAACAATGAAAAAAGGTGATATTTTGTATTATAACTTCAACTTATTAATTACGCCATTTCACAGCATTAATACTGATTTTCAATGGGACAGCAAATTTTATCACAAATACAGTCCAATCGATTCTATTGCTAAAACGGGTGCTACGGTCATTAATATTCACCACGCTAACGCCATTAATCCTTATATCAATTATCCTTTTATTGAATTTAAAAAGATGAAAACCTATATCGATGAGGCACATGAAAAAGGATTAAAAGTAAAAATTTACAATACCGTAAGAGAGGTTTCCAACAAAGCTTATGAAACTTTCGCTTTAAGAAGTTTAGGACACGAAATTTATTCTCCGGGAAAAGGAGGAGGATTCTCCTGGCTGCAAGAACACGTTGGAGACGATTATATCGCAGCTTGGTTTGTACCTGAAATTAAAGATGCTGCTATCGTAAACAGCGGAATGAACCGTTGGCACAATTATTATGTTGAAGGAATGAATTGGTTAACACAAAACGTAGGCATCGACGGAATTTATCTGGATGATGTCGCTTTTGACAGAATCACGATGAAACGTATTAAAAGAGTTTTAACTCAGGATAATCACCCTGGAATTATCGATTTGCACAGCGCGAATCAGTACAATAAAAGTGACGGATTTAATAATAGTGCCAATTTATACATGGAACACTTTCCGTACATCAACAAATTATGGTTTGGAGAATATTTTGATTATGAAAAAAACCAGCCTGATTTTTTCTTGACCGAGGTAAGCGGAATTCCGTTTGGATTAATGGGAGAAATGCTTCAGGATGGCGGAAATCCGTGGAGAGGAATGGTATACGGAATGACAAACAGACTTCCGTGGAGCCACAACGCCGATCCAAGAAACATCTGGAAATTATGGGATACTTTCGGAATCAAAGGTTCTGAAATGATTGGATACTGGAGCGAAAACTGTCCGGTAAAAACCAACAACGAAAAAGTTCTGGCAACAGTTTACAAAAAGAACGGAACAGCTTTAATCTCGATTGCAAGCTGGGCTGATACTGATGTAAATGTAAAACTGAACATCGACTGGAAAAAACTAGGCCTTAATCCATCAAAAGCAACTATTACAGCACCAGAAATTATAAATTTCCAACCAGCAAAAACCTTTACAGCAAAAGATGAAATTCCGGTTTCAAAAGGAAAAGGCTGGCTGTTGATTGTTAAGTAACATTGCTACACCGTCTTGTTTGTCTTTGCGAGGAACGAAGCAATCTCATTTGCTAAATCAAACTTTGCGTCTTATTGTTAGTGAGATTGCTTCGTTCCTCGCAATGACAAAATACAGGAAAACAACCTAATTATCAGGCAAAAAATAACCACAAAATTAGCTCTCCATCATGAAATTTAGACCATTACTATCCCTTTTGCTCTTTGGAAGCCTCTTTGTCACAGGACAAAATAAACCCACTATAAAAGAATACAAAAAAATATTCACCACCTACCCTTTTTCAGATCCCGATCCAATTCTGAAACCGGATACCAAGTTTTATCCGTATTTCCGTTTTGACGGCTTTACCGATAAACCCGTTCAGAAAGAATGGAAAGTTATTGAAATAGAAAACGATTATATCAAACTGATGATTCTCCCGGAAATAGGCGGAAAAGTCTGGTCGGCTATAGAAAAATCAACTGGAAAAGACTTTGTTTACAACAATCACGTCATCAAGTTTAGAGACATTGCGATGCGCGGTCCGTGGACAAGCGGCGGTGTCGAAGGAAATTATGGAATCATCGGTCACACTCCAAACTGTGCCACCCCTGTAGATTATACGATTATAAACCGAGAAGACGGAAGCATAAGCTGTGTCATTGGTGTTTTAGATTTACTAACCAGAACATCTTGGAAACTGGATATCAATGTACCAAAAGACAAAGCTTATTTTACAACAAACTCCTTTTGGTTCAATTCAACGGAATTAGAACAGCCGTATTATACGTGGATGAATACCGGAATTAAAGCCGCAGGAAATCTGCAGTTTATCTATCCGGGACAAACTTATATTGGCCACAATGGCGATTATCATTCCTGGCCAATAGATAAAGAAAATGGTAAAGATTTATCGTTTTACAAAAACAACGATTTTGGCGGTTACAAATCGTATCATGTTTTCGGGAAATACAATGATTTCTTTGGAGGATATTGGCATGACGAAGATTTTGGAATGGGACGATATGGTAATCACGACGACAAACCCGGGAAAAAAATCTGGATTTGGGGATTGTCGCAGCAAGGTATGATTTGGGAAAAATTATTAACCGATACAGACGGACAATATGTAGAAGTACAAAGCGGCAGATTGTTTAATCAGGCAAGCGAAAGCAGCAGTTTAACCCCTTTTAAACAACGCTCTTTTGCACCTTACCAAACTGATACCTGGACCGAATATTGGTTTCCTGTTAAACAGACAAAAGGTTTTGTAAAAGCAAACAATTATGGTTCTGTAAATGTTAAAAACGAAAACGGCTGGCTTAAAATTTACTTTTCTCCACTTCAAAACTTAAACGAAAAATTAGAAGTTTTTGAAGGCGATAAAAAAATCTATTCTAAAGATATTGCCGTTAAAACTTTAGAAGTATTCAAAGATTCAGTTCGCACTGCTGTCGATCAAAACAAAATACGATTAACCATTGGCAAAAATAAATTAGTCTGGAACGCAGCTCCCGAAGATGGAAATATAACACGTCCGGTAGAACTTCCAAAAGATTTCGATCACAATTCGGTTTACGGATTATATCTGCAGGGTAAAAACCATATCAGTTTTAAAGATTATGTTTTAGCCGAAGAAAATTTGAATGCATGTCCGCAAAAAGATCCAAACTTCGCTCCTGCACTTTCTGATCTTGCTCAATTACAAATAAGAAAGTTTCAGTATAAAGAAGCCATTGCAACAGCAGAAAAAGCATTAGCAATAAATACTTACGATCCTGCGGCCAATTATTACTATGCTTTGGCAAATCTTCATTTAGGAAATACTACAGATGCAAAAGACGGTTTTGATATCGCCGCAGCAAGTGTCGAATTTCGCAGTCCGGCTTACACAGCCTTAAGCAAAATTTATTTTACCGAAAATGATCTGGCAAAAGCAGCAGAATATGCCGAAAAAAGTCTCACATACAATCAAAACAATTTAGAAGGTTTACAGCTTTTGGCTGTGATTTACCGTTTGCAAAGTAATTCTGCTAAAGCAAATGAAATGCTAAATAAAATCAATCACGTTGATCCTTTAAATCATTTTGCTGGTTTTGAAAAATTCCTTTCGGAAAAATCAGAAACATCAAAATCGCATTTCACCTCGACGATTCAAAACGAAATGCCGGAGCAAACGTATTTAGAACTAGGAATATGGTATCAGCATCTGGGCCGTAAAGACGAAGCTTTAAAAGTCTTTGCTTTGGCGGCTCCAAGTGCTGAAATTATATATTGGCAGTCCTTTTTAGAAAACAAACCAATAGACATCAGCAAAATTAAGCCCGGAACAAGTTTTCCTTTCCGTCCGGAAACCGCTGCTATTCTGGAGAGTTTAATTCAGAAAAATGAACAATACCAATTAAAATATCATTTAGGATTAATCGAATGGAATCGTAACAACATTTCAAAAGCAAAAGAATTATTCCTTCAATGCGGTACAAAACCTGTTGATCCTGCATTTTACGCATCAAAAGCCTCTTTATTTAAAGATGATTCACAAGTTGTAATTACAAGTTTGCAGCAAGCTATTAAATTAGACAATCAAAGCTGGAGATATCCAAAATTATTAGCAGAGCACTACATTGCTCAAAAACAATTTGATAAGGCACTTGCTATTACAGAACCGTTTTATAAGAAACATCAGGAAAATTACCTTATCGGGATGTTGTATGCCAAAACTTTGCTGCTTAATAAAAAATACAAAGAAGCCGATACCTTTTTAACCAAACTGGAAATTCTTCCGTTTGAAGGCGCAACTGCCGGAAGACAATTGTATCATGAAGCGAAACTGATGCAGGCTTTGGCAGAAATGAAAAACAAACAGTACAAAAAAGCATTACAATTTATTGCCGATGCAAAACTGTTTCCTGAAAATTTAGGCGTAGGAAAACCATACGAAGAAGATATCGACGAAAGATTAGAAAACTGGTTAGATTATCAATGTTATACCAATTTGGGCAATAAAGAAACGGCAGATAAATCGCTGCAAAAAATCGTGGCATTTAATCCAAAAGTAGACAATACAGTAATGAACTTTCTGCCGGCAAATCAGTTGGTTTCAGCTTGGGCAATCGAAAAAACTTCTTCGCCACAGGAAGCTGAAAAATGGCTTAAAACTCAGGCCAATTTATATCCGGCAAATAAAATAGTACAGTGGACTTTATTGTCTTACACCAAAAACCCATCGAATATTTTAAGTGAAGATGAAAAAGACGGTGAAGTTAGAATCATCGAAAAACTATAAAGAACTTTCTAAAACAATAAAAATGAAAAACCATTTTTTAAAATATACTTTTTTGGGTCTTGTCCTTTTGATGAGTCCAAAAATAGAAGCACAAAACAAAGCAGAAAAGGTCGACGAATTATCCATTTATCGCACAACTCCTTTAAAAACGCACGATTTAATTCATACCAAACTGGAAGTTTCATTCGATTACGGAAAACGTTATTTGTACGGAAAAGAATGGATTACTTTAAAGCCTCATTTCTACGAAACCGATTCGCTTAAGCTTGATGCAAAAGGAATGGATTTTAAAGAAATCGCTATTATTGACGGAAAAAAAAGCATTCCACTGCAATACAAATATGATAACGAGGAACTTTCAATCGCATTAAACAGAAAATACAAAAGAACTGAAAAGTACACGATTTTCATTAATTACACCGCAAAACCAGCAGAGCTGAAAAGTAAAGCCGGCGAGTCGATTACCAATTCAAACGGATTGTATTTTATTAATCCTGATGGAAAAGGAGACAAACCAACACAAATATGGACTCAGGGCGAAACTGAAGCTTCATCTGCCTGGTTCCCGACAATTGACAAACCAAACCAGAAGACCACTTCTGAAATTGCGATGACAGTTGAGGCAAAATATACCACACTTTCAAACGGTAAATTAACTTCACAAAAAGTAAATAAAGACGGGACCAGAACGGATATCTGGAAAATGGAACAACCAAATGCGCCTTATTTATTTATGATGGCCGTTGGTGATTTTAAAATCTATAAAGATTCTTATAACGGTAAAGAAGTCAGCTATTATTTAGAGCCTAAATATGCGCCTTATGCCAAACAGATTTTTTACAAAACGCCGGATATGATGAATTTTTACGGCAAAATGCTTGGCGTAGAATATCCCTGGGCAAAATATGCACAAATTGTCGTGAAAGATTATTTTGGAGGTGCAATGGAAAATACTTCAGCCACAGTTCATGGCGAATATGTACAAAAAACCGAACGAGAATTATTAGATGATAATCAGGAAAGTACTATTGCTCACGAACTTTTTCATCAATGGTTTGGAGATTATGTAACAGCTGAGTCATGGTCAAACTTAACAATGAATGAATCATTTGCCACTTTTGGAGAAGTTCTTTGGCACGGTCACGATGCCGGACAAGATGCAGAAGACCGTTCTCGTTATGAAAAATTGCAGAATTATTTACGCTCTCAAAAAAATGGTGACAGCCCTATTTTAGCACGTTTTCATTACAAAAACGCAGACGATATGTTTGATAATATCAGCTATTCTAAAGGCTCGATTATTTTGTATGCCATGAAAAACCAAATGGGTGACGAAGCCTTTTTTAAAGGACTAAATCATTATTTAACAACAAATGCTTATAAATCCGGCGAACCGCATCAACTGCGTTTATCGATGGAAGAAGTAACAGGAAAAGACTGGCTGCCTTATTTTGATCAGTGGTATTATAATGCCGGAAGTCCGATTCTGGATGTGACTTACAAATATGCTAACGGAAAAATGATCATTACGATAAGTCAATCTCAGGATAGTGCAGTGCAAACTTTTACGCTGCCTTTAAAAGTTGATTTTTATGTAAATGGAACTAAAATTAGAAAAGACATTTTAATTAATAAAAGAACGCAAAGTTTCAGTTTTGACCTTCCTTCAAAACCTGAATTTATAGATTTAGATCCAGATAAAATACTGGTTGGCGAAGTGAATGTAGATAAAAAAACGGCAGCTGATTATCTTTTTCAATATAAAAATGCGCCATCGTATTACAACCGAATCGAAGCTATAAAATTTGCTTCAAAAGACAGAAGTCAGGAATCACAGCTTATTTTACTGGAAGGTTTAAAAGATCAGCAGGAAGATTTAAGAGTTCTCAGTATCAAAGCAATTGATTTAAATGAAAAACAAACAAAAGATCAGGTTTTAAAAACGCTTCTAGATATTGCTAAAAATGATAAAAAAACCATTGCAAGAGCAAATGCTATAGTAAAATTAGCTTCTACTAGCGATGCTTCTTATAAAATTTTAATGGATGAAAGCACTAAAGAGCAATCGTACAACGTAATAGCAGCAGGATTAGCAGGATTAGCAAAATATGCGCCAGCCGAAGCTGATAAAGCATTGGCTTCATTAGATGACGATACTCAAAAACATGTAACGCCATTAATAAAAAGATTTAGCAGTCAAAAATAGTAAAGTATATTCTATAATTAGTGATTTAAGTACGTTCTGAACGCAGAAAAAATCAAGGTGATTTAGAATTGTTTGTTTTTTGAAGCCTCTCTAATTTGGTTCATTAGAGAGGTTCAAAAAAACACTTCATTTTCGAAACCATTTCAAAACCCATTTTACCATGAAATCCAGTTTATCAAAATTTATATTAGCGGCTTTAATCTTGTTTGGATGCACAATATCGGCACAAATAATCAAAACCAAAACTCCGTCTCGCGCCAAAGGCCAGCAAGATGTTTTACGTTTGGCTGCACCGGCAATTCCAACAGTTCGCGTTGCTTTCATCGGACTCGGAATGCGCGGTCCGGGAGCGGTAGAACGCATGACGCATATTCCGGGTGTCGAAATTGTTGCGCTTTGCGATATGTTAGAGAAAAACACACAATCGGCAAACGAAATTTTAACCAAACAAGGACTGCCGAAAGCGCAGGAATTTTTTGGAGATGAAAATGCCTGGAGAAAAGTTACCGCTCTTCCAAATGTCGATTTAGTTTATGTTGCCACAGATTGGCTGCATCATGCCGTAATTGGAGTTCAGGCCATGAAAGATGGAAAACACGTTGCGATTGAAGTTCCGGGCGCTTTAACCATGAAAGAAATTTGGGAATTAATCGATACTTCCGAGAAAACCCGTAAACACTGCATGCAGCTCGAAAATTGCGTTTATGATTTTTTCGAACTTACGACTTTAAATATGGCGCAGCAAGGTTTGTTTGGAGAAATTCTTCACGCCGAAGGATCGTATATTCACGGTTTACAGCCTTTTTGGGGAGAATACTGGAACAACTGGAGAATGGATTACAACATTAAACATCGCGGCGATGTTTATGCCACACACGGAATGGGTCCTGCCTGTCAGGCCTTAAACATTCATCGTGGAGATAAAATGAATTTCTTAGTTTCTATGGATACAAAAGCGGTTGGAAATCCTGCTTATATAAAAGAAAAATCAGGTCAGGAAATTAAAGACTTTAGAAACGGAGATCACACCATGACCATGATTCGTACCGAAAATGGAAAAACAATACAAATTCAGCATGATGTTACCTCTCCTCGTCCGTACAGCAGAATGTATCAGTTGAGCGGTACCAAAGGTTTTGCAAACAAATATCCGTTAGAAGGTTATGCTTTAGACGGAAAAGAATTAAGCGATAATGTAAAACCAAATCACGAAAAATTAAGCGCCCATTCTTTTGTTCCGGAAGATGTCAAAAAAGCATTAATGGCAAAATACAAACACCCTATCGTAAAAGGAATTGAGGAACAGGCCAAAAAAGTAGGCGGTCACGGCGGTATGGATTTTATTATGGATTATCGCTTGATTTATTGTTTACAAAAAGGGCTTCCCCTAGACATGGATGTATACGATTTAGCCGAATGGTCTTGTTTAGGTCCATTAACCGAAATTTCTCTGGATCACAATTCATCTCCTGTAGAAATCCCAGATTTTACCCGAGGAGGCTGGAATAAATTAAAAAAATTAGAGTTCTCAGAATAATAAATATTTTTGGTGGTTAGTTATTGCAGAAAAGGGTGCTCTTTGTTAAGAGCACCCTTTTCTATTTAATGTATAATGATGTATTACTTCCAGTTAAACGTTACGTTTTTTTCAATTTCGCTGCTTAAGCTTAAAAATACCGGGCAGGTCATTGCGGCACGTTCTAAAATGGTTTTGTTTTTTTCATCGGCAACACCTTTCATTTCAAATACAATTTCAATTGCACCAATTCGGCGTGGTTCAGCATTCATTATTTTAGTTACTTCTGCAGTCGAATCAACTAAATCAACTTCTAAATCACGGGCTTTAATTCCCATAATGGTCATCATACAGCTTGCTAAAGCATTGGCAACAGTATCTGTTGGAGAAAAAGCCTCACCTTTTCCGTTATTATCTAAAGGTGCATCAGAAATGATTTCGCTTCCAGATTGCACATGAATTGATTTTGTTCTTAAATCGCCTAAATAGGTTACTTTTGATGTCATTAATTTGCTGCTTTAATAGTTAAGTCTGTATCGTAATATAAAATGTAGACACCTTTATTTGCGTGTCCGCCATCTTCTTTTTTATAAAATTGAAATTTATTGTCAACCTGTTGTGTTGTCATTAAATCTGCTGTTTCCTGGTATGTTTTTCCTTGTACTAAACGCATCATGGTATCAAAAGTTACATCAAAACCTCTGGTTGCATACGTATTTGGATAGGCTTTATTTTTCAGTTTGTATTCTTTTTTGAAGATTGAAACTGCCTGATCATCGCTGTCACGCGTAACAGATGGATACATCAATTTCAATTGTATCAAATTTTCATAATTAATCTCATCTGTATCCAATGTGCTGTTTGGCTCTAAAATTACCAGTTGCACCTGACATGTTTTTTGAGCATCCATTAAAGCTTTAATAGTCGTTTTAATCATGGCCGTGTTTCCGGTTTCCATTACTACGTAATTCATTCGGTTTGGCAGCAATAAGCTTTTCAAATTGGCAACATCTAAACCGCCCGTTTCTGTTAAAGCGGCAAAAACAACTCCTTTTTGATTTTGTTTAATATAACTGATAACCGATTCTTTTTTCTTGTCTACAACCGCTACAATATTTCCGTTTTTAGCTCTCATGTAATCAAAAACGGTATTTCTAACCACATCATTTGAAGGGATTGTCTGGTACAAATTATCGATAGGATTTGCCGCATCTTTTGACAATGGCGAAATAACAGGAACATTATATGAATGAAGTGAGTTTGCAGTAGACTCTGCATTACTTTGGTAAAAAGGCCCTACAACAGCATCAGCATCCTGTAATTTATTTTGTGCAATTAAAGCCGAAATATTAGATGCTGTTTTGGTTTCCTGCGAATCGTAAATCGAAACATCAATAGGAAGTTTCAAAGTCTTAGCCGAATCGATTGCCATCAGGGCTCCAGAATAAAAATCCAGTGTCATATTTAAAAACTTATCTGTTTTTAAACGTGCAGCCGTTCCGGTTGTATCGCTTTGTAATTTTGCCAAATTAAACGGAAGCAGTAAAACGACTTTCTTACGTTCGCTTTGCCCTCTCTTTTTAGTTAATTCTACAATTTCAGGATCTGCAGAAACCGTTTCAGATTTTACTTTATCTACAATTTTAATACCGCCGCCACCTGTATTTTCTACAGGTTTTTCAATTACGGCAGGCGTTGTTTTTTCCGCTGGCTGCGCTTGTGCGATAATTGGTGCAGGCGCTATATATCCGGCAGGAACTTTTAAAACCATTCCTTCTTTTACCCCTTCAGATAATGACGGATTTAAAGCCACTAATTCTTCCTGAGATAAATGGAAAACCTTTCCTAAGCTATAGAAAGTCTCTTTTGGTTTTACCTGATATTCCATATAAGAAACCACTTTTTTAGATTCAGCAGGTTTTTTATGTTCTTCTGTTTTTACTGTCGCTGCAGGAGCTGCATTTTCCGTTTTTGGAGCAGTTCCTTTTATTGTGACTCTGTATCCAACCGGAAGGCTGGCCACAATTTCAGGATTTCTTTTTTCTAAATCTTCAACCGTTGTATTGTATTGTTTTGCAATAGAATACTTCGTTTCTTTTGCCTGAACATCGTGATACACATATTTTTCAGGTCCTTTTTCTTTCGGCTTTTTATCTGCTGCCAATGTATTTTTCGCAGCCGCGCCTTTTGCCGGAATTACCAGTTTCTGACCAATCTGTACGCCGGTTTTTTCAAGAAACGGATTCGCCGCTTTTAAAGCTTCGTCCGAAATGCCATATTTTTTTTCAATGCTGTAAAAAGTTTCCTTTGGCTGGACTTCATGAATAATTTCCTTTGAATTTCCAGCTGGTTTTACCGCTGCTGTTTCACTTTTATCTGCATTTTTATTTATTGCAGCCGGAATTAACAAAACGGTATTTGGCACTAATCCTCTTCTTGCGTCCGGATTTAACTCATAAATATCAAAAGGCGTAACCTTAAATTTTTGAGCAATTTTGTTAATCGTTTCTCCACTTGAAACCGTGTATTTTACCACTTTTCCTTGCGAAAAAGCAGAACAGGTTATAAAAAAAACAAGTAAAAATAATGTCGAATAATATTTCATAAATAAGGCTTAAAACAATTTTAATTTTTAATTCAAAAACAAGATACTAATTTCTCTCATACAAGATTCACGCCAGTTGTCAATTCCTGCCAAAATTATCGAAGATCAACTTCTAATTTAGCAATAACTACATTCTTATATAACTCATCTTCCTCTTTTTTCTTGCATTGATACAGCACTTCTTCCATATTTTGGAACTTATCTGAGTAAACATAATACGAAAGACTATTTATATTAAAGAAGAAACTAGCGTTAAAGTCGCCTGAATCAATAAGTTTCATAATTAACTTATCTCTCAGTGTTGCGTCTGTAAATATACCTAAAACTAAGTAATAGCCGTTTGAAACTTCTTTAAGATTATCATAAACTTCAATCTTTACATTTTTTTCATTCTTAAACGGGTTTTCCTTAAGCTCACGGCGCATTTCTTCTACTGAAACGGCTTTTGAAGTTTGGTCAGAATTTGATTTTTTTATCGCTTCATCCTGATATTTTTTCAGTTTAACCAAAGCCAGTTTGTCATCAAATTTTCTCGCTTCCATACTATAATAAGAAGCTTTACTGATGTGGCGTTTTACCTCAATTTGTTTTTGAGTATCGAGCGAGTCAATTTTAGAAATCAACAGCTGATTTTTGGCATCGCCCTGCTCCTGTTCAATTTTATAACGTTTAATTTCGTCTAAAGAAAGCCTTTGTTGTATGGAAACTGTATTGTTGTTTTTTTCGCTTTCGCGGATTTTCTTCTTGTATTCCTGATTTTCTTCAACGGCAATTTTCTCCACCTTATTCATTAAGCCGGCATACACTTTTCTGTTTTCTGCCAGTTCTTTTTTCAATTGAGAAGACAATTCGCTTATTTTACCAATGCTTTCATACGATTTCTTTTCCAGTCGTTTCGATTCATCCACATTTAAAATATCCATTCGTTTTAATTCTTTCAAATCAGAATTCATTGTACTAACCAGCGAATCTAATTTTGCCATTAAAACATCCTGTACATTTTTATTAGCTTCTAAAACCAGGCGTAATTTCTCAACCGAATTTTCCGGAGAACCATTCATATCATTCAAATTCACTTTTAAATCGTTGATTTTTATGATCTTCTGATTCATTTCTTTCTGAATAACAAGACGGTCTTTTAAGTCATCAATTTCAACCGTTTTGGCTTTTGTTTTCTCCACCACCACTTGTTTTTCGGCAAGAGCCAGCATCAATTCTTCGCTTTCGTTTGCCGGTTTAATTTCTTTTGTATTGATGGCTAATTTATTTCCTACGATCAATCCGTTTACAATTTCCGGATTTTGAGATTCCAGTTGATCGATTGAAATTCCGTATTTTTTGGCAATCGAAAATTTGGTTTCCTTTGGTTCAACCACATGAAAAACAGTTTCCTGATTAATTACACGAACTCTGCCGTCAAGGGTTTTTCGTTTGTTTGGAATGGCAATTGTCTGACCAATCTGCAATCCGTTTTGGAGTAATTCTTTGTTGAGATTTTCTAAATCCTGAACCGAAACATTGTATTGTCTGGCAATACTGAATAAGGATTCTTTCGCCGCAACCAGATGTGTTACTTTTGATGAAGCTGGAATTTCAGTTTTAGGAAGATTTGAAGCATTTGGAATAATTAATTCCTGGCCAATCTGAAGTCCGCTGGCAAGAATTGGGTTGGCATTTTGAATGGCTTCTACCGAAACATGATATTGTTTTGACAAACCATACAGCGTTTCTTTTTCGCCGACAACATGAGTAATTTGCTGATTTGAATTTTGCTTTTCTGCAGCATGAACCGGAATCTTAATAATTTGGTTGTCTTTAATTCCGTTTTGCGACTCAGGGTTGAGTTTGTAAATCTCATCTACAGAAACCTTATACTTTTGGGCAATAAAATAAGCAGTTTCTCCTTTTTGAATCTTGTGCTCAATAATTGAATCTTGTGCAGCTATTTTGTTAAAAGACAAAACAAACACAAGAGAAATCGTTAAAAGTTCTCTCATAAATAGTAGGTTATAAAAAATTAAGGCCTTACAAATGTAAGACCTTAATTTTAAAATACGCTGCTATTCCCACTCAATTGTTGCTGGTGGTTTTGAACTAATATCGTAAACTACACGATTCACGCCTTTTACCTTATTGATAATATCGTTAGATACTTTCATCAGGAAATCGTAAGGTAAATGAACCCAGTCAGCTGTCATTCCATCTGTTGATTCTACTGCTCTAAGCGCTACTACTTTTTCGTAAGTACGCTCATCGCCCATAACTCCAACACTGTTTACCGGAAGCAAAATCGCTCCAGCCTGCCAAACTTTGTCGTATAATCCCCAAGATTTTAATCCTTCGATAAAAACAGAATCAACATCTTGTAAAATTTGTACTTTCTCCGGCGTAATATCTCCTAAAATTCTAATTGATAATCCTGGTCCCGGGAAAGGGTGTCTTCCTAATAATTCAGGATCTATTCCTAAAGTAGCTCCAACTCGTCGCACTTCATCTTTAAAAAGCATTCTAAGCGGTTCTACAATTTTTAATTTCATATAATCCGGCAATCCACCTACGTTATGGTGCGATTTAATAGTTGCCGATGGTCCTTTTACCGAAACAGATTCAATTACATCTGGGTAAATTGTTCCTTGTGCTAACCATTTTACGTCTTCGATTAAATGTGATTCATCATCAAAAACTTCGATAAATACACGTCCAATCGTTTTACGTTTGGTTTCAGGATCACTGATTCCGGCAAGTTCAGCAAGAAAACGATCTCCTGCATCAACACCTTTTACATTTAATCCCATTCCTTTGTATTGATCTAATACATTTTGGAATTCGTTTTTACGAAGTAATCCGTTGTTTACGAAAATACAGTACAGGTTTTTACCAATTGCCTGGTTTAATAAAACCGCTGCTACAGTAGAATCTACTCCGCCTGATAATCCTAAAACTACTTTATCGTTTCCTAATTTCTCTTTTAATTCTCCCACCATTTCTTCTACGAAAGCATTTGGTGTAAAATTTTGAGGAACTTCGGCAATTTTCACTAAAAAGTTCTCCAGCATTTTTGATCCATCTGTAGAATGGAAAACTTCTGGATGATATTGAATTCCGTATGTTGTTTCGCCTTCAATTTTATAAGCGGCAAATTCTACGTCATGTGTGCTTGCTAATTTTACAGCATTTGTTGGAAGCGCTTTGATACTATCGCTGTGGCTCATCCAAACCTGACTGTTTTCTGAAACTCCTTCGAAGAAAACTTCATTATCTTTAATATAAGATAAATTCGCTCTACCGTATTCTCTAGTATTAGAAGCTGCAACTTCGCCCCCGCTAAAATGAGCTAAATATTGCGCTCCGTAACAAACGGCAAGCATTGGAAGTTTACCTCTAATTTGAGATAAATCAGGATGCGGAGCATCTTCTGCACGAACAGAAAAAGGGCTTCCGCCTAAAATTACTGCTTTGTAAGCTGATAAATCACTAGGAAAGTGATTGTAAGGAAAAATTTCGCAGAATATATTTAATTCGCGAACTCTACGCGCAATAAGCTGAGTATATTGCGATCCGAAATCTAAAATAAGTACGTTGTGTTGCATGCGCAAAAATACTTT
>Ga0157370_10000760_pt1 | contig 40285 bp, 32 predicted proteins | sample C35metaG_FD_113463 | JGI IMG/M metagenome (GOLD analysis project Ga0157370, IMG submission 113463) | Corn rhizosphere microbial communities from Kellogg Biological Station, Michigan, USA - C3-5 metaG | ecosystem: Host-associated > Plants > Roots > Rhizosphere > Soil | place: USA: Michigan... | reverse complement strand
GCGGCGGCCAGCAGGTTGCCCTCGACGCGCGCGGCAATCATGTCCACCGCTTCCTGGCTGGCGGTCATGCCGGCCTGGCTCATGCGCTGGCGAATCCACTGCGGCAATTGGTGAACGTCCACCGGCCAAATCTGCACGAACTGCGAGTTCGGCCCATCGATAACGGCTTTCGCCCATTTGGTTTTTTGCGTGCTGCCATCAAGTTTGGGCAGGCTGATCAGCAGCAAAGTGTCTTCCGGCGGACGCGACAGGTATTCCAGCAGGGCAGCGGTGCCCTTGTCGCCCGGCTTACCGTTAGGAATGCGCAGTTCCAGCACGCGCTTCTCGGCGAACAGCGACATGCTGTTGCCCGCCTGCAACAGCGTGCCCCAGTCGAAACTGGCGTCGGCGTTGAATACCTGGCGCTCGCTGTAACCCTGGCTGCGCGTGGCGGCGCGGATGGCGTCGGCCGCTTCCTGGCACAGCAGCGGGTCGTCGCCACTGATGGCATAAACGGGCGCGAGGCCGCTTTGCAGGTGTTTGGCGAGTTGCGCGGGGGCGAGCTTCATAGGCGGGGAAACACAAGAAGGGGAGGCTGGGCCGCCGCAGCGGCCCGAGCGAACTTACTGGGTTTGGATCGGCAGTTGCAGCGGCGATTGCTGCGGCTGTTCGGCTTCGGCTTTGCGCGCCGCTTCGATGGCGTCGGCTTCGGCCTGGGCTTTGGCGTCGGCGGCCTGTTGCAGCTGGTCCAGTTGCGCTGGAGTAATCAGCTGCATGCGTTGCGCCAGTTGCAGCACCAACTCGTGGCGCAGTTCGTCTCGCAGCTGTGTCGCTTCCTGCTCCGAACCGATCAGGTTGTTTTCATCGTTTACGTAGGTGTTTTGCACGTCGACCGAATTCTTCAACAACACCGTATTGTTAGCGCCGCGCAGTTCGTAGGCCACGGCCATGTTGGCTTCGTATTCAGCGCTACGGGCACTGCCGGTGTAGCTGACGGTACGGTAACTGGCGGTTTCGCTGGTCAGGGCCATGGTGTACTGCGCGCCCGGGTGCACGTTAACGCCGCTATTGATCAGCGTTTGACGCAGGTCTTTGACCAGCGGGCCGTAGGCATCGCGGGCGGTGAGGTTGATGTCGCTAAGGGCGAACGCCATGTCGCCTGAGCCGCGCAGCTGGAAGCCACAGGCGCTGAGCATGGTAGCCAGGCCGATTACCATCAGATTCCGTTTGATCATGTGTGTATCCCCTTAACCCTTCGGTAGCGCTGCGAATCGGCGCAGCGCTTACTTCAATGTGTGCTCGCGGCGCTTGGCAGCCGCGATGCGTCATCAGCTCGCGACGATGTTGACCAACTTGCCTGGCACCACGATGACCTTGCGAATGGTCAGGCCATCGAGGAAGCGCAGCACGTTCTCGTTAACCCGCGCGGCGGCTTCGACTTCTTCGCGGCTGGCCGTTGCCGGCACGTCGATCTGGCCACGCAGCTTGCCGTTCACTTGCACCACCAGTTGCAGGTTGTCTTGCACCAGGGCGCTTTCGTCCAGCACCGGCCATTGGGCGTCGATCACGGCGCTCTCATGGCCCAGCTCCAACCACAATTCATGGCTGATGTGCGGCGTGATCGGGGCGAGCAACAGGGCCACAGTTTCCAGACCTTCCTGCAACAGGGCGCGGTCGGTGTCACTTTCTTGCGGCGCTTTTTCCAGCACGTTCATCAGCGTCATCACCTGGGCGATGGCGGTGTTGAATTTGTGGTGTTGGCCAATGTCCTGGCTGGCTTGCTTGATGGCCAGGTGAATGGCGCGGCGGATGTCTTTCTGCGCGTCGCTGAGGCTGGCTACATCGAGGCTGCCGGGCACGCCGCGCGCGACGTGGGCCTGGGCCAAACGCCAGACGCGGCGCAGGAAGCGGTGCGCGCCTTCAACGCCGGAATCAGACCATTCCAGACTCATGTCGGGCGGCGAGGCAAACATCATGAACAGGCGGCAGGTGTCGGCGCCGTACTGGTCGATCATCGATTGCGGATCAACGCCGTTGTTTTTCGACTTGGCCATTTTCTCGGTGCCGCCGATTTCGACGGGCAAACCGTCGGTTTTCAGCTTGGCGCCGATGATCTTGGCTTTGGCATCGCGCTCGATTTCCACGTCTGCCGGGTTGAACCAGGTTTTGCTGCCGTTGGCTTCGAGGCGGTAGTAGGTTTCGGCGATGACCATGCCCTGCGTGAGCAGGTTTTTGAACGGCTCGTTGGAGTCGACCAGGCCTTCGTCGCGCATCAGCTTGTGGAAGAAACGTGCGTAGAGCAGGTGCAGAATCGCGTGCTCGATACCGCCGATGTACTGGTCCACAGGCAGCCAGTGGTTGGCGGCGGCTGGGTCGACCATGCCCTTGGTGTAGTTCGGCGAGGCGTAGCGGGCGAAGTACCACGACGACTCCACGAAGGTGTCCATGGTGTCGGTTTCGCGCTTGGCCGCGCCGCCGCATTTCGGGCAGGTGCAGGTGTAAAAGTCGGGCATGCGTGCCAGCGGGCTGCCGGCGCCATCGGGCACCACGTCTTCTGGCAGCACGACGGGAAGTTGGTCTTCCGGCACCGGCACGTCACCGCAGGCGTCGCAGTGAATGATCGGGATCGGGCAGCCCCAGTAACGCTGACGGCTGATGCCCCAATCGCGCAGGCGGAATTGAGTGCGGGCCTGGCCGAGGGACTTTTTCTGCAAAGCCACTTCGATGGCGTCGAACGCGCCGGCGAAGTCCAGGCCGTCGAACTCGCCAGAATTGATCAGTTGGCCGTGCTCGCCATACGCCGCTTGCCACGGCGCTGGGGTTTCGTCGCCGGCGCTGGTGCGCACCACGGTTTTAACCGGCAGGTTGTACTTGTGGGCGAATTCGAAATCGCGCTCGTCGTGCGCAGGCACTGCCATAACGGCGCCGTCGCCGTAATGCATGAGCACGTAGTTGGCGACCCACACAGGCAGCTTCTCGCCGGTCAATGGATGCTCAACGAACAAGCCCGTGGCCAGGCCTTTCTTTTCCTGGGTGGCGATGTCGGCTTCGGCGACGCCGCCGCGTTTGCATTCATCGATAAACGCTTGCAGCTCGGCAGCCTGGGCGGCCGGTAGCTTTTGCAGGGCAACGGTTGCCAGCGCGTGCTCGGCGGCAACGGCCACATAGGTGGCGCCCATCAGCGTGTCGGCGCGGGTGGTGAATACTTTCAGCGCGCCGGTCTGGCCAATCGAGGCCTGGTCGTAGGGGAAGCTGACTTCCATGCCGCGCGACTTGCCGATCCAGTTGCGCTGCATGGTTTTGACCTGTTCCGGCCAGCCATCCAGGTCGTCGAGGCTGGTCAACAGCTCTTCGGCGTACGCAGTGATCTTGAAGTAGTACATCGGGATTTCGCGCTTCTCGATCAGCGCGCCCGAACGCCAGCCACGGCCGTCGATAACTTGCTCGTTGGCCAGAACGGTCTGGTCAATCGGGTCCCAGTTCACAGTGCCGTTTTTGCGGTAGATCACGCCCTTCTCGAACAGCCGGGTGAACAGCCATTGTTCCCAGCGGTAGTAGTCCGGTTTGCAGGTGGTGACTTCGCGCGTCCAGTCCACCGCCAGGCCCAGGCTTTTGAGCTGGTTCTTCATGTAGGCGATGTTTTCGTAGGTCCACTTGGCGGGCGCGACGTTGTTTTTCATCGCGGCGTTTTCCGCCGGCATACCGAAAGCGTCCCAGCCCATGGGCTGCAGCACGTTTTTGCCTTGCATGCGTTGGTAGCGAGCGATTACGTCGCCGATGGTGTAGTTGCGCACATGGCCCATGTGCAGCTTGCCGCTGGGGTAGGGGAACATCGACAGGCAATAGAAGGTGTCTTTGCCTGGTTGTTCGCTGACCACGAAGGACTTCTGCTCGTCCCAGTAGGTTTGCGCGGCGGCTTCGGTTTCACGGGGCTGATAGTGTTCGTGCATGGCTACTTTTGGCTGAAATAAGTGAGCTACAGGGCGCGGCAGCGGTGTTCGCGCGCGGCCTGTTCGAAGAACGCCGTAGCATACATGAGCCCGCTGGGGGCTGGGAAACCCTGATTACGCCTGTCGCCCAAGGCTTCGCCGTTGGTCGCAGCAGCCGGCTGGTTATGGGGGCAGCGCTAAGCTTGCTGAAAGCATCAAGAGCACGGAGCGGGCGAGGGTGAGCATGGCGCAGTTCGGGCGGGAAAATGCACAGGGCGGTCTTTACGAGCGTCTTTTGCACCGGCTTGCCATCGCCCTGGACGAAGCCGACAGCGACACCCGTTTGCGCAACACCACCCCCGAAGAACTTGAACTACGCGGCCTCAGCCCGGCCGAGCTGGAGCTGATTCGCGCCTACCTGGATCGAGACCTGCACTGGCTGCGCGGCTGGCATGCGGCGGCCAAGGAACTGGCCCTGATCGAGCAAAGTCCCGCGCCCACCATCAAGCCGCCGCGTTCCTTGCAGAGCGCCAAGGTGGTCAAGCCCAAAGGCCTGATGAAGCGGCGCAACAAGCTGCAATGTGCGCTGTGCGGCACCCCCGCGTTATGGCGTCCGGGCGAAGGCGTTCAGGCGTGTAGCGCCTGCGGCTCGCAGTTGTTCCGCGCCGCCAAACCCCGGTAGGCTTCGCGCACCCTGGGAGGTGCTCGATGTTCCTGCGCTACTTTTTCAAACAACTATTGCTGCCGCCGGGCTGCCTGTTTCTGCTGCTGCTACTGGCCTGGTGGTTGCGTCGACGCATGCCGCGTTTTGCCCTGGGCTGTTTTGTGTTGGGGTTTGGCGGCTTGTGGTTGAGCAGCCTGCCGATAGCCGTCGAAAACCTGGCGAAAGTCGTCGAGCGCGAGCCCGCCATCGCAGTCGCCCAATGGGGCGAACTGGCCAAGCAGGCGGACGCCATTGTGGTGCTCGGCGTTGGCCGCGAACGCGACGATCCGGCCTGGGCCGGCGACCAAGCCAGCCACCTGGCCGTGGAGCGCGTGCGCTATGCCTCGCGGCTGGCGCGCGCGTCCGGCCTGCCGGTGCTGATCAGCGGCGGCGCGCCGTACGGCGAACGCGTGAGCGAGGCCGAGCTGATGACGGAGGTGATGGTGCGTGACTTGCGCGTGCCCGTGCGCTGGCAAGAAGGCCGCAGCCGCACGACCTTGGAAAACGCCGACTACAGCGCGCAGATGCTGCGCGACGAGGGCATTCGGCGCGTGGTGTTGGTCACCCACGCTGCGCACATGCCCCGCGCGCGCTGGTGTTTCGAACGCGCCGGATTCGACGTGGTGGCCGCGCCAGTGGGATTTATCAGCGTGCCTAACCAGCGGCCGTTAGGCGGCTGGTTGCCCGAGAGCAAAGCCATGTGGCAGACCGGGCAACTGTTGAACGAAGTGGCGGGGCAGATTGCCTATCCGTTGTTTTACCGGTGAGTCGCGAGGCGGGGAAAGATCAAGGGCATCGCGGCTAAAGCCGCTCCCACCCAAAGCGCATCAGCGTCCCACGCAACGACACCGTCCCGTAGGAGCGACTTCAGTCGCGATGCTGTTGATTTTGAACGCCGGCTAATGGGAATGCCGTTCAGCCATTCCCCGGTTAAACCGTTTTCGCTATCCGACTCGCCAGCAGCGCCCAGCCAAAAATCAGCAAACACACAATCACCAGCGGCCACGAGCGCCATTGCAGGTACGGCGTGAGCTGCTGCATCGGCACCACTTCTCCGTAAAGCACGCCTTGCTCGAACTGCGGAATCTGCGTGGTGATGTGGCCAAAGGGGTCGATCAAACCGGTTACCCCATTGTTGGTGGCGCGGATCATCCAGCGTCCAGCTTCCAGAGCGCGCATCTGCGCCATTTGCAGGTGCTGCAACGGGCCGATGGACGTGCCGAACCAGGTGTCATTGCTGACTGTGAGCAGCAACTGGCTCTGTGCCGACAAGGACGCGGCGAATTCCGGGTACACCACTTCGTAGCAAATGAACGGCGCGATCTTGTAGCCCTTGGCCTCCAGCAACGCCTGATTCGCCGGGCCGCGCGCGAAGTCGGACATCGGTAAATCAAAGAAGGCGATCAAGCCGCGCAGCAGGTCTTGCAGCGGCACGTACTCGCCAAATGGCACCAACTTCTGCTTCAGGTAAGTGCCGCTGCCATCGCCCACTACGGTAATGCCGTTGTAGTAGCGCTTGTCGCCACGCTCGTTGGTTTCGCGAACGGGCACGCCGGTGATCAGCGTGGCCTTACGGTCGTTGGCGAAACGCGCCATCACGCTCAAGTAACCTTCGGCGAACTCTTTCAGAATCGGCACCGCTGTTTCTGGCCAGACGATCAGGTCCACCGGTTTGGCGCTGAAGGTCATGTCGCGGTACAGCGCCAGCTGTGCGTTCAGATGCTCGGGATTCCACTTCATTTCCTGCGCGACGTTGCCCTGAATCGCTGCGACTTTAAGCGGCGCGCCGGCCGGTTCCGTCCAGGCGTGATTTTTCAGGCCGAATGCCACCAGCCAAGGTGCGAGCAGCATCACCAGGCCAACTGCGAGAAACGCCTTGCGCTGGCCGAGGCGCGGCAGATTGACCAGCAGCGCAGCGGTCAATGCCAGCACGAAGGAAATCAGCCACATGCCGCCGACTGGCGCCAAACCACTGAGCGGGCCGTCGAGCTGGCTGTAACCGGCGTACAACCATGGGAAACCGGTGAGGAACCAACCACGAAAGGCTTCCTGCCCCAACCACAAGGCGGCGAAGGCCAAGGCGTCGGCCAATGGTGCTTCAACGCGGCGCAACCAGCGCGCCCAAATAAAGGCAGGCAGAGCAAAGAACCAGGCAATGCAAGCGCAAAAACCGATGGTAAGGAACAACGCCAACGGCGCGGAGGCGCCGCCGTAGTCGTGGATGCTGACGTAAATCCAACTGGTGCCGGCCACGAACACGCCGAAGCCATAGCACCAGCCGCGGCCCATCGCCTGGCGCGGCGTGAGGTCGCGCAGGCCGAGGTAGAACAAGGCAATGGCGAGCAGGGCCAAGGGCCAGATGTCGAAGGGGGCGAGGGCGAGGGTGGTGGAGGCGCCGGCGGCGAGCGCGATCAGGTTGCCAACCCAGCCGCTCCTGGAAATCCAGTTCATTGTTTTCCTGTTCGTAGCTCGGTATCGAGTGTGCGCACGGCGTTGGGCTTCGCCTTTGGCTCAACCCAACCTGCGTGAGCAATGTTTTTTAACGGTCGATTCGGGTTAGTCGCAGCAGGTGGATGCGGCGGCTGTCGGCGCTCAGCACGCGGAAACGGAAGTCGCCAATTTCGGCAATTTCGTTGCGTTTAGGCAGATGGCCGAAGGCGCTCATGACCAGGCCGCCGACGGTGTGGAACTCGTCGTCGGTGAATTCGCTGTCGAACGACTCGTTGAACGCGTCGATGGGCGTCAGCGCCTTGATCAGGAAGTCGCCGCTGGGCAGCGGCTTGATGTAGCTATCTTCTTCGACGTCGTGCTCGTCTTCGATGTCGCCAACGATCTGCTCCAGCACGTCTTCAATGGTCACCAACCCCGCCACGCCGCCGTATTCGTCGATGACGATGGCCATGTGGTTATGGTTGGCGCGGAACTCGCGCAGCAGCACGTTGAGGCGCTTGGACTCGGGCACAAAAGTGGCCGGGCGCAGCATGTCTTTGATGTTGAACGGCTGGCTTTCGTCCTGCAGCACCAGCGGCAACAGGTCTTTGGCCAGCAGCACGCCGATCACGTCGTCCAGGCTTTCGCCGACGACGGGGTAGCGCGAGTGGGCGGATTCGATGATTGCCGGAATCAGCTCTTTCGGCGTCAGGCCAGCTTTGATGCTGACCATTTGCGAACGCGGCACCATGATGTCGCGCACTTGCAGGTCGGCCACCTGAATGGCGCCTTCAACAATGGCCAGCGCTTCGCTGTCGAGGAGTTTGTTCTGATGGGCGTCGCGCAGCAGCTCCAGCAGCTCCTGGCGGTTTTTCGGCTCATGGGCAAAAGCCTGGGTGAGTTTGCCTAACCAGGATTTTTGCCCGTTGCTCGATCGGTCTTCGCTCATGCTGTGTACTCAGTGTTCCGTTCTGGTGCCTGTGAATCAGGCTATTCGTCGCTGGCGTATGGGTCCGGGTGACCCAGTTCAGCGAGCAATTGTTGTTCCAAGGTTTCCATCTCGACGGCTTCTTCCTCGTCGATATGGTCGTAGCCTAATAAATGCAAGCAGCCGTGAATCACCAAGTGCGCCCAGTGCGCTTCCAGGCTTTTGCCCTGTTCGGCGGCCTCACGGTCGACCACCTGCACGCAGATCACCAGATCGCCGAGCAGGGGAATGTCGAGCAGTTCATCGGGCACGTCGGCGGGGAAAGACAGCACGTTGGTGGCGTAGTCTTTCTGCCGGTAGGTGTGGTTGAGTTCGCGCGCTTCGGCTTCGTCGACCAGGCGAATGGTCAGTTCCGAGTCGGCCGTGCGTTGGCGCAGCGCCAGTTCGCACCATTGGCGGAACTGGGCTTCGGTGGGGCTGGCGGCACTGCTGGCGTTCTGCAGATCAAGCTCAAGCATCGCCGCGGTCTGCCTCGGAGGCTGCTTTTTTGCTGTCGGCGCTTTTGCGTTCGGCTGCGGTTTCGAAGGCTTCGTACGCCTCGACGATGCGCTGCACCAGCGGGTGGCGAACCACGTCTTTGGACAGGAAGTGAGTAAAGGAAATACCAGGCACATCCTTCAACACGTCGATCACGTGGGTCAGGCCCGACTTGGTGCCGCGCGGCAGGTCGACCTGGGTGATGTCCCCGGTGATAACCGCCGTGGAGCCAAAGCCGATCCGCGTAAGGAACATTTTCATCTGTTCCAGCGTCGTGTTCTGGCTTTCGTCGAGAATGATGAAGCTGTTATTCAGCGTGCGGCCGCGCATATAAGCCAACGGCGCAACTTCGATCACCTGTTTCTCGATGAGCTTGGCCACTTGCTCGAAGCCGAGCATTTCGTACAGCGCGTCGTACAGCGGGCGCAGGTACGGGTCGATTTTCTGCGACAGGTCGCCTGGCAGAAAGCCCAGCTTCTCGCCAGCTTCGACCGCTGGACGCACCAGCAAAATTCGGCGGATCTGCTCACGCTCCAGCGCATCCACGGCGCACGCCACGGCCAGGTAGGTTTTACCCGTACCGGCTGGGCCGATGCCGAAGTTGATGTCGTGGTCTAGGATCGACTTTACGTAGCGCTGCTGATTCAAACCGCGCGGGCGAATCATGCCCTTGCGGGTGCGCAGCGCCACGTTCGCTTCCACTGTGCTGCTGGCAGCCAATTGCTCAACCGCAGATTCTTGCAGGAACAGATGGACGATGTCCGGCGACAGTTGGGTAGCGTTGGTTTCGCGGTACAGGCGGCGCAACAGTTGCTCGGCGGCCTGGGTGGTTTCGGGTGGACCCACCAATTCGAATTGATTTCCGCGGTTGCGGATTTCGATAGCGAGGCGCTGTTCGATCAAGCGTAAGTGCTCGTCGAATTGCCCGCACAGATTGGCGAAGCGGCGCGCTTCAAAGGGTTCGAGGATAAAACGATGCGGTTCTATGGGTGCGTTCAAGGTCGTGTGTAGCCGCCACTCGGCAAGTAAGAAGAACCGCAGGATAACTCCGGATGCCCGAGTGGGAAAGCTCGGGCATCTGCGCCGTTAGTGGCACTCGGCCACAGCTGCCGCTTGCGCGTCGTTTTCCACGACCAGGCTGCCGCGCAAGGAGTGAGGTCTGGCCTCGTCGATCCGTACGTCGGCGAATTGCCCGATCAGGCGAGGATTATCGCAGCGGAAGTTAACGATACGGTTGTTCTCGGTGCGTCCGGTGAGCTGCCCCGGGTCGCGCTTGGAGAAGTCATTGACCAGCACGCGCTGAACGCTGCCGACCATCTTGCGGCTGATTTCAAAGCCTTGCTGATCAAGCCGATGCTGCAAGCGGGCCAGGCGTTCGCGGTTGGTTTCGGCCGGAATATCGTCGGGCAAATCCGCCGCTGGCGTGCCGGGGCGAGCGCTATAAACGAAGGAATAGGAGAAGTCGAAACCAACGTCGGCCACCAGTTGCATGGTGTTCTCGAAGTCTTTTTCGGTTTCGCCGGGGAAGCCGACGATAAAGTCTGACGTGATGCTGATATCCGGCACCGCCGCCTTTAGCTTGCGGATTTTCGACTTGTACTCCAGCACCGTGTGGTTGCGCTTCATGGCCGCGAGAATGCGGTCCGAGCCGGCCTGCACGGGCAGGTGCAGGTGCTTCACCAATTCGGGCACTTCGGCGTGGGCGCGGATCAGGCTGTCGGAAAACTCCAGCGGGTGCGAGGTGGTGTAGCGAATGCGGTCGATGCCATCGATGGCGGCGACCACGCGGATCAGCTCGGCCAAATCGGCCGTGCGGCCGTCATGGGTCACGCCACGGAAGCCGTTGACGTTCTGCCCCAGCAGCGTCACTTCGCGCACGCCGTGCTCGGCCAGGTGAATCACCTCGGCCAGCACGTCATCGAATGGCCGGCTGACCTCTTCGCCACGGGTGTAAGGCACCACACAGAACGTGCAGTACTTGCTGCAGCCTTCCATGATCGACACGAAGGCGCTGGGCCCGTCGATGCGCGGCTCGGGCAGGCGGTCGAATTTTTCGATTTCGGGAAAGCTGACATCCACCTGCGGCAGGCGGGTGACGCGCGCGGCGTCGATCATTTCCGGCAAGCGGTGCAGCGTCTGCGGGCCGAACACCACATCCACATAGGGCGCGCGGTCGCGAATGGCTGCGCCTTCCTGACTGGCCACGCAACCGCCAACGGCGATCACCATGTCGGGTTTGGCCAGCTTCAGCTCACGCCAGCGGCCCAGTTGCGAATACACCCGGTCTTGAGCGCGCTCGCGGATGGAGCAGGTATTGAGCAGGATGACATCGGCGTCTTCAGCGCGGGCGGTCACTTCCAGGGCCTGATGTTCGCCCAGCAGGTCGATCATGCGCGAGCTGTCGTACTCGTTCATTTGGCAACCGTGGGTTTCGATATACAGCTTCTTGCTCATGCGCGTTCCGGATCTCAACGAGATGGGGTGTAAAACGAACCGCGCATTATAGGGACGCCGATGGCTGCGGCCTAGCATTGCCTGACGGGAGCCTATGCTATGATCGCGCCCCCCAAAATTTCCCCCGGTTTTTCTCCCTCCCATGAGCAAGCGTGAACCTATCTATAAGGTGATCTTCCTCAACCAAGGCCAGGTGTTCGAGATGTACGCCAAGCAGATCTACCAAAGCGATCTGTGGGGCTTTCTGGAAGTGGAGGAATTCGTTTTTGGTGAGCGTACGCAGGTGGTGGTTGATCCCAGTGAGGAGAAGCTGAAGGCGCAGTTTGAGGGGGTTGTGCGTAGTTTTGTGCCGATGCATGCGATTGTGCGGATTGATGAGGTGGAGCGTTTGGGCACGCCGAAGATCAGCGAGGCACGGCCGGGGGCGGGGAATGTGATGCCGTTTCCGATGCCTATGCCGGATAAGTAAGTGTTTCGTTTTTGCGGTTTTTGCGCTGGTATTCATTACCGCGTGTGCTGAACGTTTGGTTTCGCGCCTTACGCGCGAGTCACTTTTGTCATTGCGACAAAAGTAACCAAAAACGCTAGCCCCTACCTTGGGTCTGCGCTGCGCTGCGACTCCCCTCATTCCGCCGCCGTTCCGGGGGCACGTCACAACGGGCCATCCATGGCCCGATGTTCCTTTCGCGGCTCCCGGCCGCTCAACCCCCTCCACGTCGACTCCATTCGGCCTGCGATAAACGGGGCGGGTAGATCACAAGCCCGATCACGATCACAAGCCAGATCAAGATCACAAGCCAGATCAAGATCACAAGCCAGATCAAGATCACAAGCCAGATCAAGATCACAAGCCAGACCGCGATTAAATTCCCCTCTCCCGCCTGCGGGAGAGGGGCTAGGGGTGAGGGCAAGCCCCAACGCGGTCTCCTCCAGCCAAACCCCACTGCTGTATCCCCAATCCCACCCGCCACTGTCTCTATTCGTCTCACCGCCCGCGCTTCTACACTCCCTCTCTTGCCTGCCGCCCGCCGAGCCTTGCCATGCACTCGCGTTTCCCGCTGTTACTCATCGCCGCCTTCGCCGCGCTGTACATCATTTGGGGTTCCACCTATTTGGTCATCCGCATCGGTGTAGAGACCTGGCCTCCGCTGCTGATGGCGGCGGTGCGGTTCTTGGTTGCCGGCGGGTTGATGTATGCCTGGCTGCGCTGGCGCGGTACGCCGGCACCGACCTGGCGGGAGTGGCGGGCGGCGGCGTTGGTGGGCACGTTGTTGTTGGCGTTGGGCAACGGCGGAGTCACGTTGGCGGAGCATGCGGGCGTGGCGTCCGGTGTGGCGGCGTTGGCGGTGGCGACGGTGCCGTTGTTCACGCTGGTGTTCAATCGCTGGTTTGGCCATCGCAATTCGAAGTTGGAATGGGCCGGCATCGCGCTCGGTATGACCGGCATCGCGCTGCTCAATCTCGGTTCCAACTTGCAGGCCAGCCCGGCCGGTGCGGCCTTGATTCTGTTTGCCGCCGCCAGTTGGGCGTTCGGTTCGGTGTGGGGCAAAACCTTACCGTTGCCGAACGGTCCCATGGCCAGCGCGACGGAGATGCTTGGCGGCGGCGCGGTCATGTTGGTGGGCAGCGTGCTCAGCGGTGAGCGCATGACGCAAATGCCCAGCGCCGCCGGTTGGGTCGCGCTGCTGTATCTGATTTTCTTCGGCTCGATTATCGCGTTCAGCTCGTACGTGTACCTGCTCAAACACGTGCGCCCGGCCGCCGCCACCAGTTATGCCTACGTCAATCCGGTGGTCGCGGTGTTGTTGGGTATCTGGTTTGCCAACGAGCAGATCGGCATCGAGGAGTGGCTGGCGATGTTGGTGATCATCAGCGCTGTGGTGTTGATCGGTCTGCCGCAGTGGCGGCGCGGGCCCGCCAAGCAGTAGCGCCCACGCCGTGGCTGACTAAGCTAGCTGAGCAAGATCACGCAATGGAGGCAGTATGGGTGGTTGCAAGGCATGGCTGGTCGGCTTGCTGCTGGCGCTGTGCGGTGTTGAGGTGGCGGCCTCGCCGCTGTCTCTTAGCGATGCGGAACGCGACTGGATCGCTGCGCATTCCGTGGTGCGCGTCGGCGTGCAGCGCGGCGGCTGGGAGCCGTTCGATGTCATGGGCGCGCAGGGCCAGCACTCCGGCATTTCCGGCGACTACCTGGCCCTGCTCGGCCAACGCCTGGGCATCCGTTTTGAAACCGTTCAGCTCAATGATTGGAATGCCGCACTCGCCGCTCTGGTCGATGGCCAGGTCGACGTCCTGCCCTCCGTCGCGCAAACGCCGGAGCGCCAAACGCGCATGGCATTCAGCGAAGCCTATCTGTCCAGCGACAGCCTGATTTTCACCCGCCAGGGTTCGCCCATTGAAGATGTCCAACATCTGGTCGGCAAGCGCGTGGTTATCGAACGCGGTTATGTCACTGAGCAATTGCTGCGCACCGCCGTGCCCTCGGCGCAGATCATTCAGGTAGGCAACACCGAGGAGGCGCTGAAAACCCTGTCCTCCGGCGGCGCGGACGCCTATATCGGCAACATGATTGTGGCCAGTTACCTGATCCGCAAACTCAGCCTGGCCAACCTTGAGCTGCGCGGTGAGTCGGGCCTGCTGCGCAGCGAATTGCACTTTGCCGTGCGCCGCGACTGGCCGCAGTTGGTCGGCGTGCTGGACAAAGCCCTCGACAGCCTCGAGCGCGAGGAGCACGACCAGATTCTCGATCGCTGGCTGCCACCGCTGACGGCCTTCAGCTGGCAGGGGCTGTTTGCGGTGGGTTGGCCTTACCTGCTCGGCGTATTGGTGGCGCTCGTGGTCGTGGTGCTGTGGAACCGTCACCTGCGCACGCAAATTCGCCAGCGCCAACTGGCCGAAGCCGAAGTGGTGCGTCAGCGCAGCACCTTGCTGGCGATCATCAACGCCATTCCCGATCCCATCTGGTTCAAAGACATTCAGGGCCGCTATCTGGGCATCAACCAGGCCTGCGCCGATCTGTTCGGGCAAAGCAGCGAGCAAGTGCTGGGCAAGCGCGACCATGAATTGCTCAACGTCGAATGGGCGTCCAAGCGCGAAGAACACGACTACACCGCACTGACTCGCGACGGCACTTACGAAAGCGAAGGTCGGGTGCGTTATCCCGATGGCCGCTGGGTGGTGTTCGACACCTTGCGCACCATTTTTCGCGACGACCGGGGTGTGCCGCTCGGGCTGGTGGGGGTGAGCCGCGACATCACGGTGCGCAAGCAAGCCGAAGCAGCCATGGCCGATGCCAAGGAGTTGGCCGAAGAAGCGGCGCGCTTGAAGTCCGACTTTCTCGCCAACATGAGCCACGAAATCCGCACGCCCATGAACGCCATTATCGGCATGGCGCACTTGGTGCAAAAAACTGAATTGGCGCCGCGCCAGCGCAGCTACATCGACAAAATTCAGCAAGCCAGCCAGCACTTGCTGGGGGTGATTAACGACATCCTCGACTTCTCGAAAATCGAGGCCGGCAAGCTGGGCATCGAGCACATCGACTTCAACCTGCACCAGGTATTGGAAAACGTCGCCAACCTGATCGGCGACAAAGTGGCAGCCAAGCACTTGGAATTGGTGTTCAACCTCGACCCGAAACTGCCGCTGCAACTGGTGGGCGATCCGCTGCGCATTGGTCAGATATTGATCAATTACGCCAACAACGCGGTGAAATTCACCGAACGCGGCGAGATCGAGTTGCTGATTCGCGCCGAGCAGCAAGACGCCGAGCACGTGCACGTGTACTTCGCGGTGCGCGACACCGGCATTGGCATCACCCACGAACAGCTCGAGCGATTGTTCGAATCGTTCCAGCAGGCCGACAGCTCCACCACGCGCAAATACGGTGGTACCGGCTTGGGCCTGGCGATTTGCAAACGGCTGGCCGAGGCCATGGGCGGGCGCGTCGGCGTGCAGAGCCAGGCTGGGCGCGGCAGTCTGTTCTGGTGCCGGTTGCCGCTGGGCATTTCCGCGCAGAAGCAGCAAGTGTTGCAGGCCCAGCCCAGCTTGCGTGGGCGCCGCGTGTTGGTGGTGGACGATAACGACAGCGCCCGCCGCGTGCTGCACGACATGTTGGTGGGCATGAGTTTTCGCGTGGAGACCGCCGCGTCGGGCAGTGCCGCGCTGCGCCAAGTGCAATTGGCCGATCAGCGTCGACCCTTCGATGTGGTGCTGCTCGACTGGCACATGCCCGACATGGACGGCATCGAAACCGCCCGCCAATTGCAGCAGATCGGTTTGCAGGCCCAGCCGCGTCTATTAATGGTGACTGCCCACGGTCGCGAAGAGGTGCTGCAAGAGGCCCGCGACGTGGGCGTCGCCGACGTGCTGCTGAAACCGCTCAACCCCTCCGTGCTGCTCGACGCCGTGGTCAGCACCTTAGCCAGTCATCAAGCGCCCGGCCCGGCCGGCGTGGCGCTGTCCGCCAACGGCGCTTTGCCCAACCTGGCCGGCAAGCGGGTGCTGCTGGTGGAAGACAACGAGCTGAACCGCGAAGTGGCCTGCGGGCTGCTGGAGGAAAGCGGTTTGCACATTGAACAGGCCGAGAACGGTGCGCGCGCGGTGGAAATTCTACTGAGCAAAGGCGAAGGCTATTTCGATGCCGTGCTGATGGACATGCAAATGCCCGTGCTCGATGGCCTCGCCGCCACGCGCCGCGTGCGCGCTGAAGCGCAATTCGCCCAGCTGCCGATCATTGCCATGACCGCCAACGCCATGCCCGCCGACCGCGAGCGGTGTATGGAAGCGGGCATGGACGATCACCTCGGCAAACCACTGGACCCCGAGCAGCTCTGGCGCACCCTCGCGCACTGGCTGCGGGTCGCGGCGCCGGCGGCTGGCAGCGCACGCCCAGCCGCGCCGCCAACCTGGCAGTTGCCGGGGGTGGATCTGGCCAGCGGCTTGCGCCGGGTACTGGGCAAACCGGAGCTGTACCAGCGCCTGCTGCTGAAATTTGCCAGCAGCCAAAAAGATTTCACCGCGCAGCTGCGATTGGCGTTGAACCAAGGCGAGGGGGAAGCTGCCGAACGCCTGGCCCATAGCCTCAAGGGCCTGGCCGGCAACCTCGGCGCCGTGGATTTGCAAACCCAGGCCGCCTTGCTGGAAAACGCCTTGAAAGATGCCTACGCCAGCGACGAGCTGGAGCCATTGATCAACGACGTCAGCGACAGCCTCACCGCGTTGCTCCAGGCCATCGCCGCGCAATGGCCGGCGGCGATGGACGAGGGCGCCGTCGTGGTTGATCCCACCGTGCTGAGCGCGGTGTGTCAGGAACTCGCGGGCTTGTTCGCCCACGACGACCCGCGTGCCGGCAAGGTGTTCGAGGCCCAGGCCGGCCTGTTACGCAGCGCGTTCGATGGCGACTATCCGCCGCTCGCCGAGGCGGTTCGCTGCTACGATTTTGAACAGGCCCTGACGTTATTGCGGCAAACCGGTGAACAGCGTGGTCTGAGCCTCTGACGCTCAGCCTAGAACGACAGGAGATGGCATGGACGGAATACTCGACCGACCGGAGCAGCCGCTGGTGCTGCTGGTGGACGACACCCCGGAAAATCTGGAGTTGATGAGTGAGCTGCTGTTGCCCACCTATCGCGTCAAAGTCGCCAGTTCCGGGCTCAAAGCGCTGCGCATTGCCATCAGCAGCCCGCCGCCAGACCTGATCCTGCTCGACATCATGATGCCGCTCATGGACGGCTACGAAGTGTGCAGACGCCTGAAGGCCGATGCGCAGACCCGGGATATTCCGGTCATTTTTCTCACTGCCAAAACCGAGTTGGCTGACGAGCAGCACGGCTTCAACCTGGGCGCCGTGGACTACATCACCAAACCCATCAGCCCGCCGCTGGTGCTTGCGCGCGTTAAAGCGCAGCTACAGCTCAAAGCCAGCGCCGATTTTCTGCGGGATAAAAGCGAATACCTCGAATTGGAAGTGCGCCGCCGCACGCGCGATATCGAAAAGCTGCAAGACGTCACCATCGAAGCCATGGCCGGCTTGGCGCGGATGCGCGAGAACCCGGGCGGCGGACACCTGGCCCGCATCGAACCGTATATGGTCGAACTGGCCAGTGCGCTGGCTCGTCAGCAACCCGCGCTCGCGGATGAACTGAGCCCGGCGCGCATCGCCCGACTGGGTAAATCGGCCCTGCTGCACGGCATTGGCCGGCTGACCTTACCCGACCGCATTCTGCACAGCCTGGTGCCGCTGTCGCCGAGCGACGTCGAGGTGCTGCACCGTCACGCGGTGGCGGGTTACCACGCCCTGCAAGCGGCGGAAGACAAACTCGGCAGCACCGAAACCTTTCTCAGCGACGCCAAGCACATCGTGCACAGCCAGTACGAGCACTGGGACGGCAACGGTTATCCCCAGGGGCTGCGCGGCGAGCACATTCCGCTGCCGGCGCGGTTGATGGCCGTGGTGGGCCGCTACGAAGAACTCACCGCCCACCACCCGTACCGGCAAACCAGCAGCCATGCCGAAGCGGTGGAGCAGATCAGCGCGGCCAGCGGCACCGAATTCGACCCGATGATTGTGCTGGCCTTTCTCGGCGCGGCGGATGAGTTTTGCAGCCTGGCCCTGGGGCTGGCCGACGACACCGAAGCGATCAACACCGATTTGCAGCGGTTGGATGAATCGTTTGGCGAGACGATCGAGCTGACGCTGCCGCAAGAGCCTGCCTAAAGTCGCAGATGCTTTTGTAGGAGCCAGCTTGCTGGCGAACCCTGCAAACCTCGGCAATCGAAGTTTTCAGGGTTCGCCAGCAAGCTGGCTCCTACGGACAGAGCAATTATCGATCAATTCGCCACGGTAAACCGCGCCCGCACATGCTTGGCGTTTTCCAGCTCATCGATAATCGCCACCGCCAAATCTTCCACGCTGATGCTCGCCGGCGCTTCGCCGTCCATAAGCAGCTGTTCACCACCCACTCGGTATTTATCGGTACGGATGCCGGGCTTCAACAGCGCAGGCGGCGACAGGAAGGTCCAGGCCAATTGCTGTTCTTCGCGCAATTGATTCAGATGCTGGCGTGCGCCCTCGGCGCCATTTTTGTAGGCCGCTGGGAAGTCTGGCGTATCGATCAATTGCAGCCCCGGCGCCACGTACAGACTGCCCGCACCGCCCACCACCAGCAGACGATCGACGCCGGCTTGTTTGCTCGCGGCCACGATGGCCGCGCTGCCTTTGAGAAACAGCGGCAGGATGTCGGCTTTGTCCCAACCCGGATTGAATGCACTCACTACGGCGTCGTGGCCTTCAAGGGCGGCGGCCAGGGCGTCGGCGTTGTAGGCGTCGGCCTTCACGGCCTTGAGCTTGGCGTGCGCAGGCAGTTTTTCCGGGTGCTGAACGATGCCGCTAACGTCGTGGCCACGGTTCAGGGCTTCTTGCAAAACGGCTGCGCCAACAAAGCCGCTGGCACCGATCAAGGCGATTTTCATGGGTGTCTCCACTGGTGATTAATTGGCAGCCATCATCAGCGATGGATAAAGCGACGAGAAATAGGCTAAAACGGCTTGAACAATTAAGCAGCGCTTAACAATGGAACAGCTAAAACGCATGGCCGTGTTCGCCACGGTGGTCGACAAAGGCTCGATGGTCGCGGCGGCGGCGGAGTTGGGCATGACCTCATCCGCCGTCAGCCAGCAAATCAGCAAGCTCGAAGCCAGCACCCAGGTCAGCCTGCTGCACCGCACCACCCGCAAGCTGACACTCACCGAGGCCGGCGCTGCGTTCTACCGCAGCTGCGCGCAAGTGCTGGCGCTGGCTCAGGAAGCCGAGCAACGTTTGCTCGAACTGCGCGATGCCCCGGTCGGCGAGTTACGCATTACGGCGCCGGTAGGCTTTGCCGGCGGACGCTTGAGCCGCGCCCTGGCGCCGTTGCTGGCGGCCCATCGGCAATTGCGCCTGAACGTGTTCTTCGATGACGAGCAGGTCGACTTAATCGAGCAGCGCATCGACATCGCCGTGCGCGTGGGTCGGCTCGAAAACTCCAGCCTGGTCGCTCGCCATGTGGCGGACTGGAACGCCGTGCTGTGCGCTTCGCCGGCTTATTTGGCGCAGCACGCGGCCATCGAAACGCCGGAGCAATTGGCCGACCACGACTGGCTTAGCCTGAGCACTCAACACCTGCCGCAGCAGCTTGTGCTGGTGAGTGCAGACGGTGAGGAGCGGCGGTTGAAGCTGGTCAGCCGGGTGAGCTGCAACAACCTGATTGCGGCACGGGAATTCACCTTGGCGGGCATGGGCTTGTCGGTGCAGCCGGAACCGGAAGTGCGCGGCGAACTGGCCAGCGGCCGCTTGCAACGCGTGCTGCCCGCCTGGCGGCCGGCGCCCATGCCGATTTACCTGGTTACGCCCAGACGCGATGCGCAACCGGCCAAGGTGCGCTATGCCTTGGAAGCGTTGAGACAGAATTTGCAGAAGGGATAGGTGTGCGGGGTCGGCATCTTCCAGCGGCTGTGAGAGGATGGACCCCAGCCGGCGCTCGCGCCCAGGCATGCCCTTCGACTTCTGGCACATAAGGACCCTTGATAAAAGCTGATGAAGACTCCTAAACGCATTGAACCCCTGATTGAAGATGGCTTGGTCGATGAGGTGCTGCGCCCGCTTATGAGCGGTAAGGAAGCAGCGGTGTATGTGGTGCGCTGCGGTAAAGAGTTACGTTGTGCCAAGGTCTACAAGGAATCCAACAAACGCAGCTTCCGCCAGGCAGCCGAGTATCAGGAAGGCCGCAAGGTGCGCAACAGCCGCGACGCCCGCGCCATGGCCAAGGGCTCCAAACACGGGCGCAAGGAACAGGAAGAAAACTGGCAGAACGCCGAGGTGGCTGCGCTGTTCCGTCTCGCCAGCGCCGGCGTGCGGGTACCTAAACCGTTCGACTTCCTCGACGGCGTGCTGCTGATGGAAATGATTGCCGGCGCCGACGGCGATGCCGCGCCGCGTTTGAACGACGTGGTGATGGAGCCCGACGAAGCGCGCGAATATCACGCCTTTCTGATTCGCCAGATCGTGCTGATGCTGTGTGCCGGTCTGGTGCATGGCGACCTCTCGGAATTCAACGTACTGCTCGACGCCAACGGCCCGGTCATCATCGACCTGCCGCAAGCCGTCGACGCCGCTGGCAACAACCACGCCTTCAGCATGTTGGAACGTGACGTCGGCAACATGGCCGCCTACTTCGGTCGCTACGCGCCGGAGCTCAAAGAAACCCGTTACGCCAAGGAAATGTGGGCGCTTTACGAGGCCGGCACGTTGCACCCCGGCAGCGTGCTGACTGGTGAGTTTGCCGAAGAAGAAGAGAGCGCTGACGTGGGCGCCGTGATGCGTGAAATCGAGGCCGCGCGCATCGACGAGCAACGCAAGCAAGCGGCGCGGGCCGATGCCGAAGGGCCAGCCAAAAGCGACGAGCCACCACCGCCGCCGTGGTTGCAATGATCGTCAGACGATGAAATACCCGTAGGAGCGGCTGATCGGCATTCCGATCAGCCGCTCCCACAGGCCAGGCGAACTGTTCGCCGCCAGCTGTATCCATACATTCCCCCGCTCACCTGCTAGCGTACGCCCCAGTTTTTCTGGAGCCTCGCCATGCCGTTACGCCACGCCTTGCTTGCCTTGCTGGTCACCCTGATCTGGGGTGTGAATTTTGTGGTGATCAAGGTCGGCCTGGAAGACTTCCCGCCGCTGTTGTTCTGCGCGCTGCGCTTCGCCCTGGCCGCGTTGCCGTTGCTGTTTTTGCGTGGGCCGATGCCGGCGCCGCTGTGGCGAATCGTGCAGATCGGCTTGCTGCTCGGCGTGTTCAAGTTCGGTGTGTTGTTTGTCGGCATGCACCTGGGCATGCCGGCCGGGCTGTCGTCGCTGGTGCTGCAAAGCCAGGTGTTTTTCACCATTCTGATCGCCGCCGTGATGCTCGGCGAACGCCCCAGCCATCGCGCGCTCGCGGGTTTGGCGCTGGCTGCCAGCGGCCTGGTGTTGATTGGCTGGCAACGGCCGATGGGCGACAGCTTGCTGGCGTTCGCCCTGGTGGTGTTCGCGGCGCTGATGTGGGCCTGCGCCAACATCGCCACCAAGCGCTCGGGCGCCACCGACATGCTGCGCCTGATCTGCTGGATCAGCCTGATTCCTCCGCTGCCGCTGCTGGCGCTTTCCTTCGTGTTTGAAGGACCGGACGCCATAAGCCATGCGCTCACTCACCTGACGCTGCGTGGCATCGGCGCGCTGCTGTTTATCGCCTTTCTTGCCACCACCGTCGGCTTTGCCATCTGGAGCTTTCTGCTGCGTCGTTACCCGGCCAGCGTCGTCACGCCGTTTGCCCTGGCGGTGCCGGTTTCCGGGCTGTTGGCCGGTTGGCTGCTGCTGGATGAACAGCTCAGCCCACTGAGTTGGCTGGCGTGCGCACTGGTGTTTGTCGGCCTGGCCGTGACGGTATTGCCCAAACGCCGGGCTTGACCGCTCGGTGTTGTCGGCCGAAGCTTTCGGTTCTGGTTTTTTAGTGCGGGGAAACAGCAATGCAGGGCAATAGCGAAGTCGTCGAATACCTCAAGGATCTGCTGCGCGGCGAGTTGTCCGCCCGCGATCAGTATTTCCTGCATTCGCGCATGTACCAAGACTGGGGCTTCAACAAGCTCTTTGATCGCATCAACCACGAAATGGAAGAAGAAACCCAGCACGCCGATGCCCTGCTGCAGCGCATCCTGTTTCTGGAAAGCACCCCGGACATGACGCCCAAGCCCATGTTCCCCGGCCGTACCGTGCCCGACATGCTGCGCGCCGACCTCAAGCTGGAATATGAAGTGCGCGCCGCCTTGAGCAAAGGCGTGGCCTTGTGCGAAACCCACAAGGACTACATCAGCCGCGACATTTTGATTTTGCAGCTGCAAGACACCGAAGAAGACCACGCCTATTGGCTGGAACAGCAGCTCGGGCTGATTGATCGCATTGGTCTGGAAAACTACCTGCAATCGCAGGCGTAACGCCTATCGCGGCTAAAGCCGCTCCTACAGACAGCGCAAAACCCGTAGGAGCGGCTTCAGCCGCGATGCTCTTCAAGCACAACACCCCCGCTCCAAATCTTTCAATATCGGGCAGTCCGGTCGGTCGTCGCCGTGGCAGCTCTGCGCCAGCTCCTGCAGGGTGTCGCGCAGGCTGGTGAGTTCTTCGATTTTGCGGTTCAGCTCGTCGATATGGTCGCGGGCCAGGGCCTTGACGTCGGCGCTGGCGCGTTGCCGGTCTTGCCATAAGGTCAGCAGCTTGCCGACTTCTTCCAGCGAAAACCCCAGGTCGCGCGAACGCTTGATAAACGCCAGCGTGTGCAGGTCTTGCGGCTGGTAATGGCGATAACCGGCTTCGCTGCGGTGCGCCGGTTGCAGCAGACCGATGGCTTCGTAGTAGCGAATCATCTTGGCGCTCAGGCCTGAGCGTTTTGCCGCTTGGCCAATGTTCATGGCGCGGTCTCCTGTAAGGCAGTGAAATCGGGTTTCCAGCGTTTGAGCAGCAGCGCGTTGCTCACCACGCTGACGCTGGACAGCGCCATGGCGGCGCCCGCCAGCATCGGGTTGAGCAGGCCGAAGGCGGCCAGCGCAATGCCGACCACGTTATAGATAAACGCCCAGAACAGATTCTGCCGAATCTTCGCATAGGTGCGTCGGCTGATATCCAGCGCGGCGGCAACCAGACGCGGGTCGCCACGCATCAGCGTGATGCCGGCCGCATGCATGGCCACATCGGTGCCGCCGCCCATGGCGATGCCCACGTCAGCGGCGGCCAGCGCCGGTGCGTCATTGATGCCGTCGCCGACCATTGCCACCGTGGCCTGCTGTTTAAGGCCATTGATCAGCGTCGACTTTTCTCCTGGCAACACCTGCGCATGCACAGAGTCGATGCCCAGCGCAGTCGCCACTGCCTGCGCGCTGCCGGCATTGTCGCCGCTGATGAGGTGGCAGGTGATCTGCCGTTCGCGCAAGGCGGCGATGGCCGCCGCGGCGCCCGGTTTCAGGCTGTCGCCAAACGCCAGCACGCCGAGCACCTGCGGGTTCGGTTGCAGTTCCAACAGCCACGACACGGTGCTGCCTTCGGTTTCCCAGGGGCGGGCTTGGGCGTCGAACTGCTCGCCGGGCACGTGGCTTTCTTCCAGCAAGCGGCGATTGCCGAGCGCCAGTTGCCGACCCTCAACTGTGCCGGCAATGCCGCGCCCGGCCAAGGCTCGGCTGGCACTGGCGGTGGGCACTTGCAGGCTGCGTTCCGTGCATGCCGCCAACACCGCGTTAGCCAACGGATGCTCGCTGCCGCGTTGCAGCGCGCCGGCCAGACTGAGCAGTTCGGTTTCTTCACCGCTGGCCTGCACATGCACCACGCGCGGGCTGCCCGACGTGAGCGTGCCGGTTTTATCGAAGGCGACCACGCTGACCTTGTGGGCGATTTCCAGTGCGTGGGCGTCTTTGATCAAAATGCCGTACTTCGCCGCCACGCCAGTGCCGGCCATGATCGCCGTCGGCGTGGCCAAGCCAAGGGCGCAGGGGCAGGCGATGACCAACACCGCCGCCGCATTGAGAAGGGCGATTTCCACGTCGCTGCCCGCAAGCAGCCAGCCACCCAAGGTGATAAGCGCGGCGACCAGAACGGCGGGCACAAACACCTGGCTGACGCGATCGACCAACTGCTGAATCGGCGCCTTCTCGGCCTGGGCGTCTTCCACCAGGCGAATGATGCGGGCCAGCACCGTTTCGCCGCCCAGCGCTTGCGTGCGTACCAGCAAGCGGCCTTCGCCGTTAATGGCGCCGCTGGTCACACGATCGCCAGGCTGCTTGGCTTGCGGCAGGCTTTCGCCAGTGATCAGCGCTTCGTCGGCATGGCTTTGGCCGTCTACCACCTCGCCATCCACGGCGAAGCGCTCGCCGGGTTTCACCACAATCAGATCGCCCACCTCTAGCGTGGTGATGGAGACAGTTTCTTCGACGCCATCACGCACCCGCACAGCGCTCTCCGGGCGCAGCGCTTCCAAGGCGCGGATGGCGCTGGCGGTCTGGCGCTTGGCGCGGCTTTCCAGGTATTTGCCCAGCAGCACCAGGCTGATGACCACGGCCGCCGCTTCAAAATACAAATGCGGCAGCGTGCCGGCGGGCGCGGCCCACCATTGATAAAGACTCAGGCCAAAGGCGGCGCTGGTGCCGAGCGCTACGAGCAAATCCATATTGCCGGCGCCGGCGCGCACGGCCTTGAACGCCGCCATATAGAAGCGCGCGCCAAAGATGAACTGCACCGGCGCGGCCAAGGCGAACTGCGCCCAGGCCGGCAGCATCCAGTGCAAACCGAACCACTCCAACAGCATCGGCGCCAGCAGCGGCACGCACAGCGCCAGGGCAATGATCACCGTCCAGCGTTCGCGTTGCAGGGTGTTGGGCGGGGCGGTTTGCTGCGCGGTATCGCCAAGCATGCTGGCGCCGTAGCCAGCGGTGGCGACGGCGGCGATCAACGCGGACGGTTCAACGGTGCCCACCACCTCAACGCTCGCACGCTCGGTGGCCAGGTTGACGCTAACGGCGCTTACGCCTGGCACTTGCGCCAGGGCGCGCTCGATGCGCCCGGCACAGCCGGCGCAGGTCATGCCGGTGAGCGCGAGGTCGATACGCTGGCTGCCAACTTTGTAGCCGGCGGCGTGCACCGCTTCCAGTAAACGGGGCAGGGCGTCGGGGCTGGCAGTGATGCGTGCGTGTTCGGTGGCCAGGTTGACACTGGCCTGGGCGACGCCGGGCACGGCTTGCAACGCGCGCTCGACACGACCGGCGCAACCGGCGCAGGTCATGCCTTGAATGGGTAAGTCGAACGCTTGGGTGCTGGACATGGGCGGTCTCCAGTGAGTTCGCCCATAGCATCAACCTTGACCGGAGGGGAAGGTCAAGGGGGGAAGGTCGGTCTGGCGGAGCGAGGGGCTATGAAGTGGGGTTCGGGATCGCACGCTGATCCAAAACTCTGGATCCCGAATCGTCGGACCGCCGCGTGCGCGAGGATGACGGAGGTTTTGGTGACGCGCTGTGTCAGGATGGCCTGCATCTCTAACCCCCACCGTCATCCTCGCGCACGCGGGGATCCAGAATCTCGGCGGGAACGATGCACGCCGCCACAATCCCCGCCTCGCGCATGAAGGCGTTTAATCCACGCCAACGCAGCCTTACTTATCCCGATCCACCGCAAACGCCGACCACGCCTGCCGACTCGGCATAATTTCCAGCCGGTTGATGTTGATGTGATCCGGCAAGCTCGCCACGTAGTAAATCTGCTCGGCGATGTCCTCGGCGCTCAGCGGCGTGGTGGTGCCGTACATGGCATCGGACGCCGCCTGGTTGCCTTTGGTGCGCACCAGGGTGAATTCGGTTTCGGCCATGCCGGGGGCGATGTCGGTGACGCGTACGCCGGTGGCGATCAGGTCGCAGCGCAGGTTGTAGCTGAACTGTTTAACGAACGCCTTGCTCGCGCCATACACATGGCCGCCCGTATACGGCCACTCGCCGGCCACCGAGCCGATGTTGACGATGCTCGCGCCTTTGCCGGTTTCCAGCAGCTTTGGCAGCACCGCGTGGGTGACGTTGACCAGGCCGGTGATGTTGGTGTCGATCATGGTGTGCCAGTCTTCCAGGGCCACCTTTTGCGCTGGCTCCGGCGCCAGTGCCAGCCCGGCGTTGTTGATCAGGCTGCGGATATTGCGGAAACCTTCGGGCAGATCGTCGACCATTTTTTGCACGGCCGCGGCGTCACGGACGTCGAGCACCGCGATATGCACGGGCACCTTGGCGGCCAGTTCTTTTTGCAACTCGATCAGCCGTTCTTCGCGGCGCCCGCTGAGCACCAGCGACCAGCCCGCTTCGGCGAAACGCCGTGCGGTGGCCCGACCAAAACCCGATGTTGCGCCTGTGATAAATACCACCTTGCTCATGTTTACCTCGTCTTCACGGAGACTTGATGGAGCGGTCAGTGCGACAGCTCGAGAAATTTGCGCACCCGCTCGGTGTCGGGGTTGCTGAAGAATTTTGCCGGGGCCGATTTTTCGATGATCAGGCCTTTTTCCAGAAACACCACTTGGTCCGACACGGCACGGGCGAATTCCATTTCGTGGGTGACCACGATCATGGTGTAGCCCTCGCTCGACAGGTTTTTCATCACCTGCAACACCTCGCCGACCCGTTCGGGATCCAGGGCGGAGGTGGGCTCGTCGAACAATATTACCTCCGGGCTCATCGCCAGCGCGCGAGCAATGGCCACGCGCTGCTTCTGACCGCCCGACAGGGTAAACGGGTAGGCGTCCTTGCGCTCGCTCATGCCGACCTTTTCCAGCAACTGTTCGGCAATGGCGCGGGCTTGGTCTTTGGACATGCCCTTCACGTAAATGGGCGCTTCCATCACGTTTTGAATCACGCTCAGGTGTGGCCACAAATTGAAGCCCTGGAACACCATGCCGGTCTTGGCGCGCAGCGTGGCCAGCTCTTTATTGCTCATTTTGCGGCCGGCTTCTTCATTCACACCGATGCGTTGCCCGGCAATATGAATGCTGCCGCGATCAGGTACTTCCAGCCAGTTGATGCAGCGCAGCATGGTGGATTTGCCCGAGCCGCTAGAGCCCAGCACGCTCACCACTTCACCCTTGTTTACTTCCAGATCGATATCGCGCAACACCTCGATATCGCCAAAGCTCTTGGACATGCGCTTGATGCTGACGGCAGGCGCCGTCGGGGCGTTAGACATAATCAAAACCTCGTTTGGCGCCGAAGCGACCGGCCCATTTGAGTGCCAGTTCCAGGCCGATGCTGATCAGCCAATACAGGATGATCACCAGCACAAACGCCTGGGTTGGAATGAAGTAGGTGGACTGCGCCGAGTTGGCGGCGGCCGTCAATTCCTGCACGGTGATGATGGTCAGGAACGCGGTGTCTTTCAGCGCGATGATCAGTTGGTTGCCCAGCAACGGCCGGGTCTTGATCACCAGCTGCGGCAGGATGATGCGCCAGAACAGTCGCCCCGGCGTAAAACCATGGGCCTTGGCCGCCTCCACGTAACCGGCCGGCATCACCAACCGGCTGCCACGCAGAATTTCGCCAAAGTAGGCCGCGTGGTAAATCACCAGCGCGATAAACCCGGCGGTCCAGGCGTCCAGGCGCACGCCCAGCTGCGGCAAACCGTAATAGAGCAGGTAGGCCAGAATCAGAAACGGCAGGGTGCGCATCAGGTTCATCAAGGCGCGAATCACCCAGGAGATACGGTCGCCTTCCTCCAGGCGATACACCGCCAGGCAGCCCAGCACAAACGCGCACAGCGTCGACAACACGAACAGCACCAGCGTGCCGATCAGGCCGTTGACGAAGGTCTCGCGCGCTTCCCACAAAATCGTCCATTCGGTCATAGCGAGCCTCCCTTACATGGCCAGTCGGTTGGCTTTCTTTTCCGCCATCGCTTGCAGCTTGAGCAGCACGCTGATGATCAGCATGTACAGCAAAGCGGCGCACAGAATGGGCGGCAGCGGTTCGTAGGTGACGGCGGAAATACGGTTGGTCACGCGAGTGAGATCGACAATGCCGATCACCGCAATCGCCGGGCTGCCCTTGATCAGAAACGACATCTCATTGACCAAGCCGGGCAAGCTGCTGGTGATCATCTGCGGCAGCATGATGCGGCGGAAAAACACCCCGCCCGTCATGCCGCAGGCCAGCGCGGCTTCACGTTGGTCGCGGGAAAAACTCATAAATGCCGCACGCCAGATTTCCGCATTGAAGGCTGCGGTGTTCAGCGTCATGGCGACGATGGCTGCGGTGTTGCGGTTCATGTTGATGCCAAACATCGGCGCCGACAGAAACAGGAACAACACAAAAGTCACCAGCGGCGTGGCGCGCGCCAGGCTGATGTAGAGCACCAGCAATTGCTCCACAAACGGAATCTTGGCCATGCGCAACAGCGCCACGCCAAGGCCCAACACAACGCCAATGGAAATGGCGATACCGCAGAGCCACAACGTGGTCCAGGCGCCTTCCAACAGCAACAACCAGGCTTGAGCGTTCATGCCTCGGCTCCTTATTTACAACAGGGGTTAATGCGAGCCAGACCGGGGTGGTTTTCAAGGCTTGGGGAAAGAGAAGCAAAGCGGGGGCCAGGTGGGGGTGGCCTTGGGCGGGTTGGGTACGTTCATTCGCAGATTCCAACCAACCCACCGTCATTCCCGCGAAGGCGGCGGTCCGACGATTCGGAATCCAGTATCTGTCAGGAGAACGGCGCACGACGCTCCACTCTGGATTCCGAATCGTCGGACCGCCGCGTTCGCGAGGATGACGGATGTACGGGGTTTGATACCTGCGTTCATACATCCCCGATCCCCACCAACCCGCCGTTATCCCCGCCGCCTTCGCGGGAATGACGGGTCTAAGGGTTGGATATCCGTGTCCTTACATCCCCGCCAATTTATGAAACTGCTCCACATTGGTAATCGGCTCTTTCGGCATATCCGGGAACGCCTCACCGAACCACTTGGTTTGCAGCGCCGCCAAACGGCCATTGCCGCGCACCTTGTCCATAAACCCAGTGAGGAATTTCAGCAGCTCCGGGCTGTTCTTCGGCATTGGCCAGGCGGCAAAACCAGGGCCGGAAACCGGGATGCCTTTGGCGAAGGTGTCGCCACGGGTCTTGATCAAATCGTTCACCGAAATCAGCGCGTTGACGGCGTAGTCCAGGCGGCCGTTGGCGAGGTCGGCGTAGACCTCTGGGTAGGATTGGTACTCCACCACTTTGCCCATCTCGCAGCCTTTCTCTTTCATCATCGCCTTCAGCTCAGGCAGGCGCGCCAGCAGGGCGCTGCCCGCTTGTACGCCAACGGTTTTGCCGCACAGGCTGGCAATGTCGCTGAGGCTCTTGTCGTCGGCGCGCTTGACGTAATAGTGCTGGGCGCTGGCGAACGGCGGGGTGAAGTTGAACACGCGCAAGCGCTCGTCGGTGACCAGGGCGCCGGTGAAGGCCACGTCGTACTGGCCGGACGATACCGAGGCGAGCAGACCCGTCCACGGCAGGATGTCCTGCTTCACGTCGATCTTCTGTTCCTTGGCGTAGGCCACCAAGTCTTCGAGCAGCTCCTTGTGGAAACCGTCGGGCTTGCCGTCGACGATAAAGTTGAACGGCGCGTAGTCATCCTCGGTCGCAACCGTGAGCACGCCTTTGCTTTTCACCTCGTCCAGGTCGGCGTGGGCGAACGGGGCGCTCAGCACGAGCGTGGCGAGGGTCAGCTTGCGCAACAGGCCAAGCGATTTGAGGGCCAGCGAACCGTTGTTCGTGTGCTTCATAAGTGCTGCTCCAGTTGTCTTGAAGGGTGAGCCTGGCCACTTTTAAACGGGCCTTCGGGTTGGCTGGTATTCACCATAGAGAGCGCTGGAAGCGAGGGCATAGGGGCAGTTTTGGCCATTCGACTGGCCAGTGCGCGAGGCGAAAATCGTGGCGCGCTAATTGCAAAGTTCCTCGGTCGGCAAGCGAGTGGAACGACCATGATCGATCATTTATTTCATCTGTCTTTCGACCATCAGCGAGGCCTGCAAGAGCAACTGCGCGAGTCGCTGGTATCGACCATTTTGGGCGGCGGCTTTCCCGCCGATGAACCGTTGCCCTCGTGCCGCAAGCTGTCGCAACAGCTCTCGGTTTCACGCAACACCGTGGCGCTGGTGTACGAAAGCCTGCTCGACAACGGCTACCTGATCAGCCGCCCGCGCAGCGGTTATTACCTGCACCCGGACTACTGCGGCGCCGACTTCGACGACAGCGTGCTGCGCATGACCCCGCAGCGCCAACCCGAACACGCCGACAGTGGCGGCACCGAGCGTGCACCGAATTGGGCCGCGCGTTTCAAGATGCAGCCCAGCCTGAAGCACGGCGTGCTGCGCCCCAGCAACTGGGCCGGCTTTACCTACCCCTTTATTTACGGCCAACCGATTCGCGACCTGTTCCCGCTGGAGCGCTGGCGCGAGGTGTCGCGCAATACGTTGCGCAGCGAGCGCGACCAAGGTTGGTTGCGCGACCGCTTCGACCGCGACGATGAAATGCTCATCGAACAGCTACGCACCCGCGTACTGCCCAAACGCGGCATCTGGGCGCGCGCCGATGAAATTCTGGTCACCCTCGGCTCGCAGAATGCCCTGTATTTGCTCGCCACCTTGCTGATGGGTAAAGGCGTGAAAGTGGCCGTGGAAAACCCAGGCTTTCGCGACGCCCTGAGCATCTTCGACCTGCAGGGCGCGCACGTGCAGCTGCAAGACATCGACCGCGAAGGGCTGGTGGTCGACTCGCGCCTGAACGACTGCGAATACCTCTACGTGACGCCCGGCCATCAAGTACCGACCGGCATCGCCATGAGCGCCGAACGCCGCACGCAGTTGCTGGCGCACATTCGCGAGCACGACCAGGTGCTGATCGAAGACGACTACGACGCCGAACTGAACCTCGACAACCACCCACAGCCGGCGCTTAAAGCCAGCGACAGCCAGGGCCGGGTGATTTACCTGAGCAGCCTGTCGAAAGCCTTTTCGCCCGGCTTGCGCATGGGGTATCTGGTGGCCGATGCCGAATTGATCGACGAGCTTCGCGCGCTGCGTCGGCTGATGTACCGGCACCCGCCACTGAACAACCAGCGGATGCTGGCGGAGTTTCTCGCCCAAGGGCATTACGACGCCCACCTGCGCCGCTTCCGTGAAGAACATGCGCGGCGGCGGGAGGCATTGAGCGAAGCGTTGCGCGAAGAATTGCCCAGCTGCGAACCGGTGGGCAGCCCGGGCGCCAGCGCTTTTTGGCTGGCGGCGCCGGCGGGTGTGGATACGCAGAAATTGGCGTGGGCGGCGGCGCAGCGCAGTGTGTTGATTGAGGCGGGGGCGCAGTTTTTCTTTGGCCAGCATGTGCCGGCAAATTTTATGCGGTTGGGGTTTCATGCGATTGATGCGCAGCGCATCAGGCCGGGGATTCGGGTGTTGGGGGAGGTGTTGGAGGGGATGTGACGCGCGCGACCGCTTACTCAGAAAAACATCCGTCATTCCCGCGCAGGCGGCGGTCCGACGATTCGGGATCCAGAATGTTTCGTCGAGCACTGATTGTTATCAAATCTTCCGTCATCCTCGCGAACGCGGGGATCCAGTATTTCAAGCCGTACACGGTAGATCGGCGAAAGTATTCATTACCGTGTGTGCTGAGCGTTTTTGTTTCGCGCCTTACGCGCGAGTCACTTTTGTCATTGCGACAAAAGTAACCAAAAACGCTAGCCCCTACCTTGGGTCTACGCTGCGCTCCGACTTCCCTCGCTCCGTCGCCGCTCCGGGGGCACGGCGAGACGGGCCATCCTTGGCTCGACACGCCTTTCGCGGCTCCCGGCCGCTCAACCCCCTACACGACGACTCCACTCGGCCTGCGATAAACGGGGCGGGGTGGATCACAAGCCAGATCAAGATCAAAAGCTTTAGATCAAAACCTCAAGGCTAAAGCCTCTCCTACAGGGACCGAGTTTCTGTAGGAGAGGCTTTAGCCTCGATTCCTGGAAACGACGGTATTGAGGGTGACGAGTACTCACTGATTCAACGCCGGCGCCTGCAGCAAATACAACCCAGTGGTATTCAACGCAATGCGATACCGGCGAATCTCGCCCGGTACCAGGTCGACCAAAATGCTGGTGGCCTGGCTGATACCCGGTGAGCAAACACCCGGCCCGAGCAAGCCAAGCCTCACAGAGATGGCGCCCGGCGGCAGGTTAAAGGCCACCGATTGGCCCTGCCAAAGCCGCGCTGCAAGCTGGTCTTGCAGGTACAGGCCGATGTCACACGGGCTGCCGACTTCCAGGCGTTCGCGGGAGATGATCAGCACGCCGTAACCGTCGGACTGCGGCGTCGGCGCATCGGCGAATTCGGCGTGCGCCAGCGTCGAAAGCAGCAGCAGCGAAAGGGTGAATAAAAAGCGCATGGTCAGCACTCCTGCCGGCGGGTTTTTCTAGCTTAGTTGCTCAGCGGCCATTGACGGGCCAGGCCGCGGAACAGGGTGTCGATCATCGCCGCCGCTTGCTCGTCGGGGCGGTACAGGTCGGGGTCGCGCAGGTAGTCGCTGAACAGACCAATCATCAGGCCGTGCAAGGTTAGCGCGGCCATGCGTGGGGTCATGGCGGGATGCAGGTGGCCTTTATCGGCGGCGCGCTGGAATACGGTTTCGCACACGTCGATAAATTGCCGAACGAAGGCGTTGTGCCGGTCTTCGGCTTCGCGCAGTTCGTCGGTGAATTCGCAGCGAAACAGCAGGATGGTCATGATCCGCCGCCGCTGTTCGTCGTGGGCCAGGTCGATGAGCGCGTCCACGCAGATGTCGCGCAGGCTTTGCAGTGGTTCGCGGCCGTTGTCGGCCGATAGCAGTTCGGCCATTTGCTCCGGCGGCAGGCGAACCTGGTCGAGCATTTCGTGGAACAAATGGGCTTTGTTTTCAAAGTGCCAGTACACCGCGCCGCGCGTTACTTCGGCGGTTTTGGCGATTTGATCCAGGGTGGTGTGGCCCACGCCTTTTTGCAGAAACAACATCTCGGCGGCCAACAAAATGGCGCTGCGGGTTTTCTCTGCTTCTTCTTTGGTTCGGCGCATGGCGGTTGGGCTATTTCTGTCTAGGCTCTTGTTCAGTTAGAGCGGGGCGTAGGGCGTGAGTGTAATGCCTGTCAGGTTTTACAAACACACTTGTATGTATCGGCCGGCTCTGGATAGCTAACTTTCTGATGCGCCTGGGTCATGGAGACCGCTATGCCGTACGCCTTTTCTTCAGTTGTTTTGATTGCGCTGAGCCTGTTCAGTGCGAACAGTCTGGCCGCCGACGCGCCAGCAGCGGCCGCCCCGCCACCGCCGGAAGTGACCGTGGAAGTGGCCAAAGCCGAAACCTTTCCGCTGGTGCTGGAGTATTCCGGTCGCACCGCCGGTTACCGCGAGGTGCAGGTGCGCGCGCAGGTGAGCGGCATTTTGCAGCAACGGACCTACGACGAAGGCAGCAAGGTGAAAGCCGGTCAGGTGCTGTTTCGCATCGACCCTCGGCCGTATCAAGCGGCGCTGATGCGCGCTCAAGGCGCACTGGCGCAAGCGCAGGCGCGTTATCGCCAGACCGAGCGCGACCTCAAGCGCATTCGCGAGCTGCAAAAGAAGGGCTTCGCCAGCGAAAGCGAGCTGGATAACGCGGTGTCCAATTTCGAGCAGAGCAAGGCCAACGTCGAGGCGTCGAAGGCCGAGGTGGAGTCGCGGCAAATCGACCTCGACTACACCACGGTGGTCGCCCCCATTTCCGGCATCACCAGTAAACAGACGGTGTCCGAAGGCAGCCTGGTGGTGGCCTCCGATGCCAATGCCAGCCTGCTGACTCAACTCACGCAACTCGACCCGCTGTACGTCAACTTCGCCTACCCCGACACCGAGGCCGAGCGCCTGCGCGAGGGCGTACAAAGCGGCAAATTGGCGATGCCGGCTGACGGCAAATTGTTCGCCCAGCTGAAGTTTGGCGATGGCAGCAGTTACCCCATCGAGGGCCGCGTCGACTTCACCGACAGCTTCGTCAGCAGCGGCACCGGCACCGTCAGTGCCCGCGCGGTGGTGCCCAACCCCGACCAGAAATTGCTGCCCGGCCAATTTATGCGCGTGGTGATCAAGGGCCTTACGCGCCCCAACGCCGTTACGGTGCCGGAGCGTGCCTTGCTGCAAGGGCCGAAGGGCACGTTTGTGTATGTGGTAGATGACCAGGGGGTCGCCCATGCTCGCCAGGTTGCTACCGGGCCGACGTCGGAGGGGCGCTGGGTGATCGAGTCGGGCGTTGGCGTGGGCGACAAAGTGATTGTGGAAGGGATTCTCAAGGTGCGTCCGGAGTCGCCGGTCAAAGCCAGTGAAGCGAAGGCACAAGCCGAACAACCTGCGAAAAAATCCTAAAGGAGCGTCGCCGTGATCTCTCGCTTCTTTATTGATCGGCCGATTTTCGCCACGGTCATTTCCGTGGTTATCGTGCTCGCCGGGCTGGCGGCCATGCGCTCGCTGCCCATTTCCCAGTACCCGGAAATTCTGCCGCCGCAGGTGGCCGTCACCGCCAGTTACCCCGGCGCCAGTTCGCAGGTGATCGCTGAAACCGTGGCGGCGCCGCTAGAGCAGGAGATCAACGGCGTCGAGAACATGATTTACCAGCTGTCGAACTCCGACAGCAGCGGGGCGATGAGCCTGAACGTGTACTTCCAGGTCGGCACCGACCCGGACCAGGCGACCATCAACGTCAACAACAAGGTGCAGGCGGCGCTGGCGAAGCTGCCGGAAGAAGTGCGTCGCCAGGGCGTGAAGGTGGAGAAGAAATCCTCCGACATCCTGCAAGTAATCACCCTGTATTCGCCGGACGGTTCCCGCGATCCGATCTTTATCAGCAACTACGCGCTGATCAACGTGATCGATGAACTCAAACGCCTGAAAGGCGTGGGTGACGCCAGTCAGTTTGGCTCCAAGGATTACTCCATGCGCATCTGGCTGCGCCCGGACAAGCTGGCGCAGTACAACCTCACGCCCACCGACGTGGTGAATGCCATTCAGGAGCAGAACTCGCAATTCGCCGCCGGCAGCTTTGGCAAACAGCCGCTCACTCAGGAGCAAGACTTCACCTATACGGTGACGACTCAGGGCCGTTTTGCCGACCCGAAAGAGTTCGAAAACATCATTCTGCGCACCGACGCCACCGGCGCCAGCCTGCTGCTTAAAGATGTGGCGAGAGTGGAGCTGGGCGCGCAGGACTATTCGCTGGTAACGACCCTGAACGGTCAGCAAAACGCTGCCTTCGGTATCTACCTGCAACCGGGCGCCAACGCGTTGGATACCGCCAAGCTGGTGAACCAGACCATGGAACGCCTAGCCAAGCGCTTCCCTTCGGGCATCACCTACAAAATCCCCTACGACACCACCAAGTTCGTGACCGTTTCCATTGAAGAGGTGATTCACACCTTCTTCGAGGCGTTGGTGTTGGTGGTGCTGGTGGTGTTTATTTTCCTGCAGAACTGGCGCGCCACGCTGATTCCGGTGCTGGCCATTCCGGTGTCGCTGATCGGCACGTTCGCCGGCATGTATATGCTCGGTTTCTCGATCAACTTGCTGACCCTGTTCGGCCTGGTGCTGGCCATCGGCATCGTGGTGGACGATGCGATTGTGGTGCTGGAAAACGTCGAGCGGGTGATGCGCACCGAGAAACTGCCGCCGCGCGAGGCGGCGATCAAAGCCATGGAAGAAGTGACCGGGCCGATCATCGCCATCGTGCTGGTGCTGTGCGCGGTGTTTATTCCGGTGGGCTTTCTCGGCGGGCTGGCGGGGCAGATGTATTCGCAGTTCGCCATCACCATTGCCGTGTCGGTGGCGGTGTCCGGCCTGGTGGCGCTGACGCTGTCGCCGGCGCTGTGCGCCTTGTTACTCAAGCCCGGGCACCACGAGCCAGCAGCGCCGTTCCGCTGGTTCAACACCTTCTTTGAACGCGCCACGAATGGCTACAGCCGGGGCGTGGTGTTCTTTCTCAAGCGCTCGATAATCGGCTTGCTGTTGTTTGGCGGCATGATCGCCTTGATGGTGGTGTTGTTCGGCCGCGTGCCGGGGTCGCTGGTGCCAGATGAAGACCAGGGCTACGTCATCAACGCCTACTTCCTGCCGGCCGCCGCCTCGCTGACGCGCACCGAGAAAGTGACCGGCGACGTGACCCAGCAACTGATGAAACACCCGGCCGTGCAAGACGTGGTGACCTTCGCCGGTTTCGACGTGCTCACCTTCGGCACGCGCAGCAACGCCGGGGTGTCGTTCGTGCCGCTGAAAGACTGGAGCGAGCGCACTACAGAGGAGCTGGACGCGCGCAACTTGCCCGGCGCGTTCATGGGCATGGGCGCCTCGCAAAAAGACGCCATGGTCATGACCTTCAACCCGCCGCCCATCACCGGCATGAGCACCACCGGCGGCTTCGAGGCGTACATCCAGGACCGCAGTGGCGGCAGCAGTGAAAAACTGGCTGAAACTGTACATAAATTTATGGCCGAAGCGGCCAAGCGGCCCGAGCTCGCGGGCGTGAACACCACCTTCAACGCCGACGTGCCGCAGTACTACATCGACCTTGACCGCATCAAAGCGCGGGCCTTGGGCGTGGCGATCAACGATGTATTCACCGCCATGCAAACCACCTTCGGCAGCTACTACGTTAACGACTTCAACCTCTACGGCCGCACCTGGCAGGTGAGCTTGCAGGCGGAGGCGGAGTTCCGGCGCAAGCCCGAAGACCTGAGCCAGGTGTACGTGCGCTCAACCGCCACGTCAGAACTGATCCCGCTGTCCTCATTGGTCAGCGTACGGCGCATTCTCGGCCCCGACAGTTATGCGCGGTTCAACGTGTACCCGGCCGCGAAAGTGCTCGGCGGGCCGGCGCCTGGCTACAGCTCGGGGCAAGCGCTGCAAGCGATGCAGGAAGTAGCCGATGCCACGTTGGGCAGCGACTACACCATCGGCTGGATCGGCCAGGCGTATCAGGAACTGGCTTCCCAAGGTTCTGGCAGCACCGCGTTTCTATTCGGGCTAGTGATGGTGTTCCTGATTCTTGCCGCCCAATACGAACGCTGGACCTTGCCGCTGGCCGTGGTCACGGCGGTGCCGTTCGCCGTGTTCGGCGCCATTCTGGCGGTATGGCTGCGCGGCATTCAGAACGACGTGTACTTCCAGGTCGGTCTGGTGACACTGATTGGTTTGGCGGCGAAAAACGCCATCCTTATCGTCGAATTCGCCGTACTGTGCCGCAGCCAAGGCATGAGCATTTACGACTCGGCGCTGGAGGCGGCCAAGCTGCGCTTCCGGCCCATCGTCATGACCTCGCTGGCGTTTATTCTCGGCTGTGTACCGTTGGCCATCAGCACGGGGGCGGGGTCGGCGAGTCGTCACTCCATCGGCACCGGGGTGATTGGCGGCATGTTGGCGGCGACGCTGTTGGCGACGTTTATGATTCCGATGTTTTATCTGCTGGTGGAAAGTGCGTCGGCGCGGATGGGGAGAGGGAAGGGGGATAAGGGGAAAGCGGTGGCGCCTGAGGTTCCTCGGGCGAGTGATTTGCCTGCGGATAGGTGATAACTGAGCGAGCCTGGATTCAGAGTTTTTCGTCGAGCGGCGATACCTGAACGAGCCTGGATTCCCGCCTTCGCGGGAATGACGGAGGTCTTATTCAAGTCCACCGTCATCCTCGCGCACGCGGCGGTCCGCCGATTCGGGATCCAGGGTTTTTCGTCGAGCGGCGATAACTGAACGAGCCTGGATTCCCGCCTTCGCGGGAATGACGGAGGTCTTATTCAAATTCACCGTCATCCTCGCGCACGCGTCGGTCCGACGATTCGGGATCTAGGGTTTTTCGTCGAGCGGCGATAACTGAACGAGCCTGGATTCCCGCTTTCGCGGGAATGACGGAGGTCTTATTCAAGTCCACCGTCATCCTCGCGCACGCGGCGGTCCGCCGATTCGGGATCTAGGGTTTTTCGTCGAGCGGCGATGCTTGAACGAGCCTGGATCCCCGCTTTCGCGAGGATGACGGGGGTCTTATTCAGTCCACCGTCATTCCCGCGAAGGCGGGAATCCAGAATCTCAAGCCGAGCGGCGATACCTGAACGACTCTGGATTTGGGAGCCAGAACTTTCCGTGGAATGGCCGCGGCTGAACGACTCTGGATTCCCGCCTGCGCGGGAATGACGGAGGTGTTATTAAAGTCCACCGTCATCCTCGCGCACGCGGGGATCCAGAATCTCCCGCCGAGCAGCGATCCCTGAACAACCCTGGATCCCGAACCGTCGGACCGCCGCATTCGCGGCAATGACGGAGGTCTTATTCAAGTTCACCGTCATTCCCGCGCAGGCGGGAATCCAGAATCTCAAGCCGAGCGCAAATGCCTGTATCACGCGAACTCCAGCGCTATCGCACAACCCCAGCAACCGAGCCCTCCGGCCATCGCCAACCCCAACGTCCGCCTACGGCCCAACCCCTCCCACGGTGTACCATGCCCCGCCTCGTGTTCTCGCTGTTGCCGGACCTTTAATGAACTTACGTATCCTGTTAATCCTCGGCGCGCTCAGTGCCTTCGGCCCGTTGGCCATCGATTTCTACCTGCCCAGTTTCCCCACCCTGGCCCACGCCTTTGGCACCGACGTCGAGCATGTTCAGCTCACGCTCGCCGCCTATTTCAGTGGCTTGGCAATCGGGCAGTTGGTGTACGGGCCGCTGACCGATCGCTTCGGCCGCCGCCTGCCGCTGCTTGTCGGTGTGGTGCTGTTTACGTTGGCATCGGCCGCGTGCGCGCTGTCGTCGAGTCTGGAATGGCTGATCGCCTCGCGCTTCGTGCAGGCCCTGGGCGGTTGCGCAGGCATGGTGATTTCCCGCGCGGTGATTCGCGACCTGTGCGACCCGCTAGCCTCGGCCAAGGCGTTCTCGCAATTGATGCTGGTGATGGGCGTGGCGCCGATCCTGGCGCCGTTCGGGGGCGGCGTGTTGCTCAATTTGTTTGGCTGGCCGTCGATTTTCTGGTGCCTCACCGGGTTCAGCGTGCTGTGCCTGCTGGGTGTTGCGCTGTGGTTGCCAGAGACGATTCCCGCCGGCCTGGAGCGGCCGCGGTTACGGGGGGCGTTTGGTCAGTATTGGCGTTTGCTGGGCGACGGCCAGTTCCTCGGCCATGCGCTCACGGGCGGCGTCGCCATGGCGGGCATGTTCGCCTACATCGCCGGTTCGCCCTTTGTGTTTATCGAACTGTACGGCGTGCCGCCCGAGCACTACGGCTGGCTGTTTGGCGGCAATGCGGCGGGGTTTATTCTGACGGCGCAGATCAACGCGCGCCTGTTGCGCCACCACGGGCCGGGTTACTGGCTGGTGCGGATCGTGTGGCTGTACCTGTTGTTCGCCCTGATTCTGCTGGCCGTCACCGCATTCAAACCGGCGCAGTTGTGGCCGCTGATGCTGCCGTTGTTCTGCTTTATCGCGAGCCTGGGCTGCATCATTCCCAACGCCTCGGCCTGCGCCATGGCCGGGCAGGGCAGCCACGCGGGAAGCGCGTCGGCGCTGTTGGGTTGCCTGCAATTCAGCGTGGCGGCGGGCGCTGCCAGTTTGGTGGGCGTGCTGCACGACGGCACGGCAATGCCGATGGCGATGGTCATCAGCCTGTGCGGTGTGGTGGCGATGGTGCTGGCGCTGGTGACATCACGCAGCGCCAAGAACGTGCCGTTCGGAGTGTTGTAACGGCACGTCGGGCATAAAAAAACGCGCTATCCGGCGGCGCGTTGTTCGACTTGCGGGAGTTGGTGCGGGGCTTTCAGTCGGGCTTCCAACGTGGTGACGAACTCGCGGGCTTGCGCCTCGCTGCGGAAACTCACGGCATGTTGATCCATGCGAACTTGCCAAAGCGGGCCTTGCGGCGTGGAGAGCGTACGAACCAGAATTTTCATGCCTGCCTCCTGCGGTTGGTATGTCGAGGAAGTTGCAGTCTAGTCAGCGTTGATGAATTTTCTTTGACCGTTTGATGTTGGGCGACACGCGGTCGTCTGGTTAAAAACATCGCGGCTGAAGCCGCTCCCACAGTTGATAAAAAACCTCTAGGAGCGGCCTGGCGGCATTCCGATCAGCCGCGATGGCCATCACACCAATCAGAAGCTCTCAAGCACAATCTTGCCCTTGGCCTTGCCGCTCTCTAGCAGCGCGTGGGCGCGGCGCAGGTTGGCGGCGTTGATACTGCCGAAGTGCTCGCCGACGGTGGTTTTCAACGTGCCGGCGTCGATCAGCTCGGCCACCTGATTCAGCAGGCGATGCTGCTCGATCATGTCGGCGGTCTCGAACATCGAGCGGGTGTACATGAACTCCCAATGCAGCGACAGGCTCTTGCGCTTGAGCTTGGTCACGTCGAGGCTTTTCGGGTCGTCGATCAGGCCCAGCTTGCCTTGCGGTTCCAGCGCTTCCACCAGTTGGTCGAAGTGGTCGTCCGTGTTGGTCAGGCTGGCAACGTAGGTCACCTGGCCAACGCCGATGCGTTTGAGTTCCTCGGCCAGCGGCTTGCTGTGGTCGATGACGTGGTGGGCGCCCAGCTCGCGCACCCAGTCCTGGGTTTCACTGCGCGAGGCGGTGCCGATCACGGTGAGGTCGGTGAGCTGACGAGCCAGTTGCACCAGAATCGAACCCACGCCGCCAGCGGCGCCTACCACCAGCAGGCTGTGCTTTTTGCCGCTGCTGCCCTGCGGCACGTGCAAGCGCTCGAACAGCAGTTCCCAG
>Ga0157370_10000759_pt1 | contig 40299 bp, 26 predicted proteins | sample C35metaG_FD_113463 | JGI IMG/M metagenome (GOLD analysis project Ga0157370, IMG submission 113463) | Corn rhizosphere microbial communities from Kellogg Biological Station, Michigan, USA - C3-5 metaG | ecosystem: Host-associated > Plants > Roots > Rhizosphere > Soil | place: USA: Michigan... | reverse complement strand
CAGTTTCGAAAAAATATATAGTGATAAAACAGTTCTTGAACTCGAATAAATCTATAAAAAGATGATAAAAATTTCTCCTTTAAAGGCATTAAGGCCAGGGAAAGGCATTTTTGATCTGATGATTTCTGACCAGGTAAATGGTAAGGGACATAAAAATGAACAACTTTCTTTTGAAGATATCATTAATTTGTTTGGATGTGCTTTGGACGATCAACCAGCCATTTATGTTTATGAAGCTCGTGGCGATACCGGTGTAATGCGCGGTGTTTGGGCCACTATCGACCTTTCTGAAACGGCTGCAGAAGCCATTAAGCGTCACGAAGAAACAGTATCATCGAAAGTTGAGTCGCTTAAAGCCGACAGGAGAAGTAAAACCACAGAAAAGTCGCCCATATTATTGGTGCATAAGAAAGATAAAGCTTTAGATGCACTGATTGATTATGTGGTGCGCACGCGCAAACCGCTGGCTACCGAGTGGTCGCAAATGGGACATTTTCTTTATCAGGTACTGGAAGAGGAGGTGATTGAAAAATTTGTGCACCAGTTTAAAGCAATTGAAGCCGTTTACCTGGCAGATGGGCATCACCGGCTGGAAGCTGCCTGTTCGCTTCAAAAAAATATTCCGCAGCAAATCAGTTCACTCTTTGTTTCATCCGATGTAATTTCGATAGCCCCTTTCCACAGGATTGTTTCTGCGACTGATATTTCATGGCCGGTATTGATGGAAAAGCTGGGCCAGTATTATTACATTTCAAAAATCCCAAACAATAAACCTTACAAACCCGATCAGAAAAACAGACTGGGACTTTGCTTTCAGGGAGAGTGGTATCAGCTCGATTTAAATAAAACCTGGGGCGCCCTGTCCGCTAAGCCCGATACGGTGATTTTGCAGGATATGATTCTTTCGGAAGTGTTGGGGATACATCAACCTAAAGAAGATGAAAGACTAACTTGTTTTCCCGATTGCAAATGGCCCCAGTTTCTCAGCGAATTAAGCAATGATACCCGGTCAATTGGTTTTTCCCTTTTTGCCATGACCTCCGATGCTTTTATTGCAGCTGCAGAAAAGGCTGAGTTTTTACCGCCCAAATCTACCTGGATCGCTCCTAAAGTTCCACAGGGCTTTATGGCAAGCAGTCCGGTAGCCATTACCGCAAAAGGCGAACAATTACGGATGAACTAATAAAATAAATACAATGTTCGATCTCGATTTAGAAAGTATAGGACAAGTAACCGCCACGGTTTTAATTGTTGGTTTTTTTGTAGTGGCCTGGTATAAAAGGCGGTATTAAGTGAGGCTATGCTTTTAATAAAATCTGCTGGAGTACCTTGATTCTTCGAAAGAGGATGAGTTGAAATTTTTTCCGCAAATTACGCAGACTGAAACGCAGATTAATAATTCCATTTGTAATGGCTTAACCTAAGCCTATTATATTTCAATTCAGGTTAAAAATGTATCAATGCGGTTGAAATTTGGTAGCGGATGGATTGATTACCACTAAAATTTATACTTTTGGTTTTCTAATCATACTCTTTTTATGAAATTACTTTTTAGATTTTGTGTAGCGGGCTTATTAACTGCTTCATCAATTGTTGCCAGTGCGCAAACCGTTACACTCGATTACTTTTTTAACCGCGAGACCCGTAAAGATAAACAGGGAAAAGAAATCCGTTTCCATTACTTGTGGAGTGAGCGCGCAAGCAGTGGCTTCTCTATTTTGGGCAATACTTTTAAGAAAGAGGGCTTTAAGCTAGACTCGCTCGAAACTGCACCTACAGCAGCAAATTTAAAAGGAAGTGATGTTTATTTAATTGTTGATCCTGACAGACCAAAAGAAAACCCAAAACCAAATTATATAGAAGCAGAGCACATCAAAGCCATTGCTGCCTGGGTAAAACAGGGAGGGGTATTGGTGATGTTTGCTAACGATAGTGCCAATGTAGAGCTGCCACACTTTAATAAGCTGGCAAAGACATTTGGAATACATTTTAGCAATGAGATGCAAAACCATGTAATTGATGATGCCCATTTTGAAGATGGTGCTATTACAACCAAAAACAATCCGGTATTTAAAACTGCTTCAAAAATCTTCATGAAAGATGTATGCGCCATCGAAACCAAAGGCGCTGCAAAACCAATATTAAAAAATGGTGCAGGTGCCACTGTTATTGCTGCTGCAAAATACGGTAAGGGCAATGTAGTGGCCATAGCCGATCCATGGTTGTACGATGAATACGTAAATGGCCGCTTGCCTAAAGAGATGGGCTTCGAAAACGATAAGGCAGCTGTTGATCTGGTTAAATGGTTAAAAACCTTAGCCAAAAAGTAATTAAAGTTTATCCAGTTTAAAATAGCCTAAATGAATTTCATCTTCTGGCAAGCCGGTTGATTCGGTAATTTCTATCTGGTATTTTTTCCTGGCCTCCTTACCCAACACATCTTCTATTTTATAGATATCATCAACGTCAATTCCATATTTTTCATCGATATGTGAATTGGCGCCTTTGATGGAGTTCGTTTTAAAAAATAAAGTCTTTTTAGCTGCCTGTATGGCTTGCGCCCGCTCATCGTGTACCGATAGTACAATGTAATGCTGTTCGTAAAGCAGGCCTGATTGATATCCGCCAAGGTTGATAAAAAAGAGTTTCTTTGTACCGGTGGATGTTTCTTTACTACGTGGTACTACTTTTATCCGGTATCCTTCCACATAATTTACTTCGCGCCATCCATCCAAATGGATGCTGTTGCCCGCTTCGGGCCAGAAAGCTTTTATTTCCGGTATTAATTCCTTTAAGCTGTGCGCTATGCCAAAAAAATAATCGTGCTGTTCTACATTTCTTTTAGGTGCTTTCGATCCCAGTAAAATCATAAACAATTTGGGTGATGTTAGTGCTGTTTCCTCCATTTTGTTGTCAAAAGTATTGATGTCTGATAAAACTAACAAGATTTGTTACAATTGGTTTCTGAAAAGAAAATAACGTTGGCAATTTTCCCTGAGGTAAAACAATTTTAGCTTTTAATGATTATAAGGTTTACAAATCACATTAATTAATGGGTAAGGGAAAATTAAATAAGCGAATCGCCATCATTGGTGGTGGACCAAGTGCGCTTTTTATGTATAAAAGACTTGTCGAATCGAAAAGAAAAGACCTGCGAATCGATATTTTTGAGCGAAAAGATGCTTTGGGATCCGGTATGCCCTATAGTGCCGAAGGCGCAAACGAAGAGCACATTACCAATGTTTCTGATAACGAAATACCGGTTATTTTTAATTCCATTGCAGATTGGGTTAAAACGGCACCAAAAGCTTTGTTGAAAAAGTTTAATATCAATCCTGAAAATTTTAATGAATACAAAGTGCTGCCGCGGTTATTTTTCGGTGAATACCTGAAAGCACAATTTGAGCTATTAAGAAGTTTTGCCACAAAAAAGGGAATTATCACCAGGGTGCACCTCAACACTGTGGTTGAAGATGTGATCGACCATCCGCGTAAAAAGGAGGTAGCTGTAAAACTGCAGAAAGGTGGCTGGCTTGATTTCGATAGTTTAATTATTTGTACCGGCCACAGCTGGCCCAAAAAGTACGAAGGTAAAATTCCAGGTTATTTCGATTCTCCCTATCCGCCCAAAAAAATGTTGTTAAAGCTTAATCATCCTGTTGGCTTAATGGGTTCGTCGCTCACTGCAATTGATGCTGTGAGGACGCTGGCTAAAGCAAACGGTAAGTTTGTAGAAAACAAAGACGGTAAACACAGTTTTGAACTTAACGAGGGTAGTGAAGGGTTTAAGCTTGTTATGCATTCCAGGAATGGGATGTTACCTGCTATCCGGTTTCATTTAGAAGACCCGCATTTGGGTAAGGACGAAACCTTACTTAGAACAGAAATTCAAAAACATATTAAAGCAAATGATGGCTTTGTGAGCCTTGATTTTTTATTTGAGCAGAACTTTAAGGCCAGGTTTATTAAAGAGGATCCTGATTTCTTCAAAAAAATAAAGGATTTAACGCTTGAGGAGTTTGTGGCAAATATGATGGCTTACAGGGAAAAAAAAGAACCTTTTGAACTTTTTAAACAGGAGTATATAGAAGCCGAAAAATCCATACGTAAAGAAGAATCGGTTTATTGGAAAGAGGCATTGGCTATTTTAAGCTTTACCATGAATTATCCTGCCAAATATTTATCGGCCGAAGATATGGAGCGATTGCAAAAAGTGTTGATGCCCCTGATTTCTATTGTTATTGCATTTGTTCCGCAAAGCTCATGCAGGATGCTGTTTGCCTTGCATGAAGCGGGGATTTTAGATATTGTTGAAGTTGGCGACGATAGTGAGGTTAAACCGCTTAAAAAAGGAGGCATCAATTATCACTATTACAACAGCCATAATAAGAAGATTGTAAACCATTTTAAAACATTTGTTGATTGCGTTGGGCAGTCCCACCTTTCTGTTAAAGATTTTCCTTTTAAAAGCCTGGTTAAAGGTGGTAAAATCAGTCAGGCCAGACTTGCTTTTAGATCAGCTGATGCAGGCTACGAAGCTAAGCTGGCTGGCAATAAACAAGTGAGGTTAGTGGGAGGGAAATATTTTTTAAACGTACCGGGTATTACCATAAACGATCATTTTCAACTGGTGGATAAAAAAGCGAATAGCAACAATAGGCTTTATCTGATGGCGGTTCCGTACATGGGAGGCTACAATCCGGATTATTCTGGCCTTGATTTCTGTGAAGCTGCGTCAACAATTGTTACTCAGCAAATTTTAGTTTGAAATATCTGATGGTTTTAGCTTAAAATGTAGCGCTATGTATACCTAATTTTAGGTACTATGTGTACTCTTTTTTTGCTTCTTTATTTTGTTAAAATATTGATTATTAGTGTTTTGATTTTTGTTTTGCTTTGTTTGTGTTGTTAAAAACAAACGTTTGCGCTTAAATTGTGCGTAAATAATTTTCCTTCACTTTTTCTGTCTGATTAGCACTGTTGTCAAAAGCCTAAAAATTAGCTTATTATCATTCTCTTTTTAATATTGGCTTACAAATTATATTGTCATTTTAACATTTATTGATTTTTGCTATTCGCTAAAGGAATATCTCTTTAAAAATCGATAAAGTTTGTAGGGTATTATTTAAGCGTTAAAATTTTTATATTGCTTTAGTTTGTTTTAAGGCCATTTTTTAAGCAAACGTTTGCGTTAAGAAAAATGAAAATCGAACTTTCTTAATCTATATCTTGCATTAACAAAAACATAACGAGCCAAATATTTTATTAGTACAACCAGTTAATAATGTTTCTTGCTAACCACCTGAAATACCATTAACCAAAGCAATGATATAACCTCTACCGGGGAATAACAGCAAACAAACAATAACTAATGGTTCTTGTTACAGATTTTTTTGTAGCAAGGATTAATATTTAATCCTAATTAAATTCTATGGTCAAAACTTTACACTTTGTCTCCAGGTATTCTTTTAAGAAATAACAAACAACTAATAACCAAAGGTTCTTAATGTATCTTTTTGCAGTTAAGAATTATAACTAATCATCCTAATTCCCATACCATGTTCAAAAATTTTACGCTTTGTCCACAGGCATTCTTATGCCCAAAATTTTCTGCCAGTAATTATCAGTTACCGGTCTTTTAGCGATTGCATTTTCATTTAACACTAAAAATTTAATAAAAACTATTCAAATGGTTAAAATTTACACAAGCATTTGTTTTGCCTTGTTTTTATCTGTTTTTGGATCTCAAGCTTTACACGCCAATACGGTGGTAGTAAAGGGGGGTAATTGTGTGTATTTTGCTTTTCAGCAGGATACCACGAAAACTAAGAAGGAGCCAGCAACATTTTCTGCAAAAACAGATACAATAGGGCAAATGATTAAGGCGTTGCAGAAATTTAAGGCTGTGCGCGATACGATTAATGTGCGTTCTTTGGCACCCGTTCCTAATTTATCGTTACAACAGATTATTAAAGGAAATTTGGCAGGAGTTTACGTGCAGGAGCCAAATGGTGAGCCTGGAACCGAACAAAGTATTATTGTACAAGGAGCATCAGGTCTATTATTTACAAAAAAGGATATGTATGCGCTGCAACCTGCCGTTTATTTAAACGGTGTACCGTTGGTGGCCGACAACCCTTTTGCTTTTGATGTACAGAAGTATGATTATAACAGGATTGGTCCTGCAACCAATTTGCTTTCTCAAATCAGTATAGATAATATACAGTCTATTTCGGTAATAAAAGACCCCTTTGAGTTAGCTAAGCTTGGACCCAATGCTGCAAACGGTGCAATATATATTACAACAAAGAACGCTAGGGGCGGATTGAGGGATATCAGTTTAAACTCTTATTTTGGCTTTGTTACTCCTCCGGCTGTGAATACAGTAAACGGGGTTTACGAAAATAATTTTAGGAAACCATTCTACCAAAAATATGCTACTGCCGAAAATTATGCGGGTTATGCTTCTTATTTGAGAGATTCTACCAATACAGCATATTATGGTCCATCAAACTGGAATGATATTTACTATAAAACTACACCAACGTTTTCTGCCGATTTAGGTATTACAGGTGGGGGAGACCGTGCAAATTTCAGATTCTTCGGTTCAGGTACTAAAAATGCAGGTAATGCCGATGATACCAATATTAACAAGTATAACCTGTTTTTTGGTATTAATATGGCGCCATTTAAATGGTTTACTATTTCGAGTAGCATTAATGCTGCCCGTTTAGATCGTACCAGAAACAGAAGCTTGCGCGATCGTTTTGCAGAAACCAGATATATTCCTGATTTAAGTAGCCCTTTATCTCCAAATGCTTCTATTTATCAGGGCTTTCTGGAAGAAAATGCCAAGAATGTAGACAATAACCGCAATAGCATTTTAAACGGTAACCTTACTTTAAGCGCTAAAATTAACAAGATAACGGTTTCATCTAGTTTAATTTTTGATTACAACGAAGGTGTAAGGGATTATTTTACCCCTTCAACTTTAATGGACGGTGTAAGTTACGTCTCCAACTATTTTGGCTATAGCCAACGTTTAATGCTTAACAATACCGCTTCTTATAAATATGAAATCAATAAAAAGCATACCATCGATTTCGAAATCGGCCAAAGCTTCCAGGGCGATACTTATAAATACAATTATGCGCGTGCCTACAACGGACCAAATGATTATGTAAAGCTAAATCTGGTTGAAGGTAACTCCGGAAATGGTGGTTACTTAAATACCCTTGCTGCTGGTGGTTTTTATGTATTCAGATACATTGATAAAGAAAAGAATAACCTGATGTCTTTTTATGGATCGGCAAAATACAGCTATAAAAATTTATTAGATATCAGTGCATTGGTGCGTAGAGATGGCTCATCAAATGGCCAGCCAGATAGCCGTTGGGTTACTACGCCGGCGTTTAATGCAACTTTTAACCTTAAAGAGCAGTTCTTAAAAAACAACACTTTCTTCAATAGTTTGCATCTGAGTGCTGGATGGGGTAGGAACTTAAGGATCTTTTTGGACGACCGATATGCTGCAGGTCCTCAATACCGCTCAGAAAATGGCTGGTTTGAAGAACCTACCATTCCAGGTTACGGTGGTAGATTAGGGATTAACCGTCCTTACGGTAGTGGTTTTATTGGATATGGAATTAAGTTACCTTATGCCGACAGGACCAACATAACCTTAGATGCTTCGTTTTTGAACAGCAGGCTTAATGCCGCTATTACCGCTTATAACCGTGATAACAAAAACCAGGTTATTGGCGTACCGGTACCTTTTGAAACCGGCTACAGCCTCAACTATCAAACGGGTATGGATATCAACAACAAAGGACTTGAGTTGATGTTAAATGGTGTTGTAATTCGTAATACCAGTGGATTTAACTGGAATACTACCCTTAATTTTAATTACAACAGAAATAAACTTACTGCCTTGCCAAATGGCTTAACTGAATTAATCAGTGGTGATGATAAGCTAGTTGTTGGTAAACCGGTTGGTAGTTTCTGGTTGTACAGTAATAATGGTATTTACAATACAAATGCCGAAGTTCCGGCAGGTAGAACATTTAACGGTATTCCGTTAAAAGCCGGCGATCCAAACTGGGTAGATTACAATGGTGATAACCGCATCGATAATAAAGATAAAGTTTTAACCGGAGACAGGCTGCCAAAATTTGTAGGCGGATGGAACAATACATTGGCTTATAAAAACTTCGATCTTAACTTTAACTTCATATTTGCACTGGGCCAAAAAGCCATTAACCAATACGAGGCTACCCGTTATGGTTTCATTAACCGCGAGGCGGGTAACGATATCAATTCGGTTAAAGAGGTTTCTTCTTGGCAGGTATTCGATAACGAAAAAACTTATCCAATTTATAATCCATGGAGTGATGTAGATGCGTATAGGGTAGATCAGGATCTATTCCTCGAAAATGCTTCATATATAAAATTAAGATCAGTAACACTAGGTTACGATTTTGGTAAAACTTCACTATTCAGAAAAAAGGGAGGAAGTGTAAGAAGGGCATACTTATATGCTACTGCCATGAACCTGTTTACCATTACCAAATTTACAGGGGTAGATCCTGAATTAGTAAACTATAATGGATACTATGACGGAGCCAATTTAACTATTCCGAGAACATTTGTATTGGGCTTTAAACTGGATTTATAAAATAATTATAGAATTAACATGAATGATATAATCAATAAAAGGAATAGTTTATACAAAATCTCTGTTGCGGTTTTTGTATTGCTGATTGGTTTAGCGAACTTTTCTTGTAAAAAGATTGACGATGTGCAATCTACAAGATTAGCTACCGAAGAAACCAACTGGAAAACACTTGAGGATGCCAAAGCCAACTTATTATCGGTATATGGCTTACTTCGTTCGGCTACAGTTGCCGATAACGCACACTGGTTAATGGGCGATTTAAGGCAGGGCGATTTTACTATCACTAACCGCGCCGATTTAAAAGCGATAGTGAATGGCCAGTTAAATGCCTCATATCCGGTAATTAATCGTATAACGAACTGGAGACCGTATTATGCTGCTATTAATGCTGCAAGTCTTTTCATCGAAAGATCGAAAGAGATACAAGCGCTCGATCCACGTTACACCAAAATAAATAATGATGTGGATGTGGCTCAGGCCAGGATACTTAGGGCCTTTGCTTATTTCTACATGAGCAGAATCTGGGGAGATGTGCCTTTACTTACTTCATCACACGATGGTGAGTTTGTAAAACTAGCAAGAACCTCACAGCAAAAAGTGTTGGCTTTTGCCACCAATGAATTATTGGCTGCGGCAAAAGTAGTACCTTTCAGGTATGGTGGCACCGATCCAATTATGCCTGGTTTATATTACGGTGCCAACTGGCCTTCTTGGAACGGGATCGTATTTACCCGCTTATCGGCATATATCATTTTAGCACACATTGCTGCATGGCAAGGTAACTATATTGATGCAGCTAACTATTCGAAATTCGTATTGGATAATCAGTCTACTCAATATTTTGTAGATGGAGCTAATCCCTTGGATTATATCGATATGAACGCCTTAACCGAAAATCAGAATAACTATAGTCCGTTTGCGTATAAAAGGGCAAACCTGATGGTAGGTTTTCCTTTCGAAGCAGGTAACGGTTTATCAACAGCTAATGGACACATCGAACAATTAACTCTGGCATATCCATTTATTCCGAAGACCAGACCAGAAATGTTTGTTTCGGTTGATACGATCCTTAAAGCATTTACCAGTCCATTCGACCTGCGTTTCAGTGTGAATCCTCAAACAGGGCTGTACAGAACTAATTACTTCTATAATTTTGAATCGGAGCAACCCATTTTCAATAAAATTAAGGTAATCTATCCATCCAATACTTCAGGCAATGTGACTTTGTTCAGTTCATCGATGGTGTTTAGTCGTATGGAAGAAATTACCTTATTAAGAGCTGAAGCACTTGCGGTGTTAGGTCAAAAAGATGATGCACTGAATGCCTTAAACAGGGCCTGTGCTTTAAGAGGATTCAGTTTTACAACGGCTACACCTGATCTGGTTGCTGCAATTTTTCAGGAACGCAGAAGAGAGTTGATGGCAGAAGGCTGGAGGTGGTACGATATTGTACGCTATAACAGAATTAAAAACCCGCAAACTGTTTTTGCAACCAAGGGAGGTAAAGCAATGACTTTTAAGGAGTTTGAGGCTGCCGGAGGTATTTACTGGCCGGTATCTCAAGATGTAATTAATGCCAATTCATTAATTACCCAAAATCCATACTGGCAATAATTAACCTAATCAGATTTAGAATGAAAAATTTATTATATCAAAAAAGCACATTTTTTCTCTTAGGGCTTATTTGCTTATGCTTTGGGGCTTGTAAGAAAAGCGATTCTCCTTATCATGATTATGTAAATACCCAGCAAACCTTTAATGGTTCGGCACTCGATTACCTGAAAGCACAACCAAAAGGAACGTTCGATTCTTTACTGTTGGTTTTGGATCGTTATCCTTTCCTGAAAGATTCGTTAACGAATCAAAAAGTAACCCTTTTTGCACCCGTAAATAAAAACTTTGAGGCGGCAGTAAAGTACCTGAACATGAGACGTAAAAATCTGGGTAAAACACCTGTTTACCTGGCAACTGCCGATATTAACGAGTTAGGCTACATGCTTTGTAAGTACATTATCAGAGGTAATAGAAACACTGATGCCTATGTTAATAGCGTAGATGGGGTCTTGCTCAAAAACATCGTTATCGACTATCAAATGCATGTTAGATATGTAAAACAGAGCTCGTCAGGCTATGTTGGTGGTGGTGCAGCTACCTTAAATTTTAGCGATACCTACGGATCTATTTTTACCGATTACTGGGTAACTACGACTACAAATGCAGTAAATATCAAAACCAATAACGCTACAATTAACATCCTAACCCCGATACACAATTTTGGGTTTGATGAATTTACAGGCCGATTGGATAAATAGACAGGAACGATGAAAAATATTCAATATATATTTAAAGTATGCTTAACCTTAATGTTAGGTGGCATTGTACTATCATCTTGCAGGAAGAACCTGCCTGATGAGCGATTATCGATCGCTAACGATTCGCAGTATACCCAATATCTGTACCAACCCGTATTGGGCCGAAATACCTTATTTGCCAATAATTTTCAATATGGTAATTCTAGCCGTCCGTTAGATTTTAAAATTGTAAACATGCGTACGTTTAACGGCGAGCCGGCTCCAGAGTTAACTACCAATTATCCGGTTACTGTTTGGAAAACCGCTTATGATGGTACCGAAAAATCAATAGCAGAGATTGAAGCCAAACGTACTACCGAAAATCATCCCTTATTCGAAGTAAGGCCACATTCTGGTGAATTTATGATGTGGGCTGCGGCGAACTCAAACATGGTTAAAGCGCAACCAGATTCTGGCTATGTTTTCGATGTAGAAATGTCAAACTCGGGTGGTAGAAAATATTATCAGAATTTCCGTTTGCGCCCTTTACGCGAACGTCCGTACGAACCATCAAATTTAGATCCGATAACAGGACAAGGAACTTCTGTATCCGTAAATCCTACAAGCTTAAATATCACGGGTATGCGTGGGCAGCCACTTAATACAAGAGATGATGTTCAGGTTTTATTTAAAAAGGCAGGAAACGGTAACAGTATCACTTTCAAGTTTGTAGATACTTTGTCTAATCCAATTGATCCAAATAAGTTTGCCGCTACTGATTGGGTTAATCTGGTACATGGTTTTAACATGGTTAAAGATGCTACCAAAGTAAAGTATGAGGTAGCCTATCCAGTACCCTGTAGTGCATACCCAACCAAGTATACTACTTTATCAGGCGATCAGGCCAGGGTTGTTTTCAGGTTTAACAGGCAGGCATTTGGTAATGTACTGCAACAGTGTTTCCTGGCTTTCAACTTTAATATTTACCAAAAAGGAGACTGGGAGATAACCTTCTGGTTTAAGCGCGACAAACCAAAATTTGATAATGATTAATGGAACAGTATAAACTAAAACAAAACATATTTCCGATGAAGTATTTTTACACCATAGTTATTTTATTGATTTTTGGTTTCCAGAATTTAGCTAGTGCCCAGCAACGCATTGTTGTAACCGGGACAGTTATTGATGGTTCATCAAAATCAAAAGAAACCATGCCCGGAGTTAGTATTACCAGCGGGGGCAGCTCATTGGGTATTACCGACATGAACGGTAAATTTAGGGTAACAGTAGCAGGTAACGCTTCTTTAACATTTAGTTATGTAGGTTACGAATCTACTACTGTAAAAGTAAACAACCGTACCAATATCTCTATTACTTTAAGTACCGATAGTAAAACATTACAGGAAGTAAAAGTAACAGCAGGTTACCAAACCAAAAGTCGGGCGTTAACTACCGGTGCAGTAGTAACCATTTCTGGTAAGGATATTCAGGGGCAACCAGCAGGTGATGTGATCTCTCTGTTACAAGGAAAGGTTGCTGGTTTAAATATCCAGAACAATACTGGTGCACCTGGTTTCCGTGGAAGTGTAACCTTGCGTGGTATTTCCAATATCAATGTATCTGGTTCAGGAAACTCATCATTTTTAACACCAACTTCTCCATTATATGTAATTGATGGGGTACCTGTTGATGATAATACCGATTACTCTTATGGTTTCCAGCAAGCGGGACCTGGTATTTCCCCAGCTTCTCAAATTCCGCCAGAAGATATTGAAGATATCTCTGTTTTGAAAGATGCGGCTGCAACATCATTATACGGATCAAGAGGAGCTTACGGGGTTATTTTGATCACTACCAAACGTGGTAATTCTAAAGTGCCCGTAATCCGTTATAACGGTATGGCATTTATGTCAACAGTGCCTCAATTGCGCTCTGTAATTGGTGGTAAAGGCGAGCGTTTATTAAGGATTGATCAGATTTTACGTTACGATACAGCTTATAACCATGCTATCGATTTAATCAACTCTACTCCGTTTTTATCAGATAGTTTAAATGCTTATTACAATAATTCGACCGACTGGCAGTCTTATTTTTATCGCCCAACATTTAACCAAACCCATACTTTGAACATCTCAGGTGGTGATCAGCAGTTTAACTACAAGGTTGCTTTAACAGCTTATGATGAAAAAGGTGTTCAGGAAAATACAGGCTTATCTCGGTATAACCTCAATATGAATATGATTTATCAGCCAAGCCGTAAATTCAAGCTTACTGGTCAGTTAAACAACTCGATACAAAAGGTACAAACAGGGAGTGGAAACGGTCTTCAGAATGCAGGAGTGGCTACAGGGGGAAGTTCATCATCTTTATTGCCTTCGCCATCTCTATATTCTTCTGTTAATTCCGTGTTAGGGGCCTTAACAACCGATAACGATAATAAAATTTTAAATACTACAGCTAATTTAAATGCGGATTACGAAATCTTACCGAATTTAAAAATAGGTACTGCGCTGAACTATACTGGGGTATCGAGTACAAAAGATAACTTTTCTCCGGCAGCGCTGAACTCAAATCAATCGCAGTATTATACCTACAACGATAGATCTACAACTTTATATAACCGTAATCAGCTTACCTATGTGTATTCAATTAAAGAAGGGGGAGAAGATGCGCATAACTTCAACTTGTTTGCTTTCTCTGAGTTAAGGGCATCGTTTTTTAAGGCCGATGCAATATTGAACGATAGAGGAGTAAATGATCAGTTAAGAGGTCCGTTAACCAATATGACCGATTATCTGACTTCAAGGGGGGGAACAATTAATTATACCGATCTAAGAACCGTTGGTTTTGCCGGACAGTTTTCTTATAACTATAAGCAAAAGTATGTATTGGATTTAAATTACCGTATTGATGGACTTTCAACCAACGGACCTAATGCTGGTTACAAGAAAAACCCAGCTGTTGCCTTTAAATGGAACTTTAACAAAGAACGTTTCTTAGAGAATTTTAGCTGGTTAGATTATGGAGATATGCGTGTAAGTTACGGTTCTAATATTACACCAAATGGTAATATTTATCAGGCATATGGTAAATATTATGGAGGCGATCGTTACAACAACAGTAATACTGTTATTACTGATTTAGGTTATTTACCAAACTTAACTTTAGAGCCAACAAAAGCCACTACCTATAATGCTGGTTTCGATATTGGTATTTTGAATGGTAAGTTCTCTATGTCGATGGATACCTATTACAAGCAGAACGATAATATATTTCAGGAGAAAGCCTTATCAAGCTCAAATTCATTTACCACTATTGGCTCTACTGAGATCAGTAATGTTAACTATGGATGGGAGTTTCAGGCAACCGCTCGCCCGCTTAGCATCAATAGCCCTTTCAAGTTAGCTTTAACAGGTACATTTGCCATTAACCGCGAGGTCTTAGCTGCGCTGCCAGACGGCTTGCGCGAAAAAATATATACCGATGCAGCGTTGGGGCAGGATATTTACTACCGCCTGGGTATTAATTCTTTATCGAACTACCTATATAATACTAAAGGTGTTTACAGTACCAACGCTCAGGTACCAGTTGATCCGCTTACGGGTTTACCATATCGGGTAGGTACAAACGCAAAACTGAACTATTTCAGAGCTGGTGATCCGGTATTTACCGATTTAGATGGTAACTATGTATTAAACGAATATGATAGGGTAATTGCGGGTAACTCTCAGCCGCAAATTACAGGTGGTTTTACTTCATTACTGCAGTATAAAAACTGGAGTTTAGAGATAAACACTTCATTTACTTTAAAAAGAGACATTTTAAACAATAGTTTGGCGCAACAGTTTGCTTCTTTTGGTAACCCTACCGCATTAGGAAACATTGTTCCGCTATCAGAGTACAGCTACTGGGCTGCACCAGGCGATATTGCTAATTATGGTAATCCCTTAGATTTTGTAAGGTCTTCAATCCTCAATCCGTTTAGGTTCAACCAAACCATGTTCCAGGAAGACGGCTCGTACTTTAAGTTAAACGCAGTAAAAGTATATTACAACTTTAACCAGAATTTTACGCGCAAGTTAGGCATGAACAGGGTAAGCATTAATGCAACCGCTACCAACTTAGGCTTTATTACCCGTTACTCAGGGCCAAATCCTGAAAACGTAACCGCTTTGGGTAGAGATTATGCAGGTGGATATCCAATATCTAAACAGTTTGCTTTAGGCTTAAACATAGAATTTTAATTTTTTGACAGGATGAAAATGAAAAATATAAAATATTTACTCGTGGCGATGGGCCTGTTATTTATCGGTACTGGTTGTAAAAAGTTCCTCAACGTAGTACCTATTGATGCCTTATCGGGAAATAATTTCTGGCAAACCAGAAATGATGTAGAGGGTTTTACCAATGGTATTTATGCCAGATTACGCGATAAAGTAGGTGGCGGGGTATTAATGCCGGCGCTTGATGTAAGGGCTAACTTTGTTAAAACCGTAGGTACTATTGATAACAGTGGTAATAATGTTTTTAACAATTTAATTGCCAATAACCTAAAACCGGTTACCACGGCAACCACCACTTATGATAATAGGTTAAAGGCCATTATGAACTGGAAAGCCTGGTACGATATTATTGCAGCCAGCAATATCCTGTACTATGAGGTAGATAATGTTCCAGCTGGTAATCTATCAGATACCGAGAGAAAAAGATATAAAGCCGAAGCTGTTTTTATGCGTAACTTAAGCTATATGTTTATTTGTAAATTATTTGGCGATGCCATATATTATACTGAAGCCTACAATAGCAAATCGTTACCACGCACTCCTCAGGTAGAAGTAATGAAAAAATGTATTGCCGATATGAGTGCTGCGAAAAATGATTTGCCAACTGCGTATACTGATGTTTCGTATACTGGTTTTAGACCTACAAGGGCGAGTGCAGTAGCTTTATTAATGCACTTAAATATGTGGGCTGCTGCATGGGATAATGGCGATAAAACCGGCTATTATAAATCGGTTCTAACATTGGGTGAAGAAATGGCTACTTATACCAATTATGTTTTGTTGCCAATTAACGACCAAAATACAAAGCTAATTTTTAAAGGGCGTACTTCAGAAAACTTGTTCAGTGTTTTACAGGATTATAATTATGGCGAAACATTTGTAAACTATTCTAACTATGCTTATTTCTTTTCACATTTCCCTATTCAGGGTGCTGTAACTAAAACTACCAGTTTTATGGCATATGAGAAAGATTATATTGGTAAACTGTTTCCGGCAGGTATACCAGATGCGAGGCTAGCCACTTGGTTCGAAAATGCCAGTGCAGACAACAATACCTTTCAGTTCAAAAAATTCACTAATACCTATCCAACCGGATCAGGCACAGGCTTAACTGCAAATAGTGATGACAGTGCCATTATTTTCAGACTTCCTGATGCCTTATTACTAGCTGCAGAAGCCGCGGCAGAACTTAACGATGACGCTACAGCGCGAGGTTACGTTAATCAGGTAAGATTGGCTGCTGCAGCGCCTGCATTAATTTCTAATGGCACAGAGCTTAAGGACGATATTTACAAGGAACGTTGCAGAGAGCTAATTGGCGAAGGACAATTTTTCTTTGATCTGGTTAGAACTAAAAGAGCTATTAATACCGAATATTCAAAAGCAGTAATTAGTGTAGGTAATTTTAACGCAGGTGCATGGACATGGCCATTAATTATCAGTTCTACCGAGCGTACTGCAAATCCTTATTTAATTGGTAATAATTTTTGGAATTAAGAAGATGAAAATACAAAACAAAAATAAAGCATTTTTATTGGTACTTGCCAGTATGCTCTTCATGTTTGCAAGTTGCAAAAAGTACTATTTTGATACAGGCGTGCACGATGCCAAGTATAATGGTAGCAGTTTGCAATACATGAAATCGAAAAAACCTTTCTTTGATAGCACTTTAACTGTGATTAACCTTGCTGGGATGAATGATGTACTGGATAAAGAAAATGTAACTTTTTTTGCTCCACCCAGTGGTTCAGTTTTCAAGACTATTAAACGATTGAATCAATATTTAAGAAATAATGGAAAGGACACGGTATCCCAACTCAGCCAGATTAAGCCGGAGGTTTGGAGAAACACCCTTTCACAATATATTTTTAAAGGTGCTAACCTGTTAAAGGATTATCCACAAAGGGATACGCTTTCTTATATCGCTTATCCAGGTCAGAATTATACTTCTTACTCAGGACGTATCATGAATGTGGGGGCAATTTTTAGCGATGCAGCGGGGGTTAAATATGCCGGTTACCGTCAGCTATTTCTGGCTTATATTCCCGATTTGTCTAACCCGCAGGTGGCACTACAAAATAATCCGGTAGCAACGTCTGATATCCAGACAACTAATGGTGTAATACACGTGCTCACTAAAATTAAACATAACCTGGGTTTTAATACCGATACGTTTATAGATCAGGTAGTTGCATCGGGTATTTTGCCGCCAACGCCATAGCAAATTATTTATTAATATAAATGAACTGATACATGTTAACAAACATAAAATATAGAATAAGCTTATTGGTTGCAACGGCGGTTTGCCTTGCCAGCTTAATGGTTGCTTGCAAAAAAAGTAAGGGACTAACCGATGATCCTTATGCCGGGGGTAAACAGGTTTTAGGTATTACTTTTATCTCTAAAACTACCGATCCTGATATCGTAACTGCAGGTGCAACTTTAAACCTTCAGGTAAACGGCTTAATGAAATATAAAGATAATTTTAAACTTTATGTAAATGAGATCGAAGCAGAGGTATTAAACTATACCGATAGCACCATACAATTTAAAGTGCCTTTAGTAGCTAGTACTGGTAGTGTTTGGATTACTTCGCAAGGACAGAGTTTTTTCGGGCCAATTGTTAAAATTGGTGGAAAAGTTAGTGTAGATGCGGCATTTAAAGTTATAAATGGGGCGAGTGCAGTAGGTGGCTCGGGCGGTACAAATGTTTACGATGCAGAAAAACTGCCATCCGGTCTTTTTTGGCTTGGAGGTGCATTTAGCAGCTTTGAGCAAAAAGGTACCACTGCCGTTCCAAATGGCGGCATCGTTCAGATAGATGCAGATGGAGCTTATTCTACTAGTGGAGTCGCTTTTGGAAAAGGTGCGGTGGGAGGAAGCCAAACAATCTATTCTATTAACAGGATTTCTACCGGTTCGCAAAACGGCAAGTTTATTGTGGCAGGAAGTTTTACCGCCTATAATTCTACCCGCTCTAACAGACAAACACTTAATAACATTACCAGATTAAATGCAAATGGTAGTTTAGATACAATTAAAACCGCAGATAAAGATGCCTTGGGTAACTCATTGGTACCCATTGTTAACCCTAAACCAGAACAAACCTGGAAAAATGGTGATACAGTTGCAGCATTTAATGCCGGTGTGGATGGTTTGGTGAGAAAAACCTTTGTATTTGGTGAACAAATTTACATTGTGGGTAATTTTCAGAATTTCAAGCGGATGTATTATCCAAATTCTACCTACGATGAAAAGGTATACGATATAACCAGAATGAGGCAAATGGTCCGCGTAAATGCTGATGGATCGATGGATTCAACTTTCCACTACAATAAGAATACCAGACAAAGTGCTGCAGGAGGTAACGGAGCTATTATTGATGCCACTATGCAGAGCGATGGGAAGCTGATTTTGGTTGGCAGTTTCAGCTCATTTAATGGTGTTGCTGCAAACAGGATTGTGAGGTTAAATTTAGATGGTTCGGTAGATCAGTCATTTAGCGCTGGCACCGGAGCAGATGGCGATATTTATTCGATCAGATACAATGCTACAACCGATAAAATTGTAATCAGTGGTAACTTTAGTACGTTTAACGGAAAAGCCTCTTCCGGTGTTGCTTTATTAAATTCAAACGGATCTGTAGTCAGTACTTTTAATGGTTTGGTTATTACCGGAGGCATAGCCACCTTTGCAGGCCAGCTTAACAATGGTAAAATAATCGTAGCAGGTTCCTTCAATAGGTATGGCGATTACTTACGTCAGGGTTTTATGATCCTGGATACTAACGGACAGCTAGCGGTTGGCTATAACAATACAGGCGGTTTTCAGGGTAGAGTATACGATATGATTGAAACTGGAGTATCAAATGGTTCTCAGGTGGTATTAGTGGGCGATATTTCCAGGTTTAACTCGATATTACCTCATAATGTACTACGACTAATTATTTCTAATTAACTGACTTAATTTATAAGCATATGAAAAAAATTACAAGTTTAGTTTTTGAAATTAAAACTTTAAGTATAACAGCGGTTTTGGGCATTATTTTGCTTGTATCATCTTGCAACAAAAATTTCGATAATGTATTGCCAAAGTCGTTCAGAAACGATACACTCGGCTTGGGTAACAACTCGAAAAAAGTATTGTACATTATATTGGATGGAGTAAAAGGTTCAGTTGTGAGTAGTTTAGCGCCTGCTAACCTTACTCAGATTACAACCAATTCAATTTATTCTTACGATGGTGTTGCTGATTACCAAAGAAATGCGATAACCAATGCAGCATCATGGACAACTATGCTTACCGGCGTAGACTATACCAGGCATAATGTTACCACAGAGACTTTTACGGGGTTAAATTTACAAACAACCCCAACACTATTTACTGGTATAAAGTCAAGTTTAACCAACGTACGGACAGTATCTTTAGCTTCGACAGCGGCATTTAACGATAACCTGGCAACAGATGCTACGGTTAAACAAACCCTGACTGACGATGCCGCAGTTAAAACAGCAGTTGTTGCGGAGTTATCGACTAACAACCCTTCATTATTGGTTGCGCAATTTCATAGTGCCGAAGTGGCAGGTTTAGCTAACGGCTATACCGCATCAACAACAGCGTATACTACTGCTATCAATACATTAGATACTTATGTGGGGGAAATTTTGACGGCCTTAAAAGCTAGAAAAACATATGCGCAGGAAAATTGGTTGGTAGTTGTTGCCGCCAACAAGGGTGGTGCAGCTACTTCAGGTGGTGCCCCGGGTTCAAATATCTATGCCGACGATTCGCGTAATACTTTTGTAGCTTTTTACAATCCGAAATTTCAAACCAGTGCCATTAATAAACCTGATGTAACAAACCTGCCCTATGCAGGTATTGGTCCGAAGTTTAACGCAAGCAACGGTGCAGTACAAAGCGACCCTAACTTTTTAAATTTAGGTACAAATATCGAGGCTACCATCCGTTTTAATATCCGTTGGGATGGCAGTGCCGGGAATTCGGGTTATGCTGCAATTCTCCAAAAAAGAGGGCTTACAAGTGGCATAACAGGAGGTGTACCAGGCTGGGCCTTTATCAAAGACGATGGTGGTATCATTACTTTTAATGCGAGTTTCACAGGAACTACTGGTAACAGCCAGACAAAAGGGCCCGCATCTCAAAAGATAGATGACGGGAAATGGCACTCTGTTGCGGTAAGGTTTTTTAACAATGGTGCTACCCATACAGCCAGTATGTTTGTTGATGGTATACCTGCACAAACCGCTAATCTAGCGCTAAATGCAGGCAGTGGAAATTTAAATAGCACATCACCTCTACAGTTTGGAAAATATACCAATGTTGATTGTTTTATTACCGAATTTGCGGTTTACAACATAGCCATTCCAAATGCAGATATTATTGCAGCTAGCAAAAAGACACCATTAACACCGATTACAGATCCGTACTATAATAATTTGATAGCTTACTATAAAACCAATGAAGGTGTTGGAAGTACATTATTTGATGCATTAGGGAAATCACCTGCAATGAATTTAGTAGGGGCGGCCAATTGGACAAATTATGCCGATATCTCTCCAAATTTATCTCCTGCCATCTCCGAGGCCGCTTTTAAAGTGGTGCCGAACGGGGTGGATATTCCGTTATTTATTTATAACTGGATGAATATTACTATTCCAGGTCAATGGGGCTTAATGGGTAAATTTTATAACCCAACAGTTAATTTACCTAAAAACTAATTAAATATGAGAAACATGAAACTCAATCATTTCACCATATTATGTGCGGTTACCTTAGTGTTAGGCACAACAGCCTGTAAAAAATACGGCTACAATATTCCCGATGGCTATCCTGATAATTCTGAAAATGTAGCGGGGGGGAGTATCGATACCAACATGAAGGTAATCGATAAATCGATGTATGCAAAAGCAAGGGTGTTTCCAGGTTTGGTAGATCAATCTGAGCCACGGGTTCAAAATGCTAAATTTACCTTAGATCTAAACTTTACCGATCAAACAGCCGATAATTTGCGCATACAGGTAGCGCCTGAGCCACAATACAGTACAGGGTATTATGCCGCGCCCGGAGAGTTGATTAAAATCGAAGTGCCGGCAGGTATTGAAGGTTTAACCGTTCAGGTAGGTGGCCACACCGATAACCTTTCGGGTAAATCTCCTTTATTGCGCGATCCGGTTATTTATATGCGCCAGCAACTGTACGCAGGAGCTAACTATGTACGTAATCTATATGGCGGTACTATTTATATCCGTGCAGGCAGGGCTTATCCAAATCCGGTAGAGTTTACGATTACCAATGCCTGTGTTTCTCCCGATTTTATTCTGGGGCAAACGGTAGATGCAGACTGGGTAAACAAGGTAAAAGCTTCTCAGGTGCCTTGGTTAGAATTACGAAGCAAACGCGTAATTTTCCTTGTACCGAGAGATAAAATTGTCGCCACATTTAGTTCTTCCGAACCCTATACTAATCCAACGGTGGCTTTGGGTAAATGGAACGATGTATTCGATCTGGATTACAATGCCTGGATGGGTTTATCAGATAATGCGGCTGATTCAAAAGACAAAAGCCCGCAAGGCCCATGGAGAGGGATATTGGATATTCAACTATCAGCTGGGTACGGTCACTCTGGTTTTCCTTTTGTAGGTTTAAATGATAGTGAATGGTTTAAAAGTTTTACAAGCTTAAAATCAATTACTACAAGCTCAGGCCAATGGGGTTCTTATCATGAGTTTGGTCACAATTGCCAGCAAACTAAAGTCTGGAGTTGGAGTACGCTGGGCGAAACCACCAATAACCTCTTTAGTTTTAAAGTAGCTAATCGAATAGGAGCCGATTATAACATTCTTCATCCGGCAGTTTCAAGCGGTTTCCCTCAGGCCATTACTTACGCTACTGGTACAGGAACTAAAAATTTTGATACAGACGGCGCTATGAACGATCCGTTTAAACGGATGACACCTTTTGTACAGATTTTTGAAAAATATGGTTATGGCGCAATGACTTACCTTTATTCGGAGGCTCGCCACGCTGCTCGTTTAAACACCAGCGATATTAGCATGCATAATTTCGTGTATGAAAAATTATCAGATTATACACAAACTGACCTGGCTCCGTTTTTTGATGCCTGGGGAATTTCAATTAGTGATGCAGTGGCAGCTAAGTTAACAGCTAAATATCCAATTTTAACCAATCAGATTTGGGGCTATAATCCTTTAAATAAAACTGGCGGTACAGCAGCTATTTCTTATGCACCAGGTGTAACGGTTAGTTCTAACCAATCAAACGAAGGTAGCCCGGCAGCAATGCTCGATAATAATACCGCAACCTATTGGCATTCACAATATAGTCCTGCTCCAACTACTGCACAGGGTTATCCATACACAATTGTATATAGTGAAAACAAACGGATGTCAGTTAAGGGAATGTTTTTTGTGCCAAGAAATTCTACAGCTCAACGGGTAAAGAGCATTGAAATATTAGTGAGTAGCGATAACGTTAATTTTACCAGTGTTGCCACAACTCAAATACCTAATGCGTTTTCGCGTTACGACTTTACCTTCCCAAATGGTCCTGTTTTCGGTAAATTTTTCAAGGTTTTATTGAAAGATGGATGGAACACACCAGTAGCTTCATTTCCGTATGCGGCTATGGCTGAGTTAGGCGTAATTAAATAACCCTCTAAATTTAAAGAAGATGAAGAATTCAAATAAATTTAAATATATTATCGCTGCAGCTTTTCTTATTCCTGTAGCATTTGCAGCCTGTAAAAAATACGATAACCCACCACCTGTTTACCAAGATTTGGTGAGAACAATCGGTAAGCAAAGGAAAGTATTAATCATCGGAATCGATGGTCTGGGCGGAAATGAGTTACAAGCCATTGCACCTGCAAACTTTACTGCAATGCAAAAGAATGCAAAATACTCTTTCAGTACAAATAGCGGGGTTTCAGATGCAGGAGGTTGGGTGAGTATGTTAACCGGTACCGGATTTGTAAAGCATCAGGTGCAGAACGATAATTTTGAACGCAGTCGTAATCCAAATGACGATGATCATACCCCAACCACTTCTTATCGTAATATGCTTGATTATATTACCCAATTCAAAGCGGTTAAAACAGGTGTAGTAACCCCATGGGCAAACTTACGTAAATACTTAAATAACGCCGATTTTGCTCCTGTAGTGAATACTGATATAGCTGTAAAAGATAGCACTGTTGCTATATTAAATAACCAAACAGGTGTGGGTACCTTAGTAGTTAATTTCAGAGATGTTGAAGCTGCTGGTGCCAATGGAGGTTTTTCTGCAACGAATGCTGCCTATAAAACTGCAGTAACCACAACCGATGGTTACATAGGCGATATTATGACAGCCCTTAAAGCCAGAAAAACTTACAACAACGAAGATTGGCTTGTAATTGTAACCAGTAACCATGGTGGTAGCAATACTGTACCAACCAATGGTTTTATGATGACCTATAACCCCTCTTTGAAACAACAAGAGTTGAAGAAAATGGGATTTAACACGGTTCTTTTTAACAGTACAGGAATTTATGCAGAAGTGCCAAATGATAACGGTCTTTACGATGGTGGAGGGCAGGCAAATGAGTTTACCGTACAAATGCAGGTTAAATTTTTAAGTACTACCAGTTATCCATGTATCTTATCAAAAGGAACAGGAATTGACGGAGGTACCCAAACCGGGTGGTTATGGCTGGAATCTGGTTCGGCAATAGGTTCTAGCTGGGGTGGAACATTAAATGCATCTGGTGTGGGTAGAAGTCAGATTGATTTGGCTCTAGCTGGAGCAGATGGAAAATGGCGTACAGTTACTTTTACAGTTAAAAATGTTAATAGCACTACCCGTACAGTAACTACTTACATGGATGGAGTGCAAACTGCAACTGGTAATATAGCTACGCATAAAAGTTTATCGGCGCTGTCAGAAAAGTTGAGAATTGGATTTAAAAAAGTTGATGGTTCAGGTTCCGGAAATTTTTATGCCGCGAATCTGGCATATTTTAATGTGGCTTTGCCAACAGCAACTATCTTAGATAACATAGCTTTAAAGGATATTACAAAGCACCCTAATTATACCAACTTAACAGGCTTTTGGCCTATTAACGAAGGTGCAGACGGATTGATAGGAAATAAAGCACCTGGAGGATACAATATGGTATTGTCTGGACAGTATAAATGGGTTCCACTTGGTTTAGATGTACCAGCAGGAACTGCTCCTGATCCCAACTATGTAGCTTCAGCTAAATCTTATGTATCTTCTTTAGGAGATGTTTCGGCACTTTCGCTGTATTGGATGAACATCAAAATTTTATCAGACTATGGTTTTGATGGCAATCCTTTCTTAAATCAGTATGAAATCGAGTTCTTAAAATAGTAGTTAGTTTAGTTAGTGAAACCCTTGCCTCCGGAGGAGGCAAAGGGTTTTTTTATGTTTATTTAATGCAAGTATCAATAAGCTATAATGAACCACGCTTTTTGATTTTGATGATATAAGTTGTCTTAATAATATTTTAACCTATAAGGAAATAACTGTAATTAATTAACACTTAAAAATTTAAACTATGAAGATTAAAACATTAAAAGAAGTAGAGAGTAGCTTTGAAATTTTAACCAACCAGGAGAAAGCTTCTATGTTAGGGGGGACTGGAATTTACAGTCCGACAGATCCAACTCAATATTTAGGAGATATGGATTTTACAAACGCTGGCTATATCATGTATTTTTCTGATGATGACTATTGGAATGCTGGAGGTTACGCCCTTATTTATGAACCAGGGATAACTGGTGGATCTAATGATGGGTATACCAGTGGTTATGGAGATCCCTCTAATAATAGATTTGAAATCTTATTTGTCACAGAAGATCATAGAGCATTTTATATGGATAATGTTACTGGAGGATATTTTTTAGACGCTTATAATCAATCATTTGCTCATACCTATGATATGCCATCAGATGATCCAAATTATACAACTATTCATGAGTATTATGATCAGTTTACAGGCGGTTATGTTCGTTTTTATTCAAATTAGTAATTACAAATAAATTTTATAAATCAAGAAAATATTAAACTTAAATCTCTACACCATGAAAATTAAAACATTAAAAGAGTTAGAAAACAATTTTGAAAAATTAACTCAAAATGAACAATTGTCCGTTTCAGGAGGAATTGGGATATACAATCCTGCTAACCCAACAGAATATATTGGTGATGTAGCACTAGGAGGATATATAACAGGTTTTTATGATGATGATGTTCATAGTAAAGGTGCTTATGTGGGCATAAACGGATCTGCTCTTGAATTTGTAGGTGATTACGATGATAATACGCCCGAAAGATTATATTTTCAGGGGGTTACTGAAGATCGTAAGGCAATCTACTACGACTATGTAACTGCTGGCTATGTGATAGATCAGTTCAATCAATCTTTTGCAGCACTCCCCTTTGATGCAACTATGTACGCAGATCAGTTTTCAGGTGGTTACGTATTTTATACATCCGCTTATTAATTACCTTCCATGCAAAATAGGTCAATCTTAAATGCTTTAAACAAAACTGTTTTAACAGATAATAATTATTCATTAACGCAGACTGGTTTAGATTTGCGAAAGCATGTAAAATCTATCTTTTATATTTTCAGATTTGCCGAAAGTTATCAGGATGAATTTTATAATCATTTAGGCTTTGCTTTAATTGAAGAGTTAATAACCTATTTTAATGGCCTTAAAAAAAACTTAAATGTAAGTATTTACCCAATGATTGGACTTTATTTATTAAAGTTCAATCATTGGGGTTTTATGAATTTATCACTCGATAAACTGCTGGCAGAAATAGATCAGCACTGTATTAGACTGGTTACAGTACCACAAGCCAAATTTAGCCTTGTGTTAATAGCAATGCTCTATATGGAGCAAAGAAACCTTCAGCAGGCGTCATCAAAAGAGCTTTACAACCGTTTAAAAATAGCCTTTTCGAAGAGAAATACACTAAACCTAGACAAAGAGGAAAATATAAGCAACGTTATTTTTTGTCTTCACCTATTAATGGCCTTTGATAAGGGCTATGTAAAAACCTATGGTTTTTACTTTCAGGAGTTTAAAAAACGACTTGCCTTAAATGTTATGCCCTTTAATGGTGATTTGGCATTTGTGCTAAATGCAATAGGTGAAACGGAAATGTTAGGCGGAATAAAAGATAAAATAACTACCAATGATTTTTTGGAAGAGATATCCATGAAGAATCTTACCGATGAATGGCCGTTGAAGCTGGAAAAAAATCTATTGGAACAAAATTTAAAGACTGCAACCTATTACCAAAAAATAGATCTGGGCATAGAAATGCTATTTGCAGCTAAAAGAGATTTTAAAGAGCAGTATGCTTACTACAAATTGCTCAATTACCTATGAAAAAAATTTTCTTATTTGAAACCCCGTCCGATGCCGTTGGACATGGTATTGGTACCTATGCCAATCAGCTTATAGAAGCACTCGCTGAAAAAGAAAGTTTTTTCAAGTTATATTTTGTGAAAATTGTATTCAATGAAGCTGATGATTTCTCGGTTAGGCCAATAAATGCAAATGTCGATGAAGTAAAAATCTCTTTTAAGGATAAAATTATTAAGCCAAACGTTGAAGTTCCTATAAAACCTATTTTAGCGAGAAAAATTTTCTGTTTATTGGGAGAATTTTTTAATAATCCTACTGATACGGTTTTTCATTTGAATTTTGTTCTGCAATATGAACTGGGAAAGTTGGCCAGGGAATATGACTTTAAATTAATTTATACCAATCATGTTTCTTTATGGCGCGTTTTTTACGAAAATGATTACGAAAAGTTCTTAAAAGAATGGAGCGATAGAACGCCTAAGGATGACAAAGAAAAGGTGCGCATAACCTCTATTCAGTTCGAAAAAAGAATTTATCAAATAGCTAATCATGTAATTTGTTTAAATGAGGATAGTAAATCCTTTATGAAAGAATATTACAGTGAAGATGCTGCTGAAAAGATTTCGGTGATTGCAAATGGTTTGAATTTGAAAAGTCTTGTTAAAAAGCTTAACGTAGTAGCTCAAAAGAAAAAGATGGGATTTGGTGAAGAAGATTTTATCTTTCTGTTTACCGGTAGAATGAATAAACAAAAGGGGCTGGATTTATTAATCAAGACATTTGGCAAACTTTTGAAAAAAATTCCAAATGCTAAGTTACTCATTGTTGGGGCGGGTGATTTTGGAGTATATACTAAAATGTGCGCTGATTTTTGCGCCAGAGTAGTATTCTCTGGCTATGTAGATAAATCAAAAATCAATAATTATTATGCAATTGCCGATGTAGGTATGGTTCCGTCCTTTACAGAACAGAGTAGCTATGTGGTATTAGAAATGCTTGCCAATCAACTTCCTATAATCGTTTCAGATATACCCGCCTTTGCAAAACCTTTTGAAGATAAGTTAAACGTAATCAAAGTTAAAACAGATACTTTGGGCCGGGTTGATGAGAAAAGCCTTTCTGCTCAGATGTTAGCCCTGTATCAGAATCAACAGCTCAGGATGAAATTGAGCAAAAATGGTCAGCTTTTATTTAACCAACATTTTACTGCTGAGCAAATGGCCGAAAAAACACTGCAACTTTACCTAAGTTAATCTATTTATTCACTACATATTTCAGGTTATCAAATAATCTTTGAATCAGTTTCCGATCATTGGTGATGATTTCGGCACTGCCTTTAGCTTCAGCCTTAAAGTCTAATTGTTTACCATAATTGGTTTTAAGACCATTATCGAATTTTACCGAGGCCAAATAGGTTTCTATATTTCCCTGATCAGTCTTTTCAGTATTGCTGGTGAGCGAAATGGAGGCAACGCGCCCCTTTATACTGCCATATTCCATGTAAGGGTAGTTATCTAATTTTACGATTACTTCTTGCCCAACCTTTACCTTACCCGAACCGTTTGCGGGTAATACAACTTGTCCAATTGCTTCTTCATCATTGGGTATAATGGTAAATACCTGCTCACCACTCTGCAAAAACTGGTTCTCATGATAAAATTTTAAGAATTGTACCTTTCCTTTAAACGGAGCACGGAATACATAACGTTGCTCCCAGCTTTTAATATTATCGATAAGATCATTATAGGCCGAGATTAGTTGAATGTTTAGTTCACTGTTCTTTTCAGGTTTTTGAATATCGAGTTCCTGTATTTTTCCTTCCGTTTGCTGGCTGCTTTGTTTGTTTTGTACCAGGTTATTAATAGCAGCCTGCAGGGCATCTTTATTCGAGATATAATTCATTTCTGTTTTATCCAGTTCAGCCTCACTGATTACTTTAGCTTTAAAAAGTGTGGAATCGCGCTGGTAAAATTTATGTGCAAAAATTAACGATTTTTTAGCCATTTCAACTCTGTTGATGGCACTTTCAATAGCCTTTTTCTGCTCGGTCAGCAAACCAGAAAGGTTTTGTCCTTGTTTATCAAATAATTTATCCTGTTTATAGTTGGTGTATTCTTGCAGACTATTTACAAATGCATAATATTTACCATTCAATTCGCCTAGAGATAAAGTGCCGGGCAATTTGTTTTTTAACATCAGAATTGATTCTTGCGATGGATTAAAGCCTTTAAGTATACTGTCTATGTAGAAAACAACATCCGGATTGGTAGGATTTTCAATGTAAGCAATAATTTGACCTTCCTTAACCACATCCATTGATTTAATAAGGTTTAGTTTTAATTTTCCGTTACTATTTGCAATAAGTTTTATTGGCGAAATATTAGAATTGACTACAATTTGCCCCGGAACAACATCTGGGTAGCGGACAAGCCAGCCAAACACGAAAAGTAAAATAAAGATAAACCCTACAATTATACTGATCCAGAAACCAAACCTGGTGGGCATACGTTCTATGATATGTTGTACCTGTTCTGTACGTTGCTTATGGTGATATATTTCAGAGTCCTTTTGCATTTTCTTTGATTGAGTTGAAGTTAATTTATAGTTTCTACAGTTTCGGCTACCTCTAACTGCGATTGTACCAGTTGAAAGTACTTTCCTTTCTGGACCATTAAGGATTGATGATTTCCCATTTCCACGATGGTACCGCCCTGCATCACCACAATCTGATCGGCTTTGCGTATGGTGCTTAAACGGTGCGCAATAACAATTACCGTTTTCTCTTTAAAAACATGATCAAGCGCATCGACTATTTTTTTTTCGTTTAGCGTATCCAAACTGTTGGTTGCCTCATCAAAGAATAAATAATCAGGGTTTTTATAAAGCGCTCTGGCGATTAAAATGCGTTGTTTTTGTCCTCCACTCAAACCCCTGCCTTGTTCACCCATCATGGTCTGGTAGCCCAAAGGCAAAGCTTCAATTTCCGCCGCAATATTTGCCGTGTCCAGTGCTTTTTTTAGCCTTTCATAGTCAATTTTTTCATCGTCTAACACCACATTGTTCAGTATGGTATCGTTAAAAATTTTCCCATCTTGCATCACTGCTCCGCACTTATCTCTCCATTGTTTCAGACTGATGTTATTGACATTCATATTGCCGATCTTAATGTCGCCATAACTTGGTTTGTATAACCTTAGCAGCAATTTTAACAAAGTTGATTTTCCACTTCCGCTATCTCCAACAATGGCTGTTACCTTGCCTTCAGGTATAATTAGCCTAACGCCCCTAAGCACGGGATTAGAAGTTGGCGTATATTGAAAACCCAGATTGTTGATGATTAGACTTTTGTTTTCAGGTAAATCAATAGGGTTGGTGCCAACGTTTTCAGTCTCATCTTCCAACTGGTGAATTTCGTTTAAGCGCAAAAACGAAATCTTTGCAAACTGGAAAGAAATGATGAATTGTATAAACTGTACAACCGGGGCATTCAGCATTCCGATAATGAACTGTGTTGATATCATTACGCCAAATGTCATCTCGCCATTAATTACTGCTTTGGCGCAAAAGAAAGTAATAAAAAGGTTTTTTAGGTTATCGATAAACTGCGCACCCAGATTTTGTGTATTGGTAACACTCAAGACCCTTAAGTTAACCTGATAAAGCCTGGCTTGAATATCTTCCCATTTCCATCTTTTTGGCTTTTCATAATTATTGATCTTAATATCCTGTATACTGGCAATGGTTTCGACCCAGTAACTTTGGTTTTTACTCACGAGCTCAAAATATTCCCAATCTAATTTTTTCCTGAGCTTTAGAAATGCCATTACCCAGGCTACATAAATAATGCTACCGATCAGAAAAATCCAGAAAATAACAGTGTTGTAAACCAGTAAAATAGCTCCAAATACCAGAAACGTTAGAGCAGAAAACACCATATTCAAAGAGTTGTTCATAATAAAACTCCTGATACGTTCATGGTCTTGCGCACGCTGTAAAATATCGCCAGTCATTTTATTCTCAAAGAATGTGATGGGCAAGAGCATCAACTTGATTAAATAATCTGAAATCAAGGCTATATTGACCCGTGAGGTTACATGCAATAAGATCCAGTCCCGGGCCATGTTGCTTAGCAAAATGCTTAAATAAATGGCAATATTTGCAATAAGCACAACATTGATAAAGTTAATGTCGTGCGTTTGGATACCTACATCGATAACAGCCTTGCTGATAAAGGGGAGGAACCCTTGTAAAATGGTTACCAGCAGCATCACCACAAATAAATTGACAAAACTTTTTCTATAAGGCCTGAAATAATTGAGGAAATTATAAAACGTTTTGCGGCGGTCTAGTTTCTCGTTCGTTTGCCTTTCGTAAAAATCTGCCTGCGGCTCAATAGCCATTAAAACCAGTTTTTCAGTCTCGCCATTGTGCGTTTTTTTTATAGTTTTTGAGGCGAATTCTTCAGCTTTATAGCTAACATAGCCTTTGGCCGGATCGGCTACATAAATGGTACCTTGATTCAGGTCTCTTCCCTTTTTCGCCCTGGTTTTATAAACTACAACAAAGTGGCTATTATCCCAATGTACTATAGCAGGTAAAGGTATTTTATGGAGTAAATCTTCGACAGTACATTTTAATGAGAGTGTACGAAGACCGATTGTTTCACTGGCATGGCTCAGGTCCAAAAAAGATACGCCTTCTTTTGTAATTCCACACTTATCGCGCATATACTGCAAGGAATAAAACTTGCCGTAATATTTGGCTATCATTTTTAAACATGCCGGACCACAGTCCATCATATCCATTTGTCTGTCCAGTGGAAATCTTGAGATTGGCATTAATCTGGTTCTATAATTTTGGTTTAGCTTACTAACATAACCAAAAAAGACATTAAAGCGTTTTTATATATTAGCGCAAACGTTTGTGTGTTTTAACTTCAGAGCAGGCATTTTTGCTTCCAAATTTCATAACCCTAAGTTATATTAAGTCGTTTTCATCTTAAATGGCCAATCCAGCGATTTTGGTTGGTATCAGTCTGCTGGAACTGATCTCAGTCTAGAATAATCTCTGTTCATCTTTTATATTGCGATGGACATTTTATTCTCCTTTTAAGTATAACAAAAAGGGGTTTTTTAAGGGCGAAATAATTGAAATTTACGCTTATTATGTCTTAATAAGCACTATTTATGCTTTTATTCATTCTAATCGTAAGTTAGCGTTGAAATTTCACAGAAAAAGAGTAGGTGTAAACTGAAATTTTGTAGACAGTAACATATTTAAAACTCAAACGTTTGCGCTAAAACATTCTTACCATTATCACCCAATCATCCGTAATTTGGATGCACAAAACCTAATATTATACACACACAATGAAGAGAAAATTAACCATTTTATTTACCTCATTATGGATAGCCGGTCAAGTTAGTGCACAACAACTGCCAGCCGAACTGCAAACCCCCGAAGTGGTTTCGGTAAACCGTTTGCCCATGCGGGCGTCGGCCTTTGCTTTCGAAAACCAGGAGCTTGCCTCCAAAAGAGCTAAAGAAAAATCGGCCTACTTTTTATCCCTAAACGGAACCTGGAAATTTAACTGGGTTAAAGACCCGCGTAAACGACCAACAGATTTTTATAAGGTAGATTTTGATGATAAAGGGTGGGATAACTTTAAAGTACCCGCAAACTGGGAAGTAAACGGTTATGGCCTGCCTATTTATGTTAATCAGCCATACGAGTTTGCCGGTAGGCAGCTTACCGGCAACCGCATGAATCCGCCTTTCGATATTCCGGAAGACAATAATCCCGTAGGTTCTTACCGGAAAAAAATCAATATTCCGGCCAACTGGGGCGATAAACAGGTATTTATCAGCTTGGGCGCAGTTAAATCGGCCTTTTACATTTGGGTAAATGGTAAAAGAGTAGGTTACAGCGAAGATAGCAAGCTGGCAGCCGAATTTGATATCACCAAATACGTAAAACCTGGCGAAAATACAATCGCGTTGCAGGTGTACAGGTGGAGTGATGGCAGTTATTTAGAATGCCAGGACATGTGGCGCATCTCAGGTATAGAGCGGGAAGTGTATCTGTATGCTACTCCGAAATTGGATATCCGCGATTTTAAAGTATCAGGTACCCTCGATGTCGGTTACACTAACGGATTGTTAAATGTTGATTTAGCCGTTCAGAATTATAAAATAGATCAACGTACCAACCACAGCCGTCCCGATAGTTTTTATGTAGCGCTCGATTTGGTTGATGCCAAAGGAAATAACGTGTGGAAAGAAGCTACCAAATTGCAAAAAGTATTGGGTAACTATAAAACCGATCTTACTTTCAAGGCACAGATAAACAATGTTAAAAACTGGTCGGCAGAAGTTCCTTATCTATATACCTTATACATCACTTTAAAAGGTAAAAACGATAAAGTAATCGAAGTAATTCCACAGCGTGTGGGCTTCCGTTCGGTAGAAATTAAGGGTAGCGATTTACTGGTTAACGGTAAGCGTGTATTTTTGAAAGGTGTAAACAGACACGAGCACAATGCTACACAGGGCCATACTTTAACCCATGCCGATATGGAAAAAGATATGGAAATGATGAAAAAACTGAATGTAAACGCTGTGCGTCATTCACATTATCCACCCGATCCCTATTGGATGGAACTTTGCGATGAATATGGTTTGTACGTAATTGATGAAGCCAATATCGAATCGCATGGCCGTTATTACAGTTTGGAGACAACTTTTGCTAACGATAAACAATGGCGCGTGCCGCATCTGGAGCGCATTACCCGCATGTATGAGCGCGATAAAAATCACGCTTCAGTTATTACCTGGTCCTTAGGTAACGAAGCGGGTAATGGCGTTAACTTTTACGAAGCTTACGAATGGTTAAAAGCCAAAGATTTCCGTCCGGTGCAGTACGAAAGGGCTGAAAGCGATTTCAATACCGATATGATTGTACCGCAGTATCCTTCTCCAAATTATCTGCCCCGTTATTCGAAACAGGAAAAAGAAACCCGTCCATTTATCATGAGCGAATACGCACATATTATGGGCAACAGTTTGGGTAACTTTAAAGAATATTGGGATGCTATTGAAAACAATCCAAAATTACAGGGTGGTTTTGTATGGGAATGGATCGATCAGGCCATCGACACCGTTAAAAACGGCAAACGTATTATGGCTTACGGTGGCGATTTCCCTTTAAGTGGCCCGGTTGATGAAAACTTTAGCGATAACGATTTTTGTGTTAAAGGAGTGGTTACGGCTTATCGTGGCATGACCCCAATGGCTGTTGAACTTAAAAAAGTGCATCAGTACATTAAAACCACTTTTAATGGTACCAACCAGATTAATGTAAACAACAGCTATTTCTTTAAAGACATCAGCAATGTACAGTTAAACTGGGAGTTGGTAGCAGATGGCAAAGTAGTGCAAACCGGTGTGGTAAATAACCTGAATGTAGGGCCGCGTCAAAGCCAAACGTTAAGCATTCCATTTAATACGAAGTATGCCGCAGGTAAAGAGTATTTCTTAAATGTGCGTTACCGCTTAAAAACAGCTGAACCATTTTTAGAAAAAGGCTACGAAATTGCTTATGAGCAGATTGCTCTGGCAGGAACGCCCAAAGCGAATACATACGCTGCTGGTAAAAAGGCTTTAAAAGTTGAACAAACTGCCAATCGCGCAATTGTTAAAGGCAGCGATTTTACCATTACTTTCGATTTGAAAAAAGGAACTTTAATCAGTTATCTGTCTAAAGGTCGCGAGTTGTTGGCTACTGGTCCACAGCCGGGTTTTTACCGTGCCCCAACTGATAATGATATCGGTGCAGGTTTGAACACCAGGTTAAGGATGTGGCGCAATGTATATCAGGATAATGATGCAGCCAATATCAAATCTACTGTAAATTCAACAGCTACCGACTTTACGCTAACCGTTAAATCATCCCTGTTAAAAGGCGATGCCGAAACCATCCAGCAATTTACTGTTCTGGCCGATGGTACCGTTAAAGTTGATAACCAGTTTAAAGCAGTAAAAGGAAACTACAAAAGTTTAATGCGTATCGGTAACGATTTGCAGTTGAAAAACGAATACAGCAATATTCAATGGTATGGCCGTGGTCCGGGCGAAAACTATGTAGATAGAAAAACAGCTTCCTTAATTGGCACCTATAAATCAACCGTTGCCGATCAGTATTTTCCATATGCCCGTCCGCAGGAAAGTGGTAATAAAACCGAAGTGCGCTGGGTAAATTTCACTGATAAGGCTGGCAAAGGTTTACGTTTCGAATTCGCCGATCAGTTATTGAGTTTTAATGCGCTGCCTTACGCAGTTGAAGATTTAGATCCTGAGGCAGAGAAAAAACAATATCACTCTGGCGAACTGGTAAAACGTAATCAGATTTATGTACACATGGATTTACAACAACTGGGTGTACAGGGAATTGATAGCTGGGGCTCTATGCCATTAATCCAGTATCAGATTCCTTTTAAAGACTACAGTTACAGCTACTATATCAAACCTATTAAGTAAGTAACATAGATGGTCGTCATTCCCAACTTGATTGGGAATGACGACCATTCTTTTTTAATGAAATGAAGAACGCGCTATCCAAAGAAAATATGAGATTTATCAAAATCTGTTTTACCTTATTGTTATTTGTCCAAATCAGCTTTGCACAAGAAACAAAATTAGCAGCAACGCCGCCCATGGGCTGGATGAGCTGGAATATCATGTCAGAAAATCCGAACGAAAAAGATATTAAGGAAATGGCCGATGCCATGGTAACCAGCGGAATGGTTAAAGCAGGTTATCAATATATCTTTTTAGATGATTGCTGGCAGGGTGGTCGCGATAATAAGAACAACATCATAGCCGACCCTAAGAAATTCCCTTCAGGCATAAAAGCATTGGCAGATTACCTGCATAGCAAAGGAATGAAACTCGGCATTTATTCGGATGCTGCTCCTTTAACCTGTGGAGGTTATACCGCCAGTTTAAATTTCGAAGATCAGGATGCAAAAACCTTTGCATCGTGGGGGATCGATTACCTGAAATACGACTATTGTAATGCACCAGAGGATGTAGAAACCGCGAAGAAACGATATGGTAAAATAGCCCAGGGCTTGCGCAAATCGGGCAGGGATATCGTATTGGGCATTTGCGAATGGGGCCCACGCGAACCATGGAACTGGGGCGCACAGGTTGGCGGACAAAGCTGGCGTACCACTTACGATATCAGGGATAAATGGCTGGATACAGCAGGTAAAGGAGGTGTTGGGATTTATAATGTGGTTGATAAAATGGCTGGATTGGCCAGCTTTTCAGGTCCGGGTAAGTGGAACGATGGGGATATGCTGGTAGCTGGTTTGCATGGCACCAAAGGACCTTCTTCTGCTTTTAATGGCGTGGGTTGCACCAGGGCCGAGTACCAGAGCCAGATGAGTTTATATAGCATGCTAAACTCACCGCTATACGCCAGTTGCGATATCCGCAAAATGGACGATGAAGCCAAAGCCATTTTCACCAATACCGAAGTTATTGCTTTAAACCAGGATGCTTTGGGCAAACAGGCCGAACGCAAAATTAAAACCGATACCTGGGATATTTTTGTACGCCCTTTGGCCAATGGCGATTTCGCCATCGCTGTTTTAAACAAATCAGCCTCAACACAAAATGCCAAAGTAAACTTTGCAGAACTGGGCCTGGCTGATAAATATGAGATTAAAGATTTGTGGCAACACAAAATTATTGGCAAAAATAACAAGTGGACAGGTGAAGTAACTGCTCACGAAACCAAAGTTTTCCGCTTAAAAAAAGTATAACCTACTTCAAATCGTCAAACCAACCAAACTAAAGCACAATGAAACAAACACCAATCAAATCAGCATTAACACTCGCCCTTGTGGCAGGTGGTTTAACTGCTTTTGCCCAGGATGCAGCTAAAGATCCGGCAACTATTGTCATCTCGCCCGAACATACACTTTCTAAAACCGATACAGAATTTAGAAAAGCCATAGCCAAATGGAGCGATGAAACATTAAAAAGCGCCGATTATAAAAGTATTAAAGCGCAGCCCTCTGCTAATATTTTTCCGGGTGCAGTTAAAGAAGGCTTCCAGTTTATCAATAAAACCGTAAGTATCGAACATAAAAAAATGGCCGATAGTCTGGTGTCAATTGTATCAACCCTGGGTTATTCGGGTTACGATAATGCCACCATGTACAGCACGGGTTTATATGCCAAAGCCGGCGAATACATTGAAATTGAAGTGCCTAAAAATGCCAATGTAGGTGAGCTTGAAGTGCAGATTGGCGCACACAGCGACCGTTTAAATTATTGGGTAGCGGGTAAAGAAGATTGGCGCAGGATGCCGATTATTACCAAAAAACAAAAACTGGTAGTGGGCAAAAACAGGCTGGCTTCGCCTTTTGGCGGTTTAATTTATATTGATGTTAAACCACAGTCTGCCAGCAGAAAAATTGATTTCAAAATTAGCCATGCAGTAGCTGCGCCGCTTTTTGTTTTGGGCAAAAGCACGCAAAGCGATTGGGAAAACCAGTTGAAAAACAATAAATCGCCCTGGGGAGAAATGGCCACTGAAAATGTAATTTTAACCCTGCCCGATAGTGTTTTGCAAACGATTAAAAAACCTGAAGAAGTACTTAAACTGTGGGATCTGGTAGTATTGGGTGAGCTCGATCTGGCCAATATGCCTGCTCCGTTTTACCGTGCACAACGCATGGTTCCCGATGAGCACATTGGTGGCGGGTATATGCACAGTGGTTATCCGATCATGATTCACCATTCGCCATCAAGACACATGGTTTCTAACGAGATTATGGCTAACCCCGAGTTGCTGATGAAACCAAGTAAAGGTGGTGCAAACTGGGGCTTTTTTCACGAAATAGGGCATAACATGCAAAACTTAAACTGGGTTTTTGGCGGTACCACCGAAGTGAGCAACAACTTCTTTTCGCTGTACATGTTCGATAGGTTAATGGGCGGAAGAGACGATTCGCACACAGGTGTATCGAGTGCCAACACACAGAAAATGATGAAAAAATATTTTGCAGAAGGAGCCAGCTACGAAAAATGGAAAAAAGACCCTTTCTTAGGCTTAATCATGTTCCGCCAGATGCAGGAAGGATTTGGCTGGGAAAGCTTTAAATCTTTCTTTAAAGAATATCAAAAAATTGGACCAGCTATAGGCGAACTTAACGATCAGCAGAAACGCGATTTATGGGTGAAAACCTATTCGAACATTGTAAAACGCAACCTTGCGCCATTTTTTAATACCTGGGGAGTTGATATTAGTGAGCAGACCCAGAAAGAACTGGCAGGTTTGCCTGCCTGGAAACCTTTCAATTTTCCACCGGTAAACTAAGTTTAAAAGCTATTCAATTAAAAATAAATTAACGGGTATGGCTTTAAGCGAAAAAATAACATCAAAAACAAAAGAGCTGAAGATTTATGAGGTAAATCCCATCATTTTTTATTCTGGCGAAGCCGATGAACTGAATATTGAGCTGCTGGAGTTTAATCATGGCGAACTGATTATCAAATCATTGTCTACGGCTATTTTAAAAGTGAAATCGCTGGCGATGGCCTACGAAGATTTTACCATCAAATGGAAGCAGGATGCTAAAGGACTTAGAATTACGCTACCTGATGGGCTCATCAATGATGAAAGCAGGGAAAAATGCGTTTTGAAAATTAAGTTTTAACCAGTTTTTCGAAATTTTACTACAGACCTATGAGGTTTTAATGGGCAAGTTGCTCAAAAACCTCATAGGTCTTTTAGAATTAACACTTTTGTTCTGAGGCTTATTAGGTTTTATTGGGCAAGTTGCTCAAAAACCTCATAGGTCTTTTAGAATTAACACTTTTGTTCTGAGGCTTATTAGGTTTTATTGGGCAAGTTGCTCAAAAACCTAATAGGTTTTATTCAAATCTTACACTTCAAACCTATGAGGTTGACAGGTACATTGCTATTAAAACCTCATAGGTTTTATTCATATTTTATATCTCCAAACCTATGAGGTTGATAGGCACATTGCTATTAAAACCTCATAGGTTTTATTCAAATCTTACACTTCAAACCTATGAGGTTGACAGGCACATTGCTATTAAAACCTCATAGGTTTTAATTATAAACTCTAAAACTTTCTTATTTATAATGATTCCAAGCCACCCATGGTGGGAAGCTTTCATACCTTCAATGATTTGGCGCCACCCATGGAGGGAAGGTTTCATTGCCACAATGATTTGTCGCCACCTATGGTGGGAAGCTTTCATACCTTCAATGATTTGGTGCCACCTATAGTGGGAAGGTTTATAAGTAAATTGATGTAAGTAATAGCTATTTGTGCTGATTTGCAATTTGTGATAAGGTATTCCGACATTGCAAGGCAGGTTTTGAACACGCTAAAGCAATTTATTAAGTCTTTATTCTCAAAAAGATTGCTTCACTCCAATGCCCAACCGTTTCTTCTGTTCGCAATGACGAAATTAAGCTCCACAATTTACCTTACTTAACATATTCTTTTATAAACACCTGCGGATTGTAAAAGCGTTCGTTTAACTGGCTGTTGGTAAAAGTTAACCAGCTTGCACAACCATAATCGTCGAATTTCTTCCTGATTTCTAAATGCAGGTGATGATAATCGCCTCCATATTTCTTGCTTTCCTGAGGGGTAAACAGGCGCGCCAGTTTGGTGTGCTGATCCACGTTTTGGCCATTGCTTACATATACTTCCTTTAAATGTTTATAGGTTGTAAACATCGTTGTGCCGCCTGGCAATTTATGTTTCACCACTACCGTGCGCTGGTTTTCGCCTAAATGTACCGAACAAACTGTACCATTGGCCATGGCGTAAACACCAACCAGTTTACTTTTGGGCTGGGCAGGGTTAATGTCAATTGCGGTGTGGATATGCCCTTTAACATAACTATCGCGATGATCGCCGAAAATGCTGATGATCTTAATATTATTTACCTTTTTACGGTTGGCTACATCAAAGGGAAGGTACCACTGGTCGGCTGTTTTAACAGGGCTAACCTCGCTGTAATAGGGTTTCCAGCGCTCGCGGTCTTTTTCGATAGTTGGCGTTTCAAATAATAGTGCCGATAAAAAGATAAATAATAATGCTTTCATGTTTTCAGGAATTTATAAAGCAAGATAACATTATTCAGAGAAATTAACTATTTTTATAGTTAAAAAATATCGATCAGCATTACCCAAAATAAGTTATACTTTTTTGATGCGGGTTATCACCATTGTTCAGGCATACATTAAGCATAGATAAAGCGTAGTTCAAGTATAGATAAAGCATAGATAAAGTATTGTAATAGTATAACAAGCGATAATTTTTATAGAAGTTGTCACGTTAAGCCTGTCGAAACGTCTTGCACAATATTAAGGTAAGCCCTTGGGCAAGCTATAATAGACAGGTCTGGTAGAAGAATCGTTATTGCGAGGAAGAACGACGAAGCCTGTCTGCAGCAGCTACTATTAGGACACAAATAAAAAATATCTTTGCAGAATGGATCGCATAGGACATAAACCAGATTTTGATGGGCTTTTGGGCGATAAACGGTTAGAGCGCCGAGCAGAGCTGATATCTT
>Ga0157370_10000756_pt1 | contig 40377 bp, 36 predicted proteins | sample C35metaG_FD_113463 | JGI IMG/M metagenome (GOLD analysis project Ga0157370, IMG submission 113463) | Corn rhizosphere microbial communities from Kellogg Biological Station, Michigan, USA - C3-5 metaG | ecosystem: Host-associated > Plants > Roots > Rhizosphere > Soil | place: USA: Michigan... | reverse complement strand
GGGGACCACCGCGTCTCCCTCGACGAAGTCATCATCACCATGGCCGAAACCGGCCGCGACATGTCCACGAAATACAAGGAAACAGCCCTCGGCGGCCTCGCCGTCAACGTCGTCGAATGCTAAAGACCAGGCCCGCAAAATGAAAAAGGCCTGTCCCAGTCGCAATGACCGGGACAGGCCCCAATAGGGTTTGTGGAGATGGGGAGAATTGAACTCCCGTCCGATGTTGCTTTGTCAGGGCTTCTCCGGGTGCAGTTTGCGTCGGTTTTTCTCGGCCCCAGCTGTCTCGCAAACAAGCAGCTGCCAGGCCCAGTTGTATAAGAGTCCCCTAAGCGCCTACAACAAGAACTTAGAGCAGTGGCCCTCTAAATGACGCCAGGATCCGGGACGAGAGCATTCCCGGGCTGACGGACTGTCTTACTGCTTAGGCAGCAAGAGCGAAGTCAGTGCGATTTGAGTCAGCACTTATTGTTTTACAGAGATCGTTTACGAGATAACCCTGTATCCTCGACCCGCTTCACCTGTCTCGACAAACACCGTCGAAACCGATCATCCCCTATTGTGTTTTCAAAGCCACGCCCGGTGCAAACCAACCGTGGACTACTTAGCTTAGCGCATTTGGGGCCGGATTTATTTCCCCAACAGCCCGGCAGCGGACTTTGCATTCAACACGAGCAGGGCTGCTGCGTCCACCTGGGCTGCAAAGGCGGGGTCGGACTGCGCCGCCGCCACCAGCCCTTCATACATTTGCGGGAGCAGCGCCTGGTCGGTACACAGCGCCATGGTGCCTCCGGCGGCAATGAAGTCCACGCCCCGCTCCGCAATGGGCACCCCGGAGACCTGGACGGCGTCGCACATGTCGTCGCTGACAATGATGCCCCGGAAGCCAAGGTCCCCGCGGACCATGCCCTGGATGATGACGGCCGAATACGGGGCCAGTTGGGCCGCATCAATTTTCGGGTAGTACGCGTTGGAAAGCATCAGCCATGGCACGCCTGCATTGACCGCGTCGCGGAACGGCTGCACATAAGGGTCGTTCCGGACCGTGACGGAGTCCGTGACGCCCGCGGTGACGTCGGTGTTGCCGATCACCCGCCCCAGCCCGGGAAAGTGCTTCACGGTGGGGCTGATGCCGGCGGCCAGCATGCCCCTGGCAAACGCCACGCCGTGGCTGGACACCGCCGCGGGGGTGTAGCCGTACTCGCGCCCAAAAGCGCCGATCGGTGCGTTCTGAGGGGCAAAGGCCGCCCCGGGGACGGTATCCAGGACGGGGGCCAGGTTGACGTTGACACCCACCGCTGCCAGCTGCTGCCCCCACCGCGTCGCATCGGCCTGCAGCTGTGCCGGCGGCAGCTGACCCTGCACAATGGCCTGCGGGATGGTGTCAAGGCCCGGTCCCTGCATGATCTGCACAAAACCGCCCTCCTGGTCCGTGGCCACAAACGGCCTTACCCCGGCCGTTCCCGGGCCAACGTGGGCGGCGACTGCGGAGACCACGGCCGCAATCGCTCCCGATCCGGCGGCGCTGCGCCCCTTCATGAACACGTTGCCCACGTGCAGGCTGTCCAAGGCATACAGGGAATTGGCGTCGGCCCCCGTGACCGGAGTAGACACCATGAGCACCTGCCCCACCTTCTGCGCCAGGGTCATGGCCGCCAGCCTTTGGGCGGCAGGGCTGCCCTGCGCCGGGCCCGACGCCGGAGGGGGCGTTGCGCTGGTGGGCGGCGGTGGCGCCGTGCTTGGCACGGGTGGCGCGGTGGTGCTTGCCGCCGTCGTGCTTGCCGCTGACGGGCTGGCCGCCGTCGTGCTTGACGGGGGGCTGGAAGAGACTGAAGCAGGAGGCGGCGTGGACGCCTGGACGGAGGGGGGCGCAGTGCGGGGAACGAAAAGGAAAGCCAGGACCAGCCCGGCCGCGAGCACTGCGGCCACAGCCGCAACAATCCACCACCTGGCCCGCGTTGTCATGGGCGTCAATTCCTCAGGTGCAGGTGGGCGGCGTTGAGTTCATCCATTTGCTCATCAGTGAGCTCATCGAGCACCTTGCGTTCGCCCTTGTCGGACTTCGAAAAACGGATGAAGAGCAGGATCATCACGGGCAGGTCCATGACCTCGGCGATGAACCACAGGAAGTCCCCGCCCAACTGCTGGTCCACAATGCTGCTGGGAAACCAGGGCGGCTTGGGCCCGGAGAACGCCGCTGCGCCGTCGAGGACTGCGGGGGAAAGGCGCATGACAATGCCGGGGACGGCGTCGGCCAGGAGTTCGATGAAGGCGAAGACAAATTCCAGCATGATCAGCGCCGTGCTTACCTTGGTCTGCTCCTCCACCATGGGCAGGACCATGAGCAGGCCCAGCAGGGGGATGAAAATGCTTAGCAGGCCCTCAAGCACGGGGCTCAGGCGGGATACGCCGGCCAGGGGCGTGAGCATCATCGACAGCACAATCAGGCCCACCACGGGCGCCACGGCGCTGTTGGCAAAGAACTTCATGGGCCGGCGGGCGGCGGCCCCCAGCGCGGTGCGGAGGAGCCCGGGGCGCACGGTGAGCCGCGCCAGGCCTACAGGCAGGCCAAGGGCGAGTCCGGCGGGGACCACAAACAGCATGATGGCGATGCGCATGGAGAATGCCCACCTCAGCTCCGGCGACCAGGTGCCCAGGAAGCCAAAGTTCGCCAAGGTGTACAGTCCCAGCCCCATGAGGAAGAACGCCGCGGCCCGCCACAGGGGCCACCGGATCCCTGCCCGCGCGGCCCGGGCCAGACCCCACGAATACAGCCCTCCGGCACCCACCACCAGGGCCAGCGCCCAGGGGTCCAGGCTCCACGTCGACCAAAATTCGCTGATGGGTGGCACGGTCTAGCCCCTGTTCTTCTCCCGCATGGCGCGCAGGGCCTCGCGGTTGTCCTGCTTTTCACGCAATGACTGGCGTTTGTCGTAATCCTTCTTGCCGCGGGCGATGGCAATCTCCACCTTGGCCCGGCTGTCCAGGAAGTACAGCTGCAGCGGTACAATCGTGAAGCCGGATTCACGCGTCTTGGACGCGATTTTTTCCAGCTCGTCGCGGTGCAGCAGCAGTTTGCGGCGGCGGCGGGCCGTGTGGTTGGTCCAGCTGCCGTTGAGGTATTCCGGGATGTAGACGGCCTCAAGCCACAGCTCGTCGTTGTAGAACGTGGCGAATCCGTCCACCAGGGAGGCCCGGCCTTCGCGCAGCGACTTGACCTCGGTGCCCATGAGCACCAGCCCGGCCTCGTAGGTGTCCATGATGTGGTAGTCGTGCCGGGCCTTGCGATTGGTGGCCACCACTTTCAGGCCACTTTCCTTGGGCACTGTACTGCTCCTTCATTGACAACTTGGGACGGGTTTCCAGTTTAGCAACGATCACCTTGCGTCCCTGCGCGGCCCTAGAGCAGCGTCATGGGGTCCACCGGGGACCCGTTGAGCCACGTCTCAAAGTGCGCATGGCAGCCGGTGGAGTTGCCGGTGCTGCCCGAGTAGGCGATCAGCTGGCCGCGGCTGACCTGTTGGCCTGCCGCCACCTGCACGGAGCTGTTGTGGTAGTAGATGGTCATGAGGGCGTTGCCCTGGATGACGCCGTGCGTGATCTGCACGGTGTTCCCGCCGCCGCCGTTGGTCCAGCCGGCAATCACCACAGTCCCGGCGGCCGCCGCATACACGGGGGTGCCGCAGGTGGCACCAAAATCGACGCCCGTGTGCATGTACCCGCCGGTGCCATTGAAGTCGATGGTGCCGGGAGGAGTCTGGCGCCAGCCAAATCCGGAGGTGATGGGAATGTTCCCAGCAAACGGGTGCGCCAGGCCGAACGCGGACGGGTTGCCCGGTGCCGGCGGGACGTAGGGCTGGGGCACAAAGTTGTTGTTGCCCTGCTCGGCGGCCTTTTGCCGGGCCAGCTCGGCCTGGCGGGCGGCTTCGGCTTCCGCAGCCTTGCGTGCCGCCTCAATTTCCTGGCGCTGGCGTTCGGCGATCTTCGCGGCAACATTGTCCTGCTGCTGCTGCACTACCTTGATTTTGGCCTGAATTTGCGGCTTCTGGGCTTCCAGCTTGGCGTTGATCGCGGCGGAGTCACTGATGAGCTTGTCCACTGCGGCCTTCTTCGCCGCAGCCTGGTCGCGGGCAGCCTGCTCGGCCACCAATGCCGCGTCCGCCTGTGTCTTCAGGTCCTTGATTTCAGCCTCAACGGCAACCAGCCGCGCCTGCGCATTCTGGTTGGTGGCTTTTTCCGTGGTCAGCCGCTCAAGGGCGGCGTTCTGGCTGCGCATGGCCTGTCCGGCCAGGTCGATGGAGTCGGCCAGGTCGCCGGAGTTGCCCACCCCCAGGATCAGTGCCAGGTTGGGCGGCAGTCCCCCGGCCTTGTAGGACTGCGCGGCCAGCTGGCCGATCATGCTCTTTGTCTCGGCCGACTTCTTCGCCTCGAGGGCAATCTGGGCCGTGATCTTGTCCTTGCTTTGCTGGGCCAGGCCGATGCGGGCTGCGAGGGAGTTGACCAGCTCGGTGGCCGCACCAACGCGGTTCTGTGCATCGGCCAGGGCGGCCTGGGCCCCCGGCAGCTGGCCCTGGTACATGACCAGGTCCGAGGCCGACTTGGCGATGCCGGCGTCCACGAATTCCAGGGCGGAGGCGGCGTCGTCGGCCTGCTGGCGAAGGGCCGCCGCCTGGTCGTCGAGATTGTCCGCATGGGCGGCCGGCACCAGTCCCAGCATTCCCACAAGCACCAGCGATGCCAAGGTTCCGCCCATGCGGGCCTGCCACCGTCCTCCACGCCGCGGGGTGGTCACCGCGCCTGTTCCCCCGCTTGATGTCGAATTCATGTGGGCAATGCTCCTAGGTCTGTGACTCGTGGTGATGTATTGCCGTTCGTATCGCACTGGCCGGGCAGAAAGTGATGCCGTGGTCTATGTTTTCAGATTTTTGCGCAATGATACAACCGAGGATACGCCTGCCAGGAGGATTCCGAGCAGAATCAGCACCGGATAGATGACCAGCGCCTGGGTCTGAGAGATGACCGGCGTGCCCGAGGACCCCTTGGCCAGGTAGTCGCCGAGGAAGAACCTGACGATTCCCCAGACGGCCCCGGAGGCCAGCAGCGCGCCGATGGTGGAGGCAATGATCCCCTCGAGGGCAAACGGCAGCTGGATCACTGTCTTCGAGGCACCCACCAGGCGCATGATGTTGATCTCGCGTTCGCGCGACTTGGCGGAGAGCTTGATGGTGGTGGACACCAGCAGGGCCGCGCAAATAATCATCAGCCCCGCCACGATCATGGCCACCAGGGTGGCAATGTTCATGAGGTAAAACAGCGAGTCCAGCACCTTGCGCTGGTCCACCACCGAGTCGACGCCGGGGGTCGCGGACAAGGACTCGTTGATGATCTGGTATTTCTGCGGGTCCGTGAGCTTGATGCGGAACGACGACGGCAAGTTGCCCGCCTCCACCGAGTCCACCATCGGGGAATTGGCGAACTGCTCCTTGAAGTGGGCCAGTGCCTCCGCCTGGGTCTCAAAGGTCCACGATTCCACGTACGGCTTGACGGCCGGCGAGGCCAGGATGCCCTCAATGTTCTTCTTCTGGTCCGCCGTGACGGGGCCGCCGGCACAGTTGGTGTTGGTGGGGGTGTCATTGCACAGGAAGACGGTGACCTGGACCTTGTCGTACCAGAAGCCCTTGAGCTGGCCGATCTGCAGTTGTAGCACCCCGGCCGCGCCGACAAATGTCAGGGACACAAACGTCACCAGGATGACGGAAATGACCATGGTCAAGTTGCGCCGCAGGCCGCTGCCAAGCTCGCTGAGGATGAAGGCTAGTCTCACGGCTGGTCCCCGTTCGTCGTGGCGTCGGAGGGGTGTTGCCGTGCCCCGGGGCGCGGGTAGATGCGGCCGCGGTTGCGTTCGAGCCGCGGCGGCATGGCATCGTCAGCGGGTGCCACGTCCCTCTCTGTTGCGGCACTCACGGCGCGCTGGCGGCGGGTCTGGGGGGCGCCGTCGTCCATTGCAGGCACGACGGCGGGAGCCTGGCTCCCAGCCTCGTTTGCGGCTTGGGCGGCGGGAACGATGGGGATGGTGGAGGTGTACTGGGCGGCGTCCTCGTCGCGGACCACCTTGCCCTGGCGCAGTTCGATCACGCGCTTGCGCATGGAGTTGACGATGTCGTCGTCGTGGGTGGCCATGACCACGGTGGTGCCGTTTTGGTTGATCTTGTCCAGAATGTCCATGATGCCGACGCTGGTGACGGGGTCAAGGTTGCCGGTGGGCTCGTCGGCCAGCAGGATGTCCGGCTGGTTCACGATGGCGCGGGCAATGGCCACGCGCTGCTGCTCGCCGCCGGAAAGCTCGTCGGGGAGCCTGTGGCCCTTGCCTTCCAGGCCCACCAGTTCCAGCACGCGCGGCACCTCGGTCCTGATGGCCGCCCGGCTCTTGCCGATGACCTGCATGGCGTAGGCGACGTTGGCGAACGCCGTCTTGGTGCTGATGAGGCGGAAGTCCTGGAACACGATGCCGATGCCGCGGCGGAATTTGGGCACGCGCCAGCTGGGGACGTTGGACACGTTCTGCCCGGCCACATACACCTGGCCGGCCTGGGTCTTGGTTTCCCGCAGCACCAGGCTGAGGAACGTCGACTTGCCGGAGCCGGACGGGCCCACCAGAAAAACAAACTCGCCGCGCTGGACTTCAAGGGAAATGTCGTCGAGCGCGGGGCCGATTTGTTTGAGGTGGGTGATGCTCACATTTTCAAAACGAATCATGACTTTTCGTTGCCCTTCCAGCGAACGGTGCTGGCATGCCGGTGCCTGGGCGTGGGTTTGGGGGAAGAAACCACCAGCGTTACGACTATAGGCACCAATTGGCGGCATCGCTGGACCCGTGCCGGTGTGTCGGGATCCGGAATGTTATGGATGTGCCGGGTTGCGGGAGCGGCTAGGTGTAGGAATCACCGCGAATGGGGGCCTTGATCAGTGCCCGGTCATACAGCACGCGGGCATTGTTTTGCACCACCAGCTCATGGGCCAACTCGTTGCCGGTGCGTTTGTCGCGGACACTGCGGTAGACGCTGTTGCGGCGGTAGACGTCGGGGCCCACCTGCTGGAAATGGGAGTCGCGTTCCTTGATGTGGTACTTCACGTCCAGGGGTTCCTGGGCCCGCAGTTCCCCGCGCAGGTGCTCTTCCGTCACCGAGATGCGGAACTGGAATGTGTTCCGGGTGGGGTTTCGCACCCGGTAGTCCAGGTAGTTGTACACAATGGACGTCCCGGTGCCGAAGGGAATTTGCCGGTTGAAGTCAGGGAACAGGTCAATTTCCCCGTGGTGGTGGTGGTGTTCCGCAATTTCCAGGGGGCTGTGCAGCACCATCCAGTGCAAAAGGTTGGTGAACTGGCACAGGCCCCCGCCTAGGCCTTCCGCGGGTCCGTTGTGGCTGATGGTCAGGCCCGTCCGGTATCCCTTTTTTGCCGAACAGCGCCCCACCAGGGTCCAGAAGGAAAACGTCCCCCCCGGGCGAATCAGGATTCCGTCAATGTGCGGGGCGGCCAGGCCCAGGCTGACGGCCTTGTTTTCCTGCAGGGCCAGGTCCACTGTGCCGAGCTTGCGGCGGATGAGCGAATTGTGGCTGTAGACACTGACCGGCAGGTCTTGCATGTTGCGCGTGCGTGCCAGGGCCGCCCGGTGGCGGAAATTGGCCAGCTTCCGCAGCACGATTTGCCGCTGGACGGCGATGGCAAAAGTGAGTGGTGAAATTTCCCCAAATAATTTCCGTGCCAAAGTGGTACTTCCCCCGTGAAAGTGCGCCAACAGGTGACTTGTGACAAGGGCCACTATATCGCCATTTGGGCGGCGCGCCCTGCTGGTTTACTGGTTTTCGGCGTTGCGGTTGTCCGCCCGCCAGCGGATACCGGCGTCGATGAAGTCGTCGATTTCCCCGTCCAGCACGGCCGAGGTGTTGCCCACTTCGTACTCGGTGCGCAGGTCCTTGACCATCTGGTACGGGTTGAGCACATAGGAGCGCATCTGGTCGCCCCAGGAAGCCTTGACGTCCCCTGCCATGGCCTTTTTGGTGGCGTCCTCCTCCGCTTTTTTCAGCAGCAGCAGGCGGGACTGCAACACGCGCATGGCGGCGGCACGGTTTTGGATCTGCGACTTTTCATTCTGCATGGACACCACCGTGCCCGTGGGCAGGTGGGTAAGCCGGACGGCGGAGTCCGTCGTGTTCACGGACTGGCCTCCGGGGCCGGAGGAGCGGAACACATCCACGCGGATGTCGTTGTCCGGGATGTCGATGCTGTCCGTCTGCTCAATGAGCGGGATGACCTCGACGGCGGCGAAGGAGGTCTGGCGACGTCCCTGGTTGTCGAAGGGGCTGATGCGCACCAGCCTGTGCGTGCCGGCCTCCACGCTGAGCGTGCCGAAGGCGTAGGGTGCCTTGACTTCGAAGGTGGCCGACTTCAGGCCTGCCTCTTCAGCGTAGGAGGTGTCCAGGACGGAGGTGGGGTAGCCGTGGCGTTCGGCCCAGCGCAGGTACATCCGCAGCAGCATCTCGGCGAAGTCGGCCGCATCCACGCCGCCGGCACCGGAGCGGATGGTCACCACGGCCTCCCGTTCGTCATACTCGCCGGCCAGCAGCGTCACGATCTCAAGGTCCTTGAGGGACTTTTGCAGGCTCGGAAGCTCCTTGGCCGCCTCAGCAAGCGTGTCCGCGTCGTCTTCATCCTGGGCCAGCTCCACCAGGACCTCAAGGTCGTCGATGCGCGATTCAAGCGTGCGCAGCTTTTCCAGCTTGGACTGGGCATGGCTGAGCCGGGAAGTCACCTTTTGGGCGGCGGCGGGGTCGTCCCAGAGGTTGGGTGAGCCAGCCTGGTCCGACAAGTCTTCAATGTCCTCCAAGAGCCTGTCCACCTCGGACACCTGCTCAATGGACGTGTAGGTGGCGCGTAGCGCCCGGATCTCTGCGGGAAAGTCGATCTCTGCCATGATATTCAAGCCTACGGCATGCTTGGCGCACCTTCCGCGGGCGCCCGGCCCTACAGCACCAGGTGTGCCCGGGCCGTGCCGGTCACGGTCATGGCAATGCCGTCGGGTACAAGGATGTTGATGAACCAGGGATGGACCGTGCCGGTCAGGTTCACCTGGGCGGTCCGGCCGTCAGGGGTGCCGGTGCCGGCTGCAAGGCGGACGTCCGACAGCGACTTTGGTGATTCATTGCTTTCGAGGTAGGCCAGCGCGGCCGCAGTTACGCCCTGGCCGGTGAGAAGGGTGCCAGGGTCCGGGCCGTGGTTGCCGGCGTTGAGGACGAAGGTGTCGGCGGCTGCGAGCGCGGCGCCGTCTGCGGTGGAGAGCAATTTCTTGTGGCCGAGGTAGAGGCTGGACCCGGCCGCGACCACCGTCATCAGGAGCAGGGACAGCAAGACATAGCCGATCAGCAGGACCATGATGTGGCCGTCTTCCTGCGTCGTTTCGCGTGCGCCACTCATTTAAACCGGCCCACTTTTTGGGTTGCGGTGGAGTCAACTGTTGCCGCTGTCAGGTTGACGCCGGGCAACGCTGAGACCAGTGGCAGTTCGACCCTCAAGGTGACGCGGGTCCGGACCATGGTGCCCGGCGTGAGGCAGCCGCCGTCGCACGTCACGGTGAGGGCCGCCTTGGAGGGGTCATAGCCCATGTCCGTGACGGCCATGGCAACGGCCTGTTCGGCAGCCATGCGCGCTGATGCTTCGTCTCCTTGCAGCACGTAGACCTTGGCCGCCTGGTCTGCAGCCCCCACCACGGCGTAGGCCCCGCCCTGCAACTGCCCCACGGTAAGGATGAGGTAGGCCACGGGCACCATGAGGAGCACTACGAGGAACACGAATTCCACAATGGCACTCCCGACTTCTGCGTCCGGCGGTGCGTCCGGCGCTGCGCCAGGCGATGCGCCAGGCGCTTCGAACGGTCCGTGGCGCCCCGCGGCCTCTGGGTGCGAGGACACCTCACCCCGGAACCAGGGCATGCCCGCTCATCTCAAGCCGTCCGCGCGGCCCAAAAAGGCCCACCAGCGGCAGCGGCGCCGTGACGGAGACGGTCAGGATGGCCACCCCTCCAGCCGTGGACACGCTGGCCGTGACATCCTGGGCATAGCCCTCCCCCAGCGAGGTGGACAGCAGCAGTTCCGCCCGGTCCTGGGCATCCTGGGCCGTCCTGTCCGCCAGGGCCCCGTAGCGGGCCGCCGACGACGCAGCATCCGCCACAGTGTTCCGCACGTGCAGCACAAGCGCCAGCTGGATCAGGGCCAGGAACATGACGGTGACCAGGGTGGACACCAGGACGAAGTCAACCACGGCCGCGCCGGACTCCGAGGCACGTGCTACGGCTGGACCTGGCTCATGGCCTCGTTGAACAGCTTTTCCAGTGCCGGACCGGCGAGCGCCAGCAGCCCCGCCACGAGGACGGCGGACATGAGCGTGATGAGAACCCAACCGGGAACGTCCCCGCGGGCGCCGCCGGTGGCCGGGCGGAACCGGAGGCTCGGCCACCGGCTCGCCAGGCGCAACTGCCACAGTCCCAGTAGTTGCTTGACGGCGATCAGTTGCCTCAGTGCAAGTGTCGCGGCCCCGTTGTGCTTCCCCATGGTGTTTCCCCTCCAGGTGTTGGTGCAGGTGGTTTGTTGGTGGTTTGCAGCAGGTGCCCATTACAGGCCAATCTGCAGCAGGGCCAGGCCCGGGAAGACGGCAAAGACGACCGTCAGCGGGAGGACGCCAAAGACCAAGGGGATCATCATGGCGATCTCCTTGCGCCCTGCCGCTTCCATCAGTTCCCTCTTGGCGACGTCGCGGACGTCCTGGGCCTGGGCTCTCAGTACATCGGCCAGCGGCGTCCCCCGGTTTACGGCCACGCTGATGCCGTCCACGAAGCGGGTCAGCGCGGGCACATTGAGCCGGTCTGAAAATTCGCCCAGGGCCGTCACCAGCGGCACTCCGGTGCGGGTTTGGGCCAGGACCTTGGCAAATTCCGCGGACAGTTCCCCGCGGGACTGCCTGGCCACCCTGTCCAGGGCACTGCCGGCGCTCTCCCCCGCCCCCACGGCAAGGGCCATGAGTTCGGCCATGGCCGGGAACTCGGCCAGGATTCTGGCCTGCCGGCGTTTGATGCGGATGCCGAGGAGGTAGTCGTAGCTGAGGTAGCCGCCCAGCATGAAGCCGATGGTGAAGGCGAAACCCACCATGGCGTTGGTGCGCCCCGACCAGGCCAGGACCAGCGACAGCACCAGCCCGACCACCATGCCGGCGCCGGCCCAGAGGAACTGGACGGCTCGAAACTCGAGGGCGGATTCGTTGCGGCCGGCCTGGGCAAGCCGGGCGCGGAGGCCCTTGACGCTGATGTTGAAGCGGCCCAGCCTCCCCACCACATCGGCCAAAACCAGGCGGAACAGCCGTTCCAGCGGGCCAAACAGTGCGCTGGTTTCGTCTTCAGCCAGGAGCTTGGAGCGGCTCTCCAGGCTGCGCAGTTGGGGTTCCACGCGGTCGGCGAAGGTGGGCCGGCGCATGGCGGGAATCCTGGCAAAGACCGTCCACAGGCCGAACCCCAGACCCAGGCCGGTGGCCACCACGGCCGCGAGGTGGCCGTTCACCGCAGCACCCGTTCTTCCCTGGGCAGGGCGCCAATCCGCAGCATGAGCCGGTAGCAGACCACGGAGACCAGCAGCCCGCCACCCAGCACGGCCCAACCCAAGGGTGAGTTGTAGGCAGTTACAGCCTCAGGGCGGGTGGACATCAGCATGAGTACAATCCACGGTGCTGCAACGGCCAGCCTGGCCGCGTTGACAGTCCACGACTGCCGGGCTTCGAGCTCGCTGCGGGTCCTGGCGTGGTCGCGCAGAAACTCCGAGAGGGTTCCGAGCAGGCGCCCAAGGTCTGAGCCTCCCACATCCCGAGTCAACCGCAGGGCTTCGATGATCCGGTCGGCGACAGGGTCGGCCAGCCTGTCCTTGAGCCTTTGCAGGGCGGCCTCAAAATGGCCGCTGGCGCGGTAGTCGGCCCCAAACCCGGCAAACTCACCTCTGAGTTCTTCAGGCCCCTTGACTCCCAACTGGATGAGGGCTTCGGGGAGTGAGAGCCCGGCCCGGATTGCTGAGCGAAGGTGGTCCACCACGTCCGGCCAGAGCTCGCGCATTGTTGAGGACCGGCGTCGGGCACGCCATTGCAGGAGGGCAAAGGGCAGGTAGCCGCTGAACAGGCCAAAGCACAGCGCAATGGGGGCGGCACCTGTCAGGAGCAGGAAAAGCAGGGTGGTGAAAACCGCAAGGCCTGCCGTGCTGGCGGTCAGGGATGCCGGCGTCACCTGGGCCACGCCCGCCTGCTGCAGGAGTTCGCCCAGCCGGCCCCGCCTGGCCACTGCCGGCGCCCGCTCGGGGGTACTCCAGCAGGCGGCCCAGACCAGGTACAGTCCCAGGCCTCCCAGCAGGCCGGCGAGCGCGGACATCAGGCGTCACCCACCAGGGTGGCCACGTTGTAGCCGGCCGCCGCAAACTTTTCCGGCGACGGCATGGCCGAGGCTTGGGCTGTGAGGAGTCCGTCAACGGTGTCGAACACCATTCCCGATTCGATGACGCCATTTTCCACCCGCCGGCCCAGGGACAGGATTTGGCCCACGCGCCGCTTCCCATTGGGGGCCCTGACGCAGTGCACCACCAGGTCGATGCACGCCGCCACGGTGGGCAGCACGAAGGCCGCAGTGATGTTTTCCCCGGCCAGGAGGGGAAGCGTGCAAATCTTGACGACGGCGTCGTGGGCGGAGTTGGCATGGACGCTTGCCATGCCGGGCAAGCCGCTGTTGAGGGCTATCAGCATGTCCAGGCTTTCGGCCTCACGCACCTCGCCCACGATGAGGCGGTCCGGCCGCATGCGAAGGGCTTCCTTGACCAGGCGGCGCAATGGAATCTCGCCGGCTCCCTCCAGGTTGGGCTGGCGGCACTGCAGGCCCACCACGTCCCTCAGCGGCAGGGCGAGCTCAAAGATCTCCTCCACCGTCACCACGCGTTCCCGGGAGCCGATGCCGGCGGCCAGGCAGTTGAGCATGGTCGTCTTGCCAGCCTGCGTTGCCCCGGATACCAGGATGTTGAGCCCGCTGCTGACGGCGGCGCCCAGGAAGCGGGCCGCCTGGGGCGTGAGGGAGCCGAGTTCCACGAGGTGTTCCAGGCGGCTGGCGCGGGCGGTGAACTTGCGGATGTTTACGGCCCAATGGGCCTTGGTGATGTCCGGGATGACCACGTGCAGGCGGGAGCCGTCCGGGAGGGCAGCGTCCACAAAGGGGCTGCTGAGGTCCAGCCGGCGGCCCGAGCTTTTGAGCATTCGCTCGACGAGGTCCCTGACCTGCTGCTGGGTGAAGACAAGCGGCGTCAGTTCGGATTCACCGTTGCGGGCCACGAACACCTGGTCCGGGGCGTTGAGCCAAATTTCCTCCACAGACGGATCGTCCAGGAAGGGTTGCAGGGCGCCAAAGCCGGCCACGGCGTCATAGATGTGCTGCTTGGCGTCTGCCGCATGGGAAAGGGGAGGTACGGCCCCTACAAGTGAACGCTCGTCGTAATCGTTGACTGCCGCCTCGACCAGGCGCCGAACCTCGCCGCCCTGCTGCAATGGGTCCAGCCCCTTGCGGCGTATGAGCTCGCGAACTTCGTCTTCAACGAGTGTCAGTGCATCCATCAACCTCTCCGCCCCCGCGGTCCGGTTCTTCCCCTTGGTCCTTGGAGCATAACCAAGTGAATGTCCAGGCGCCAGAGGGTGGTGGTGATCTGTGGACAACCGGCGCCGCTTCAACCCCCATTTTCACAAAGCTTTCCCAGCCAACCATCATGGAACGGCCATTATTCTGGTGAAGTGAACTTTCTCTATCAGGCGCCCATCGTCAACGGCGCAATTCCTGCCGTCCTGGTCACCTCCGGGCTGCTGGCATTGCTCTGGCTGGCGTGGGGCAACCGGCGCCACCTGACTCGCTGGGTACCCGTGGCCCTTGTGATCTCCGTGCTGGCGATGGGCATTTTCTGGTATCTGGCAGAGAAAGTGTGGAACCTTTGGGGCGAGCCGCTGCCGCGCCGCCTCTACATATACGCCGGGCTGGCGCTGTTCGGCGTGTTGCTGGCGGTCCCGAAAATCGTGGCCCTCCGGCGCCTCTGGGCACGCCTGCTGGTGTTGCCGATCGCCGCCGTCGTGGTGGTTTCCGCTGCAGGAATGGTGAACCAGAACTTCGAGTATTACCCCACCTTTGGATCACTCTTTGGCGACACCGGAACAGCCATCAAGAGCCTGGCCCAATTCGAAGCTGACAAGGGCGTCGCGGAACTACCAATACCACCAAAACCGACCACCGAGGCGAACTGGTCACCGCCCGCCAACATGCCTGCCCACGGCGACGTCATCAACGTGCATATTCCGGGCCCAATCTCACATGAAGTGTCGTCAGGGGCCTTCGTGTACCTCCCCCCGGCCTACTTATCCACACCGCGCGCCAATCTACCCGTGCTGGTGCTGATTCACGGGGTACCCGGCAGCACGGTCGACTGGTTGCGGGGCGGGCAGATCAACAAGTTCATGGACCAATATGCGGCGGCGCACCATGGACTCGCCCCCGTAGTAGTCTTGCCCGATGCCGGGGCCAACTGGGCAGGGTACCCGCCGGCGTGCCTCAACAGCCGGCAGGGACAAGCGGCCACGTACCTGACTTTGGATGTACCGAACTGGATCAAGAAGACGTTTGGGGCCGGCACGATTTCCTCCCGGCAGTGGGCGATTGGTGGATTTTCATACGGTGGCACCTGTGCCATGACACTTGCCGTCAACCATCCCGAGGTTTATCCAACGTTTATTGACAGTTCCGGCGAGTCTGAGCCAACCATTGAACAGGGACATGACTTGCTTCTCAAGAAGTACTTCGCTGGAAATCCTGCCGCGTTTGCAAAGCAAAACGCCCTGGACATTCTCAAGGTAAGGCGTTATGCGGGAAGTGCCGGTATAGTCACGGTCGGATCCAGCGACAGCCATTATCGACCACAAGGCATCGAGGTATTTCGCGCCATGAAGAAGGCGGGCATGGATGTCACCCTTCAGGAAGCTCCAGGTGGCCATGCCTGGCCGGCCTGGCGGTACGGTGTGTATCAGAACATGGACTGGCTGATGAAGCGTTTGGGCGTCAACTGAGCGACCTTTCCTAACGCCATGGCCGTTCCGGCGCCTTCTGCATCTGGTCCGGCCTGATTCCCAGACCCAATGGCCCAGCCTATTGGCGACTTCGGGAAGCAAAGTGGTCCTTGCTACAATCACCAAGGACCTGCAGGGGAACTCGCTTCGAGGGACCGGCGAGCATTCCTAAGGAGAGTTCCAGAAGTTCATGACTTGGTTTCAGACTATTCCGACAATAATCGTCGCCGGGCTTGTTGTCTTCGTTCCGGGCGCCCTCCTTAGCCGGTTATTGGGAGCACGGGGCCTCGCCTGGGCCGCGACGGCGGCTCCCCTGACCGTGTCCCTGGCCGCTGTGGGTGCCATCGCCGCCCAGAAGCTGCATGTCGGCTGGTCACTATTGCCATTTCTGGGAATCACCCTTCTTGCATGCGCTGTCACAGTCGCGATCCGGCTTCCCGGGATCATGCGCCGCAGGAACACCGCACAAGGCCGTCCGCCCTGGATCCGTCCCAGCTGGACACTCGTGTTGGCCGTCGCCGCCGGGTTCGCTGTGCCGGCAATCATCCTTTTCGTTCGTTTCGCAAAGATTTTTAACACTCCGGAGAACATCTCCCAGACGTACGACAACGTCTTCCACCTCAATGCGATCCGCTTCATCCTCAACACAGGGAACGCTTCATCGCTGACCCTTGGCAACCTGTCCGCCACGGGAACAGCCAGCTTCTATCCTGCTGCCTGGCACGATCTTGCGGCGCTAGTGGTCGGTCTGACAGGCACACCAATTCCCGTAGGGGTCAACGCTCTCAACATGGTGTTGGGCGCCCTCGTCTGGACGACGTCGAGCATGTATCTCGCAACGCGTTTGCTCGGCAACCGGCCGGCCGCTTATTTGGCGACGGGCGCACTCGCAGCAGGCTTCAACGCCTTCCCCTACCTGTTGATGGAATTCGGCGTCCTGTACCCAAACTTCTTGGCGATTGCGCTTCTTCCGGCATTCATGGGGCTGGCGGCCGATCTGATGAAGCTGAGCAAAGCCCCTGGTCCCAACACTCTCCTGGCCATCATTCTCCTCGGTGTCGGCGCCCCAGGGCTTGCCCTGTCGCACCCCAGCGTGGTGATGGCCCTGGGCGCCTTCGCGATTTCGCCGCTGGTGGTCTGGCTCATCGTGACGATCCGGAAAGCCTTCGCCAACCGGATCAAGTGGCGCTGGGCAGCAGCAGCTGGGGTCTTCACCTTTTTGTATGCGCTGGGCCTGTTCTTTCTGTGGGGCGTGATTCGCCCGAGTAAGACAGCATCATTTTGGCCGCCGCTCCAGACAGTTCCACGCGCCATTGGCGAGGCCCTGACGAATGGTGTCCTGGGCAGGCCAATGCCGTGGCTCGCTGCACTACTAATGGTGATCGGCATCTATGCCGTATTCCGTCGGAAGCAGGGCTTCTGGGTGCTGGGCGGGTACGGTCTCAGTGCCCTCTTTTTCGTTGTGGCCTCCGCGTTTGAGCAAAACGGCCTGCGAGATTTTCTTACACGCGTCTGGTACAACGACAGCAACCGGCTGGCGTCCATGCTTCCCGTCTTCGCACTTCCGTTGGCCGCAATGGGCGCCGTGTGGCTTTTCGACCTCGTAGTCGCGGACAGCCGCGCCCAGCCCGTGAAGGCCAAACCGAACTCCCTTGCTTCCTTCCTGCGCAGCAGAAACGGAGGGCTGGTGTTTGGTGCTGTCGCATGGTTAGCTGTCATCGTATTGGCACAAGGATTTGCCATTGCCACAGCACAGGGCAAGGCCAGGATCCAGTATGACTTGTCGCCTGCGTCCCGGTTGCTGACGGTGGACGAGAATGCCATCCTGATGCGTCTTGATGCCCACGTTCCCAGCCACGGCATCATCATTGACAATGCCGGAACGGGGTCAGCCCTTGCCTACGCACTGGCCAACCGGCAAGTCATCTTGCCTGCCATCGGCCCCAATCCGAGTCGCGATGATTCAACACTGATCCGTTTCCTGCCTGAACTGGGAAATAACCCGGCCGTATGCGATGCCATCAAACGCCTCAACAGCTATTACGTTCTTGATTTTGGCGCACAGGAAATCAATGGCATGACTCACCCGTTCCCGAGTTCGAAGGCCCTGGCGGAGATGCCTGGGCTGAAGCTTCTCGACCAGGAGGGCACAGCAAAGCTGTACCAAGTCACCGGCTGCCGATAGGAATTCCAGACAGCGGCTGCCAGGATCAGCCCCCAGACCTATCCCGGGGCACTGCGGTCAGGCTCCGTACCCCTGCGGGTTGTCGTGCTGCCACCGCCAGTGGTCTTCACACATTTGGGCCAGGTTGCGGTGCGCCGACCAGCCCAGGTCCGCCAATGCAGCGGACGGGTCGGCGTAACTGACCGCGGCATCGCCAGGGCGTCTCGGCGCAAACTCAAACGGGATGGGCCTGCCCGCCGCGTCGCCAAACGCCTGGATGACTTCCAGCACCGAGGAGCCGTTGCCGGTGCCCAGGTTCCAGCGGAACACACCCTGATGCGTTGGCAGGTAGTCCAATGCTGCGAGGTGGCCGGCGGCCAGGTCCATCACGTGAATGTAGTCGCGCACGCCGGTGCCGTCCGGCGTCGGGTAGTCATTGCCAAAGACCATGACCTTTTCGCGGCGTCCCACGGCGACCTGGGCCACAAATGGCAGTAGGTTGTTGGGGATTCCGCTGGGGTCCTCGCCAATGCGGCCGGACTCGTGTGCGCCCACCGGATTGAAGTAGCGCAAAAGTGCCACACGCCAAGTTGCGTCTGCGGCGCCGAGGTCCGTGAGGATGTCCTCGATCTGTTCTTTGGTGCGTCCGTACGGGTTGGTGGCGTCCAACGGCATCTTCTCGATGAGGGGCACTTCTTCGCTGGCACCATAGACCGTGGCAGAGGAACTGAAGACGATGGTTCGCACGCCGTGCTTGTCCATGGAAGCCAGGAGGTTCAGCGTGCCCACAATGTTGTTTTGGTAGTACATGAGCGGCTGGGCCACCGACTCCCCCACTGCCTTAAGCCCGGCAAAGTGGATGACGGAATCGAACTCCCCAGCAGCAAAAAGTGCATCCACCCCACTTGCATCCAGCAGGTCCAGTTCAACAAATTCCGGGTGCCGCCCTGTAAGGTCCTCAACCCGGCGCAGGGACTCCGCGGATGAGTTCACCAAATTGTCAAGCACGACGACGCTGTGCCCGGCTTCCAGCAGGCAAAGCACCGTGTGTGAACCTATATAGCCGGCGCCGCCGGTCACCAAAACTTTCATGTGCCCAAGCCTATCTGGCCCAACGGGTAGACTTTAAAGTTGTGTCGTCCAACTATCCCCCCGCAGCCGATCAGGCTGCCCGCGTGTCCAGCCGCCGACGTGCCAACGTTGCCACCAACTTCCGCCCGGACGTGCAAGGGCTCCGAACAGTCGCCGTCATGGCTGTGGTGCTGTATCACCTGTGGCCCAAGCGCATCACGGGCGGGTTTGTTGGTGTGGACGTATTCTTCGTTATCTCCGGTTTCCTGATAACTGGTCACATGTACCGGGAACTGATGGCCAATTCAGGGCTGTCGCTGGTCAAATTTTGGGGTCGCCGTATCCGCAGGCTGCTGCCCGCAGCATTCGTTGTTTTGCTGCTGTCCTTGGCCGCCGTCTACTTGTGGGTCCCTGCCACATTGTGGGAATCCACGGCCCGCCAGGTGGGATCCAGTGCGCTTTACGTCCAAAACTGGGTGCTGGCCGCAGATTCCGTGGACTACTCCGCCCTTAACGCAGATGCCACGGTGGCCCAACACTACTGGTCCCTGTCCATTGAAGAGCAGTTTTACATCTCCTGGCCTCTCATCATGGTTGCCCTGCTGTGGATTGTTCGCCGACTTGCCCGGCGCGTGCCAACGCTGTCCCAATCACCACGGGCGACACTTATCGCAGGGCTGACGGCCATTGGCGGGGCATCGCTGGCATACTCCATCCATGAAACATCAGTGAATCCTGCAGCCGCGTATTTCCTCACCCCCACCAGGGTTTGGGAATTCGCCGCCGGGGCGCTCGTTGCCCTGGTTTTCCTGGACAGGCAGTTTTCCGGCCCGTTGGCAACAGCCCTCGCCTGGACGGGGCTGGGTGGCATTTTAGTCTCGGCACTGCTATACAGCAGCGATACCCCTTTTCCCGGCTATACAGCCCTGTTGCCGGTTGTCGGCACCGCTCTGCTGCTGTGCTGCAGCGGGACCACGTCCACCGCGAGTCCCGCCTGGCTCCTGTCCCGCAGGTCGGCAACCTTTGTGGGTGACATTTCATATGCCGTGTACCTCTGGCACTGGCCACTGATCATCGTTGTCCCTTACGCCCTGCAGACTGATCTCAATTGGGAGCTGAAACTTGGCATCCTCGGGCTGTCAATCCTGTTGTCCTGGCTGACGAAACTTTTTATTGAGGATCCTTTCCGGAAGGGACCTTGGTTGCGGGGTTCCGTGCGGGCCTACTCCTTCGCCGCCATCGGGATGATGGTGGTCACCGGCCTGTGCTTCGGGCTGACAACGCTCGCCAATGCCCCAGCCCACGTAGATCCCGCCCTCGCAGCCTCCAGCTGCTACGGCCCTGGCGCCCTCAATCCTGCCAATTCTTGCGGTTCGGTTCTGGGCACGGATGCCCCCAACCCAACGGCTGTTGAAGTTTCCAACGAGAATACCAATCCGTTGTACCGCGGTTGCCAGGCCAGCTACGGCGGCTCGGAGTTGGTTAGTTGCGATCTTGGTGTTCCTGCCGCCTCGGCCCGGGCCACCGTGGCGATGGTCGGTGATTCGCACGCGACGGCTTGGTATCCGGCCATGGACGTGCTGGCAAAAAAACACGGTTGGCATGTCGTCACCTATGCAAAGGCGTCCTGCCCTGTTACCACGGCACTGAGGGTCCTCAGCAATGAGAAGAACCCCGAGAATCAAAGCGCCTGCCATGCCTGGGTCCTTCGGTTGAACGACGCACTGAAAGCCGACCACTCGATCTCTGCGATCTTCACGGCCTCGTATTCGTCGGCCTACCAATTTAAGTCAGCCAGTGGTGACCCACTCAAGGTCCCCGCAGTGGACGGCTTCACCCAGATGTGGGCAGGCTGGCAGGCCGCCGGCAAAAAAGTGGTGGTCTTTGACGACGTTCCACGAACCAATGGACAATTCATTCCAACGTGCCTCTCCAAGAATCCAGGGAACGCCATGAATTGTGCCCTCCCTGTCAGTCAAGCCCTCCCACCCAGCATGAACATCACGAAGGCGGCCAAGCAGGCCGCCAAGGACGGTGTCATCGGGGTCGAGTTGCGCAGGGAGTTTTGCGACACAAAGTGGTGCTACCCCGTGATCGGCTCCGTGATCGTCTATCGCGACTACTCACACATCAGTGCTGAATATTCACGGGCACTGGTACCGTATGTGGACGCGCAACTCGGTGCCCTGAAGATTGGCAAATAATTGGCTGAAAATGATGGCCGTTTGACTGTCCTGCATCTGGGCGACATCGCCGGCACCTCGCGCAACGTGATTGAAGTTGCCGACGCGAAGGGTTTAACGTGGATCCTGCGCGACGTTCCGGCCGGCCGTGGCACCAACCCCGCCGTTGTAATGTTGCGCCGTTTGCGTGACTTGATTGCCGTTCGCTCGATCCGGCCACGCCCAAGTATTCTCCACATCAATTACGGTGTTTCGGGCTACTACGGTTGGGGCCGGCGCAACGTGGTTCTGCACCTCCACGGCACGGATGTCCGCTCCGACCTGCACTCAAGGATCCTGGGCCCGGTGGTGCGAACGTCCATCAAGCGCGCCGACGTCGTTCTGTATTCGACACCTGACATGGCCGCGGCGGTCAAGGCTATCCGGGCCGATGCCCAATGGTTTCCGGCACCCTTGCCCCCAGTTGCCGGAGTTCGGTTGCCGCTGCCGGAGCCAAGAAGGGGTACACGAATATTCTTTGCCAGCCGTTGGGACGATTCCAAGGGTGCCTTGCAACTGCTCGAACTGGCCTCGGAACTGCGCCGGGATCACCCGGAGCTTGAGCTAGTCGCCCTGGACTGGGGCACATATGCGCAGCGGGCCCGCAATCTAGGAATGCGGATGCTGCCCCACATGTCCCCGGACGAATTTCGGGCGCAACTGGCTGCAGCCGACGTCGTCATCGGGCAGCTGGCCATAGGGGCATTGGGCCTGAGTGACCTGGAGGCCATGGCACAGGCAAGGCCTCTGGTGGCACGATTTACCCTTGACGCCGAATATGGCGAGCCGGCCCCTCTTTTCAATACCAACACGGCGCCGGCATTAGAACTGGTCCTGCAAATACTCGCTGACCCGGCCGCCGCGGCAGCATTGGGCGAACAAGGACGGAACTGGGCGCTGAAGCACCACGGCGCCGACGTACTGGAAGCGAAACTGGAAGACATTTACGCCAAACTTTCAGCTTGAGCCAGGGGGCGGCCATCGAACGGGAGCTGAGCCGTCATGTCGCGCAAGAGGCCGTTTTCTGTCTAGACCGCATTCACCCTCGCCGGCAAACCCCTCATTTTTGAAGGTCCACTAACCATCAAATGACACCATGGACATGACACTGCGGCGCTTTCAACTCCAGTAACAAAGGCAACACTGGCCACTTCAGCATCCCACGAGTAAGCTTGCGAGTGGTTTGGGGGCCCGAGAACGGGCATTCATTTGTCCCGGACGGGTGCCAATCCCCTAACCCGACAACCCCTACCCACCGCCGCGGAGCTCTCCCCATGATTACGACTTGGTCCAAGTTTATTGACGGGTCCACCCGGTGCCTACCGCACAAGTTTGCCCTAGGTGCGGGCGCGGGTCTGGTCGCCACGGCTCTGGCGCTTTCCATGGCCATGCCCGCTGCCAGGGCTGCAACGCCCACTCCCACACCCTCTGCATCTGTGGCCGCCCTAGCACCCGCGCCCACCCCAACTCCGTCGCCGTCGGCCGTGCCGTCGAACATGATCACGAGCACCCCGCTTCCAGTTCCACCTCCCGTCGAGTCACCAACAACTTCCGCTACGCCATCCGCAAGCCCTGCCAGCCAATCGCTTAATGACCTCATTAGGGAGAATGGCGCCTACATGGGGCAGGGGGAAAAACTGCGGGCCATGAAGCAGGGCACGCAATCCATGGCCCCGCTGGCAAAGTCACTTCAGCCCAACTCACAAATGCAGTCCATGACAGCGCAGTTCATGGCTCCCGGCATCCAGGGCCTGGATGTCAGCGGTTGGCAGGCTTCGGTCAACTGGGCGACGCAATACAATCTTGGCGCACGGTTCGCTTACGTAAAAGCCACTGAAGGCATCAACTTCACCAGCAGTGCCTTCAGTAGCCAGTACTCGGGCGCTGCAGCGGCTGGGCTCATCCGCGGAGCCTACCACTTTGCCTTGCCCAGCCAGTCGTCGGCCGTCTCGCAGGCCGATTTCTTCGTCAACAACGGCGGCGGATGGAGCGCCGACGGCAAGACCATGCCGCCACTCCTGGACATCGAGTACAACCCCTACTCAAACCTCGGAAATACCTGCTACAACATGAGCGCCAGCACCATGGTTGCGTGGATTCGGGACTTTTCCAACCAGGTGCAGTTTCGCACCGGACGCCTGCCCATGATTTACACGACCACCGATTGGTGGACTCGGTGCACAGGGAATTCGGGCGCCTTTTCAAACCAGGCCCTGCATATTGCGGCCTACTCGACGGTGGTTGGAACGCTGCCGAAAAGCTGGTCGGATTACAGTGTGTGGCAGTACAGCTCGTCGGGCCCATTCGCCGGTGATTCCAATGCTTGGAACGGCACCCTTGACCGCCTGAAGGTGTTTGCGACCACGGCCGACGCACCCCGGCCGGTCCCCTCCATCCCCTCCTCCGCCGATGTGGTGGCGGCAGATTCGGCTGGCGTCTTGTGGGACTACCCCGCCCCGGGCGACGGCACCTTGGGCACGCCGCGAAAGATCGGTGTCGGCTGGTCCGGACTGCGCTCCATCAATGTCATCGATTGGAATGCAGACGGCGTACTAGACATTATTGCGCAATGGACTAACGGCAGCGTCACGGTGTACCCCGGCCTTCCCGCCGGTGGATTCGCACCCCCCCAAGCCATCGCCTCAGGTTGGCAAAACAACCAGCTCACCATTGGATACTGGCTCTCTGCCAGCAACTATCCACAAATCCTCAGCCGAAACCCGGACGGGGCCTTGACCCTCTGGATGAACACCACTGGGGGCGCACTGCAGGGAAGCACGTCAATCGGTAACGGCTGGGGAAGCCTCAACCTGACGATGGTCGACTTCGACGGAGACGGGAACCAGGACGTCCTGGCCCAAAACCCAGCCGGCGCCCTAACCCTTTACCGATCCGACGGTTCAGGCCGTTTCATCAGCGAGTCCCGGCCACAAGTGGGCTCTGGTTGGAACACCATGACCAGCATCACCATTGCTTCCGGATACCGATACACATCCGACGTCGGCCTCATGGCCCGGAACTCCGCAGGTGCCCTGATCTACTACCCTGTACCGGGAAACTCAACATTCGGCGCACCCTCCAATGTGGGCACTGGCTGGAATCCCATGCTCATCGCCGGCGGCGAAAACGTCAATATGAGCGTCTCAACGCCGCCAACAACAGTCGCTCCGTCCCCACCCACCCCCTCCATCAAGTCCACCTCGGACGTCGTGTCAATCGACAGCGGGGGCCGTCTTTGGCGTTACCCTGTTGCCAATGCCAAACTGGGTACCGGCGCGCAAATCGGTACCGGTTTCACCGGCGTCAAGTCCATACATGTGGCCGACTGGAATAGCGACGGGGTTCTGGACTTGATCGTCCAATGGTCAAATGGAAGGCTGTCGCTCTACCCGGGTGTTTCCACGGGCTCCTTCAACACGGCCGTAACGTTGGCAGACACAGGCTGGGGCGGCTATGACATGACTGTCGGCCAATGGATCACAGGCTCCAGTTTCCCAGCCATCGTTGCCCAGTCCCCTGATGGCACCCTGACGTCATTCACAACAACTAATGGGACATCCCTGACGGCGGGTACAGTGCTAGCCCACGGCATGACCCGCATGCATCCGGTGATGACTGATTTTGACGGCGACGGCAATGCCGACATTGCTGCTGTTAATAACATAGGCCAGCTAGTCCTTTACCGCTCCAACGGCAAGGGAAGCTTGATCCCGGAGCAGCGCCCCGTCATTGGAAACGGGTGGCAAGGGTTTACAAGTGTCGGGCCCGCGCCGGCGTTCACGTCAAGCGCGTCCAAGGGCGTTCTCGCCCGGACGGCGGCAGGGGTGCTCGTGTCCTACCCCACGGCCGGATCGACCTTTGGTACCCCGTCGACGCTCGCAACAGACTGGAATGGGAACACTATTGCAGGCAGTTCGTTTCTGGCACCCCAGCAGGCCGTCCCGAGCCTCGCTGACGTTGTTGCCGTGGATGCCAGTGGAACCCTTTGGAATTATGCTGCAACCGGGTCCACGGCATTGGCCGCGCCCTACCCGATCGCCACAGGGTGGATGGGCATCAAGAGCCTTCACGTGGTGGACTGGAATTCAGACGGACTCCCTGACATCTTGGCCCAGTCAAGCAATGGGGCAATGACATTATTCCCCGGCACGAAAGCTGGGGCGCTGGGCTCCGCAATTCCATTGACCACTTATGGTTGGGGTTCAATAAAATTCATCGCAGGGAACTGGGTCAAGGGCGCTAAATATCCGGGTCTGGTTGGGACCAATGGCCAGGGCGATTTGTATTACTGGCCCAATCCGTCTGGCAGAACAATGGGCGCGGCCCAACGAATAGGCATTGGCTGGGGCTCGCTGACCATTGCCATGCAGGATTTCGATTCGGACGGCAATTCGGATTTGCTGGCTGTAGACACTGCGGGCATCATGCGCCTCTACCGCTCGAATGGTTCCGGCGGGTTCATTCCCGAGACTCGCACTGTGATCGGAACGGGTTGGTCCTCGTTTAGCCAGATCGCAGGCATCAACGGATTCGCAGGAGTGGGCACCAAGGGCATATTGACGTTCGTGGCATCAGGCCAGGCCCGCTACTACCCGGTTGACTCCAATTCAACCTGGGGTTCGCCGGCCCCTGTCAGCCAAGGTGTTGTGGCCAGCAGCGTGTCCTACTGATCGGGGCAGGGTCCGGCGCGCACTGAATCGTCAGTGTGTGCCGGGCCCGCGCCTGCGGCTACTTGCTGTCCAAAGCTGCTGTCGGGGCGGCGATGGCCGCAATAGCTGACTCCCAGCCCCTTACCTGTTGCTCCGCGGAAAGCGCGTGGGCGGCCGCATGGGCGCCCTTCTTCCAGCCTTCCACCAGCTCCGGCGTCAGGGAAAGGAGCGTCTTGGAAAGCGATGCGGTGGAAAAATCTTCTGTGACGGTGCCAAATCCATACTCACGGACCAACGCGACCATGGCGGGCGACGGGCCGACGATGACACCAAGCCTGGCCTGCACGGCCTCAAAGAACTTGTTGGGCAAGGCGTTGGCCAGATTGAAGTTTGTCGGGGGCAGGAAAACGATGGAGGCATCATAGGACTGGAGCGTTGCCACCAATTCGGCGTACGGGACGGGATCTCGGAACCTAATTCCCGGGACCCCCACGGCGCGCTGGCGCAATTCCTCCACATATGCGGGCTCGTTGGGTATCACGATCATGTCAAGGGTGAGCCAGTCCGGCGCACTGCGCATGGCATCAATGAAATTTTCAAGCTTCCTGTACCGCTGGCCTGCAGCACTGTGGATCAGCTTGATTGGCGAGCCAACTGGCCGAGGTGTGGCCTCCAAATATGGAGCCGCGTTGGTCACGACTCCTGTTGCCACCCCATAATCCTTTGCATATTCCGCGGCGATGCCATCGGAAACTGTGGTCACGGATTTTGTGAGCGGCAAGTACTTTTTACACAGCCACCTCATAAAAGGAGCAACGAAGGTACGCCATTTGATGTCGTCGTCCTTTTCGCGCGGGGCAAACTCGTGGAGATCTGCGTGGACGCCCAGCCTCGGTCGCAAGTCAAGAGCAAGCGGCAGTGCGTTGAGATCATTCGCCAGCACCATGTCAAAGCTGCCGATGGGAAGGACGGCGCGGGCCGCCTGGACCGCGGTCAAGCCCTCATAAACTCTTTTGTACTGGCGGGTGGCCAAGCCAACACGATCGTTGGTCCAGCCCCTGGAATCCTCCGGCAGGGCAAAGTGACCCGCAACGCCGTCGGGCGCTTCACCATAGGCGCAAGTAAACACGCGGTACTTGTCCTTGAACAACTCCACTTGTTTGAGAACTCTCGGATCTGAACGAATCGGCGAAAACGTGAGAATCAACAGGGAAAGTGGTTCAGTCATGGGTTCATTATTCCAGAAACAGCACGGGTGCATGACATTGCCAAGCGCTTGCTAGACCTCATGCTGCGTATTCTTGTCAGGGGACTCCTGCGCCATCTTCGCGCCCTCTACATCCGCATCAACCGCGGTAACGGGCAGAATGGCCTCATCCAGCGCAATGCGCCGTGAGAGCCTGGTGATCGAAGCTTCCATATTGCGAAACCGCTGATATGTGGTTGCCATAAACACCAGAACTGTGACGATCAAGCCATAAAGCACCAGGTCCGTACCACGGCCAATGCCGAGGAACCGCGCAACGTGGGTGAGAACCGTGGGGAAAAAAATCGAAAACGCGGCCACCAGGGCAAACAAAATGAGCATCAGTCTGCGAATCGCCAAGTGCTGGGCGTTGGAACCGCCGCGCATCAGAGCCAGCGACAGGACCACCACGGCCAGGACAAGAACAATTTGGACAACTATTTGCACAATGTCACCTAAACAAGAGGTCCGCGAGGATATTTACCGAATTCAGCAGGGATTGTCCCTTGGACTTCGAATAGTCCGTATAAATGATCTCGACTGGTTGTTCCACCCACCGAGGTTTCATTTCGGCAATCTGGTGCACCAGTTCGGAGGCGTGCGCCATCCGGTTCTGGCGAAGGTCGATTCTTCGGGCCACCGAGGGGCCGATGGCACGCAAGCCATTGTGGGCATCCGTTAGGTTCATTCCAGTCGCCAGTCGTGATTGCACCGCCGCCGTGCGCAGGACAACCCGCTTTGCAAACGACAGTTTTGTGCGCTTGTCCAAGAATCGTGATCCCAAGACTATTTCTGCCTCGCCGGAGAGTATTCTGCCTTCCATTGCCTTCGCATCCATCACCCTGTGCTGGCCGTCGGCGTCAAAAGTAATGACGCATCCCAGTTCTGGATCCTGAAGGGCATAGGAAATACCGGTCTGCAGTGCCGCGCCCTGGCCGAGGTTCATGGGATGTTGAACCACGACGGCACCCGCCTCGCGGGCCACTGCCTGCGAACCATCTGTACTACCGTCATCAACACAAACAACATGGCGAAACTCGTTCCGGAGTCCCGAGATAACAGTGCCGACAACAGACGCTTCGTTATACATGGGGATAACTATCCAAGTTCGACTCACCGTCCGAGTATCCCATAATCGATGACAACCGAGTGAATCCAGGCTGCCGACATGCCTGCAAGTTGGCGGATATCCTGTCCTTGCTTCAAAGGCCTGCCACGCGGCGGTAAAGTGCAGCTAGCTTTGGTACATATGCGTCGGCTGCATACCTAGGCCGAGCCCAGGCCGCGCCGTTCAGCCTCAAGGACGCGGCTTGCGGGTCGGCAAGTGCGTCCAACACCTGGGCGACGACGTCGTCAAGGCCGCCTTCCATGACCGGTGGAACGCTTCCATCATCGGGGCGGGCCAGTCGGGTGCCGAGCGCTGCTACGGGCAATCCCATGCACAGGGCTTCGAACTCGCTGGTTGAAAAATAGTTCGAGGCCTGGCCGATGCCTACTGAGGCGTGGGCCAGTTGCGAGTGGTACGCCTGCTGCGGCATTCGATCCAGCATCCGGACGCCGTGCCGACGGGCCTGCGCCGCTCCCGGGCCCCAATCAAGTCCAACCAGGTCAGCTTTGCCGTGCAGCACCTCGCTGAGCTTCGCCGCAAGATTCAGCTGCCTGTCGACACCCTTGTCCTCATCCCATCGGGAAATGAAAAGGACGGTTGGCTTCTCCGACGGATTCCAGGACGGCAGCCCGGGTACGTCGACCAATGACGGCAGGAATTCCGCGTCAGGCCGTGCGGCCATGGCATCTTCACAATTGTCCGTATTCGCATAGAAGACATGTGCGGCATCGTCAATGGCCCGCTGGATTTCGTCGTGAAAGGTCGGCTCCTTCCATTGCCGGCGTATGTCAGTGCCATGCAAGGTCAAAACATAGGGCCGCTTGGGCATGCCGCCCTGTCTGATTAGCCGGACGCTGGTGCCATAGTGGACATGGACGGCGTCCGCAGAACGGAGTCTCAACGCCCGGCGGACGGCAAATGGAACCATCCGGAATCTTGCCAGCGTGGCATTTGAAGGTGCAGCAGTCAGGGGGCGAACCTGTTCCGGGGGCATGTAATCCCACTTCAAGCCTGTGCGGGCAGCCGCCCGCACCGTAGCCCGTGCAACGAACGCACAGTCATTAAATTGCAGAACTCTTGGCTGGGGTTCCACGACTCTCCTAACAAGTCAAAGCAAAAATCAGTCTTGAACTATCGCACCAGTGCGGACGCAACCATGAAGCGCATTGGCGCCTCCGGGTGAAATACCGCCGCAATCTCCAGAGGAAACCATGTTGCGGGGCTCGAAAAGTTTCTGCGGGACGAGGAGAGCCGGTCCATTAGGCCACAATCCCCTTCATGTCGCACCAATGCATCTACGAGGGCACGATCGGCCCTGGACAGCGGGCGCAGCGCGTTTGGGGCCGAGACCAGCATCACTTCCAGGACTTCTGCCAAGGCTGCGGAATCATCGGCGCTCCAGGAACCTGCTGCAGATCGAAGCGCGACCTGCCCAAAAACGTGGACACGCACCAGCTTGGTGACAATCGACTCCCTGGCCTTCGCAGTCAGTCCGGAAAACCAGTCGGTGGCTACCAGCCCCGTGGCAAACGCCATGTCGTCCGCAATGGGCCTCCCGGTCAAGCTCACCCTCGCCACGGCATCATCGTGCACCAGGTACCGAGGCAGCCCGCGACCATAAGTGATGCGCGCACCGGAAAACCACAATTTGGCGGAAAAGAGCTGGTCTTCACCGCTCGCATAGCTGGTCAGGAACGCCAGACCTAAGTCACGAATCAGGGACCGCTTCATCAGGCCCAGCGGTGCGCTGCGATACGCCAGTCTGTCCGAAATTGGATCAAGTCCCACCCGGCGGGTTCGGCGGACCACTGGTGTTCGGATACTGCCGCCACCTGCATGGGCCATGGGCGCCACCAAAACGTCTGCACCGTCGGCCGAAGCGGCACCTGCCCAGGCCGCCACGGCCCCGATTTCGAGCGAGTCATCGGAGCCCATGATGCCCACCCAGTTGCCTGTAGCCTCCGAAAGCCCGTAATTGAACGGGCCGGCCGGGCTCTGGATGCCATCCACATAATGAAGGAAACGAATCAGCCCCCGGTGTTCCGGGGCCACGCGATCCCTGATGGGAGCGACGTCGGTGTTGTGGCAAACCACGCTAATCCGCAGGCGTCCGGAAATTCCCGGTTCCGTGGGCAGGCCGCCTGCGATGAGTGAAGCGACTGCGCGCTCGATGGGCCGGTCCGGTGAATGCACGGCGATGACCATGTCGACCAGGATCGAATCCTGTGAGTTGGAGTCCATCCAGCTAGGTTATCGCGGAAGTGGGCAATTCTCGCGGGCTACCCGTGGCCACGGTGAGCACCTGGTCCCAGGCAAGCCGCACGGCGAGTTGCCTAACACCGCATGAATCCCGGTTAACATGGAATCATGCGAATATTGAGCGTCGTGGGCGCACGCCCCCAGTTTGTCAAGCTTGCTCCCATCGCCCGGGCCATGAAGGGGCGGGCCGAACATATCATTGTTCACACAGGCCAGCATTACGACGAACTCATGTCCGACGTCTTCTTTCAGGACCTGGGCATCCCCGCGCCCGACTACAACTTGGGTGTTGGTTCCGGCAAGCATGGCGAGCAAACTGGTGCCATGCTGGCTGGACTTGAAAAGGTGTTTGAGGAAGCACAGCCGGATGTCGTGCTGGTTTATGGCGATACCAACTCCACCTTGGCGGCAGCACTGGCCGCCGTCAAGATTCACATTCCCGTGGCACACCTCGAGGCCGGACTTCGCTCGTTCAACCGGCGCATGCCTGAGGAACACAACCGGGTGCTTACCGACCACGCATCGGATCTGCTGCTCTCGCCCACAGAGGTGGGCATGAAGCACCTGGCCGGTGAGGGATTGGCAGGGCGTTCAGTCATGGTGGGCGACGTCATGACGGACGTGCTGTTCCGTGTCCGCGAGCACCTGGCCGAACAGCGCCAGCCCCTGCCTGACGGCGTTTCTGCGGGCAAGTATTTCGTGTGCACCATCCACCGTCCTGACAATACTGACGACCCCACGCGGCTGAAGGGCATAGTGGAATCGCTGGCGGCCCTGGGCATGCCGGTGCTACTTCTGGCCCACCCCCGGCTAAAGGCCCTCGCCGAGGCGCACGGAATCAGCCTGGCTGCCGGATCCATCGTGCTCCACGAACCTCTGGCATACCCTCAGCTGGTAAATGCCGTCGCGAACAGCGCCGGGGTGGTGACAGATTCTGGCGGGCTCCAGAAGGAAGCCTTCTTGCTCCGAATTCCCTGCACCACCATCCGTCCGGAAACCGAATGGGTGGAGACTGTCGAGCTGGGGTGGAATATGTTGGTCAATGACGACCTCAGCAAGCTTGCACCGGCGGTACAGCGGCCGGCTCCCGACCCGACAGATGCCACGCCATATGGTGACGGGAATGCGGCACAACGAACCGTTGACGCTCTACTGGAGAAATTTGCCAAATAGAAACCGGACGGCGCGCTCGGAGCCACCGCACTATGAGCTAAGGCCGGAAAATTCTAATGCACGGTTTGCCAAAGTTGCCGGGGCAGGTTCAGTATCCGTGCTGCTTGGCGGCCTTGTCGTACCGGCGGCTGACCCACAATGCCATGCCTACGAAGACCACCAGCCAGACGGCCATCGCCCATGACATGATCGATAGTGTCACGACAATGTCCCCGTGAAGCCACGGGATGAGCGTTAGGGGAATAGCCGCATATACAACGGCATGTGCCAGCATCCAGTCCTGATTGTCGGTCACGACAAAAATCGTCGAAATGGGCGACGTGATCAGGTTCATGAACAGCCACGGAACAAGTGCCTGCGAGATGTAACTGGCCTGCACCCATTGGCCACCCAACACGAGTGGAAAGATCCACGGCGACAATACGTAGATCAGGACAAACGGAATAATTCCCAAAAGGGCCGACCTGACAATCGCCGTCCTGATGAAGGGGAACATCCGCCCCCGCTCAATGGTGGCCAGCTTTTGAAAGAACACTTGTGAAATGGCGCCATTAATCAGCGCAATGGGAATCTGGAGAATTCGCCATGCCATGTAGAACTGGCCCAGGACAGCGCCTGAATAGAGTGCGGCGATCAGCAACGACATGCCCGTTGACCGGGCACTGTCCACCAAGGCGTTGGGTCCGTTGAGCAGCGGCATGCGCCGATACCGATGAAGCAGTTCCTTTAGTGAGGAATCAGCTTCTTCAAGTCCCGAGCGGGAGTCTTTGCTCTTTTGGCGCAGACGGACGAGGGCCAGGAATTGGCCTAGCAGCGAACCTATGATCAGTCCGCCCACTCCCCCAATTTTGACCAGGGCCAGGCCCAGTTGGGCCAGGCCGGTCCCGGAACTCATCAGGACCTTGTTGACGCCAATGGTCTTGTAGTCCTTGGTCCGGTTGAACCAGTAGGTCAAGGCGGTGATTTCGGACAGGCTGAATACGCTCAAGCCCATCAGTCCCAGCCATGGCGCCAGGGAAGGGGCATTAAAGGCATCGGCTATCACCCCGCCCAAAATGAGACAGACAACTGTTGATACGACGCTGGCCGCAACGATGAGGATCGTGACGCCGCGCTTGAGGACTTTTGCGTTGGCTTCAGAGCGCGGCAGCATAATGGCCATGTCATAACGCAGGGCGGCAATGACTGTCAGCGTTGAAAGAATTGATGCATAGACAGAGAACAGGCCGTAATCTTCAGGCGTGTAAAGCCTGGAAAGGACCGGGGTCAGCAACAGCATCAAAGCCTGTGATGCAACCGTTCCTGTCAACAATGTGGCTACGTGCCGGATGAATTCGTTGGCAAAGAGGGACTTGGCCCTGTTGGCCACCGAAGGTTTGGCCTTGGGCGTTAGCGACATTTTTATGCCTGCCCAACTTCACGGAAGGCTGCGCCCAGGACAGCTTTGGCGGCCGACTCTCCCACCGACACCAAGGAACAGTTGGCCACTACCCACGCCGACAACTGTTCCCGCTTGGCCGGCGAAGCCGGATTCCCGAGCAAGCGGATCATCGCATCGGCCACTTCTGCAGGATTCCACGCGCAGGTGTCACCGAGCTCGTTGTCCTCAACAATGTCGGCACCGTCGCCCTGGCCGGCGAAAATCACCGGAGTACCGCAGCCAGCCGCTGCATAGATCTTTGTTGGCTTGGCGAAGTCGTACCCTTGGCCAGGTTTGATGCTGACCAAGGCCCCTGCGGCCCCACGAATCCAGCTCGCAGCCTCATGAGGTGCCACGACTCCACCGAAATGGACACTTTCCGGGGCGATGCGCTCAGCCATCTCCTTCAGGTGGGGCTCATCGGTGCCCTGGCCAAAGAATCGCAGCTGAATGCCAGGTGCTTTGGCCAGGACCAGGGGCAGTGCCTCGATGAACACGCCGGCGCCCTGCCATTCGCTCATTGTTCCGGTGTACACAAAATAAGGAACATCCACGGACGTTGTCGGCCCCGTCAACCCAAACGTGGCCGTGTCAACCCCGTTGCCCGTTACGAGGACACGATCATGTGGGACATTGAATTTGGCCACCTGCTCGGCAACCGGCTCGGAAACGGCGACCACCGCGGCCGCATGCCGAAGGACAAAGCCTTCCAAGGCCCCCATTACCTTCTTCACGATGCCGGGCACCTCCATTGCGGAGAGCGCCTCCGTCCACACGTCAGCCGCATAATAGACGAATGGGCGCCGGAGCAGCAGCGAAGAAAGGGCAACCACCAAACCAGTGGTGGGCGGCGGTTCAGAGACCACCACGTCTGCCTTTACGGCGAGCAGCCTAAAGAACGCAGGGATGTCGAAGCTGAGGTACTGCACGTATCCGCGCACGTTTCCCCCCTTGTCACGCAAGACAGGCCAGCGCCTGAGCTTGTACGCCGGCTTGAACACGCCGGAGCCCTTGGGAGGCTTTGTGGTGATGACCTCCACCACTGCCCCCTGTTCCACGAGCCCGTCCACCAAGGCCTTCAAGCGGAAGGCCGCCGCCCCCACTTCCGGCGCAAACAGCCGGGTGGCAACGACGACCTTCAACGGTTTTTGCATCGACACTAAGACGGGATCCTTACGGTGGCGCCTGTGCGGGATGATTCCAACACTGCTTCTGCCACCACAAGGGTGTCCTGGCCCTCGGCCATGGTCACGACGTCGTTGCGCAGCCCCAGGACGGCGTCCCGGAACGCTTCGTGTTCGGTGCGCAGCGGCTCCGGCTTGGCAATGGCCAGGCGGGTCACGTTGCCCTCGGACACTCCGCGGAAGGCGGCCATGGAGTCCCATTCGGTGGCCACCGTGCCATTTTCATAAAACGTCAGGTCCGCCGTGACAGTGTCCGCAACAAAAGCGCCCTTTTCGCCGGTGACGATGGTGAGGCGTTCCTTCATAGGGGACAGCCAGTTCACCAGGTGGTTGGTTATGATGCCATTCTCCAACTTGCCTGTGGCGGCAACCATGTCCTCATGGGGACGCCCGCTGCGTGTGGTGGTCTGGGCAAAGATTGACTCAAAGCGGCTCTGGGCCAGCCAGGCAGTCAGGTCGATGTCATGCGTGCCCAGGTCCTTCACGACGCCGACGTCGGCAATTCGGGACGGGAACGGCCCCTGCCGGCGGGTCGCGATCTGGTAGACCTCGCCCAACTCGCCGTCAGCAATGCGCTTGCGCAGGGACTGGAGCGCAGGGTTGAAGCGCTCAATATGTCCAACGGCACCGATAAGGCCCTTGGCGGCGAAGGCATCCACCAGCCGCTGCCCGGCGGGGACGCTGGCTGCGATTGGCTTTTCCACCAGCGTGTGAATGCCGGCTTCTGCCAAGGCCAGTCCGACCTCCTCATGCATGCCCGTGGGGACCGCAGCAACGGCCATGTCGATACCGGCTGCGATGAGTTCCTGGACACTGTGGAGGACCGGCAGATCCTTGGCCACACCGTGGGGGTCGCCAAATGCGTCAGCTACAGCCACCAGGTCTACGCCTTCCACTTCACGGATGACCCGTGCGTGGTGGCGGCCCATCATGCCGAGTCCGATGAGTCCTACGCGCAAGTTGGCCATGGCCTAGGCACCTGCCTTCACAATGGTGTTCACGGCAGTGACGATCCGCTCCAGGTCGTCTTGGGTCAGCGACGGGTGGACCGGAAGGGAAAGGACTTCCTTTGCCGCAATCTCAGTGTTGGGCAGGTCCTCGGTGGAGTTGAAGGACGGCAGCCGGTGGTTTGGAACCGGGTAGTACACGCCGGAGCCGATGTTGTACTCGGAGCGCAGGCGCTCGTGCAGATCGTCGCGGCCCTCGGAAACTCGGATGGTGTACTGGTGGTAGACATGCTCGGCACCGTCGGCCACCTTCGGGGTGCCAACGCCCTCAAGGTTGGCATTGAGGAACGCGGCGTTGGCCTGGCGCTGCTTGGTCCATGCCTCCACCTTGGTCAGCTGGACACGACCGATGGCGGCATGCAGGTCGGTCATGCGGTTGTTGAAGCCCACCAGCTCGTTCTCATACTGCTTCTCCATGCCCTGGTTCCGCAGCAGCCGCAGCTTTCGCTCAACCTCGATGTCCGACGTCGACACCATGCCGCCCTCGCCGGAGGTCATGTTCTTGGTGGGGTACAGGCTAAACATGCCGAACTTGCCGAAGGTGCCGACCTTCTTGCCGTTCACTGCCGCACCGTGGGCCTGGGCCGCATCTTCGTACAGATCGATGCCGTGCTTCTCGCACAGGGCCGCAAACGCCTCGGCGGCGAACGGGTGGCCGTACAGGTGCACAGGCATGATGCCCTTGGTCTTCTCCGTAATGAGGGACTCCACATGGGCGACGTCGAGGGTGTAGTAGTCAAGCTCTATGTCGGCAAAAACCGGCGTGGCGCCTGTCAATGCTACCGAGTTGCCGGTGGCCGCGAAGGTGAATGACGGGACAATGACCTCGTCACCGGGGCCCACCCCCGAGGCAAGCAGGCCAAGGTGCAGTCCGGAGGTACCGGAGTTAACGGCTACGCTTGCGCGGCCGTCGAGGAGCACCTGGGAGAATTCCTGCTCAAACCCGGCAACCTCCTTGCCCTGCGCCAACATGCCCGAGGCGAGTACCGCGTCTACCGCGGCGCGCTCCTCGGCTCCAATGATCGGTCGTGCTGCGGGAATGAAGTCCTGGCTCATGCTTTGTCCTCTGCCTCTTTCAGGAAGTTTCCATCTTCAATATATTTTGCCCCGGTTTGCGGGCACACCCAGAATCCACCGTCTCGCTTGAGCGGGAACCCGGCCTTGCCGACCCAGCCCAGACGACGGGCGGGAACGCCTGCCATCAAGGCAAACGCAGGAACATCTTTGGTGACTACGGAACCCGCAGCGATGGTGGCCCACCGGCCAATAGTCAGTGGTGCAATGCATACAGCGCGGGCACCGATGGAGGCCCCGTCCTCAACGGTGACACCCACTGGGGTCCAGTCATGGGCACTCTTGAGGGAACCATCGGGACTGACGGACCGCGGGTACGTGTCATTGGTCAGCACCACGGCCGGGCCGATGAAAACGCCCTTTCCCAGCACAGCGGGTTCATAGACCAGCGCGTAATTCTGGATCTTGGTGTTTTCACCAATCCGAACGCCGGTACCAACGTAGGCTCCCCGGCCGACGATGCAGTTTTCACCGAGAACGGCGGATTCCCTCACTTGAGCGAGGTGCCAGATCTTGGTGCCTTCACCAAGTACCGCACTGTCTGCGACGTCTGCACTTACTGCGATGCTACTCATGCCTGTTGACCTCTTTCCGTGGGTGGCAGATTTGGGTTCCCTAACTTCTTCAGACATTGTCCAAGGCCTCTAACGGTGTCTTGGCCACTTCCAGCGCTCCTTTGTCAGACGGAGCCAACCCGCTTGCGATTTCAGGGGTCGAAGCTGGATCTACCTGGCCCGCTATCGGCAATCGCCAGAGCGTTAGCGCCGCAAACAGCAACACGCCGAGCATGGCAGGGTAACCGCGGTATACAAAAAATGCATGGATTTGGGAGTGGTTGTTTAGCACTTCGAACCAGACTACGACGACTATTGCGGACAGGGACAGCAGTGGCCAGGCCGCCACCGTGCGCAGCCCATGCCGCCTCCATATCATGAATAGTGCCACCACGATGACAATTCCTGCGGCGATCATCACAAAACGCGCAGTGGCGACATGAGTGGTCCAGTAGACCCAATTGGCCCGAGTCGGGGCAAATAAAGCATGGCTTACTCCGGAATGGCTTCCGCCAGTGCGGAACTCAATATTTCCCACGATAACTTTGTAGGTGGTCCGCACTCCCAGGAACATCGCGGAAAAGATCCAGCGCGAAACCCACGTGCCGGCGAACCCAATAATCCACACGGCTGCCGCTGCAACCCCGGCGATCAGAGTGGGCCGCAAAGCCCTCCTTCGGGCGAAGGTGATACCAGCCGCCACCACAGTGCAAAACGCCCACGGAATCGCTGGGGTGGTCAGGAGGTCCACATAGCAGAATAACGCTGCTGAAAGGCCCACAGCGAAAATGCCCCATTTGGGAGATTTGGATGCGCCCCACGCAGTTAGTGCCACGCCGAAAAACATGACTGATATTGAAAAGGCCTGGCTGAATGAGGTGGACGGAGTGGACATCAGATTGGTGGCCAGCCCCAGTGGCAACAACAGACCCGCTGCAGGCCACATGCCTGTTCGCCGGCCCAAAACGACAACAGCCAAAATGGCGCTGAACAACAGCATCGCCCCGGCCACGATCCGCATGCCCGTCAGTCCAAAGAGGGCGATGACGGGCCGTGTCACGACCGTATAGCCTGCCCAATATTTGGAGTAGCTGGACACCATCCCCGCCGGCATCGGCTTCCCTGAAGCTGTCTCAAGTAAGGGCTTTGCCCCGCCGGTGCAACTACCGAGTCGAGGCATGTACGCCGCCCTGACAAATACATTCTCACCCGGATGTCCCAAGCCTGTGGCGGCTACGATGCACTCCGTGAATGTGTCAGAAGTGCCACCCATACGGTCTATCATCCCGTCCGGGCCATAGGTCCCGGCCTTGATTGCCACGCCCAGATTGTGGGTTATGGCTTGGTCAGGGACGGTTTCGCTGGCGACGAGCAGACCAAAAAAGACGAACTGCACGACAGCAGCAACTATAAGGAATCCGCCGGTCCTACGCAGAAAAGTTTTCACTGCCATCCGTTTCCCAGTTGCTTCACCTGTCGGTTGCGCCTGTGTCATGATTTATCACCGACAGCAGGAAATGCCAGGTATGCGGTCCTAATATTTTCTTGGCGAACCTTGCGAAGCCCGTCGAGAATAATGCCGATCAACAGCGTCAGAACTGACAAAAGTATGATTGACGAGGCCAAGAACGCTGTTGGAAACCGTGCCACCAATCCTGTCTCGAGGAAGTCAATAATGACTGGAATTCCCAGCCCGACCCCCAGCAGGAACAGGACAACCGAAAGCAGGCCATTCACCAACATGGGCCGCTCCTGTTGAAGCAGCCGCCCGATCATCCCCAGGATCTTGAATCCGTCGTGGTAGGTCCGGAGTTTGCTTTCGGTCCCTTCAGCCCTATCCTTGAATGCCACCGACACCTCAGTCTGGGGCATCCGGGCATTGATGGCGTGCACCGTCATCTCCGTCTCGATTTCAAAGGCTCGGGACACCGCGGGGAATGACTTGACGAATCGTCGGGAAAAGACCCTATACCCGCTGAGCATATCGGTGGCCGGATAGCCGAATATTTTACTCACCACAGTGTTGAAGGCCTTGTTGCCCAACTCGTGGCCCGCTCTGTAGGCAGTGGCGGTCTGTTGGGTTCGAACACCCGTCACCTGGTCGTAGGGCCCTTCAAGCAGCGCTTCGATCAATAGGGGGGCCGATGAGGCGTCGTAAGTGTCGTCACCGTCAATCAGGACATAAACATCGGCATCGAGATCTGCCATGGCCCGGCGAACGACGTTTCCCTTGCCCTTGAGCAGTTCGTAACGGACATGGGCGCCAGCTTCACGTGCAGCCAAGTCAGTACCATCGGTGCTGGCATTGTCATAGACATAGATTTCCATGTCGGGGACGGCACTAGCCAAGTCAGCCACAACCTTGGCAACGGCTCCAGATTCATTGTGACATGGCACAATCGCGACTTTTCTCAAATTCACTGCGACTGGGCCTTGCCGATAACGCGGTAGGTGACGCCGGGCCACTTGTCCGCCGAGCTGATGCGCCGGCCGTCGATGAAGGCCTTGACCCCGGGCAAGTCGGCGGGCGACAGTTGCCGATATTCGGCGTGGTCGGCCTGCACCACGGCCGCGTCGACTGCTTCGCCGAGGTGGTAGGCAACAAAGCCAAGCTTTTCCAGCTCCGCATCTGTATACATGGGGTCGTGGACAAGGGCTGTGCCGCCCCGGCGGTTGATGGCTTCCACTGCGTCAAACACGCCGGAGAACGCGGTTTCCTTTACTCCGCCGCGGTACGCCGCACCTAGGACGACGACGCGTGCCCCCGTGAGGTCGCCAAAGGCACCTTCCAGCAGGCCGATGGTGTAGTCCGGCATGTCGGCGTTGGCCGCACGGGCGGCGCGGACCACTGTGGCTTCCGGGTCGTTCCATAGGTACAGGCGTGGGTAGACGGGGATGCAGTGCCCGCCCACAGCGATGCCGGGCTGATGGATATGGCTGAACGGCTGCGAATTCGATGCGTCGATAACCTGGTAGATGTCAATACCCGTCTTGGCGGCAAAACGGGCGAACTGGTTGGCCAGGCCAATGTTGACGTCCCTGTAGGTCGTTTCCGCCAGCTTGGCGAGCTCGGAAGCCTCGGCCGAGCCCAGGTCCCACACTCCGTTGGCGCGTTTGAGGTCAGGACGGGCATCAAAGTCGAGCACGGCCTCGTAGAACTCGACTGCCTTTGCGGCGCCAGCTTCGGACAAGCCACCAACAAGCTTGGGGTACTTGCGCAGGTCCTCGAAAACCCGGCCGGTCAACACCCGCTCCGGAGAGAACACCAGATGGAAGTCTTTGCCTTCGACCATGCCTGATGCTTCTTCAAGGGCCGGCTTCCAGCGGGTTCGGGTGGTCCCTACCGGAAGCGTTGTCTCATAGGACACCAGTGTGCCGGGGGTCAGGTGCTTGCCGAGTTCGGCAGTGGCTGCGTCCATCCAGCCAAAGTCAGGCTTGGCGTCGGAGTCTACAAACAAGGGCACCACGAGGACCACGGCATCGGCGCCGGGAACGGCATCGGCATAATCCGTTGTGGCACGCAACTTGCCAGCTGGCACGAGTTCGGAAAGCTTGTCCTGCAAGTGCGCCTCGCCCGGAAACGGCTCCCTAGCGGCATTGACGAGGTCTACCAAAGACTGATTGACATCCACGCCCACCACATCGTGGCCCTTGGAAGCGAACTGGACAGCCAGTGGCAGGCCGATCTTACCGAGTGCAATGACAGCAATCTTCACGTTTTACTTGCCTTTTCTTGTCGGGCTTGGCGGCTTGCGCCCGTGCGGACGTGGCCCTCGCATTGTTACTAGACTATCCAGCTTTTTGTCAGTCGTGCGCACCTTGAGAGCCATGCCACGCCCGTTGATGAGTTGTTTCATATTCACGGTCTTACAGCCACCGCTGGTTGACGCGCGTCGAATGCCCTGAAAACTCGGCCTTGAGATGGTCCGCGTCAAAATAGAAAGTGACCGTGGCCAGGCGAATTCTAGGGGTCGATGCAACGCCCGAGGTCAGCTGGCTATCAGTAAATCACGAAGAGACTCGGCTGGCGTATTCCAGTTCAGTGTTTTGCGTGGGCGTGCGTTGAGTTCCTGGG